>Ga0209699_100021_pt1 | contig 295772 bp, 258 predicted proteins | sample SynthPrep_1_END__FD_187204 | JGI IMG/M metagenome (GOLD analysis project Ga0209699, IMG submission 187204) | Synthetic microbial communities from Ohio, USA - SynthPrep_1_END_DS7_MetaG (SPAdes) (version 2) | ecosystem: Engineered > Bioreactor > Aerobic > Activated sludge | place: USA: Ohio...
CCTTTCCCGCCTGCCACCGGAGACTTGCCATGCCCTCTCGCCGCACCGCCCTCAAATGGACCGCCGGCCTCGCCGCCGCCTCGCTGCTGCCCGGCGCCGCCCTGCGTGCCGCCGAACCACTCAGGGTCGGCTTCGTCTACGTCGGCCCGGTGGGCGAGGCCGGCTGGACCTTCGCCCACGATCTCGGCCGCCGCGCGCTGGAAGCCGCCTTTCCCGGCCAGGTGAAGACCACCTTCATCGAGAGCGTGCCCGAGGGCGCCGACGCCGAGCGCGTGATCCGCAACCTCGCCCAGGATGGTCACCGGGTGATCTTCACCACCTCCTTCGGCTACATGGACGCCACGCTGAAAGTGGCGCGCCAGTACCCCAAGGTGGTGTTCCAGCACGCCACCGGCTTCAAGACCGCCGCCAACATGGGGACCTACGACGTGCGCACCTACGAGGGCGCCTACCTGGCCGGCGTGCTGGCGGGCAAGACGAGCAAGAGCGGCAACCTGGGCGTGGTCGGCTCCCACCCCATCCCGGAGGTGATCCGCAACATCAACGCCTTCACCATCGGCGCCCGCAGCGTCAATCCCAAGGCCAGCACCCGGGTGATCTGGGTGAATTCCTGGTTCGACCCGGGCAAGGAGCGCCAGGCGGCGCTGACGCTGATCGCCCAGGGCGCCGACGTGCTGATGCAAAACACCGACTCGCCGGCGGTGCTGCAGGCGGCGCAGGAGAAGGGCGTGTTCGCCTTCGGCTGGGATTCGGACATGACCAGCTTCGGCCCCAAGGCCCAGCTGGCGGCCAGCGAGATCGACTGGAGCGTCTGGTACAAGAAGGTGGTGGGCGAGGTACTGGCCGGCAAGTTCGAGCCCAAGCAGCAAGTGTGGTACGGCCTGAAGGAAGGCGCCATCGACCTCGGCCACCTCGCCGCCGCCCTGCCGGAAGAGGCGAAGAAGCTGCTGGCCGAGCGCCGCAAGGGCGTGCTGGACGGCAGTCGCCCGGTATTCCAGGGCCCGCTGCGCGACCAGGCCGGCAAGGAAGTGGTCGCCGCCGGCCAGGAGCTGGCCGACAAGGACAAGCTGGCGATGAACTACTACGTGGAAGGCGTGCAGGGCACGGTGCCGGGCGGGAAGTGAGGCTGGGTGGACCGGCCGCCGCCGGCATGACATGCGAGGCGGCAGCCGCCGCCATTCCGCAGCTCAAGCCTTCGGCAGCGGCACCGGCGTCAGCGCCGCGCCGGTGCTGAAGAAGCTCTCCAGGTTGTCCAGCGCCAGGCGGAACATGGCGCCGCGGGTTTCCACCGTGGCGCTGCCGGCGTGCGGCGCCAGCAAGACGTTGTCCAGGGTGAAGAAGTGCGGATCGATACTGGGTTCGTTGCGGAACACGTCCAGCGCGGCACCGGCGATGCGGCGGTTCTGCAGGGCGTTGATCAGCGCCTCCTCGTCCACCACGGTGCCGCGGGCGATGTTCACCAGGTAGCCGTCGGCACCCAGCGCGGCCAGCACCTTGTCGTCGATCAGGCCGGTGGTTGCCGCGCCGCCGGGCACCACCACCACCAGCACGTCGGAGTCGGTGGCGAGCTTGATCAGGTCGGCCTCGTAGCGGTATTCCAGGCCTTGATCATGGCGGCCGTAGTAGGCCAGTTCGACCTGGAAGGGCGCCAGCCGCTCGGCGACGGCCTTGCCGATGCGGCCCATGCCGACGATGCCGACCCGTTTGCCGGAGAGGCCGATGGCGAGCGGGAAGCCATCCTTCTTCCACTCGCCGGAACGCACGTAGCGGTCGGACTCCGGCACCTTGCGCAGCAGCCCCAGCAGCATGGCAACGGCGAACTCGGCCACCGCGGCGTTGAGCACACCCGGGGTGTTGGTGACGACCACGCCGCGGTCACGCGCCAGCGCCAGCGGAATGCCGTCGTAGCCGACGCCGGTGGTGGCGATGATGCGCAGCGCCGGCAGATCGTCCAGCGCTTCGGGCGGAATCACATGGTCGCTGCGGGTGATGACGCCGCTAATGGACTCGCGCAGCGCCGGGTCTGCCTCCAGCGCCGCCTCATCGTGACAGCTGAAGCGGGCTTCGATCTGGGCCACGACCTTGGGGGGAAAGTCGCCGAGCCGGAGCAGTTGGGGTTTCATCGCAAGTCCTCTTTGTCGTTATGGACGGGGCCAAGAAGCTGGGGCGCTGGCCGGACGGACATCCGTTCAGGCGGGGTGCATTCCAGGCTGGCGACGCGGCGTCCGCCGCCTGCGCGCTGAATGCCGGCCTTGCACCTCAGCGCGCCGCCGCGCGGGCGGGGTGGCCGGCGGTGCCGGCTTGCGCCGCCCCCGGGTCAGCGCCCACGGCGAGGTTCGCGTCGTCCACCCAGCGCCGGCCGTTCTCCGCCTCCGCGTACAAGCGCCAGGGCGCATCCGCAGCTTCACGGCACAAACCATAGCGGAAACCGAAGGAGGCGCGCCCCGGCGTGTCGAAGCGCAGGTCGCGGAAGCCGGCGCAGCCGCTGCCGGGCTGGCTGCCGGCGCTGGCCTGGTCCAGCACCGGGAACATGGCGAACCAGCGGTAGAAGGCGAACTGCGGGCTGTCCCACACCGCGCGCGCCACCGCGGCCGTGGCCGGATCGCCGCCGAACATCGGGGTGCTCTCCCACTGCGCCATCGCTACCGGCAGGTAAGGCGCAGAGAAGCGGCGGATGAAGCTGTCGTCGCCGGTAAGCGGCAGCGGCTCGCTGCGGCGGGTGTTGATGTGAGCGTAGTGATAGCGCTCGCCGTCGAAGACGATGGCGGTCCAGTTGAAGGGCGAGGCCGGCCGCGGCGCCGCGTCCACCGCCACCACCGGGATGCCCTGGCGCGCGGCGTAGGCGCGGGCGGCCTCCACCGCCTCACCACGGCCGATCCAGCCAACGCCGACCCAGCCCGCCAGCAAGACCAGCGACACCGCCGCCGGCAGCTTGCTGCGCCGCCAGCAGGCGCTGGCGATGAGGCCGGCGACGATGAGGCCGGTGAACACCAGGTCGATGATGAAGGTGGTGCCGATGCCGAAGCGCCGGTCCGATAACGGCGCGAGGATCATGGTGCCGAACTGGGTGATGAGGTCGCCGGCGATATGGATGGCGAGCGCCGCGCAACTCACTGCGTAGAAGGCCTTCCAGTCCGGCCTGGCCGCCACGCCCGGCGGGCGCAGCAGGCGGGAGAACAGCCAGGCCAGCAGCAGGCCCCACAAGGGCAGGAGCAGGATGGAATGGGTGAGCCCGCGATGGCCGCGCAGGTAGGTGAGCTCGGAGATGTAGCCGAGCACGAAGTCCATGTCCGGGAAGGCCGCGGCGAGGAAGCCGGCGGCAACCACCTGCCAGGTCCGCACCCGCGGCGGGCTGAGGACGGAGGGCGAGGCGGAGGGGGCGAGCAGGCGGCCGACGAGGGCGCCTGAGAGGGCATGAGTCAGAGTATCCACGCGGCCTTTGAGGCAGGCCCCCGGGCTTCGTTCCCTGGCGGCCCTGAGCTGTCCAGCGGGCGATTGGAGCACGAAAAGCACTTCGCCCTGAAACCGCCTTCCGCGCTCGCCGGGCGAGGCAGGGGAGGTTGCAGGGCGAAGGCGCTGCGGCTGGCGCCGCCGGCTTGTCAGCTCAACAGGTCGGCCAGCTCGTCGGCATGCTCTTCCTCGGTGGCGAGGATGCCGACCAGCATGTGGCGGGTGGTCGGGTCGCGGTCGCCGAAGAAACGGATCATCTCGCGATAGCTCTCGATGGCGATGCGCTCGGCGATCAGGTTCTCGCGGATCATGTCCTTGAGCGTGTCACAGGTGACGTATTCGGCATGGCTGCGGCCGGTGAGACGCGCCGGGTCCATCTCCGGCGAGCCGCCCAGCTGCACGATGCGCTTGGCGATCTGGTCGGCGTGGGCCAATTCCTCGTTGGAATGCACAAGGAATTCGGCCGCGATCGGTTCCGAGTTGATGCCGGTGGCGACGAAGGCATGCTGGCGGTAGCGCAGCACGCACACCAGCTCGGTGGCCAGCGCGGCATTCAGGATGTTCACCGCGACTTCCGGGTCCAGCCCATAGCCTGAGGTGAGCACGCCGTCCTCGATATGCTGGCGCGCGCGGTCGCGCAGCGCGGCGACGTCGGTGAGGAAGGTGCTCTCTTCGGCCTGGGGGGCGGAGCCGGCCGGCGTTTGCTGGAGGGCCTTGGAGTCGGTGGCCTGGGTCGAGGGCGTCATGCGGTTCTCCTTGCGGTTCGGGGAGCGAGGGGCGGGACGGGCCCCGCAGGGCCCGTCGTTCGGCGGCGGTCAGTGGGGAAGAGTGTCTTCCCACTCCTTCACCCGCCGCTCCGCTTCATCCTTGGTCACGCCGTAGCGTTCCTGGATGCGGCCGGCCAGCTCGGTGCGCTTGCCGGCAATCACATCGACGTCGTCGTCGGTGAGCTTGCCCCATTGCTGGCGGACCTTGCCCTTCAGTTGCTTCCAGTTCCCTTCGATGATGTCGCGGTTCATGGTCGGTCTCCTTCTGCTTCCGTTGCCGGGACTTCATCCCGGGGTTGGTGAAAGTACGCCGTGCGGCCGGGGCGCCTGCCGGATACGGGATCCGGCCTGGCGGCGATGGCCGCCGATGCACGATTCCAGTCTAGAAAACCGCCCCGCCCTGCCCCATCGGTCGCGTCCTAAAACGCTGTCGGCATCGTCCGACACGGGGTCGGTTTGCGCCGCCCTCAGATGGAGCGCACCACGTCACCGCCGGCGCGCTCCAGCGTCTCCTCGGCCAGCTTGGCCTGCTCCTGATCGGCAGGGTGGGCCACCACCGCCCAGTAGCCGACGTCGGTGCTGTCACGCACGGTATTGATCACCACGTCATGGTCGGGGCGGGCGCTCAGCAAGCCGGCGAGCAACATGCCGCCGAACATGCCGAACATGCCGATGGCCACCAGCGCCATGCCGGGAGAGGACAAGAAGGCCGGCATGCCCGCAGCGGCCAGGCCGCCGCCCACCAGCAGACCGGCGATGAGGCCGGCGATGCCCAGCTTCAAGTGGGAGCGCAGCAGGGTATGCCAGATGCCGGCCTGCTCGGGTTCGAGCTTGCGGCTGAGGTCGGGGTCATGCGGGCTCACCAGTTGCACCTGGGCCGGCCGCAGCGGGCGACGGTCACGCAGGGTGGAGGCCGCGCGGCTGGCGGAATCCGGATCGCGGAAGGTGGCGGCAACGAGGGTCAGGGATCTTTCTCCGAAGAGGCTCATCGTGCTCATGTCAGTCTCCTTGTCATATCGACGCGTATCGACTCTGCCGGCGACCCGGGCGGACGAAGCGGATCAATGGCAGACGCAAGTTGGAAACCGGCAGGCGGAAAAGGGTTGCTTCCCCCAGTCCGAAACGGATGTAAGCCGATTCTGGCAGCGGCCGCAGGAGGGCGGGGGCCATGAGCCCTGCGGGCGCCCCCGTGTCGGACGAATCCCACGCCGTGACGCGCCCGCCGCCGACGAACAGCCCGGCTGGGCGCAGCTAAAGTGCAGCTACGGACCGCGCGACGGCACCGTATCTCCTCTTCACGAAGTTCCCGACTTCGTTTCAGCGCCGGCCGTCGGTGATGGCCGGCCTCTTTATGCCCGTCGCCGGCCTAGCCGTGAGCCCCGGCAGCATCCCGGCCCGCGAGGACGAATGCATACCGCATACGATGTAACAGGGAGAACGCCATGCAAGCACAGCGCCGGGACAGGACCGCCGTCATCATCCCCTTCATCCGCCCGCCGCGGCCGGCAGCCGGCGCAGCAGCGCAACCGCCGGCCCGCGCGGGCAAGGTCACCGACTGTCACAACTTTGAAGCAACCCGGCGCGTAGTCTGCGATCAGGCATTGGACCGGCGCATGCAAATACCGCCCGCCGGCACAACCCCCCTTCCAACGCCCCGCAGCAGCAAGGAGAGAGCAATGCATCGCACCCAGTTCGCAGGCCGGCTGTACAGCGTAGGCGGGCGCCTGCTCGCCATCCTCGGACGCCTCACCCGCATCGCCGCCCTGGAACGGCGCGGCGCCATCCTGGCGGTCTATGGAGACGGCATTGCCCTCTACGGCGACGCCCTGGCCAAGGTCGCCGGCGCCCGCCGGCAGATGAGCCGGGTGACGCCGGAGGCCGCGATGGCCCGCAGCGGCTGAACGCTGCGCCCGCGACGCCATGATGCGAACGGCCCGGCGACCCGGGCCGTTTTGCGTTCACCGCCAGGCGAGACCGGAGTCGGACACCGCCGACAGCAGCATCGGCGCTGCCCGACAGCCCCGGGCCGGGCCACGGGCAACAATGGCCATGCGCTGTCAGCCGGACCCGCCGCCTTGCAGGCGCCGGCCGGATGACCAGCCATCCCAATCAAGAAGGAGAAGACGATGAAACTCATCCAAGCCACCCTGCTGGGCGCCAGCCTGTTCGCCCTTCCCTTCGTTTCCCACGCGGCCGACCTGCAGGACGCAGCGGAAAAGCGGGCCGAGGCCCATCACGACGCCGCCATGGAAAGGGCGGAGGCCGACTACAAGATGGCCAAGGAGCAGTGTCGCGGCATGGAGGGCAACGCTCGCGACGTGTGCATGAAGAAGGCGGAAGCCGACTACACCACCGCCAAGGGTGATGCCAAGGCCACCTACAAGGGCGACAAGGCCCGCGCCAAGACGGTGGAGGACCGGGCAGAGGCGGAGTACAAGATCGCGAAGGCCCGCTGCGACGCCCTCTCCGGCAGCGCCAAGGACCAGTGCGTGGCCGAAGCCAAGGTGAAGTACCACCAGTAAGACCGGCAAGGGACGCGCCTTCGGCGGCGACGGCCCAGCCGCCGGCCGGGCCCTTGCACTAGAATCCCGCGGACGTCACAGCATGTCCGCGGGATTTTTCGTGAACGAGGCCCTCTTTCCCCACCACCATTCCGTCCTGCCGGCGCAGCGCGCCGCCGCCAAGGCGCAGCAGCCCTGCGTGCTCTGGTTCACCGGCCTCTCCGCGGCAGGCAAATCCACCATTGCCGATCTGGTCGAACAGGGCCTGCACCGCGCTGGCCGGCACACCTATCTGCTGGACGGCGACCAGCTGCGCACCGGCCTCAACCGCGACCTCGGCTTCAGCGCAGCAGCCCGCAGCGAGAACATCCGCCGCGTGGGGGAAGTCGCCCGCCTGATGGTGGATGCCGGCCTGATCGTGCTGGTAGCGCTGATTTCTCCCTTCCGCGCCGAGCGCGACAAGGTGCGCGCGCTGTTCGCGGCGGGCCAGTTCATCGAGATCCATGTCGATGCCCCGCTGGCCGTAGCCGAAGCGCGCGACCCCAAAGGCCTGTACCGGCGCGCCCGCCGTGGCGAGCTGCGCGACTTCACCGGCATAGACTCGCCCTACGAAGCCCCCGTGGCGCCGGAACTGCGGCTGGACACCGCCGCGCTGGACCCCGCCCGCGCGGCGCAGCAGGTGCTGGATTGGCTGTCGGGCCGCCCGCTGGACGGCGCTGGCTGAGGCTCCTCAGGCGCGGCGCCGCATCAGGCGGCGTCGGCGTGCATGGTGTCTCTGGTGCCCCCATGCTCGATACGCCAGCATCCGCCTGCGCAGTAACGCGCCGGGGAGAGGACTCCCTGCGGCAGCTGGGGCAGCTGCCCCAGCGCGGGGCAGGCGTCCTGCGGGGTAGAGCAATGCGGACGAGCTTGATGCGCGGGTCAAACCGTTGCCAGCGATCCACTTCTTCGCCGCCAGGAAAGACAAACGGCCTGCCAGCAAGCTGACAGGCCGTTCCATGTTTGGCGCGCCCGGCGCGATTCGAACGCACGACCCCTGCCTTCGGAGGGCAGTACTCTATCCAGCTGAGCTACGGGCGCGGAGGCAATGCGGCGGGGCGGAAGGCACCCCGAGCAAGGCGCGCAAGCATATACCGCTTGATAAGGAATGTCCATCCGCGCTGCCATTATGGTTTTTACCTGGCTATAATTCGCGCTTTGTCTTGCGCCAGTCAAAGGACCCTAGCATGTCGGAACACAGCGCCCTGAGCGCCGCCCTGCGGCCCCAACGCCTCGCCTTGCCTGCCGTCGCCGTGCTCGCAGCCGTGCTGCTGGCTGGCTGTGGCAAGAAGGAATCGGTCGACCCCGAACTCACCGCCACCCTGATCCAGCCGGTTGCCCGGGTGGAGCTGAAGGTGGAAACGGTGGCGCCGGGCAGCCGCACCGGCGAGCAGATCTACAAGAGCATCTGTGGCAGCTGTCACGAAGCCGGCGTGCTGGGCGCGCCCAAGTCCGGCGACGCCACCGCCTGGAAGCCGCGTCTGGCCCAGGGCTTCGACGGCCTGACCAACTCCGCCATCCACGGCAAGAACGCCATGCCCCCGCGCGGCGGCGGCAGCGACCTGACCGACACCGAAGTGAAGCGCGCGGTGGCCTTCCTCGCCAACAAGGCGGGTGCCGGCTTCGCCGAGCCGGCGGTGGAATAAACCGGGACGGCAGCGAAGCGGCGGTCGACGATCCCGCTTCTGGCCCGATGCGGCGCTTTCGCGGAGGCGCGGCACCGGGTGCAAAAAGAAGGGCGACCTTTGCAGGGTCGCCCTTCTTTTTCATATGCGACAGAAGCGCTACTGCGGCTCAAGCCGGACCGCTCTTGTCCTTGCTCTCCAGCATCGCCATCAGGTTGGCGAGGCGCGCCTTGCCTTCTTCCTTGGTCACCGGCGCGGCGGCCTTGCGGTCGTTCATCCTGATGTCGCCGCCCATCTCGGCAATGAAGCGGCTCGGTTCGCAAACACGGGACTCCTTGCCCATCTTGCGCCGCTCGCAATAGGTGATGTTGAGGCTACGCTGGGCGCGGGTGATGCCGACGTACATCAGCCGGCGCTCCTCATCCACCTTGTCCTCGTCGATGCTGCTCTGGTGCGGCAGCATGCCTTCCTCGACGCCGACCAGGAACACATGGGGAAACTCCAGCCCCTTGGAGGCATGCAGGGTGGCGAGCTGGACACCGTCGAAGTCCGGGTCTTCCTTGTCCAGCATGGAGATCAGGGCGATGGTCTGGGTCAGCTCGAGCAGGTTCTTGCCGTCTTCCTCGCCCTTGCGCGTCAGCCAATTGACGAAGTCGCGCACGTTGCTCCACTTGGATTCGGCCTCGCGAGTGCCGCAGTGCTCGAACAGCCAAGCCTCGTAGCGTATCGCCAGCAGCAGGTCTTCCAGCACCTGGCCGGCGGGTTCGCGCTGGGCGCGGTACTGGATGCGGTTGATGAAGTCGCCGAACTCGCGCAGCCCTTCCAGCTGCTTGGGCGTGAGATGCACGCTGACGCCTTCCTCGAACATCGCGGCGAACAGGCCGACGTGGCGGGAGGCCGAGTAGCGACCCAGCGCCTCTATGGTGCTGGGGCCGATGCCGCGGCGCGGCGTGGTCAGCGAGCGGATGAAGGCGAGGTCGTCGTCCGGGTTCAGCAGCAGGCGCAGGTAGGAGAGCAGGTCGCGGATCTCGGCGCGGTCGAAGAAGCTCTGGCCGCCGGACATCACGTAAGGAATGCGCTGGTTGCGCAGCTGCTGCTCGATGACGCGCGCCTGGTGGTTGCCGCGATAGAGGATGGCGTAATCCTTGAAGCGGGTGCGGGCCTCGAACTTGTGGGCGGTGATCTTCATCGCCACCCACTCGGCCTCGTGCTCGGCATCGCGGCAGTTGGTCACCGCGATCTGCTCGCCGGGGCCGTGCTCGGACCACAGCGTCTTCTCGAACAGCTTCTCATTGTGGGAGATGACGGTGTTGGCCGCCTCCAGGATGCGGCGCGAGGAGCGGTAGTTCTGCTCCAGCTTGATGACCCGCAGCTTGGGGTAGTCCTTCTGCAGCAGGCGCAGGTTTTCCACGTCGGCACCGCGCCAGGCATAGATGGCCTGGTCGTCGTCGCCCACCGCGGTGAAGGCGCCGCGCACGCCGCAGAGCTGGCGCAGCAGGCGGTACTGGGCGCGGTTGGTGTCCTGGTACTCGTCCACCAGCAGGTAGCGCAGGCGGTTCTGCCAACGCTCGCGCACCTCCTCGTTGGTTTCGAAGAGATGCACCGGCAGCGAGATGAGATCGTCGAAATCCACCGCCTGGTAGGCGCGCAGGGTGCGCTCGTACTCGCCGAAGACCTTGGCGGCGGCGAAGGAAAGTTCGTTGTCGGCCAGTTTCACCGCCTCTTCCGGCGGAATCATCGCGTTCTTCCACGACGAGATCTGCCACTGCATCTGCTTGGCGATGCCCTTGTCGCCCTCGCTGGCGACGTCGGACACGATCTGCACCGTGTCGGAGGCGTCCAGGATGGAGAACTGCTTCTTCAGCCCGCAGTGCAGCGCTTCCTGGCGGATGATGCGCACGCCCAGGGCGTGGAAGGTGCACACGGTGAGGCCGCCCGGCGCGCGGCCGCCCATCAGGTGGGCGACCCGCTCCTGCATCTCCTTCGCCGCCTTGTTGGTGAAGGTGATGGCACCGATGTTGTTGGCGCTGATGCCGCAGCCGTTGATGAGGTGGGCGATCTTGTGGGTGATGACACGCGTCTTGCCGCTGCCGGCGCCGGCCAGCACCAGGCAGGGGCCGTCCAGGTAATAGATCGCTTCGCGCTGGGGGGCATTGAGAAGGGCGGACATCGGGCAGGGGAAACGCTGAGCAGGACGGGAGGGGGCTGCGCCGGGACCGGTGGCGGCCCGGCGCTGAAACGAAGGCGCCACCCCGGAGGGCGGCGCGGGCGGAATTCTAACCGATGGGGCGGACGGCTCCGGCCGCCGGGCGCTCAGCGGCCCAGCGCGCCGAACACCTTCTTCGCCAGGCTGCCGGCGGCGGATACCGGGTCGCGGCGGATCTCGCGCTCTTCCTCGGCGATCATCAGGAACAGGCCGTCCAGCGCCTTGCGCGTCACATAGCCTTCCACCTTGGCGTCCTCCGCCTTCACCAGGCCCAGGCTGGCGCCCTGGCCGGCGAACTGGTTGTACAGGCCGGACAACGCCAGCTTGTCGGTGTTCTTCTTCACCACCGGCAGGAAGAGCTGGGTCAGGCGGCTTTCGGTTTTGCTGCGGAAGTACTGGGTGGCGGAATCGTCGCCGCCGCCGAGGATGCGCTTGGCGTCATCCACGCTCATCGCCTTCACCGCGTCGACCAGCAGGCTGCGGGCTTCCGGCACCGCGGCCTCGGCGGCGCGGTTCATGGCGGTGACCAGCTCGTCCAGATCCTTGCCCCGGCCGCTCATGCGCAGCAGCGGCTCGGCCTGGGCCAGGCCTTCCGGCAGCGGAATCCTGACCTTGGGATTGGCGAGAAAGCCGTCCTGCCGGCCAAGGGCGGCGACCGCCTGGGCGGCTCCCTGGGTCAGCGCCTCCTTGAGGCCGCCGGTGGCTTCACTGCTGCTCAAGGCCGCCAGCCCCGCCGCCCAGGCGGGCACGGCGAACAGCATGAGGGCGAAAAACTTGAGGAGGGTGCGCATCTTCTTCTCCATGTTCTGGCCGGAGCGCGGGCGCGATCCGGGGCGACCATCCTCCTGCCTGGCGCGCGGCTTGTCCAGCCGGCGCCGCCGACGGTACCGGGGGAAAGGCTCAGTCCAGCCCGAACTCGAAGGTGCTCACCACCCGCAGGCGCTTGCCTATGGTGCGGCCGGTACTGTCGTTGTCGCCGCCATCGTCGTCCAGCACCCGGATCACGCCCTGGTTGGCGCTCTTCAGCGGGCCCAGCTCGGCGCCGGCGTCGGCGGCGAACCTGGCCGCCTGCTCGCGGGCGTTATGCGTCGCCTCCTGCAGCAGCCGCGGCTTGATGTCGTTGAAGCCGCGCAGCTGGAAGCGCGGGCCGCTTGCCCCTTCGTTGTCGCCGCTGAGCTGGATGCCGGCCTGGATCAGCGGGTCCACCTTGCCGGCGGCCTGCGCCACCGCCTCCACCCGGACGGACTTCACCGTCACCTGGCCAAGGCCGTTGAAGCGCAGCGGCACGCTGGAGGAACCCCATTCGCGGGCGTAGAGATCCTGCACCTGCAGCGGCCGCACCTCGATCTCCGCATCCTCGAAGCCCTGCCCGCGCAGGAAGGCGATGACGCGCTCGCGGTCGCCATTGAGCGCCTGCTGCACCGCGCCGAACTCGTTGCCGCCACGGCGGAAACCCAGCGTCCAGATGGCGAAGTCGCTCTTCACCTCCTGCTCCGCCAGGCCCTTCACGGTGATGGAGCGGTCCGCCAGGCGGAAGCGCTCCATGCCCTGCCCGACCAGCCAGCCGCCCAAGGCGATGCCGCCGCCCAGCAGCAGCGCGGGGAAAAATCCGATGCGGGTGTCCGCCACGATGAGCTCCCTTCATGCATGCGAAGCCGGCATGGTAGGAAAGCCGCGCCGCAGCGGCTGTGAGGGAATGCAAGGAGCCGCCGGCCGCGAGCGGGGTTCAGGCCGGCGAGGAACGCAGTCCGTAGGCCTGGCCGCGGTGGAACAGGTACTCCACCCGCATCAGCGGGCCGCCACTGCGGCTGGAGCGGTAGCCGATGGCCTCCACCGTGTCACCCGCCTGCAGCGGCGGCACCTTCCAGGCGTTGAGGCGGGACAGCGGTGCCAGCTCCAGCGTCCAGGCCGCATCGACCGGCGTGGCGAGCCGGGTGCGGGCGAGGAAATCCGCCAGCTCCGGCGGCGCAGTCTGCGCCGGCAGGCTGCGCTGGGCAAGGTCCGCCGGCAGCGCCAGGCCGCTGGCAGGCTTCAACACCAGCTCGGCATGCGGGTTCTGCCAACGCACCGACTCCAGCGTGCCGGCGAGGTAGAGGGGCGCGGCGGTGTCGAAACCGCTCCAGCCGTGGTGGGCGCGCGCCAGCAGCGGGCTCATGCCTGCCGCGCCGACGGCGAACAGGAAGCATCGTCTATCCATCTCTCTCTCCGGGGAAGCACCGCGGATCGCGGCTGCCGGTTCGAGGTGGCAAGCGCCGCCGGAGTTCTCAGACGTAGGCGATGGCGCGACCGCAGGCGATGACGCCCATCCACAGCGCGAGAGACAGCACCGCCTGGGTGAAGGCGGTGTCGTCCGCCTTCTGCAACCCGCCTCGGGCATGGAACAGCGCTGCGTTAAGCCCCGCGGCGCAGATGAGGGCGAGCTTCAGCTGGAAGGCGGGGTGCGTCAGCAGCCCCGCGGCATCGGTAACGAACATCACCAGGCCGCTGGCGGCGGCGAGCAGGAAGCCGCCCAGGCTCGCCGGCAGCGCCAGCCGGGCCAGCGCCTCCAGCGGCAGGGCACGGCCCAGGCCGGCAAGGCGCAGGTCCAGCACCGCCAGGCTGCCGAACAGCAGGGCGATGCCGATGATGTGCACCACCTCCAGCGCCGGATAGGCCCACAGGGATGCGCGCAGCGCCTCGCCCATGGTCAGGCGGCGCCGCGGACGACCGCGCCGCGCGCCGGCATCAGACCACGCCGGCGCCGTGGGCCTGCTGGTCGGCCCAGTAGGAGGAACGCACCATCGGGCCGCAGGCGGCGTTGCGGAAACCCATCTTCAGCGCTTCGGCCTCGAACATCTTGAAGGTGTCCGGATGCACGTAGCGCAGCACCGGCAGGTGGCCGCCGGAGGGCTGCAGGTACTGGCCGATGGTGAGCATGTCCACATCGTGGGCGCGCAGGTCGCGCATCACCTCGAGGATTTCCTCGTCGGTCTCGCCCAGGCCGACCATCAGGCCGGACTTGGTCAGCACCTCCGGATGGTTGGCCTTGAACTCCTTGAGCAGGCGCAGCGAGTAGTCGTAGTCGGCCCCGGGGCGCGCCTGCTTGTACAGCCGCGGCACGGTTTCCATGTTGTGGTTCATGACGTCCGGCGTGGCCTCGGCGAAGATCTGCAGGGCGATTTCCATGCGGCCGCGGAAGTCGGGCACCAACACTTCGATGGTGGTGCTGGGCGAGGCCTGGCGGGTGTACTGTATGCACTCGACGAAGTGGCGGGCGCCGCCATCGCGCAGGTCGTCGCGGTCCACCGAGGTGATCACCACGTAGTTCAGCCGCATGGCGGCAATGGTCTTGGCCAGGTCCGCCGGCTCATTGGGATTGAGCGGCTCCGGGCGGCCGTGACCGACATCGCAGAAGGGGCAGCGGCGGGTACAGATGTCGCCCATGATCATGAAGGTGGCCGTGCCCTTGCCGAAGCACTCATGGATGTTGGGGCAGGAGGCTTCTTCGCAGACGGTGTGCAGCTTGTGGTCGCGCAGGGTCTGCTTGATCTCGTTGAAGCGCTCGGCTTCCTGGCCCGCGCCGAGCTTGATGCGGATCCACTCCGGCTTCTTGAGCCGTTCGGCGGGAACGATCTTGATCGGGATGCGGGCGGTTTTTTCCGCGCCGCGCTGCTTGCGGGCTGGGGTGTCCATACGCTCTCTCATTTGCAGGTCGCAGCCACGCGGGTAGCGCGGCCGGCCGCCATTATCGCCTGCTTTTCAGTCGGCTGCCGCTACGCTGGCGACACCGTCACCCGCCACGGCAACCCGCGGCAGCAGGCGCAGCAGGTGGCCCAGCAGACGTTCGCCCGCCGCGGCAACGTCGTCGGCGATGCCGAAATCCCGCAGCCGGATGGTCTTCAGGCCTTCGTAACCGCAGGGGTTGATCCAGGTGAAAGGCGCCAGATCGACATCCACGTTCAGCGCCAGGCCGTGATAGCTGCAGCCATTGCGCACCCGCAGGCCGAGGGCGGCGATCTTGGCGCCGTCGATGTAGACGCCGGGGGCGCCAGTCTTGCGTTCAGCGTGGAGGCCGTAATCGGCCAGGCAGTCGATCAGCGCCTGCTCCATCAGGAATACCAGCTCGCGCACCTTGAGGCCACGCCGGCGCAGGTCCAGCAGCAAGTAGGCCACCAGCTGGCCAGGACCGTGGTAGGTGATCTGGCCGCCGCGGTCTATCTGCACCAGCGGGATGCCGGCTTCGCGGCCGGCAGGCAGCAGGTGTTCGGCGAGGCCGGCCTGGCCCAGGGTGTAGACCGGCGGATGCTCCAGCAGCCAGATCTGGTCCGGCGTGGTGTCGCTGCGCTCGGCGGTGAACAGGCGCATCGCCTCCAGCGCCGGTTCGTAATCGACCAGGCCGAGCCGCTTGACCAGCAGATCGCCGGCCATGGCTACGGTCAAAGGACCACCTTCACCATCGGATGGGAGGTCAGCTCGCGGTAGAGGTTGTCCACCTGCAGCTGGGAGATGGCGCGGAAGGTGCACGTCACCGCCAGGTAGTTGCCCTTGCTGGAGGGGCGCATCTCGATCGCGGCGGCGTCGAAATCGGGCGCATGCCGCAGCACCACTTCCACCACCGCCTGGGCGAAGCCTTCCACCCGGGCGCCCATGATCTTGATCGGGAAATCGCAGGGATATTCGATCAGGGTCTGTCTTTCTGGATTGTTTTCGTCAGCCACCGCGCATCACCGTCGTCTTGAATGCCTGATACCAGGCGTACATCTGTTCGCTCACCGGCCCCGGCCTGCCCTCGCCCACCGGCCGCCCGTCCAGGCGGGTGATCGCCAGCACTTCGCGGGTGGAAGACGTCATCCACACCTCGTCCGCACTGCGCACCTCGTCCTCCAGGATTTCCCGCAGCTGATGCGGCAAGCCGTTGGCGGCCGCCAGTTCCAGCACCACGTCGTAGGTGATGCCGGGCAGCATCAGGTGGTTCTTGGGCGGCGCCAGCAGCACACCGTCGCGGACGATGAAGATGCTGGAGGCGGAGCCCTCGGTGAGGAAGCCGTCGCGGAACAATACGGTTTCGTGGCAACCGTGGTCTACCGCATGCTGGCGCAGCAGGCAGTTGGCGAGCAGTGAGGTGGTCTTGAGATCGCAGCGCAGCCAGCGGAAATCTGCCGCGCTCACCGCGCTGGCGCCACTTTGGCGCAGCTCCCGCGATGGGGTGACCAGCGCCTCGCTCATCAGGAACACCGAAGGCCGGACCACTTCCGGGAAGGCGTGGTTGCGCCGCATGTCGGCGCCGCGGGTGACCTGCAGGTACAGCGACTGGTCGTCCCAGGGATTCCGGTCCACCACCTCGCGCACCATCGCCGCCCACTCCTGCTCGGCATGCGGGTTGGGCAGGCGCATGGCCGCCAGCGTGCTGGCCAGCCGGGCGAGGTGTTCGTCCAGCCGGAAAGGCCGGCGGGAATACACCGGGATGACCTCGTAGGCGCCGTCACCGAACAGGAAGCCCCTGTCCATCGGCGACACCTGGGCATCTTCCAGCGGCAGGTAGCGGCCGTTCAGGTAGCACAGGCTCATCGGCGCCTCCGTGGTCGGTTCAGGCGGTTACAGGTTCTTGATCCACAGCACCAGGGCGTCCCACAGGCGGCCGAAGAAGCCGGCCACCGGCACGTCCTGCAGGGCGACCACCGGGTACTCGCCTATGGTCTTGTCGTCCAGCGTGAGCTTGAGGGTGCCGACCTCCTGGCCCTTCTGCAGCGGCGCCAGCACCGGTTGGCGGCTTTCCAGGGTGGCGACCACCTTCTCCGCCTGGCCCTTGGGCAAGGACATGACGAAGTCGGAGGTGAAGCCCACCGCCACTTCATTGGCCTTGCCCTTCCACACGCGGAACTGGGACAGCGCCTGATCGGCGGAATAGAGCTTCACCGTGTCGAAGAACTGGAAGCCGAAGTTCAGCAGCTTGAGCGACTCCTGGGCGCGCACCGCGTCGGAGTCGGCGCCCAGCACCACCGAGATCAGCCGGCGCGGACCGCGCTGGGCGGAGGAGATGAGGCAGTAGCCGGCGGTGCTGGTATGGCCGGTCTTCATGCCATCAACCGTGCTGTCCAGCCACAAGAGGCGGTTGCGGTTGGGCTGGGTGATGCCGTTGTAGCTGTACTCCTTCATGGAATACAGGCTGTAGAACTCCGGGAAGTCGCGGATGATGGCCGCGGCCAGCAGGGAAAGGTCGCGCGCGGTGGTGTAGTGCTGCGGGTCCGGCAGGCCGGTGGAGTTCATGAAGTTGGTGCCGGTGAGGCCGAGGCGTTTGGCTTCGCGGTTCATCAGCGCGGCGAAGGCTTCCTCGCTGCCGGCGATGAGCTCGGCCAGGGCGACGCAGGCGTCGTTGCCGGACTGCACGATCACGCCGCGGATCAACTCCTGCACCGTGACCGGCTTGCGCGGCTCGATGAACATCCGCGAGCCTTCCTGCCGCCAGGCCCTGTCGGACACCGGCACCGGCTGGTCGAGGGCGATGGTGCCCGCCTTGATCGCCGAGAAAGTGAGGTAGGCGGTCATCAGCTTGGTCAGCGAGGCCGGCTCGATACGCTCATCCGGCGTGTTGGACGCGAGCACCTGGCCGGTAGCGTGGTCCATCAGCACCCAGGCCTTGGCGGCAAGGGCGGGGGCCGGGATGGCCTGGGCGGAAGCGGTAAGGGAGAAAAGCGAAAGCAGCAGGGCAAATACGGCGGTGAAGAGACGCATGGAGAAAACCTGATGTGGGGGGAGGAACGGCGGGCGGGGCGGGCAATTATAGGACGCACCCCGTACCCGGACCACGGCGGACAGCCTTTGTTTCAACCGCTGGCGTTTTTTCTTCCCGCCCCGGTACCGGCGAGGGACGCAAGGGCGATGGGCGACAGCGGCGGCCAGGGCCGCCGCATGCGCTCAGCGCTGGACGACGAAGGGCTTGAGCTTGAGCACCGCGGCGATGCGGTCCGCCGCGCTGCGGGCTTCGTCCACGCTGGCGTAGGGCCCGGCGTGCAGGCGGAAGCGGCCGCCGTCGGCGTACAGCTCCAGGCTCTGGGCGAAGGCGGCCAGTTCCTTGGCCACGGTGTCGCGGAAGCCCTCGGCGTTGTCGCGCGAGGAGAAAGCGCCAAGCTGCAGGAAGATGCCGGTGCCGGTCGCCGAGCTGGGCGGCTTCAGCGCCGGTTCGCCGGATTCGCCCGGCGCGCCGGCCAGCGGCGCGAGCTGGGCGGCGCTCGGCCCGCTGCGGCCGGGCAGCGGCGGCACCGGGTCGGTGTCGGCGTACATCGGCAGTTCGCCCGGCAGGATCTGCTCCACCTCCACCTCGGTGCTGCCGCTGTTCACATAGCCGAGCTTGTAGGCGGCGGTGTAGGAGAGGTCCATCACCCGACCCTTGTGGAAAGGGCCGCGGTCGTTGATGCGCACCACCACCGAGCGGCCGGTGGCGACGCTGGTGACGCGGGCGTAACTGGGAATCGGCAGCGTCGGATGCGCAGCGGTCATCGCGTACATGTCGTAGGGCTCGCCGCTGGAAGTGGCCTGGCCGTGGAAGCGGCGGCCGTACCAGCTGGCGACGCCGCGCTCGCGGTAGGGCGCGAGCACGGTTGCCGGCACGTAGTTCTGGCCGAAGACGTTGTACGGGCGGTTGGCGAAACGGTGCAGCGGCTCCAGCTTCGGCTGGGCATCCGGTATCAGTTCCAGGTTATCCGGCGGTATGTCGTCCGGGCCGTCGTCCTTGTAGTAGCCGCCGCCGCGGCGGGTGCTGGCCTTGGGCGGCACGGCCGGCGCTTCGCTGCGCGGGCCGCTGCTGCCGCTGGCAGTGCTGTCCGGCGCACGGGTGGGCGTGCTGCTGCAAGCGCTCAGCAGGGCGCAGGCGGTGGCCGCGCACAGCAGGCTGAGGGGAGAGGCGGGGCGAAAGGCGGCGTTGCGGCGCGCCCCGGCCACCAGGGCTGCGGAGGGTCGTAGTGTCGTCATCTCGTTCGCCGCAGCCTACTTGGGAGACGAGAGGCGGCTGCGCTGTATGCTCATCAGGATACCCACCCCGAGACACAGGGTGACGAGGGCGGTTCCCCCGTAGCTCACGAAAGGCAGCGGCACGCCCACCACCGGCAGGATGCCGCTCACCATGCCCATGTTCACGAAAGCATAGGTGAAGAAGATCATGGTGATCGCCCCGCCGAGCAGTTTGCTCGCCAGTGTGGGGGCATTGATCGAGATCTGGAAGCCGCGCGCCAGCAGCAGCACGTAGATGATGAGCAGCACGATGGTGCCGACCAGCCCCAGTTCTTCCGCCAGCACGGCGAAGATGAAGTCGGTGTGGCGTTCGGGCAGGAAGGCGAGGTGGGTCTGGGTGCCGGCCATCCAGCCCTTGCCGAGCACGCCGCCGGAGCCGATGGCGATGGTGGACTGGATGATGTGGAAGCCCTTGCCCAGCGGATCCTGGGTCGGATCCAGCAGGGTGCACACCCGGTGCTTCTGGTACTCGCGCATGCCGTACCAGTCCACGCCCGGCTGGCACAGGGTGTCGCCGAAGGCGACGATGCTGCCGATACCGATGATGCCGACCAGCGCCACCGGCACGATCAGCTTCCACGACAGGCCGGCGAAGAAGATCACATAGAAGCCGGCGGCGGTCACCAGCAGGCTGGTGCCCAGGTCGGGCTGGATCAGGATCAGCCCCACCGGCACCACCAGCAGCAGGCCGGCGACGATGAAGTCGCGGAAGGCGATCTGGCCCTCGCGCTGCTGGAAGTACCAGGCCAGCATCAGCGGCATGGCGATTTTCATCAGCTCGGAAGGCTGGATGCGGGTGACGCCGACGTGCAGCCAGCGCTGCGCGCCCTTGGACACCTCGCCGAACAGCTCTACCGCCACCAGCAGCACCACGCCGACGATATACAGCGGCAGCGCCAGCGACAGCATGCGCTGGCTGGAGATGGTCGCCGCCACCCACATCGCCGCCAGCGCCACCACGGTGTTGATGGCCTGCGCCTCCAGCCGGTCGGGCGAGGCGCTGATCATCAGGAAGTAGGCGTAGCCCAGCAGCGCGCCCAGGATCAGCATCAGCTGCGGATCGATGGGGCGCAGGAAGGCGCGCAGCAGGCCCAGCGGGTGGAAGCGGCTCTCGGTCATTCGTCGCTCTCCGCGGCGTCCACGTCTTCGGCTGCGGGCTGGTTGGGGCGCTTGCCGAGCAGGTAGTAATCCATCACCAGGCGGGCGATGGGCGCGGCCGACTGGGCACCGAAACCGCCGTTCTCCACCAGCACCGCCAGCGCGATCTTGGGCTCTTCCGCCGGCGCGTAGGCGATGAACCAGGAGTGGTCGCGCAAGCGCTCGCTGACCCGGCCCTCGACGTACTTCGCGCCCTTGAGCGAGAACACCTGGGCGGTACCGGTCTTGCCGCCGACCGAATACGGCGCGTTGCCGAAGGCGCGGGCGCCGGTGCCGGCCTTGGTCACGTCCACCATGGCGGAGCGCACCGTGGCCACATGCTCCGGCTTGAGCCCGAGCTGGCGTATCGGCTCCGGCTCCACCACCCGCTTGGCGCTACTGCGGTTATCCACCACATGACGCACCAGGTGCGGCCGGTACACATTGCCGCCATTCACCACCGCTGCCAAGGCGTTGGCCATCTGCAGCGGGGTATAGGCGTTGTAGCCCTGGCCGATGCCTACCGAGATCGTCTCGCCACCGAACCAGCGCTGCTGCTCCGGCCGGCGGAAGCGGCGCTTCTTCCAGTCTGGCGACGGCAGCACGCCTTCCGCTTCGCCGGGGATGTCGATGCCGGTGCGCGAGCCGAAGCCCAACGGCGACATGAAGCGGGCGATGCCCTCGATGCCGAGATCGTTGGCGAGCTGGTAGTAATAGGTATTGCAGGACACGACGATGGACTTGTGCAGATCCACCATGCCGTGGCCACCCACCTTGTCGTCCATGAAGCGGTGACCGCCGAAGGCGAAGAAGCCGGGGTCGGCGATGGCCTGGCCGGCGGTGCGCTTGCCGGTGGTCAGCCCCGCCAGCGCCATGAAGGGCTTGAAGGTGGAACCGGGCGGATAGGCGCTGAAGATGGCGCGGTTGAGCAGCGGGTGATCGGGCGAATCGTTCAGTGCCTTCCAGTCCTGGGTGGAGATGCCGTCCACGAACAGGTTGGGATCGAAGGTAGGGGTGGACACCAGCGCCAGCACGCCGCCGGTAGCGGGCTCTATCGCCACCATGGCGCCGCGGCGGTTGCCGAAGGCGGCCTCGGCCACCTTCTGCAGCTCGATGTCCAGCGTCAGCTCCAGGTCGTTACCAGCCATGGCCGAGGTGCGCGACAGCCGCCGCACCGCGCGGCCGCCGGCATTGACCTCCACCTGCTCGACGCCAGTGGTGCCATGCAGCTCGGCCTCGTAGGACTGCTCCAGGCCACTCTTGCCGATGTACTCCGAGCCGCGATAGTTGGCAGTTTCGCCGCGCTCCTCGATGCGCTCCACGTCACGGTCGTTGATGCGGCCGATGTAACCGACCACATGGGAGGCGGTGGCGCCCTGCGGATAATCCCGGAACAGCCGCGCCTGCACCTCCACGCCGGGGAAGCGGTAGCGCTGCGAAATGAAGCGCGCCACTTCGTCGTCGCTCAGGCGGGTACGTATGGGAACGCTCTCGAAGTTGCGGCTTTCTTCGAGGATTTTGCGGAAACGCCTGCGATCGCGCTGCTCTATGGTCAGCACTTCGGAGAGACGATCTATGGTCTCGTCCAGGTTGCCGGCGCGCGAAGGCGTGATCTCCAGCGTGTAGGCGGCATAGTTGCGCGCCAGCACCACGCCGTTGCGGTCCACGATGCTGCCGCGGTTGGGAACCACCGGCAGCAGGGCGATGCGGTTGTCCTCCGCCCGGGTATGGAAGTAGTCGTGCCGCACCACTTGGAGGTAATAGAAGCGGGCGGCGAGCAGGCCGAAGCAGACGAGGACGAACAGCCCGGCCACCACCACCCGGCGGCGAAAGCGCCAACTCTCCTGGTCGGGGGTGCGGAACTCCGTCATTGCGCGCGCCGGCTCAGATGGGACGGTTGTCGTCCCGCTCCACCGGCTGGTACTGCGGCAGCAGCAGCAGGAAGCTCATCGGCGCCCACAACAGCACGCTGGTGAAGCTGGAGAGGAAGTACAGCCAGCCGGGAAACTCGGCGCCGGCCAGCAGGCGCACGATCACCATCAGCAACTGGGCAGCCAGCAGCATGGGCAGCACGTGCAGCGCCTGCTGCAGCAGCGGGAACCACATCAGCCGGCGGGCGAAACGCCCGGCCAGGTAGGCCACCACCACATAGGCCAGCGCATGCTGCCCCATGGCCGCGCCCTGGCCGATGTCCACCAGCAGACCGAAAACGAAGCCGGCCCCCATGCCGATGCGCAGCGGCTCGCGGATGCACCAGAAGGCCAGCACCAGCGCCACCCAGTCGGGCACGCCGGGAAAGGTGCCGGTGGGCACGTAGGCGAAACCCAGCGCCAGGATGAGGCTGAAATAAATGAACCACAGCTTGACCGGCAGCAGGATGCGGCTGGAACGGTTGGTCGGTTGCATGTCAGTCCTCCGGACCGTTCACGGCCACGCCGCCGCGGAGCAGGCAGGGCGTGCGATGCGACGAACGCTTCATCTCAGGGCGCCTCGGCCTTCTCTGCCGGGGCCGCCTGGGGCAACGGCGGCGGCAATTCCGCACGGCCCAGCACCAACACCTGCACACTGCGTTCGATGCCGGCCAGCGGCTCGCAGACGATGCGGGCGAAGGCCTCCGCCTCCCGGTCCACCGCCGCCACCTCGGCCACCGGCAGGCCGGGCAGGAAGACACCGTCCAGCCCGGAGGTGACCAAGCGGTCGCCCGGCTGGATGTCCGCGCTGGCGATCACGAAACGCAGCTCCAGCCGCCCCTGGCCGGAGCCGAACAGCACGCCGCGCAGGCCATTGCGCAGCACCTGCACCGGGATCGCCTGGTTGCGGTCGGTCAGCAGCGTGACTTCGGACTGGATGGGATAGACCCGCGTCACCTGGCCGATCACGCCCTTGGCGTCCACCACCGCCAGCCCCGGCTCCACCCCTTCCTGGGCGCCGCGGTCGAGGATGACCTTGCGCGAGAACGGGTCCGGCGCGTTGTAGAGGATTTCTGCCGCCACGCTGCGCACGCCCACCCGCTGCGACATCTCGAGCAGGCCGCGCAACTGCTGGTTTTCCTGCTCCAGCTGCTCGAAGCGCAGCAGGCGCTCCCCACTGCCCAACTGCTGGCGGCGCAGGTCGGCATTGTCCAGCTGCACCTGGATCAGGGTAGCGAAGTAGTGGGACGCGTTGCGCACGAAGTCGGCCGGTTTGGCCGCCGCCATCTGCAGCGGGTAAGTGGCGACCGACAGGCCTTGCCGCAGCACTTCCAGGTAGCGGAACTTCAGGTCCGCCACCAGCAGCGTCAGGCAGATGCACACGAGCAGCATCAGCCGCGCCAAAGGCGCAGGGCCGCGCTTGAAGATCGGAGGCGGTTGATGGCCGACTAAGGACATCGCGGGATTCGGGGGTCGGCGTGAAAGAAAGGAAACTGCGGTGGCTTAAGGCCGGGGCCCGCGCCCGGCCTCGCCGGGCACGGCTGTGCAGAGCTCAGTCGGAAGTGAAGATGGAACCCAGCTTGTCCATCTTTTCCAGCGCCATGCCGCAGCCACGGGCCACGCAGGTGAGCGGCTCGTCGGCGACGATCACCGGCAGGCCGGTCTCTTCCATCAGCAGCCGGTCCAGGTCACGCAGCAGCGCGCCGCCGCCGGTCAGCACCATGCCGCGGTCGGCGATGTCGGCGCCCAGTTCCGGCGGCGTCTGCTCCAGCGCGATCTTCACCGCGGACACGATCTGGTTCAGCGGCTCGGTCAGCGCCTCCAGGATTTCGTTCGAGGAAATGGTGAAGCTGCGCGGAATGCCCTCGGCGAGGTTGCGCCCCTTCACTTCCATCTCGCGCACTTCCGAACCGGGGAAGGCGGAGCCGATTTCCTTCTTGATGTTCTCGGCGGTGGTGTCGCCGATCAGCATGCCGTAGTTGCGGCGGATGTAATTGACGATGGCGTCGTCGAACTTGTCGCCGCCGACGCGCACGCTGCCGGCGTACACCATGCCGCCCAGCGAGATCACGCCCACCTCGGTAGTGCCGCCGCCGATATCCACCACCATGGAGCCGGTCGCGTCCGACACCGGCAGGCCGGCGCCGATCGCCGCCGCCATCGGCTCCTCGATCAGGTAGACCTGAGAGGCGCCCGCCGCCAGGGCTGCGTCGCGGATCGCGCGGCGTTCGACCTGGGTGGAGCCGCAGGGCACGCAGATGATGATGCGCGGGCTGGGCGACAGCAGACGGGAGTCATGCACCCGCTTGATGAACTGCTTGATCATCTGCTCGGTGACGACGAAGTCGGCGATGACGCCATCTTTCATCGGCCGGATCGCGGTGATGTTGCCGGGCGTCTTGCCCAGCATCTGCTTGGCGGCATGGCCCACCGCCTGGATGGTGCGCTTGGCGTTCGGCCCGCCTTCGGTGCGGATCGCCACCACCGAAGGCTCGTCCAGCACGATGCCTTTGCCGCGGACGTAGATCAGGGTGTTGGCCGTGCCGAGGTCGATCGCCAAGTCGTTGGAGAAATAGGAGCGCAGAAAGCCGAACATGGAAAATTCCGAAACCGGTGGAGAGGGTGCATCGCCCGGGCGCGAGCGGCAACGGGACTGCCCCCGAACGGGGGAAACGATTATGATAACCTACAAACCTTTGTCGACTAAGCAGGTTTTTGTTAACTCATGTCGCTCTCCAACGAACAAGTCGGGCACGTCGCGCGCCTCGCCCGCATCGCCCTGACCGAGGCAGAAACTGAGGCGACCCGGCGCAAGCTCGACGGCATTTTCGGCCTCATCGAGCAGATGCAGGCGGTGGATACCACCGGCGTCGAGCCCATGAGCCATCCGCAGGAACTCGCCACCCGCCTGCGCGAGGACGCCGTCATCGAAACCGATAGACGCGCCGCCTTCCAGGCCGCCGCCCCGCAGACCGAGGCCGGACTTTACCTGGTCCCCAAAGTCATCGAATGACCTGGCCGGCCGCGGCAGACCCAGCGTCGCCGCCGCCAGCCCTCTCCGTTTCCCAGCGACCATGATCAACGCCAGTCTCAAGACCTTGCGCGCAGCACTCGACGCGCGGCAGATATCGAGCGTGGAACTCGCCACTTTGTTCCTCGACCGCATCCAGGCCGCCAATCCGGCGCTGAACGCCTTCATCACGGTGGACGGCGACGGCGCCCTTGCCGCCGCCCGGGCTGCGGATGAACGCATCGCCGCCGGCCAGGCCGGCCCGCTTACCGGCATTCCGCTGGCTCACAAGGATGTGTTCTGCACCGAAGGCGTGCTGACCACCTGCGGCTCGCGAATGCTGGCCAACTTCGTCAGCCCCTACGACGCCCACGTGGTCACCCAGCTGAAGGCCGCCGGCGCGGTCACCCTGGGCAAGACCAATATGGATGAGTTCGCCATGGGCTCGTCCAACGAGAACTCCTGGTTCGGCCCCGCGCGCAATCCCTGGAACACCGCCAAGGTGCCCGGCGGCTCCTCCGGTGGTTCGGCGGCGGCGGTGGCCGCGCGCCTGGCACCCGTCGCCACCGGCACCGACACCGGCGGCTCGGTGCGCCAGCCGGCCGCACTCACCGGCATCACCGGCATCAAGCCCACCTACGGCGTGGTCAGCCGCTACGGCATGATCGCCTACGCCTCCTCGCTGGATCAGGCCGGCGCCTTCGCCGCCTCGGCCGAAGACTGCGCGCCTCTGCTCAGCGCCATGGCCGGCTTCGATCCGCGCGACTCCACCAGTCTGGAGCGTCCGACCGAGGACTATGGCCGCCTGCTCGCCGCGCCCGCCGGCAACAAGCCACTCCAAGGCCTGCGCATCGGCCTGCCGCGAGAGTTCTTCGGCCCCGGCATGGCGGACGATGTGCGCGCCACGGTGGAGGCCGCGCTGGCGCAGTACCGTGCGCTGGGCGCCATCACCGTGGATGTGGATCTGCCCAACGCCAGGCTGGCCATTCCCGCCTATTACGTGATCGCCCCGGCCGAAGCCTCCAGCAACCTGTCTCGCTTCGACGGCGTGCGCTACGGCCACCGCGCCGCCGAGTATGGCGATCTCAACGACATGTACTGCAGGAGCCGCGCCGAAGGCTTCGGCGACGAGGTCAAACGCCGCATCCTGGTCGGCACCTACGTGCTGTCCCACGGCTACTACGACGCCTACTACCTGCAGGCGCAGAAGCTGCGCCGGCTGATCGCCGAGGACTTCCGCGCCGCCTTCACCCAGTGCGACGTCATCGCCGGCCCCACCAGCCCGACCACGGCCTGGGGAATCGGCGAGAAGACCGACGACCCGGTGCAGATGTACCTGTCTGACATCTACACCATCGCGGTGAACCTCGCCGGCCTGCCCGGCCTGTCGCAGCCCTGCGGCTTCGGCGCGGACGGACTGCCGGTGGGCCTGCAACTGATCGGCGACTACTTCAGCGAGGCCGGCCTGCTCAACGCCGCGCACCGCTACCAGCAGGCCACCGACTGGCACCTGCGCCGGCCGGAAGGCACCGCCTGAGATGGCCGTAGCCCTGCGGCTCCGCCTTTCGCCGCGGCAGGCAGCCGGCCTCGCGGCCGCCCTGCTGCTGGCGGCCTGCGGCACGCCCGGCCCCAAGCCGGGCGGCGACAGCGCGCCGGTGCCGGAAGAGGTGCTGGAGCGCCCGTCCGAAGCCAAGAGTCAGCTTAAGCCGATGCCGATAGAACCGCTGAACGTGAAGGCGGACTGCGCCTTCACCGACGAAGCCGGCTACTCGGCCCGCACCAGGCTGGACGTCAGCTACGCCGAGGTGCGCGCCTTCTCCGCCCGGGTGGATGTACCGCGCCGCGGCAACTGCCACTTCGACCTGGGCGATTTCCACCAGGTCAAACGCGAACCGCACGTGGAGCTGCGCGCCAGGGACGGCTGCACCGTCAGCATGTGGGAACAGGGCGACCAGGTCACCGTGGCCTTCACCCAGTGTGCCAGCCGCTGCAGCCACGGCACCTTCGAATACGTATGGCCGATCCTGCTGGACCGGTCCAGCGGCCAGTGCCACTGACCGCCTGAAACAACGGAAACGACCATGAGCAGAACCGATTGGGAAGTCGTCATCGGGCTGGAAGTGCATAGCCAGCTCAACACCGCCTCCAAGATCTTCTCCGGCGCCTCCACCGCCTTCGGCGCCGAACCCAATGTGCAGGCCAGCGCGGTGGATATCGCGCTGCCGGGCGTGCTGCCGGTGCTCAACCGCGGCGCGGTCGAGCGCGCCATCCGCTTCGGCCTCGCCATCGGCGCAACGGTGGCGCCGAAGAGCGTGTTCGCGCGCAAGAATTACTTCTACCCCGACCTGCCCAAGGGCTACCAGATCAGCCAGTTCGAGCTGCCGGTGGTACAGGGCGGCGCCATCACCATCCGCGTCGGTGAAGGCGACAAGGCCTACGAGAAGACGGTGCAGCTCACCCGCGCCCACCTGGAAGAGGACGCCGGCAAGAGCCTGCACGAAGACTTCCACGGCATGAGCGGCATCGACCTCAATCGCGCCGGCACCCCGCTGCTGGAAATCGTCTCCGAGCCGGACATGCGCTCTTCCGCCGAAGCGGTGGCCTATGCCCGCGCGCTGCATGCGCTGGTGCGCTGGATCGACATCTGCGACGGCAACATGCAGGAAGGCTCCTTCCGCTGCGACGCCAACGTCTCGGTGCGCCCGCGCGGTCAGGAAAAGTTCGGCACCCGCCGCGAGATCAAGAACCTCAACTCCTTCCGCTTCCTGCAACAGGCCATCGACTACGAAGTGCAGTGGCAGATCGAGCGCCTGGAAGACGGCGGCACCATCCAGCAAGCCACCGTGCTGTTCGACCCGGACAGCGGCGAGACGCGGATGATGCGCTCCAAGGAAGACGCCCACGACTACCGCTACTTCCCCGACCCAGACCTGCTGCCGCTGGTGATCTCCGAGGAGTGGATCGCCCGCGTGCGCGGCGGAATGCCGGAACTGCCGGAAGCGATGAAGGCGCGCTTCGTCGCCGACTTCGGCCTCTCCGCCTACGACGCCACCACGCTGACCGCGTCCAAGGAGGTGGCGGCTTACTTCCAGGCCACGGTGGACGCCGCCGGCAAGGCCAATGCCAAGCTCTGCGCCAACTGGGTCATGGGCGAACTCGCGGCGCGGTTGAACAAGGCCGAGCTGGACATCGCCGCCTCGCCGGTGGCGCCGGCCCAGCTCGCCGGCATGGTCGCCCGTATCGCCGACAACACCATCTCCAACGCCATCGCCAAGAAGGTGTTCGAAGCGCTGTGGAACGGCGAAGGTGGCGACGGCGCCGATGCCGCCGACCAGGTCATCGACCGCCAAGGCCTCAAGCAGGTGACCGACAGCGGCGCCATCGAAGGCCTGATCGACGAGGTGCTGGCGGCCAATCCGAAGTCGGTGGAAGAATTCCGCGCCGGCAAGGAGAAGGCCTTCAACGCCCTGGTCGGCCAGGTCATGAAAGCCAGCAAAGGTAAGGCCAACCCCGGCCAGGTGAACGAACTGCTGCGGCGCAAGCTCCAAGCCTGAGTATCCAGAGAACGTCGATGAAACACCTCAAGCCCGCCACCGCCCTTGCCACCCTGCTCGCCACCGCCGCTCTGCTGCCGGCCGCCGCCGGCGCCGCTGATTCGCTGCACAACCTGCCCAAGCTTGCCCCCGGGCTGTGGGAAATGAAGAGCACCATCGCCGAGATGGGCGGTCTCGGCCAGAGCCTGCAGATCTGCATCGGCGAAGACGGCGGCGACCTCGCCGCCCAAGCCTCCAAGGCCAGCGGCGAATGCAGCCGCCGCGACGTTTCCCGCAATGGCAGCCAGATCGTGCTCGATGCCGTGTGCCCGGTGGAAGGCAGCACCGCCACGGTGCACGCCACCTTCTCCGGCGACTTCAACAGCCGCTTCACCGGCGACGTGCGCAGCACCTATTCGCCCCCGATGCACGGCCTCGCCAGCACCACCATGCAGCAGGAAGCTCGCCGCCTCGGCCCCTGCGCCGCCGGCCAGAAGCCGGGGGAAGTGGTACGCCAGGGCATACACGGCATCAACGTGGACGAACTGCTGAAGAAGCTGCCGCGCTGAAGCAAGGCGCCGGCGGCGCGCCCTCCCGTGGCGCCCTCGCCCGTCCGGGGGAGCCGCCGCCCGGCATGGCTATAATCGTCTAACGTTATATCCACCGTCGCGGAGTCCTCCGATGTGCCAGCTGCTCGGCATGAACTGCAATGTGCCGACCGACATCTGCTTTTCCTTCACCGGCTTCCGCGCCCGGGGCGGGCTGACGGACCATCACCGTGACGGCTGGGGCATCGCCTTCTTCGAGGGCCGCGGCGCCCGTGTCTTCCTGGAGCCCCGGGCCAGCGCGGATTCGCCGGTGGCGGAGCTGGTGCGCCACTATCCGATACGTTCGCTCAACGTCATCGCCCACATCCGCAAGGCCACCCAGGGCGAAATCCGGCTGGAGAACACCCACCCCTTCCAGCGCGAGCTGTGGGGCCGCTACTGGATCTTCGCCCACAACGGCAACCTGGTGGATTACCTGCCGGCGCTGTCCGGCCGCTTCAGCCCGGTCGGCACCACCGACTCGGAGCGCGCCTTCTGTCACATCCTGGACCGCTTCGCCCAGCGCTTTCCCGACGCCCAGCCGGCACCAGCCGAGCTGCACGCGATACTGCGCGAGCTGGCGGTGGAAATCGGCAGCCACGGCGAATTCAACTTCCTGCTGTCCGACGGTGACCGCCTGTACGCCCACTGCGCCTCGCGCCTGAGCTATGTGATCCGGCAGGCGCCCTTTCCGGTCGCGCACCTGTCCGACCAGGATCTGACGGTGGACTTCAACCTCGTTGCCACCCCGATGGACCGCGTCGCCGTCATCGCCACCACACCGCTGACCGACAACGAGACCTGGCACACGATGGAACCGGGCTCGCTGCTGACCTTCTGCCACGGCGCCCTGGTATCGCTGGGCGAAAACCGCACTCTCGCGTCGCCCGTCACCTGCATCCCTGCCTGCAATGGGCAGTCGAATGCGTAAATGTTCCTTAGCCGGATTCATGCGGGCGCGATAAAGTAGGCAACCGCCAAGTCAGCCCCCGGAGACCTCCCAAATGGCCTGCCCCTTGTGTCGCGCCGACGACGAAACCGTGCTGTGGCACGACGACCGTTGCCGCGTCATCCTGGCCAGGGAGGCAGCCCATCCCGGCTTCTGCCGTGTCATCTGGAATGAACATGTGGCGGAGATGAGCGATCTGCCGGCGGCCGACCGCCAGCATCTGATGGACGTAGTGCTGGCCACCGAGCAGGCGCTGCGCGCCGAAATGCACCCGGACAAGATCAATCTCGCCAGCTTCGGCAACATGGTGCCCCACCTGCACTGGCATGTGATCCCCCGCTACAGCGACGACCGCCACTTCCCGGAGTCGGTCTGGGGGCCAGTACAGCGCGACGGCGTGATCCACCCCGCGCCCGACGCAGCCGTGCTCTCCGGCGCCATCCGTCGCGCCCTGTCAGCGCTCACCCAACGGTAACGCCCCGCCCGGAGCCGCCATGGATTACCGTAATCCAGCCGAGTGCCTGAACCTGCTGCACAGCCTGCGCCCGGAAAAGCCGGAGGAAACCCAGGTGGCGCTGGCGGCCATCGTCTCCGGCCTGCTCGCCTCCTTTCCCGCACCCAACCAGCACCTGGAGGTGCTGGAAGCCGCCCGCAGCCTGGCCGCGGCGGTACAAGTCGAACTCTCGCGCTGCTATACCGCCCATCCGCTGCCGCCGGACAGCCTGGAGAACGAGATCCTGGAGCGGGTTGCCAGCCTATGGCGCAACCTCTCCCGCTCCTATGGCCGCATCGCCCGCGCCGATGCCCAGGAAGGCACGCTGGACGACCAACGCGCCCTGCTCGCCCAGCGCCGTACCTACTACGCCGGACAGGCGCTGCTCGAGTTCTTCCGCGCCCACCGGGCGGTACCCACCGGTTACTGGGCGGAAGTGCACGAATGCCTCGCCGACGCAGAGCGCGCCGGCGTTGCCCGCGTTCGCGTCGCCGATCCGCTCAACGATGTGTGGAAGGCGCAGAGCCCGATGGAGGCACACGTCGCCATCCTGCTCACCGATCTCGCCAACCCTTACGGTCGCGGCGAACGCCAGCTGGCCTGGGCCTGCCGCTGGGCCCAGCGCTTCGCCCCCTATTGCACGCTGGACACCGACATCGATGCGCCCAAGCCCACGGCCTATGGCCTGGACCTAAACGCCGACCACGGGCTGCGACCGCTGGGCCTGCAGAGCCCATCCCCCAGCCTGCGCCGCTTCGACGGCAGCAAGCTGGCCAGCCAGATCCAGGCGGTACTGACCCAGTTCAAGCAAGGAGTACAGCCAGCCTCCCTCGGCCTGGGCGACGACTGTCCGCTGGACGCCTGCTCGCGGCTGCTGCTCTCGCTCTACCGGCCATGGGGCCTGGCCGCTGCCGGCAGGCGCTTCCCGCGCCGCGGCAGCCAGGGCGGCCTGGACATCTGCAGCGACTGGCTGGCCATCGGCTTCCATGTGCATGGCGGCGTGTTCGAACAGCCCCGTGCTTCGACGTACACGGTCGGCTCCGGCATTCGCAAGGACATCTCACTGCTGACCTTCGGCGAACGCGCACCGGCAGCCAGCGATGCCGGCTTCAGCGAATCGCGGCGCCAACGGGAGGCAGAGAAGCTGGGCTTCGTCTGCGAACGCTGGGAAGTGCTGGACCAGTCCGTCGGCGGTTTCCGCATCCAGCAGCGGCCGCGGGCAGAGCGCCTGGAGCACCACCAACTGGTGGGGCTACGGCCACAGGATGGCGACTGCTTCCTGCTCGGCCACATCAGCTGGCTGATGTTCCGCGCCGACGGCTGCCTGGAGGCCGGCGTGCATGTACTGACCGGCGTGCCGCGGGTGGTAGCCGCCCGCCCGCTGGCGCTGCACGCCGGGCTGCGCGATCCCTATCTGCAGGCTTTCATGCTGCCGGCCACGCCGGCACTGCGCACCGGCGCCTCCATCGTGTTGTCGGCCGGCTGGTTCCAGCCCAGCCGGGTGCTGGAGGTTCACAATGCGGAAACCGGCGAGAACGAGCAGATCCGCCTGGGCAAATTGCTGCTGCGCGGCACCAACTTCGATCAGGCCAGCTTCGAGAAGCTACCGCACGAACCCGGCGCTTAAGCCTTGAAACGGGAACTGGGGAAGCGCACGGCGAAGCGGCTGCCTTCGCCCGGCCGGCTGTTGATCGACAACTCCGCCTGGTGGCGGGTAAGGATGTGCTTGACGATGGCCAGCCCCAGGCCGGTGCCGCCGGTTTCCCGCGAGCGGCCGCGATCCACCCGGTAGAAGCGCTCGGTCAGCCGCGGCAGATGTTCCGGGGCAATGCCGATGCCGGTGTCCGTTACCGAGAATTCACCGCCGCCGCTTTCGTCCCGCCGCCAGGCGATGCAGATGCGGCCACCCTCCGGCGTGTAGCGGACCGCGTTGCTACCGAGGTTGGAGAAGGCGCTGTCCAGCTCCTTCTGGCTGCCGAGCAGCATGCCATCGCCTTCCATGCTCAGCGCCACCTGGTGCCGGCCGGCGGAGAGCAGTTCCACTTCACGCGCGACCTCCCGCACCAGTTCAACCACATCTATCTTCTCTTCCGCTGGCGCTGGCGCGCCCGTCTCCAGCGCGGACAGCGTCAGCAAGTCGTCGATCAGGCGGCGCATGCGCGACGACTGCTCGTCGGCGAGACGGAGGAAGTGGATCACGTCTTCCCGGGAGTAGTCATCCAGGCCGTCGATCAGGGTTTCGAGGAAACCACCCACCACTGTCAGCGGCGTGCGCAATTCGTGGGAGACGTTGGCGACGAAATCGCGCCGCATGGTTTCCAGCCGCTCCAACTGGGAGATGTCCCGCGACAGCACCATCTTCTGATCGTCGCCGAAGGGCACCACCTGGATCTGCAGCGTCAGCCCACCACGGCGCCCCGCCTGCAGCACCAATGGCTCGCTGAAGTGGTTGGAGGCGAGGTAGGCGACGAACTCCGGCTGTCTGACCAGATTGGTGACCGGCGCGCCGATATCGTGCTGGCGATTGAGGCCGAAGTGCTGCTCGGCCTTGAGGTTGATCCACTCTATGGTGTCGGTGTCGGACAGGTACATGACGCCATCGGGCATCGCCTGGCTGGCATCATGGAAACGCTCCAGCGCGGTGGAAAGGCGGTCGCGCATGTCGTAGGCCAACCGTGCGCGGCGGCCGAGATCGGCGAAGATCATGTCCCAGGTGCCGAAGGCACGCGGCAGCGGCGAACCGACCGGCTCCCGCGCCCAATGCACCAACCGCTGCAGGTTCCTGAGGTGATGCCAGCCCAGCAGCAGCAACCCCAGCACCATGATGAACAGCCCCCAGCTGATGCCGGCGAAAGCCGCCACCACCAGGGCCAGCAGCAGCACCAGGGCGAGGGAGGACAACGCCCCTGTCCAGATATAACGCAGCGAACGGATGATGGCCTCCCGGCGCCGGTTCAGAGAATGGAAGCGCGGATTATCGCACCGCGGGCGCGGTGTCGGCCTGGGACGAAAAGCGGTAACCGCTGCCGCGCACTGTCTGGATCAGGCTATCGTGGCCCGAGGGTTCCAGCGCACAGCGCAGCCGCCGGATATGGACGTCGACCGTGCGTTCTTCGACGAACACATGGTCGCCCCACACCTGGTCCAACAGTTGGGCCCGGGAATGGACCCGCTCCGGGTGCGTCATCAGGAAATGCAACAGGCGGAACTCGGTGGGCCCCAGGGCAAGCGCTATCTCGCCGGCACTGATGCGATGCGTGGCCGGGTCCAGGCGCAGGCCGCCCAACTCCACCGCATCCTCGGTCACCTGCGGCGCACGGCGGCGCAGCACCGCCTTGATCCGCGCCACCAGCTCACGCGGGCTGAAAGGCTTGGTGATGTAGTCGTCCGCCCCGGTCTCCAACCCAGCCACCTTGTCCTGCTCTTCGCCGCGGGCGGTAAGCATGATGATGGGAATGCTGCGGGTGCGCTCCTCGGCGCGCAGCCGGCGGGCGAACTCCATGCCCGACATGCCGGGCAGCATCCAGTCCAGCAACACGAGATCAGGCAGTGCATCGCGCACGATACGCTGGGCCGCCTCGGCATCCGCGGCGCGCAGCACATGATGGCCGGCACGCGCGAGGTTGGCGGCGATCAGTTCCTGAATCGCCGGTTCGTCTTCCACGAGCAAGATGTTGGCAGGCATGAGCACCCTCCGATTGACCCGCGGCAGTGTATTTCAGCAATTTGAAGCTTTCATGACACGTCACGCCGGTGCAATACAAGTGCGGCGGCCCGCTCGCGGCAAAGCGGTCCAAGCCTTCGGGTATCATGGGCGCCTCGTAATTGAGGCTGCAGCCATGGCCGGACTGGACAAGGACACCCCGCTTCCTACTGCGATCACCCTGCATCGCAAGTCACGCATCCTGGAAATCGCCTTCGACGACGGCAGTAGATTCGAGCTGCCCTTCGAATTCCTGCGCGTGTATTCCCCTTCCGCCGAAGTCCGGGGCCACGGCCCCGGCCAGGAAGTGCTGCAACTCGGCAAGCGCGAGGTGGAAGTGCTCGGGCTGGAACCGGTCGGCAACTATGCCCTCAAGCCCAGCTTCTCCGACGGCCACGACAGCGGCCTCTATTCCTGGGACTACCTCTACATGCTGGGGCGCGACCAGGCCACGCTGTGGCAAACCTACCTCGACCGGCTCGCCCAGGAAGGCGGCAGCCGCGACTCCAAGGACGTTCCCCCGCCAGCGCCCAAAGGCGGCTGCGGCCACCACCACTGAGTTTCCGATGAGCGATAAGACTACCCATTTCGGCTTCCAGACCGTCGCCGAAGAACAGAAGAAGGACAAGGTCAAGGAGGTCTTCTCCTCGGTCGCCCAGCGCTACGACGTCATGAACGACCTGATGTCCTTCGGCCTGCACCGCCTCTGGAAGGCCTTCACCATCCAGATCTCGGGGGTCCGCGAAGGTGACCGCGTGCTGGATGTGGCAGGCGGTACCGCCGACCTGTCGCTGGCCTTCTCGCGCAAGGTCGGCCCCCGCGGCCAGGTCTGGCTGACCGACATCAACCACGCCATGCTGTCCCGTGGGCGCGATCGCGTCTACGACAAGGGCCAGCCGCTGCCGGTGGCCCAGTGCGACGCAGAAAAACTGCCCTTCCCGGACGACTGGTTCGACTGCGTCACCGTCGCCTTCGGCCTGCGCAACATGACGCACAAGGACGCCGCACTGGCGGAAATGCGCCGCGTGCTGCGCCCTGGCGGCCGCCTGCTGGTGCTTGAGTTCTCCCGTGTGTGGAAGCCGCTGGCGCCGCTCTACGATCTCTACTCCTTCAAGATACTGCCGTGGATGGGCGACAAGGTCGCCAACGACGCCGACAGCTACCGCTACCTCGCCGAATCCATCCGCATGCACCCGGGCCAGGAAGAACTGAAGAGCATGATGGAACAAGCCGGCCTCTCTCGTGTCGACTACTTCAACCTCAGCGCGGGCGTCGTCGCCCTGCACCGCGGTTACAAGATCTGAAACCAGGAGACCTCCCCCCCATGAAGCAGTTGATCCTTTCCATGCTCGTTGCCATCATCAGTTTCGGTTTCGGCCTGCCTGAGGCCGAAGCCAAGCGCCTTGGCGGCGGCGGCAGTTCCGGCATGCAACGGCAGATGACGCCGCCGAGCGCTCCGCGCCAGCCGGCCGCGACACCGCAGCAGAACCTCAACCGCCAGCAGGCCGCCACGCCGCCCGCCGCCCAACCCAAGCGCTCCTGGATGGGCCCCATCGCCGGCCTCGCCGCCGGTCTGGGCCTGGCAGCCCTCTTCTCCCACCTCGGCTTGGGTGAAGAAATGGCCTCCTTCATGATGATGCTGCTGCTCGTGGTCGGCGCGGTCATCCTGTTCCGCCTGCTGTTCCGTCGCAAGGCGGCCAATGGCCCCGGCAACGGCATGCAGTACGCCGGCGCAGCAGCCGGTGCTGGCAGTAACAGCGTTCCGCCCTACGCACCGCCGGCACAACCCACGGGCAGCGCAACTGGAGGGCCCGCCCGGGCGCCAGTTTCCCAAGCAGTAGCCGACTTCGACGCAGAAGGCTTCGCCCGTCAGGCCAAGGTGAACTTCATCCGTCTGCAGGCGGCAAACGACGCCGGCAATCTGGACGACATCCGCGAGTTCACCACGCCGGAAATGTTCGCCGAGATCCGCATGCAGCTGACCGAACGTGGTCCGATGCAACAGCGCACCGACGTGGTCGAGTTGAATGCAGAAGTCGTGGATGTGGTCGAAGAATCCGCCCGCTACATCGTCAGCGTGCGCTTCAATGGCCTGCTCCGCGAAGAGGCCGAAGCCGCACCAACGGCTTTCGATGAAATCTGGCACCTGACCAAGCCGGCAGCCGGCAACGAAGGCTGGCGCATCGCTGGCATCCAGCAAATCAGCTAAACAGGCGGGGCGGGCAAATAAGTCCGCCCTTTTTCATTCATGCTTTCGAATCTCTTTCTCTCAGGCAGTAACCACCTGCTGACCAGCGCAAAATGGGCACGCGACCGCCTGATGCCTCACGCCGGCCGTACCGCGCGCCTGTCTGCGGGATCGTTCAACGTCAGCTTCTCCATTTCCGCCGATGGCCATTTCGCCGAATGGGCGGGTGAAGAGGCCGCTGACGTGCAACTGACGGTACCTTTAAGCGAGCTTCCCGGAGCCCTCCCCAATGGCCTTGAGGGCATCATGCGTCACGTCAGGGTCGAGGGAAACGCCGACTTTGCGGATGCGCTGGGCTTCGTGTTCCGCCACCTGCGCTGGGATGTCGAAGAAGATCTGTCCCATATCATTGGCGACATTGCTGCACACCGACTGGTGGAAGGCGGCAAGGCCTTGGCCCAGCTTCCCCGCCACGCACTGGCGCGGGGCGGCGCCAATCTCGCCGAGTACCTAACGGAAGAGAAGCCAACGCTGCTCGCCAAAGGCACGCTCTCACACTTCTCCAGCGATATCGTCGCCCTGCGGGATGCCGTGGCCCGGCTGGACAAGCGGGTTGCCCGGCTGAAGAACTAAGATTCGCCTGCAAAAACAACCAAAAAAGAAGGCGGTCGATTTCTCGACCGCCTTTCTTATTGACGCCCTCACGCGGATCAGTGACCGCGCTTGCGCAAACGTTGGATCGCCGCCAGTTGAGCCACCGCCTCGGCCAGTTCAGCCTGAGCCTTGGCATAGTCGATCTCGGAGCCTTGATTGACCAGCGCTTCCTCTGCCTTCTTCTTGGCATCCAGCGCTTTGGCTTCATCCAGGTCCTTGCCGCGGATTGCCGTATCGGCCAGCACGGTCACCAGACCCGGCTGAACCTCCAACATTCCTCCCGCCACAAAAACCAGCTCTTCCTCCGCCTGATTCGGCACCTTCACCCGCACTGCGCCCGGCTTGATCCGGGTCATCAGCGGCATGTGACCAGGCAGAATGCCAAGCTCGCCCGCCTCACCCGGCAGCGCGACGAACTCCGCTAGCCCGGAAAAAATCTGCTCTTCCGCGCTGACGATGTCGACGTGAACCGTCATTGCCATGGTATGTCCTCTTCAAAACCGCGCGGGCCCCAAGGCCCGCGCGGAGGGCGCATTACTGCAGCTTCTTCGCCTTCTCGATCGCTTCCTCGATGCCGCCGACCATATAGAAGGCCTGCTCGGGAAGGTGATCGTATTCGCCGCTGACGATCGCCTTGAAGCCAGCGATGGTGTCCTTCAGCGACACGTACTTGCCCGGGGAGCCGGTAAAGACTTCGGCAACGTGGAAGGGCTGCGACAGGAAGCGCTGGATCTTACGCGCGCGGGCCACGGACAGCTTGTCTTCGGGAGACAGTTCGTCCATCCCCAGAATCGCGATGATGTCGCGCAGTTCCTTGTACTTCTGCAGGGTCTGCTGAACCTGGCGAGCCACGCTGTAGTGCTCTTCGCCAACAACCAGGGGGTCCAGCTGACGGCTGGTGGAGTCGAGCGGGTCGACCGCAGGGTAGATACCCAGAGCGGCGATGTCACGCGACAGCACGACGGTGGAGTCCAAGTGCAGGAAGGTGGTCGCCGGAGAGGGGTCGGTCAAGTCATCCGCGGGCACGTACACGGCCTGAATGGAAGTGATCGAACCGACCTTGGTGGAGGTGATGCGCTCCTGCAGACGGCCCATTTCTTCCGCCAGCGTCGGCTGGTAGCCCACCGCGGAAGGCATACGGCCCAGCAGCGCGGACACTTCGGTACCGGCCAGGGTGTAGCGGTAGATGTTGTCCACGAAGAACAGGATGTCGCGGCCTTCGTCGCGGAAACGCTCGGCCATGGTCAGGCCGGTCAGCGCAACGCGCAGACGGTTGCCCGGAGGTTCGTTCATCTGACCGAACACCATCGCAACCTTGTCCAGAACGTTGGAGTCCTTCATTTCGTGGTAGAAGTCGTTGCCCTCACGGGTACGCTCGCCCACGCCAGCAAACACCGACAAGCCCGAGTGCTGCTTGGCGATGTTGTTGATCAGCTCCATCATGTTCACGGTCTTGCCCACACCGGCGCCGCCGAACAGGCCGACCTTGCCGCCCTTGGCGAACGGGCAGATCAGATCGATAACCTTGATGCCGGTCTCGAGCAGTTCCACGGACGGGGACAGTTCGTCGAACTTCGGGGCCTTCTGGTGGATCGCGCGCAGCTCGTCGGTCTCGACCGGGCCGGCCTCGTCGATCGGGCGGCCGAGCACGTCCATGATGCGACCCAGCGTACCGTGGCCAACCGGCACCGAGATCGGCTTGCCGGTGTTGGACACCTTCATGCCGCGGCGCAGGCCGTCGGAGGAACCCAGGGCAATCGTACGCACCACGCCGTCGCCGAGCTGTTGCTGGACCTCGAAGGTCAAGCCAACTTCGGCAAAGGAGTCGGTGGCGTCGTCAAGCTTCAGGGCGTCATACACCTTGGGCATCGCGTCGCGCGGGAACTGGATGTCCACCACCGCGCCGATGCACTGAACGATAGTACCGTTACTCATCGTCTTTCCTTAATCAATAATCCGTTAGACCGCAGCGGCGCCACCAACGATTTCCGACAGCTCCTTGGTGATCGCGGCCTGGCGGGTCTTGTTGTAGACCAGCTGCAGTTCGCCAATCACGTTCTTGGCATTGTCGGATGCGGCCTTCATCGCCACCATACGTGCGCTCTGTTCGGACGCCATGTTCTCCGCGACCGCCTGATACACCAGTGCCTCGACGTAACGCACCAGCATTTCGTCGATCACCACTTGGGGATCCGGCTCGTAGAGGTAATCCCAAGAGGTATCCGGCGTACCGAGCTTTTCGCCCGACAGCGGGAGCAACTGCTCCAGCACCGGCTCCTGCTTCATGGTGTTGATGAAGCGCGTGTAGGCCACGTAAACCGCGTCGAGCTCGTCGTTCTGGAACGCGTCGAGCATCACCTTGACCGGACCGATCAGCTTTTCCAGATGCGGCGTGTCGCCCAGATGCACGACATGCGACACCACCTTCGCGCCCATACGCTGCATGAAGCCGAAACCCTTGTTGCCGATGCAGCAGGCACGGATCTCGGTGGCGCCAGCGGCGTCCCATTCCTTCATGGCATTCAGCGCAATACGCTGGACGTTGGTGTTGAGACCACCGCAAAGACCCTTGTCGGTGGTCACCAGGATGAGCCCCACCCGCTTGACCTGGTCCTTCTGGACCAGGAACGGGTGCTTGTAATCGGTCACATTGGCCTGGGACAGGTTCGCGGCGAGTCGGCGGATTTTTTCGGCATAGGGACGGGCGGCACGCATCCGGTCCTGCGCCTTGCGCATTTTGGATGCGGCCACCATTTCCATGGCCTTGGTGATCTTGCGCGTGTTTTGCACGCTCTTGATCTTGGTACGGATTTCCTTACCGCTAGCCATATTCCGTCTCCGTCAGCGGCCTCAGGCCCAGCTCTTCTTGAACTCGGCGATGGCCGCGACGAGAGCCTTCTCGCCTTCTCCATCGAGTTCCTTCGTCGCTGCGATCTTTGCCACCAGGTCAGGATTCTTGGACTTCACGAACTGCTGCAGACCGGATTCGAACGCCAGCACGCGGGACACTTCGACGTCGTCGAAGTAGCCGTTGTTGACCGCGTAGAGGGTCACAGCCATGTCGGAAATGGACAACGGCGCGTACTGAGCCTGCTTCATCAGCTCGGTAACACGGCGGCCACGCTCCAGCTGCTTGCGGGTCGCATCGTCCAGGTCGGAAGCGAACTGGGCGAACGCGGCGAGTTCGCGGTACTGGGCCAAGTCGGTACGGATACCGCCGGACAGCTTCTTCACGACCTTGGTCTGGGCGGCGCCGCCGACGCGGGACACCGAGATACCGGCGTTGATCGCGGGACGGATACCGGCGTTGAACAGGTCGGTTTCCAGGAAGATCTGGCCGTCGGTGATCGAGATGACGTTGGTCGGAACGAAGGCGGACACGTCGCCGGCCTGGGTTTCGATCACCGGCAGCGCGGTCAGGGAACCGGTCTTGCCCTTCACTTCGCCGTTGGTGAACTTCTCGACGTAGTCAGCGTTCACACGCGCAGCGCGCTCGAGCAGGCGGGAGTGCAGGTAGAACACGTCGCCCGGGTAGGCCTCGCGGCCCGGCGGACGGCGCAGCAGCAGGGAGATCTGGCGATACGCCCAGGCCTGCTTGGTCAGATCGTCATAGACGATCAGCGCGTCCTGACCACGGTCGCGGAAGTACTCGCCCATGGTGCAGCCGGCGTAGGCCGACAGGTACTGCATGGCGGCGGACTCGGAAGCGGTCGCGGCAACGACGATGGTGTATTCCATCGCACCGTGCTCTTCCAGCTTGCGCACCACGTTGGCAACGGTCGAAGCCTTCTGACCGATCGCCACGTAGACGCAGAACATGTCCTGGCCTTTCTGGTTGATGATGGCATCCACGGCCACGGCAGTCTTGCCGGTCTGGCGGTCGCCGATGATCAGCTCGCGCTGACCGCGGCCGATCGGCACCATGGAGTCAACCGACTTCAGACCGGTCTGCACCGGCTGCGAGACGGACTGGCGGGCGATAACGCCCGGTGCGACCTTCTCGATCTTGTCGGTGAGCTTAGCGTTGATCGGGCCCTTGCCGTCGATCGGCTGACCCAGCGCATTCACGACGCGACCGATCAGCTCGGGGCCGACGGGCACTTCGAGAATGCGGCCGGTGGCCTTGACGGTGTCGCCTTCGGTGATGTGCTCGTACTCGCCGAGCACCACCGCACCAACGGAGTCGCGCTCGAGGTTCAGCGCCAGACCGAAGGTATTGCCGGGGAACTCCAGCATTTCGCCTTGCATGACGTCGGTCAGGCCGTGGATACGGGTGATGCCGTCGGTGACGGAAACCACCGTGCCCTCGTTGCGCGACGTAGCGGCGAGCTGCAGGTTCTGAATCCGGCTCTTAATCAGATCACTGATTTCAGAGGGGTTGAGTTGCATTTTGCGATAACTCCTAGTTCTTGAGCGCAGCGGCCATGTTCGCGAGCTTGCCGCGGACCGAGGCGTCGATCACTTCGTCGCCGACGGCGATGCGGACCCCACCGATGAGCTGGGGGTCGATGCTGACAGTCACATCCAGCTGAGCGTGGAAGCGGGCTTCCAGGTCGGCCTTCAGCGCAGCCAGAGCGGCATCGTCGAGGGGGAAGGCGGAGGCGATCTGCGCCTCCAGGACACCTTCTTGTTCGTTCTTAAGCGCAACGAACAGGTCACGGATCTCGGGAAGCACCTGCAGGCGTTCGTTTTCCGCGAGGATGCGGACGAAGTTCTGCTGTTCAGCGGACAGGTTACCGGCCACGTCTTCGACCAGCTTCGTCAGCTGGTCAGTCGACAGATTGGGATCGGTAATGCAGGCCCGCATGGAAGAATCGGCCGCCACAGAGGCAAGCCGATCCAGTGCTTCCGACCAAGGCCCCAGCGCACCCGCCCCGCGAGCCAGCTCGAAGGCGGCATCGGCATAGGGACGCGCGATGGTGACGTTCTCGGCCATGACTTATTGCAGTTCCTGTTTCAGGTTGGCAAGCAGCTCGGCATGAACCTGGGCGTTGATTTCACGGCGCAGGATCTTCTCCGCACCGGCAACCGCCAGGTTGGCGACTTGGTCGCGCAGGGCTTCCTTGGCACGCTGGGCGGCGGCGCCGGCTTCGGCCTCCGCGGCTTCACGCGCTTGGCTCACGATGCGGGAGGCTTCGGCACGCGCCTCGTCGATCAGCTGGCTCGCCTGCTTTTCAGCGGAGGCCCGCACATCGCCCGCGGATTCGCGGGCCTTGCGCAGTTCCTCGACGACCTTCTTCTCGGCGAGAGCCAGATCGGCCTTGGCCTTGTCCGCAGCTGCCAGCCCGTCCGCGATTTTCTTCGCGCGCTCGTCGAGTGCCTTCACGATGGGCGGCCACACGAATTTCATCGTGAACCACGCCAGAATGAAGAACACAACGAGCTGGGCTATCAGGGTTGCGTTCAGATTCACTGTTCTAGGCCCTCAGTGATGTTAGAGGAACTCGAACCGATCAGAGCTGGAACGGGTTGGCGAAGGCGAACATCATCGCGATACCGACGCCGATCAGGAAGGCTGCGTCGATCAGGCCGGCCAGCAGGAACATCTTGGTTTGCAGCGCGTTCATCAGCTCGGGCTGACGAGCGGAGGCTTCGAGGTACTTGGACCCCATGATGCCGATACCGATGCAAGCACCGATGGCGCCCAGACCGATGATCAGACCAGCAGCCAGCGCAACAAAACCCAGAACGTTTTCCATGACGACTCCTTAGTTAAAGTAAAGATGGTTGAAGCTTTGAAACCAGTACTGCGAAAGCGGGATCAGTGACCTTCGTGGGCCTGACCGATGTACACCAGGGTCAGCATCATGAAGATGAAGGCCTGCAGGGTGATGATCAGGATGTGGAAGATCGCCCAGATCGAACCGGCAACGACGTGGCCGACGAAGCCGAACACGGTGGCGGTGCTGCCCAGCAGCGCGATCAGGATGAAGATCAGCTCGCCGGCGTACATGTTGCCGAACAGCCGCATGCCGTGGGACACGGTCTTGGCGACGAACTCGATGATCTGCATCGCGAAGTTGATCGGATAGAGCAGAGGATGGTTGCCGAAAGGCGCGGTGAAGAGTTCGTGCACCCAGCCACCGAAACCCTTGATCTTGACGTTGTAGTAGAGGCACAGCAGCAGCACGCCGCAGGACATACCCAGCGTGGCCGACAAGTCGGCGGTGGCGACGACGCGCTGGTAGGCGTGATGGGGATCACCGCCACCCGCCGCATAGATGCCTTCCCAGATGCGCGGCAGCAGGTCCACCGGCAGCAGGTCCATCGCGTTCATCAGGAAGATCCATACGAACACGGTGAGCGCCAGCGGCGCGACGAACTTGCGGGATTCGGCGCTGTGGATGATGCCCTTGGCCTGATCGGCCACCATTTCGACCAGCAGCTCCACGAAGCCCTGGAAGCGACCCGGGACGCCGGAGGTGGCCTTGCGGGCAGCGAGCCACAGCATGAAGACGGTGATGAGGCCGATTACGATGGAATAGAACATCGAATCGAGGTTGATGACGGACCAGTCGACGATGTTCTGTTGTGCGTGGCCGGTGTTGTTGAGGTGCGTCAGGTGGTGAACGACGTACTCGGATGCGGTGGGAGCGTGCCCTTCTGTAGCCATGATCAGGTTTTCACCAAAAATGCAAATAAATTCGCTTTGAGCGCCAGAATCAGTCCAATCAACAAAGAGCCCCAATGGACGTCCGGATACAGGACCAGAATCAACGCCAACAATCCCACTATCGAGGCAACCTTGATGAGCTCGCCTACGACGAAAGCAGCCACACTAGCCCCGGATCTTTTTGCCAGCACTTTCAGGCGAAGCGCGAAAATCCATCCCGGCAAAGTACAGGCCATGCCACCGGCGGCGGCGGATATCGCCCCGCGCAGCCCGAAAAAAAAGGCCGCAATGGCCGTTGCCAGGAGGGTCGCACCCAACTGAAGGAGTACCGCTTTCAGCATCGCAATTTCACCGGCATCAGCCGGCACTGGGTGGCCGCCGAAAAATCCCGCGCATACTAGGGGTTAACCACATCAAAGTCAAACCTGAAACCCTGGCTTTTTGGCAGTTCGGCATAGCCATTTATATGGGAGGGCCTTTGCATTTTGCGGCTCCGCACCAGAGTCGTCCGGATTGACAATACATGCTTACCTTCATGAACATTTGGACATGAACAAGGACTATTCCCGAGCCATTCCTCAGGCATGGCAGCACATGTCCCGCGTCTTCACTGCGCTGGGCGATGAGCACCGCCAGCGCATCCTGCTGACTTTCGAGCGCGGCGAGCGACTCAACGTCAGCCAGATCGTGGCCGTATCCACACTGTCGCGCCCGGCGGTGTCCCATCATCTGAAGATCCTGCGCGAAGCCGGCGTGCTGGCCTCGGAGAAGCTCGGCAAGGAAGTCTTCTTCTGGGTAAACAAGCCTTTCCTGGCGGAAACCTTCGACAACACGCGGGCCTATCTCGAAGAGCATCTCTGACTTCGTGACTACATGTCGAAATGTCTCGACATGTAGTCACGACAAGGGCATGATGCGCGGCATTCCATCCCGCCGTGGGTTCTGCCGTCATGCTGAAAGCCGCTCTGAAATCCGCTCTCCGCCTGGTGTTCCACCTGCTTTTCCGCCTCCGCATCAAAGGTCTGCAGCATCTGCAGCCGGCCTCCCGCCTGCTGATCGTCGCCAACCATGAATCCTTCCTCGACGGCCTGCTGATCGGGCTTTTCCTGCCGCTCGATCCGGTCTTCGTCGTCCATACCGGCGTCACCCGGCGCTTCTGGCTGCGCGCGATGCTCGCGCTGGTGGACCATCTGGCGGTCGATCCGGCCAATCCGATGGCGATGAAGCGGGTGATCCGCCTGCTCGAATCCGGCCGGCCGGTGGTGATCTTCCCCGAGGGCCGCATCACCACCACCGGTAGCCTGATGAAGGTCTACGAAGGCCCGGCCTTCGTCGCCGCGCGCACCGGCGCCACCGTGTTGCCGCTGCGGGTGGAGGGCGCTGGCCGCAGCCACTTTTCCCGCGTCGCCGGGCGCCATCCGCGCCGGCTGCTGCCGCGCATCACGCTGAACCTGCAGCCGGCCACGCGCATCGACATGCCGCTGGCGCCCACCGCGCGCCAGCGTCGCCGACTTGCCGGCGAGGCCATGCGGCGGCTGATGCAGGAGATGCTGTTCGCCTCCCGCCCCGAGCAAACGCTGTTCGAAGCCCTGCTGGACGCCGCGGCCACCCACGGACGCAGCCGGCCGGTGATCGAGGACATGAAGCAGATCGAATACAGCTACGGCGATCTGCTGAAGATGACGCTGATGCTCGGCCACCTCGCCGCCCGCCACAGCGCCCGCGGCGAACGCGTGGGCGTGCTGCTGCCCAACCTGGCACCGACGCTGGGCCTGATCTTCGGCCTCAATGCCTTCGGCCGCGTGCCGGCGATGCTGAACTACACCGCCGGCGCCGATGGCCTGCAGGCAGCATGCACCGCCGCCTGCCTGCGCACCGTCATCACCTCGCGCGCCTTCGTCACCCAGGCGCGGCTGGAGGAGAAGCTGACGGCGCTCACCGGCGTGGCGCTGATCTACCTGGAAGACCTGCGGGAAACGGTGACGCTGGGCGACAAGCTGTGGCTGGTGCTGTGGGCGCTGCGCTTCCCGCGCCTGGCCACCAGCCGGCTGTCCCCGGAAGACCCGGCGGTGGTGCTGTTCACCTCCGGCTCCGAGGGCAAACCCAAGGGCGTGGTGCTGGCCCAGCGCGCGCTGCTGGCCAACATCGCCCAGGTGCGGGCGGTGATCGACATCTCGCCGGAAGACCGCATGCTCAACGCACTGCCGCTGTTCCACTCCTTCGGCCTCACCGGCGGCGCCCTGCTGCCGGTGCTGTCGGGCGCGGACGTCTTCCTCTATCCCTCGCCGCTGCACTACCGGGTGATTCCCGAACTGGCCTATGACCGCGGCTGTACCGTGCTGCTGGGCACCGGCACCTTCCTCGGCAACTATGCGAAGTTCGCCCATCCCTACGACTTCTATCGCCTGCGCTACGTCATCGCCGGAGCCGAAAAACTGGCGGAGTCGGTGCGGGAGGCCTGGTTCGAGAAGTTCGGCATCCGCATTTTCGAAGGCTACGGCGCCACCGAGACCGCGCCGGTGCTGGCGGTCAATACGCCGATGGCCTATCGCAGCGGCACCGTCGGCCAGTTGCTGCCGGGCGTGGAGGCGCAGCTGATCCCGGTGCCGGGCATTGAGCACGGCGGCATGCTGCATGTACGCGGCCCCAACCTGATGTCCGGCTACCTGCGTTGCGAGCGGCCGGGCGAACTGCAGCCGGCCACGTCGGAACTGGGCGCCGGCTGGTACGAGACCGGCGACGTGGTGGATGTCGACGACGACGGCTTCCTGCGCATCGTCGGCCGGGTGAAGCGCTTCGCCAAGGTGGCCGGCGAGATGGTGTCGCTGGAGGTGGTGGAGAAGCTGGCGGTGCAGGCGGCGCCGCATGCCAGCCACGCCGCCACCGCGCTGGCTGATGCGGCGCGCGGCGAGAACATCATCCTGTTCTCCACCGATGCCGCGCTGAACCGGGAACAACTGCAAGGCGCCGCCCGCGCCGGCGGCTGGCCGGAGCTCGCCGTGCCGCGGCGCATCGTCACCGTGCCGGCGCTGCCGCTGCTGGGCACCGGCAAGATCGATTACGTAACCCTGAAGCAATGGGCGGAGGCGGCCTGATGGACGCGCCCCGCTCGCCGCTGCGCCGCCGGCTGCTGCTCGCCGGCGCCGGCCTCGCCCTCACCGCCGGCCTGGGCGCGGCCGTGGCCTCCCGCACCAGGCTGCTGAACAGTTGCCTGGCCGATCTGCCCGCCGATCCCGCAGTCCACGAGCTGCTCGCCGCCGCCTGGGAGGGCGTGGACGCCAGCGCCGTCTGGGACATGCATGTGCACCTCGCCGGCACCGGCGATTCCGGCCGCGGCATCGAAGTCTCCCCGGCGATGGATTCGCTGCTGCATCCCCAGCAGTACGCACAGAAGCTGTTCTACCTCAACGCCGGCTGCGTGGATCAGGCGCCCGGCCGGGTCGATGACAGCTACATCGCCCGCCTGCACAACCTCTGCCTGGCCGCGCCCGCGGGCTTCAAGCTGCTGCTGTACGCCTTCGACCGCGCTCACGATGCCGACGGCCGGCCGCTGCCGCTGGAAAGCGGCCTGCATGTGCCGGATGCCTATGCCCGCGAGGTGGCCGCCGCGCTGCCGCAGCATTTCGAGTGGGCCTGCTCCATCCACCCCTGGCGCGAGGACGCGGTCGCCGCCCTGCGCACCGCCGCGGCCCAGGGCGCCCGGGCGGTGAAGTGGCTGCCGCCGGTGATGGGCATAGACCCGGCCTCACCGCGCTGCGATGCCTTCTATGCCGAACTCGCGCGGCTGCGGCTGCCGCTGATCACCCACGTCGGCGAGGAGCGCGCGGTGCATGGCCCGGGCCGGCCGGAGTGGTCCAGCCCGCTGCGCCTGCGCCGCGCGCTGGAGCATGGCGTGCGGGTGGTGGTCGCCCACTGCGGCAGCCTGGGCAGCGACATCGATACCGACCACGGCGGCGACACCGGCCCGCGCCTGCCCACCTTCGACCTCTTCGCCCGCATGATGGACGAGCCTCAGCATGCCGGCCGGCTGTTGGGCGATATCTCCGCCATCACCCTGGCCAACCGCGAACCGGAAGTCGTCCGCAGCCTGGTGGAACGCCAGGAATGGCACGACCGCCTGCTGTTCGGCAGCGACTACCCGCTGCCCGGCATCGTGCCGCTGATCCCGCTGGAACGGCTGGTGAGCGAGCGGCTGCTGGACGCCGCCGCGGTACCGGCATTGCAACGCCTGCGCCACCACAACCCCATCCTGTTCGACTTCGCCCTCAAGCGCCGGTTACGCTCGCGCGGCCGCAGCCTTGCCACCGCGATATTCGAAACGCGCCGCCATTTCATGGATCATCTGGCCGATTCCAACCGGAGTGCCGCATGAGTCACCAGTTCGCGCTGATGCGCCAACGCCGCTTCCTGCCCTTTTTCTTCACCCAGTTCCTCGGCGCCTTCAACGACAACGTCTACAAGAATGCGTTGGTGGTGCTGCTCACCTTCCAGGCCGCGCGCTACACCACGCTGTCGCCGGGCATCCTGGTGAACCTGTGCGCCGGGCTCTTCATCCTGCCCTTCTTCCTGTTCTCCGCCACCGCCGGCCAGATCGCCGACAAGTACGAGAAGAGCCGGCTGATCCGTTTCACCAAGCTGCTGGAGATCGCCATCATGGCGCTGGCCTGCGTCGCCTTCGCGGTGGAATCGCTGGCGCTGATGCTCACCTGCCTGTTCCTCGCCGGCGCCCAGGCCTCGCTGTTCGGGCCGGTGAAATACGCCATCCTGCCGCAGCACCTGCACGAGGAAGAGTTGGTGGGCGGCAACGCGCTGGTGGAGTCCGGCACCTTCATCGCCATCCTCATCGGCACGCTGGCGGGCGGCCTGCTGGTGGCGATGGAGCACGGCACGGTGTGGGTGTCGGTGGTCGTCATGATCCTGGCGGTGCTGGGCTACCTCGCCTGCCGCGGCATCCCGGCGGCGCCCGCCGCCGCGCCGGCGCTGCGCATCAACTGGAACCCGCTGACCGAAACCTGGCGCAACCTGCGCTTCACCCGCGGCAACCGCAGCGTCTTCCTCGCCATCCTCGGCATCTCCTGGTTCTGGTTCTACGGCGCGGTCTTCCTCTCCCAGTTCCCGGCCTATGCCAAGGACGTGCTGGGCGGCGACGAGAACGCGGTGGTGACGCTGCTGGCGGTGTTCTCCATCGGCATCGGCATCGGCTCGCTGCTGTGCGAGCGGCTGTCCACTGGCCATGTGGAGATCGGCCTGGTGCCTTTCGGTTCCATCGGCCTGTCGCTGTTCGCCCTCGACCTGTGGTGGGCCAGCCCGGTATGGGCCAGCCCGGCAGGGATCAGCCCCACGGCCGCCGCCGCGCCCATCGCCGAACTGCTGGCCCGCGCCGGCACCTGGCGGGTGTTGTTCGACCTGCTTGCCATCGGCATCTTCGGCGGCTTCTACATCGTGCCGCTGTATGCGCTGATCCAGAGCCGCAGCGAGCCGGAGCACCGCTCCCGCATCATCGCCGGCAACAACATCCTCAACGCCCTGTTCATGGTGGTGGCCGCCGGCATGGGCGCCGGCCTGCTCGCCGCCGGGCTGAACGTACCGCAGCTCTTCCTCGTCACCGGCCTGCTCAACGTCGCGGTGGCTGTCTATATCTACACCCTGGTGCCGGAGTTCCTGCTGCGCTTCCTGGTCTGGCTGCTGGTGCACAGCATCTACCGGCTGCGAGTGCAGGGCATGCACCATGTACCGGCGAAAGGGCCGGCGGTGCTGGTGTGCAACCATGTGAGCTTCGTCGATGCGCTGGTCATCACCGCCGCCAGCCCGCGGCCCATCCGCTTCGTCATGCACCACCACATCTTCCGCTGGCCGCTGCTGCGCTTCCTGTTCCGCGAGAGCCGGGCGATTCCCATCGCCTCGCCCAAGGTCGATCCGGCGATGGCCGCCCGCGCTTTCGACGATATCGCCGCCGCGCTGGATGCCGGCGAGCTGATCGCCATCTTCCCGGAAGGCCACCTGACCGAGGACGGCGAGATCGACACCTTCCGCCCCGGCGTGCGCCGCATCCTGGAGCGCAACCCGGTGCCGGTGGTGCCGATGGCGCTGCGCGGGCTGTGGGGCAGCTTCTTCTCGCGCAAGGGCGGCAAGGCGATGACGCGACCGCTGCGCCGCGGCATCTTCAACCGCATCGAACTGGTGTGCGGCGAAGCGCTGGCGGCTGCCGACGCCACGCCGGATGCCCTGCAACGGCGCGTCGCCGAGCTGCGCGGCGCCCAGGCCTGATCGAGGGAGAAAGCCGGCGATGAAGCTGTTGCTGTGGATACTCGCCGGCGCCGCAGCCGGCTGGATGGGCGAAGTCCCTGGCCTGCTGGCCGGCGCGCTGCTGGGCGGACTGGTCGGCAGCCTGCAACTGCGCCAGGACCGCCTCGACCAGCAGGAGAAACGCCTGTCGGCACTGGAGACGGAGCTCGTTACGCTGCGCCGGCAGCTGCGGCAGGGCATGGCGCAGCCGCAGTCCGCCCTCGTGCCGCCTCCGCTTCCATCCCAACCGGCCAATGCACCGGCACCGACAGCGGCAGAGGAAACGCTGCACTTCGACCTCGATCTGCCTGCGGCCACAAACGAAGCCACTGCACCTGCACCGGTTTCGCCGGCCACAACTCGCCCGGCACCAGCCGGCGCCGACAACAGCTTCGATCTCGACGCCCTTCATGAGCGCTTCCGCGCCTGGCTGTTCGGCGGCAACCTGATGGTGCGCGCCGGCCTGCTGGTGCTGTTCTTCGGCCTCGCCTTCCTCGCCCGCTACGCCGCCGAGAACTTCCAGCTGTCGCCGGCGCTGCGGCTGGGCGGCATCGCCGGTGTCGGCCTGGTGCTGGCGGCCGTGGGCTGGCGCCTGCGCGAACGCCGCCGCGGCTACGCCCTCAGCCTGCAGGGCGGCGGCGTCGCCGTGCTCTACCTGGTGAGCTTCGCCGCGCTGCGGCTGTATGGCCTGCTGGAGGCGGGGCAGGCGCTGGCGCTGATGGTGGCGCTGGTGGCCGTCAGCGCCTGGCTGGCGTTGCGCCAGGATGCGCCGGTGCTCGCCATCATCGGCAGCGCCGGCGGCTTCGCCGCGCCCATCCTCACCTCCACCGGCGCCGGCAACCATGTGCAGCTGTTCGGCTACTACGCCCTGCTCAACGCCGGCATCCTGCTGCTCGCCTGGCGCCGGGCCTGGCGCGGCCTCAACCTCACCGGTGCGCTGTTCACCTTCGGCATCGGCCTTGCCTGGGGCTTCCATTACTACCAGCCGGCCCACTTCGGCTCGGTCGAGCCCTTCCTGCTGCTGTTCTGGCTGATGTATCTCGCCGCCGCCCTGGCTTATTCCTGGCGGCATGCGCCGCGGGTGGACACCCTGCTGCTGTTCGCGGTGCCGGCGGTGGCCTTCGGCCTGCAGGCGGCGCTGGTGCATGACCTGCGCTACGGCCTGGCCTGGAGCGCGGCCGCCGCCGGCGCGCTCTACCTGCTGCTCGCCGCCAGTCTGCACCGCCTTGGCCGCAGCGAACTCGGCCCGCTGCGGGACGCCCTGTTCGCCCTCGGCATCGCCTTCGCCACCCTGGCCATTCCGCTGGCGGTGAGCGGCCATTGGAGCGCCGCCGCCTGGGCGCTGGAAGGCGCGGCGCTGTGGTGGGTCGGCCTGCGCCAGCGGCGCTGGCTGGCGAGCGCCGCTGGCCTGCTGCTGCAACTGGGCGCCGGCCTGATGTTCGCCGAAGCCCTGAGCCAAGACGGCGCGCTGCGCGCTTTGCCGCTGCTCAACAGCGCCTGGCTGGGCAGCAGCCTGATCGCCGCCGCCGGCCTGCTGAGCGCTTGGTTCGCCCATCGCGAAGCCCGGCGCTGCCCGCCGGCCGTCGGCTTCGGCCTGCTGGGCTGGGCGCTGCTGTGGTGGCTGGCGGGCGGCTGGGCGGAAATCGACGCCCATCTCTACACCGGCCTGCGCCCGGCCGCCCAGTTGCTGTTCTTCGCCGCCACCGCGGCTACCGCGACCTGGGCCGCCGGCCGGCTGGACTGGAGCGGATTGCGGCTGGCGGGCCTGTTGCCGCTGGCCGGCATGGTGCTGAACCTGCTGCAGGCCTGGAGCTACGGCGTGCCGCCTTCGGAACACCTGGGCTGGCTGGCCTGGCCGCTGGCGCTCACCGCCCACTATCACGCCTTGCGCGCCCTGGAGCGCGGCCCGCTCCCCACGCCGCTGCTCGGCCATCTGCATGGCGCCGGTGTGGTGCTGGTCGCGGTCGCGCTGGCGCGGGATATCGGTCTGCGGCTGCAGACGCCGGAGCTGGGCGAGGCCTGGGCACTGGCCGCGCTGGCGCTGCCAGCGGCCTTGCTGCTGGGCCTGCTGGTCCGCCTGTCGCGCGGGCAGCGCTGGCCGATGCAGCAGTGGCGGCTAGCCTACCTGATCTCAGCCGGCGCGCCGCTGGCTACCGGTCTGTCGCTGTGGAGTCTCACGCTGCAGTTGCTCAGCGCCGGCGATCCTGCACCGCTGTCCTATCTGCCGCTATTGAATCCGCTGGAGCTGGTGCTGGTGGCGGCACTGAGCGCCATCTCCCTGTGGCTGCGCGCGCTGCGGCGCCAGGACTTGGTGGCGGCCACGGTGCTGGATCGCCTGCGCTGGCTGCTCGCCGCGCTGGCCTTCGTCGTCGCCAACGGGGTACTGCTGCGGGCCATGCATCAGCTGGGCGGTCTGCCCTGGGAGCCGCTTGCGCTGCTCGCCGACAGCCGCAGCCAGACCGGACTGTCGCTGTTCTGGGCGCTGCTCGGCCTGAGCCTGATGCTGCTGGCCAACCGCCGCGGCAGCCGCCTGCCCTGGCTGGCCGGCGCCGGCTTGATGGCGGCGGTGGTGGCCAAGCTTTTCCTGGTGGACATGGCGGCCAGCGGCACCCTGGAACGCATCGTCGCCTTCATCGGCGCCGGCGTGGTGTTGCTGGTGGTGGGCTACTTCTCGCCGCTGCCACCGCGGGAGGGCGAGAAGGCCGGCGGCAAGGCGGCCGACGGTACGCCGCCGGCCTAGCTGTGGATGCGCGCTGCGGCGCGGCTCAGCGCAGGCGGCCGAGCAGGCCGTCGAGCTGGTCCAGGCTGCCGAAGCGGATGCTGACTTCGCCGGCGCCCTTCTTGTTGGCCTTGATCTGCACGGTAGCGCCCAGGGTGTCGGAGAGTTCTTCCTGCAGGCGCAGCAGGTCGCGATCCGGCGCAGCCGCGGCCTTTTTCAGGCGCGGATTCAAAGTCTGCTGCACCAGGCGCTCGGTGTCGCGCACCGACAGCTGCCTGGCCGCCACCTGGTTGGCGAGCTGGATCTGGCCGGCACCATCCAGCGGCAGCATCGCGCGGGCGTGGCCCATGTCGATGTCACCCGCCATCAGCAGCTCCTGCACCGGCTGGGCGAGGTTGAGCAGGCGCAGCAGGTTGCTCGCCGCCGGGCGGGAGCGGCCGACGGCGTCGGCGGCCTGCTGGTGGGTCATGTGGAATTCGTCGATCAGGCGCTGGATGCCGGCGGCCTCTTCCAGCGGATTGAGGTCTTCGCGCTGGATGTTCTCGATCAGCGACATCGCCAGCGCGGCTTCGTCTGGAATCTCCCGCACCAGGCAGGGCACTTCCAGCAGGCCGGCGATCTGCGACGCGCGCCAGCGCCGTTCGCCGGCGATGATCTCGTAGCGTGGCTGGCCGTCCTGCGGTTCGATCGGCCGCACCAGGATGGGCTGCATCACGCCCTGGGCCTTGATGGAGGCGGCCAGCTCTTCCAGCGAGCCGGGATCCATGCGGGTACGCGGCTGGTACTTGCCCGGCTGCAGGGCGTCGGCAGGCAGCGTCTGCAGCTCGCCCTTCTCGGCTTCGTCGTCGCGGTTGGCGGCCAGCAGGGCATCCAGGCCGCGGCCCAGGCCTTTGAGTTTGGGTGGAGTCATGGCTTCATTCTTCGGGCCGAAGGGCCCGGATACGGGTTAGGACGCGCATCAGCCCCGCCTTGAGCGAGGGCAGGTCGCTGACGATGGTTTGCCACAGGCGCGCCGGCTGGATGGAGGCGTAACCGTGGATCAGGCGGTTGCGGTGATCGATGACGATGCGCCACGGCACTTCCGGGCTGGCGTCGCGCAGCGCCTGAGGCATCTGGGCGGCGGCCTCGCCAAGGATCTCGAAACTGCGTTCCACCGCGCGCCGGGTCCGCAGATCGCCGAGAAAGGCCTCCCGTCCCTCCGCGACGAAACGCTCGATCTCGTCCACCGCGCCCAGCATGTCGATCAACAGCGGTTCCGGGTCGCGCGGCTGGGTCACAAGGTCCTCGCTTCCGCCAGCACCCGGCTGCGCAGCGCCGGATGCAGCTCGTCTTCGAGCACCAGATCGATGCGCCGGGCCAGCAGGTCGGCCAGCGCTTCGTTCAAGCGCACCACTTCGAAAGAGGACACGTCGCCCGGCATCTGCACCAGCAGATCGACATCGCTCCCCTCCGCCTCCTCCCCCCGCGCCACCGAGCCGAACACCCGCGGATTGGCCGCGCGGTGGCGGGCGAGGCAGGCGAGCACTTCCTCGCGGCGGGCGATCAGTTCGTCGAGCAGGCGGCCCATGGTCGGCGTCCTCAGAGGGTCTTGACCCGCTCTATCATCTCGGCGGCGAAGGCCATGTAGGACTGCGCGCCCTTGGACGCGCGGTCGAACACCACGCCGGGCATGCCGTGGCTGGGCGCTTCGGCCAAGCGCACGTTGCGCGGCACGATGGCGCTGAACACCTTGTCGCCGAAATGATCCTCGAGCTGGGCGGAAACCTGCTGCTGCAGGGTGACGCGCGGATCGAACATCACCCGCAGCAGGCCGATGATCTTGAGGTCGCGGTTGAGGTTGGCGTGCACCTTCTTGATGGTGTTCACCAAGTCGGACAAGCCTTCCAGCGCGAAGTACTCGCACTGCATCGGGATGATGACGCCGTGGGCGGCGCACAGGCCGTTCAGCGTCAGCATGGAGAGCGAGGGCGGGCAGTCGATCAGCACGAAGTCGTAATCGGCGTCGTGCTCCTTCAGGGCGTTGCGCAGGCGCTTCTCGCGCTGGTCGAGATCGACCAGCTCCACTTCGGCGCCGGCGAGGTCGCGGTTGGCGGGCAGCACGTCGTAGCCGCCGGTGGGCGACACCACCTTGGCTTCGCCCAGCGCGGCGAGGCCGACCAGCAGGTGATACACCGACTGCTGCAGGCCGCGTTTGTCCACCCCGCTGCCCATGGTGGCGTTGCCCTGCGGGTCCAGATCCACCAGCAGGGTGCGCTGGCCGGCCTGGTGCAGGGCGGCGGCGAGATTGACGCAGGTGGTGGTCTTGCCCACCCCGCCTTTCTGGTTGGCGACACAGAAGATACGGGCCATGGTCCGGGTGCTATGCAGTTTGCTTCGGGAGATCGCGCCGGCGGCGCGACTCCGGGAGTTTAGTCGATCGGCGGCGCATCACGTGCGCACGAGGACGAGCAGATGGCGCTCGGCATCCAGGCCGGGCACCGCCAGCGCATGCATGGCCTGCAGCGCCCAGCCGGCGGGCAGCGCGCCCAGTTCCTCGTCCGGCCGCAGGCCCTTCATCGCGTACAACGCGCCGCCGTCGGCCACCAGATGGCCGGCAAGCCGGACGAAATCGCCCAGGCTGGAGAAGGCGCGGGAGATCACGCCATCGAAGGGCTGCTCCGGCTGCAGGTTCTCCACCCGGACGTTGATCGGCTGGAAGTTGCCCAGCCCGAGCTCAATCTTCGCCTGCTGCTGGAAGCTGGCCTTCTTGTTGACCGTTTCCACCGAGCTCACCGCCAGTTCCGGCCGCAGGATGGCGAGCGGAATGCCGGGCAGGCCGCCGCCGGAGCCGATGTCGGCCAGGCGCTGCACCTTGCCCAGCCAGGGCGCCACCGCCAGCGAATCCAGCAGGTGATGGGTGACCACTTCCTGCGGGCTGCGGATGGCGGTGAGGTTGTACACCCGGTTCCACTTCAGCAGCAGTTCGCCGTAGGTGAGCAGGCGGGCACGGGTGGCGTCGGCCACGTCCAGGCCGAGCGCGGCCAAGCCTTCGGCCAGCTGGCCGGCGTAGGGGGCGAGCGCGCTCAAGCCGGTTTCTTCCCGAAGTCTGCCTCGCGGCGTGTTACGGAAATGCGCGCCAGCCTCATGCCGACCTCCGCGCTTCGCCCGCCAGATCGCGGCGCTTGAGCCACACCAGCAGCAGCGAGATGGCCGCCGGCGTCACGCCCTGCACGCGGCCGGCCTGGCCTATGGTCTCCGGCTTGGCGAGGTTGAGCTTCTGCTGCACTTCCTTGGACAGGCCGCGCACCTCGGCGTAATCCAGATCGGCCGGCAGGCGGGTGGATTCGGCCTGCAGCTGCTTGGCGACTTCATCCTGCTGGCGGTCGATGTAGCCCTGGTACTTGGCGGCGATCTCCAGCTGCTCCACCACCTGCGGATCGGTTTCCGGGCCTTCCGGCGCGCCGGGCAGGCTCATCAGGCCGGCATAGCTGGTTTCCGGCCGGCGCAGCAGTTCGAAGTAGCGGTATTCGCGTTCCAGCGTCTTGCCCAGCACCCGCTCCTGCTCTTCCGCCGGAATGTGCTCCGGCCGCGCCCAGCTCGCCTTCAGGCGGGTAGTTTCACGCTCGATGGCTTCGCGTTTGGCGCAGAAGGCGGCCCAGCGCACATCGTCCACCAGGCCCAGCTCGCGGCCCTTCTCGGTGAGACGCAGGTCGGCGTTGTCCTCGCGCAGTTGCAGGCGGTACTCGGCGCGAGAGGTGAACATGCGGTAGGGGTCGGACACGCCGCGGGTGACGAGGTCGTCCACCATCACGCCGAGGTAGGCCTCGTCGCGGCGCGGACACCAGGCTTCGCGGCCCTGCACCTGCAGCGCGGCGTTGGCGCCGGCGAGCAGGCCCTGCGCGGCGGCTTCCTCGTAGCCGGTGGTGCCGTTGATCTGGCCGGCGAAGAACAGCCCGGCGATGGACTTGGTTTCCAGCGAGGACTTGAGGTTGCGCGGATCGAAGAAGTCGTACTCGATGGCATAGCCGGGGCGCAGGATGTGGGTGTTCTCCAGGCCGCGGATGGAGCGCACGATCTCCAGCTGCACGTCGAAGGGCAGCGAGGTGGAGATACCGTTGGGGTAGATCTCGTGCGTCGCCAGGCCTTCCGGCTCGAGGAAGACGTGGTGACTGTCCTTGTCGGCGAAGCGGTGGATCTTGTCCTCGATCGACGGACAGTAGCGCGGGCCGACGCCTTCGATCACGCCGGAGTACATCGGCGAGCGGTCGAGGTTGGCGCGGATCACGTCATGGGTGCGCGCATTGGTTTCGGTCATCCAGCACGGCAGCTGCGCCGGGTGCTGGCTGGCATGGCCGAGGAAACTGAACACCGGCACCGGGTCGTCGCCCGGCTGCACCGTCATCACCGAGAAGTCGATGGTGCGCGCGTCCAGCCGCGGCGGCGTGCCGGTCTTGAGCCGGCCCTGCGGCAGCTTGAGTTCCTTCAGCCGCTGGCCCAGCGAGATGGCTGGCGGATCGCCGGCGCGGCCGGCGGAGTAGTTTTCCAGGCCGACGTGGATCAGGCCGTTGAGGAAGGTGCCGGCGGTCAGCACCACCGCCGGCGCCTCGAAGCGCAGGCCGATCTGGGTGACCACGCCGGTAACTCGGTCGCCGACCACCATGAGGTCGTCCACCGCCTGCTGGAACAGCCACAAGTTGGCCTGGTTCTCCAGGCGCTTGCGGATGGCCGCCTTGTACAGCACGCGGTCGGCCTGGGCGCGGGTGGCGCGCACCGCCGGGCCCTTGGAGGCGTTGAGGATGCGGAACTGGATGCCGCCCTCGTCGGTGGCCGCTGCCATCGCACCGCCCAGCGCATCGACTTCCTTGACCAGGTGGCCCTTGCCGATACCGCCGATGGAGGGGTTGCAGCTCATCTGTCCCAGGGTTTCGATGTTGTGGCTGAGCAGCAGGGTGCGGCAGCCCATGCGCGCGGCGGCGAGGGCAGCCTCGGTGCCGGCGTGGCCGCCGCCGACCACGATGACGTCGAAACGGGTGGGATAGAGCATGACGCGCTCCGTGCTGCTAAACGTTGGGAAGGGCGGGGATTCTACGCCCTTGCGCCGCGCCCGGCCAGCGTGTCACGCATTTGTTTCACGGAATAGTCACGCTGAAACATAAACTTATCTTTGCAGCATGGCCTCAGGACGAGGCGGGAGGAAGACCGGGCGGCAGCGGCGTTTGCGGACTGGCGCCGCCCGATCCAGAGGTGGAGCCGCGACCGGCGCGCCAGGGCAGCGCTCCAGCCGCGGCAGCCCCGCGCATCAGGGCATCTTGCACTCGGGCGCGTAGGCGTCCTGGTGGTTCTCCAGCACGGTGCCGATCAGCTTGTTGGTGTAGCGGCCGTCGGCATCCTTGTAGACCACCCGTTGGTAATAGTTCTGGATGGGGAAGTTGTTCGGCCCGAACTTGTAACGGCCGCGCACCGACTCGTAATCCGCCTGGCGCAGGGCGGCGACCAGCTTGTCGCGATCGGCCACGCCACCGGCGATGCGCACCGCGGCGTCCATCGCCAGGATGGTGTCGTAGGCCTGGGCGGCGTAGAGCGAGGGATAGCGGCCGTCGTACTTCTTGCGATAAGCCTTCACGAACTCGACATTGCCCGGCGCGGTGAGGTCGTTGGCCCACTGGGTGGTGCTGCTCATGCCGGCCATGACGCCGCCCACCGCGTCCACGATGTCCTGGTCCACCGCGCCACCGGACACCAGCGGCACGCTATCCAAGCCGGCGGCGGCGTATTGCTTGATGAAGTTGATGCCCATCGCGCCCGGCAGGAAGAAATACACCGCGCCCGGCTTGGTCGAGCGGATCTGGGCGATCTCGGCGGCGTAGTCGATCTGGCCGACCTTGGTGTAGATCTCGCTGGCGACCTCGCCCTTGTAGGTACGCTTGAAACCACCGAGGTGGTCCTTGCCCGCAGGGTAGTTGGGCGCGATCAGCACCACGTTCTTGTAGCCCTTCTCGTTCACCAGCACGCCGGCGGCTTCGTCATGGTTGTCGTTCTGGTACTGGCCGAAGAAGTAGGGGCTGCACTGCTTGCCGGCGAACTGGCTGGGGCCGGGATTGCTGGAAATGAAGGGCACCTTGGCGGCGAACAGCGCCGGCCCCACCGCCAGCGCGGTATTGGAGGCGATAGGGCCGGTGAAGAAGTCGATCTTGTCGCGCTGCAGGTAGCGGGTCACCAACTGGGTGGCCTGTTCCGGATTGCCGCCGAAATCGGTCTTGAGGAACTCGGCCGGCTGGCCGCCGAGCTTGCCGCCCAGTTTCTCGATGGCGAGGTCGAAGCCGTTGGCGGCATCGGCGCCCAGCGCGGCGAAGGGGCCGGAGATGTCGAGCGCGATGCCGACCTTGATCGGGCCGGCGGCCTGCGCGGCCGACATGGCGCACAGCGCGCCGATGACGCAGAGAACGGTCTTACCTCGAGTGAACATGACGAGCTCCCAGTGGTTGGCGCGCATCCCGCGAAAGGCCGCGCGCGTCGTTCGCCGGCCAGGCCGGCAGGGCTTAGGACAGGGATGGAAGGGTGCCGCCACCGGCCCCGTTCCGCATGCGAAGCAGCGGCCTCGCTGGACAGCGGAATATTCCGTTGCGGTACGCATACAACCGCACTTTTCCCCCCTTCGGCAAGCAGGTGCCGATGACTGCCGGGCCATGTATTCCCGATTTTTATAACTAAGGTATGAGTTCGCCGCCGCCCGCCCGCCTTTGCGCTTACCCGGGCATCGTTTATCGTGGCCGCCCATGGAGCACTCCAAACTTTCCCTCGCCCGCCGGCTGAAGCTGCAGCAACTGGCCATCTTCGACCAGGTGGTGGAAAGCGGCTCCATCCTCGCCGCGTCGAAGGCGCTGTTCATGACGCAGCCGGCGGTGAGCAAGTCCATTCACGAGCTGGAGAACCACTTCGGTCAGCCCTTGTTCGTACGCAGCAAGCGCGGCGTGCGCCTGACCGACTTCGGCCAGTTGCTGCGCCGCCATTGCATCGCGCTGATGACCGATCTGCGCTACCTGGCCGACGACCTCAACGCCTGGAGCAGCGGCGTTTCCGGGCAGGTCATCGTCGGCACGCTGATCTCCGCCTCGGCGCGGCTGCTGCCCAAGGCGGTGGTGCGGCTGCGGGAGATGGCGCCCAACGTGGTGGTGGACGTGCGGGTGGGTTCCAACGACGTGATGTTCCCGGAGCTGGCGCGCGGTCAGCTCGACGTGGTGGTCGGCCTGCTGCCCGCCAGCAGCAGCGACCCGGCCTTCCAGCATGTGCCGCTGTACCAGGAGCGGTTGTGCGCCGTGGTCGGCCGCCGCCATCCGCTGGCCACCGAATCCACGGTGGAGCCACGCCAGCTGGCGGAGCTGGACTGGATACTGCCGACGCCGGAATCCCAGGCGATGCGCTCGGCCGAGCAGTTCTTCGAGCGCCTGGGCATGGGCATGCCGCGGCGGGTGGTGGAGTCGGTATCCATCACCACCAACATCGGCCTGCTGCTGGAGTCCGACATGGTGGCACTGATGCCCTTCACCGCCGCCGAGCAATTCGTCCACCAGGGCACCCTCAGCGTACTGCCGCTGCGCATACAGACCAGCTTCGGCGCCGTCGGCTACACCCTGGCGCTGGGCCGCACGCCCACGCCGGCGGTGGAGCGGCTGCTGATGGCGCTGCGCGAGGTCAGCGAGGATTTCCCCGCCGGCGAGGGGTGAAACCCCAGGCGGCGGCAGACATCAATCCATTCCCTTCGGTTATACATAGCCCCGCTTCTTTCATTATTCAAAAGGCATTGAGCTCCATATAGTCCGGGCTGAACACGTGTCGCGCCCCCGCGCGGCCGGGAGACAGCCTTGCCCATCCCCCACCGCCAGCCTTCCCGGCCGGCGTCGATCTGCCTTTCCCCCGCCGTGGCCACAGTCCCGCGCGGTGACCGCGCCTCGCCCGTGTGCCAAGGCAAGCCGGGGGCGATCACCGGATATGTCCGCGCCAGCCGTCGCCCCCTGCCCCTTCCGGGCGGCCACCCCCGGAATTGCGGCAGCCAAGCCGAGGTGGCTGGCGGCGGCCACTGAGCCGGCCGTCCCTGCGGAAACTCCATCCCATGTCCTCCATCATTTCCCGGTTGCGCTGCGCGGTATTGGGCGCCGGCCTGGCCGGCACCGACCTGCTGTACAAGCTGAACCGCTCCGTCCATCTCGACGCGCGCTGGATGATAGACATCCACCCCACCGCCGCCGGCCTGGCCCAGGCGCGGGAATTCGGCCTGCGCACCGTGGCCGGCACCCTGGCCGACGCCCTGCCGCAGCTAATCGAGGACAGGGTGCGACTGGTGTTCGACGCCAGCGGCGGCGCCCGCCACCCGGAGCATGCCCAGCAGCTGGAGCAGGCGGGCATCCGCGTCATCGACCTCACCCCCGCCGCCAACGGCCCGTTGTGCATGCCGGCGGCCAACCTGGAACAGGTGCTGCGCACCGCGCCGCGCAGCATCTGCCTGGTGGGCGGCGGCGCCCAGGCAGTGGTGCCGCTGGTGCGCGCCATGACCAACATCCAGCCGCTGGCCTATGGCGAAGTGGCCGTCACCGCCCCGGCCACCACCTGCGGCCCGGCCTGTCTGGGCAATGTGGACGAGATGACCCACCACACCGCGCGGGCGATGGAGCGCGTCGGCGGCGCCCGCCAGGGCAAGGCCATCCTGCTGTTCAGCCCCGGCCAGCCGCAGCCGCTGCGCGCCAGCCTGCGCTGCCTCACCGAAGATCTGGCGGAAGAAACCGCGCTGTTCACCGCCGTAAAGGCGGTCGTCTCCCGACTGCAGCGCGAGTTGCCCGGCTATCGCCTCGCCCGCGCTCCGCGCTTCCAGGCGCGGCAAGTGGACCTGGAAGTGGAGATCGAAGGCCTGGGCGACAGCATGCCGCCCTACGCCGCCAACCTCGATCTGCTCAGCCTGGCCGCCCTGCGCTGCGGCGAGGCCCTGGCCGGCGCGCGGAGCTGAACATGGAGCCTCCCTGTACCGGCTCCGCCCATCGTCGCGCCCTAAGCGCCACAACGCCCCATCGCGGGCATGACACCGCCCGGTTTCACCCCAGAAATGCCCGCCGTTCCTCCATCCGACCGCTTCCCCATCCGCCCGCTGCTGACCAAAATCAAGGCGACGGCCCGGATGCGGGTTGATGCTGCGCGCTGATTCCGTTAAACCGGCGTCATCCCGTTCGTCGATCCCGAGGAGTTCCGCGATGTTCAAGTACGGCAATCCGCTCAATTTCCAGCGCTGGCTCAACGACAATCAGCATCTGCTGAAGCCGCCGGTGGGCAACCAGCAGATCTGGGCCGATGGCGACTTCATGGTCACCGTGGTCGGCGGCCCCAACCAGCGCACCGATTTCCACGACGATCCGGTGGAAGAGTTCTTCTACCAGTTCAAGGGCAACGCCTACCTGCTGATCTGGGACCGCGGCCGTTACGAGCGGGTGGAACTCAAGGAAGGCGACATGTGGCTGATGGCGCCCCATGTCATCCACTCCCCACAGCGCCCGGAAGCCGGCAGCCTGTGCCTGGTCATCGAGCGCAAGCGCCCGCAGGGCGAGCATGACGCACTGCAGTGGAGCTGCGCCGCCTGCGGCACCCTGGTCAAGCGCTACGAGATGCAGCTGGAAAGCCTGGTGGCCGACCTGCCGCCGGTCTACGAGCGCTTCTACGCCACCAGCGAAGCCGAGCGCACCTGCCGGGAATGCGGCCAGGTGCACCCGGGCCGCGCCTACCAGACCTGGCATGAACGCCTGAAGCTCCAGACCCCCAACTGATATGGAAGAGAACTGCCGATGACGACGGAGATCTCCCAGAAGATCCCGCGGAAGGTGGACATGCATGCCCACTTCTTCCCGCCCATCACCAGAGAAGAAGCCGCCAGCCTGAGCCCGGACGACACCGCCTGGCTCAGGGTGGACGGCGACGGCCGCGCCGGCATGATCATGCGTGGCGACCATGCCTTCCGCCCGGTCGTGCCCTCGCTGTGGAGCGCCCATGCGCGCGTGGCCGAACTGGACGAGCAGGGGCTGGACATCCAGCTCGTCTGCGCCACCCCGGTGATGTTCAGCTACGCCGCGCCGCCGGTGAAGGCCGCCGCCTGGGCGCGACGCATGAACGACTACGCCCTCGCCTTCTGCGCCGAGCACCCGGAGCGCCTGAAGCCCCTCGCCCAGGTACCGCTGCAGGACATCGACCTCGCCTGCGCCGAAGCCAGCCGCGCCCGCGCCGCCGGCTGCGTCGGCGTGCAGATCGGCAACCACCTGGGCGACCGCGACCTGGACGACGCCGGCCTGGTGCGCTTCCTCGTCCATTGCGCCGACAACGACATCCCGGTGCTGGTCCATCCCTGGGACATGATGGGCGGCGAGCGCATGAAGAAATGGATGCTGCCCTGGCTGGTGGCGATGCCGGCGGAAACCCAGCTCGGCATCCTGTCACTGATCCTCTCCGGCGCCTTCGAGCTCATTCCGCGCTCGCTCAAGCTGTGCTTCGCCCACGGCGGCGGCGCCTTCGCCTTCCTGCTCGGCCGGGTGGACAACGCCTGGAGGAACCGCGACATCGTGCGCCAGGACTGTCCGCGCCCGCCGTCGGAATACGTGGACCGCTTTCATGTAGACAGCGCGGTGTTCGACCCCGGCGCACTGCGCCTGCTGGTGGAGGTGATGGGCGCCGGGCATGTCATGCTGGGCTCGGACCACCCCTTTCCGCTGGGCGAGACCCGCATCGGCACGCTGGTGCAGGAAGCCGGCTTCCTCGACACCGCCGAGCGCGAGGCCATCCTCGCCGGCAACGCCACGCGCTTCTTCGGGCTTTGATGGACACGGGGCGTCAGCCCCAACCGCCCGAGCGCAAGAACCGATGAAAAGCCGGCCGCGATTCCTGCGCGCCGGCCTCGCTGCTTCCAGCCCCTGTATTCAGCCCTCCAGCAGCACCGCCGTCAGCCTGTCCATGTTCTGCTCGTTGGCACCGCGGACGTCGGCACGGGTCTTGGCGTCGTCGAAGCGCATCAGCCAGCGCAGCAGCGTGCCCTGCGCCCTGTCCTCGAACAGCATGGTCATGCGGAAGAAGGGCGGGCAGCGGTGCTCCATCACCAGCCGCCGCGCCGGCTCGACTTCGATGAATACCGAATGGTTGGGGTAATCGGTGCCGTCCGGGCCGTGCATGGTGAAGCGCCATTCGCCGCCGGGCTTCAGCTCGAAGCGCTCGAAGGTGTTGGTGAAACCGTTCGGCCCCCACCAGCGCGCCAGCCGGGCCGGATCGCGGAAAGCCTCGAACACCGCCGCCGGCGGGGCCGGCAGCAGGCGTTCGGTGTAGAGGCTGCAATCGTCCGCCTGCAGTTCGGCCGCCATCGCCGCCGCCTTCATTCCGGTTCGCTGCCGGAGATCACCATCCAGCCCACGCCATAGCGGTCGGCCACCATGCCGAAGCTGGAGGCGAAGAAGGTCTTGCCCAGCGGCATCTGCACCTGACCACCATCCGCCAGGGCCTGGAACAGGCGGCCGGCTTCGGCATCGTCGGCGGCGGTGATGCACAGCGAGAAGCCCTGGAAAGCCGGCCTGCTGCCGCACATGCCGTCGGACGCCATGAGCTGGGTGTCGCCGACGCGGAAGCTGCAGTGCATGACCTTGTCCGCGCCGCCGGGCGGGATGGAGCCGGGGTCGGGGCTGTCCTTGAAGCGCATCATCGCTTCCACCTCGGCGTCCAGCGCTTTGGCGTAGAAGGCCATGGCCTCTTCGCAGCGGCCGTCGAAGAAGAGATAGGGCTGAACGTGCATGGTCGGTCTTCTGTAGCCGGGTGGGGCGCGCCGCTCAGGGCGCGAGGTCGAACAAGGCTTTGTTGGTCTGTGGATCGAAGGGCGCGGAGAAGTGTTCATGCACCACCCGCCAGCCTGCCGCCCGCTTCTTCAGGCAGACGGTGACGCGCATCCACGACGCCTGTTCGACGCCCTTGTCATCCACCGCGCCGCAGCGCAGCAGGTAGAAGGCGAAGGCGACGTCCGCACTGGCCTCCACCTTCAGTTCGCCCATCTGGAACAGCACCGGGCCGGGGCACATCTCGATGCAGGCTTTCCAGTGCTTGCGGTAGGCCTCGGCGCCGACGAAGCGCAGCGCCAGCACGGCGTCGTAGGCGACGATGTCGTCGGCGTAGCAGCTGAAGATGCCGTCGAGGTCCGACTGGCGCGCGGCGGCCAGCCAGCGCTCCAGCACTTCGCGCACCGCGGCTTGGTCGGGATTTCCGGAATGGATCTTGTCGTTCACGTTGCGTCTCCTCGCTGGGGAACAGGGATGGGACAAGGGATGCCCATCACACCTGCAGGGTACGAACCGGCCGCACTTCCACGCAGCCGACGCGGACGGCGGGGATGTTCCCTGCCACCTGCAGCGCCTCGTTCATGTCGCGCGCCTCGATCAGGTAAAAGCCGGCCAATTGCTCCTTGGTCTCGGCGAAAGGACCGTCCACCACGCTCATCTGCCCGCCGCGCATGCGCACCGTGGCAGCGGTGGCCACCGGCTGCAGCGCCTCGGCGGCCAGCATGCGGCCGCTCTCGGCCACGCTGTCGGCATAGGCCTGGCATTCCACGTCTTCCGGGCTGTCGGGCAGGCTGTGGATCAGTTTTTCGTCGCTATAGACGAGGCAGAGGTACTTCATGGTTTTCCTCCTTGGGGTCGCTGGATAACCTTAGTCGTGCGGGCAAGGCGGATTTCGACAACCGTTCGTCGGCGCTGCGTTTCTTCTGCGACGCCTTCCCGGTGTAGCCCATGCCGGCTGGCGCCGCCGAGGCGGGAAGGGATGGGCGGGATGCTTGCCGCCGGCTTCAGGCCACGGCCATGCGGTGGGAGCTGGGCCGGATCGCAGCCGGCGGATGGCGCCGGCCTGGCGGCCGCGCCCTCAACCCGCGTCCAGCGCTGCCAGCCGCGCCGCGAGGAAGCGCCGTTCCGGCGCCTGGCGGCTGAGCGCCAGCGCGCGAGCGTAGGCGGCCCGCGCCTCGTCGGCGCGGCCCAGGCGGCGGCAGAGCTCGGCACGGGCGGAATGGGCAAGGCCGTAGTTCGCCAGTTCGCCGGCCGTCAGCAGGCGATCCACCAGTGCCAGGCCGGCGGCCGGGCCATCGCGCATGGCCACCGCCACCGCGCGGTTGAGCGCCACCACCGGCGATGGCGCCGTCTGCAGCAGCACATCGTAGAGGCCGACGATCTGCGCCCAGTCGGTCGCCGCCGCGTCGGCCGCTTCCGCATGCACCGCGGCGATGGCCGCCTGCAGCGCATAGGGGCCGGCCGGCCCGGCACGCAACGCGGCCTCGACCAGCGGCAGGCCTTCGGCGATCAGGCCCGCATCCCACAGGCGGCGGTCCTGCTCCTCCAGCAGGACGGGCTGGCCGTCCGCGCCGGTGCGCGCCGGCCGCCGCGACTCCCCCAGCAGCATCAGCGCCAGCAGGCCGAGTACCTCCGCCTCCGGCAGCAGTTCGGCAATCAGCCGCCCCAGGCGGATGGCCTCGGCGGAGAGGTCGGCGCGCAACAGGCTGTCGCCCGAAGAGGCGAAATAGCCCTCGTTGAACACCAGGTAGACCACCCGCAGCACGCTCTCCAGCCGCGCCGGCAGCTCATGGCGCTGCGGCACCGCGTAGGGGATGCGGGCTTCGCGGATACGGTTCTTGGCGCGCACGATGCGCTGCGCCAGCGTCGGCACCGCGGTGAGATAGGCGCTGGCGATGGCCTCGGTAGTGAGGCCGCAGACCTCGCGCAGCGTGAGCGCCACCTGCGCGTCCGCCGGCAGCAGCGGATGGCAGCAGGTGAAGACCAGGCGCAGGCGGTCATCCTCCAGTTCGGGCGCAGCCGCCTCCGGCGCCTCCACATCCTGTTCTATGCGCCAGGCGAGCTCCTCCAGCGAGGCGTCGAAGCGGGCACGCCGGCGCAGCTTGTCGATGGCCTTGAAGCGGCCGGCGGACACCAGCCAGGGACGGGGATGGTCCGGCACGCCCTGGCGCGGCCAGTCGTGCAGGGCGGCGACGAAGGCATCCTGCAGCGCCTCCTCCGCCAGGTCGAAGTCGCCCAGCAGGCGGATCAGCGTCGCCTTAACCCGCCGGGCCTCGGCGCGGAACACCTGGTCCACCATGGCGTGGGCAGCGGCCTGCGTCTCGTCCATCGGCATACCATCTCCTGAAGGGCTGGCCGCAGGTTAGGCGGCAGCTGGCGGCCTCGCAAGCCCGCCCGGCGAACCCGGGCGCGCAAGCGCGGTCCGACCGGCGTCGCCCCCAGCGGCTATAACTTCAGCTACAGGCTGCGGCTACCAACACAACACCGGGCGCGGCCGCGCCCCCCAGCCTGTACCCGCTGCAGTATTCCTTTTCCAACCCAGCACCGGAGCACGCATGGAAACTCCCGACACCCTGCACACCTTCTGGTTCGGTTCCGATCCGGACGAAGCCACCGCCATCGCCCGTCAGTCCTCACTCTGGTTTGGCAAGCGGGCGGAAGCCGATGACACCATCCGCGAACGCTTCGGCCCGCTGCTGAACCGCGCCGCCGCCGGCGAGCTGGACCACTGGCGTGCCACCCCGCGCGGCCTGCTCGCCCTCACCCTGATCACCGACCAGTTCCCGCGCAACATCCACCGCGGCAGCCCGCGCGCCTTCGACTGCGACCCCCTCGCCCGCGCCTGGTGCCGCGAGGCCATAGAGCGCGGCGCCGATCTCTCCAGCCGGCCGGTGGAGCGCGTCTTCTTCTACCTGCCGCTGGAACACTCCGAAGAGCTCGCCGACCAGGTGGAAGCGGTGCGCCTGTTCCGCGACCTCGCCGACAGCGTGGACGTGCCACTGCGCCCGGCCTTCGACGGCTTCCTCGACTACGCCATCCGCCACCACGCGGTCATCAAGCGCTTCGGCCGCTTCCCCCACCGCAACGCCATCCTCGGCCGCACTTCCACCGCGGAAGAGCTGGCCTTCCTGGAACAGCCAGGCTCCTCCTTCTGACCGGGCCTGCCGCTGCGGCCCCCGGGGCTGCAGCGGCTGGCACCGGCCCATCGCCGAAAGCCCCGCCCTCGGCGACAATGGCGGCAATCCATGCAGGACGCCGCCATGCCCGCCGACAGCCCCTTCTACGCCCCGCAACACTTCAACGACCCCGCCGCCGCCCTCGCCCGCGTGCAGGAAATCTACGGCGCCAGCGTGCATCACCTGCGCGACTCGCTGCAGCGCTTCGTCGCCGGCGAAGACGTCGGCCGCCACGTGCGCGCCTGCTACCCCTTCGTGCGGGTGCGCACCAACACCGTGGCCCGCGCCGACTCCCGCCTCTCCTACGGCTTCGTCGCCGGCCCCGGCGTGTATGAAACCACGCTGACCCGGCCCGACCTCTACCAGGACTACTACCGCGAGCAGTTCGAGCTGCTGCTGCAGAACCACCAGGTGGATCTCGAAGTCGGCACCAGCACCCAGCCCATCCCGGTGCACTTCTCCGTCACCGAGCACGACCACATCGAGGGCAGCCTGGACCTCGTCCGCCGCCAGCTGCTGCGCGACCGCTTCGACCTCCCCGACCTCAACGCCATGGACGACGGCATCGCCAACGGCACGCTGGACCCGCGCCCCGGCGAAGCCCACCCGCTGGCGCTGTTCACCGCGCCGCGGGTGGATTACTCCCTGCACCGCCTGCGCCACTACACCGGCACCGTGCCGGAGCACTTCCAGAACTTCGTGCTATTCACCAACTACCAGTTCTACATCGACGAATTCATCAAGCTCGGCCGCCAGTACATGGCCGATCCGAACGGCCACGACTACACCGCCTTCGTCGAGCCGGGCAACGTCGTCACCCGCCGCAGCGACCTGCCGCCGCAGCCGGGCGACGAACTCGGCGCCGCCCCGCCGCGGCTGCCGCAGATGCCCGCCTACCACCTGATGCGCGGCGACCGCGCCGGCATCACCATGGTGAACATCGGCGTCGGCCCGGCCAACGCCAAGACCATCACCGACCACATCGCGGTGCTGCGCCCACACGCCTGGATCATGCTCGGCCACTGCGCCGGCCTGCGTAATACCCAGCAGCTGGGCGACTACGTGCTCGCCCACGGCTATGTGCGCGAAGACCACGTGCTCGACGAGGAACTGCCGCTGTGGGTGCCGATTCCGCCGCTGGCGGAAGTGCAGCTGGCGCTGGAAGGCGCGGTGGCCGAAGTCACCCGCATGGAAGGCTACGAGCTGAAGCGGCTGATGCGCACCGGCACCGTCGCCACCACCGACAACCGCAACTGGGAGCTGCTGCCCTCCCACGGCATGGCCACTTCGCCGGAGCGCCGCTTCAGCCAGAGCCGCGCCATCGCGCTGGACATGGAATCCGCCACCATCGCCGCCAACGGTTTCCGCTTCCGCGTACCCTACGGCACGCTGCTGTGCGTCAGCGACAAACCGTTGCACGGCGAGATCAAGCTCCCCGGCATGGCCAACCACTTCTACCGCGAGCGGGTGGACCAGCACCTGCGCATCGGCATCCGCGCCATGGAGATGCTGCGCGACCAGGGCGTGGACCGCCTGCACAGCCGCAAGCTGCGGAGTTTCGCGGAAGTGGCGTTCCAGTAGGCTGCGTGCGCGCATTCACAGCCGTTGTTAAGTAGGGCGCCCCTGTTTCCTTGCCGGCTGGCCGGAACGGTTGGTCCGGCAAGCGCCCACTGGTTGCTGCAATAGCGAATTTGCGCGCACCATTGAGGCCTCCACCCGCGGAACAGCTCCGATGTCAAATCCTGCGATAAGCCCATCTGCGACCACAACCTTGGTCGTCGAGGAAGCGCTGCTGGCAGAAGCCCGCGCCCTGGATATCGACGCTACGCATGCGGCAGAAGCCGGCATTGCCAGAGCCATCGCCACGAAACACGGCGAACTCTGGCTCGCGGCCAACCGCGAAGCCCTGGAAAGCTCCAACGCTTATGTGGAGTGCCATGGTCTGCCGCTTGCGCGTCATCGCAACTTCTGATGCCCCGCTTCGGCGTCTTCCGCAATCCCGAAGGCGCCGGCTATCTGCTGGATGTTCAGGCCGATCTACTTTCCCACCTGAACACACGCGTCGTCATTCCGCTCCTGCCTCTGGAGCTCGCGCCACAGCCTGCACGCACGCTTAACCCGATCTTCGAGATTGAAGGACAGCGTCTGATGCTGGCTACTCAGTTCCTGGCAGCTATACCGCAACGCCTGCTGGCTGAGCATGTCGCCGACCTGCGGGATAAACACACAGAGATAACCAACGCCCTGGACTTACTGTTCCAGGGCTTCTGACGCTCTCAGTTGATCCCCGCCCGCTTGATCAGCGCCTGCAGCTCGCCGACGATGCCGCGGCGGAAGAGCAGCACGCAGAGCACGAAGATCACGCCCATGATCACCGTGACCCAGGAGCCCACCTTGTCCGCCAGCTCGCTCTGCAGGCTCACGATCACGCCGGCGCCCACCAGCGGGCCGAGGATGGTGCCCAAGCCGCCGAGCAGGGTCATCAGCACCACTTCGCCGGACATGTGCCAATGCACGTCGGTGAGGGAGGCGAGCTGGAACACCAGCGTCTTGGTGGCGCCGGCCATCCCGGCGAGCGCGGCGGACAGCACGAAGGCCAGCAGCTTGTACTTGGCGACGTCGTAGCCGAGCGAGACGGCGCGCGGCTCGTTCTCCCGGATGGCCTTCAGGATCTGGCCGAAGGGGGAATGGATGGTGCGGTGGATGATGAAGAAGCCGACGCAGAACACCGCGAACACCAAGTAGTACATGGCGATGTTGTTGCTGAGGTCGATGAGGCCGAACAGGTGGCCGCGCGGCACGCCCTGCAGGCCATCCTCGCCGCCGGTGGCTTTCCACTGCAGGGCGAAGAAGAACACCATCTGCGCCAGCGCCAGCGTGATCATGGCGAAGTAGATGCCGCTGCGGCGGATGGCGAGCACGCCGAACACCCAGCCCAGGATGGCCGCCGCCAGCGTACCGCCGAGTATGCCCACCTCAGGCGTCACGCCAAGGTCGCGCACCAGCATGCCGCAAGCGTAGCCGGCGGTGCCGAGGAAGGCGGCGTGGCCGAAGGAGAGCAGGCCGGCGAAGCCCAGCAGCAGGTTGAAGGCGCAGGCGAACAGGCCGAAGCACAGGATCTTCATCAGGAAGGTGGGATACACCGCGAAGGGCGCCACCAGGCCGATGATGAAGAGCGCGCCGAACAGCAGCGGGGTGGCGCGGGCGAACATGCCGTTGTTGTTGGTGGTCATGGGCGGGTTCCGGGAGTGCGTGTCAGGCCGTCTTGCCGAACAGCCCGGCGGGCCGGACCAGCAGCACGATGACCATGATGAAGAAGACGACCACCGCCGAGGCGGGTGGATAGAACACCCGCGTCAGCCCCTCGATCAGGCCGAGGCCGAGGCCGGTGAGGATGGAGCCCATGATGGAGCCCATGCCGCCGATGACGACCACCGCGAACACGACGATGATGAGGTTGGAGCCCATCTGCGGATTCACCTGGTACACCGGCGCCGCCAGCACGCCGGCGAAGGCGGCCAGGGCCACGCCGTAGCCGTAGGTGAAGGTGATCAGCAGAGGCACGTTGATGCCCAGCGCCTGCACGATCTGCGGGTTCTCGGTGCCGGCGCGCAGGTAGGCGCCCAGCTTGGTCTTCTCGATCATGAACCAGGTGCCGAAGCACACCGCCAGCGCCGCCACCACCACCCAGCCGCGGTAGATGGGCATGAACATGAAGCCGAGGTTCACCCCGCCCTGCAGCAGCTCCGGCACCTCGTAGCTCTGGCCGGAGATGCCGTACTGGTCGCGGAAGATGCCTTCGAAGATCAGCGCCAGGCCGAAGGTGAGCAGCAGGCCGTAGAGGTGGTCCAGCTTGTACAGCTTGCGCAGCATGGTGCGCTCCAGCAGCACGCCCAGCGCGCCCACCAGCAGCGGCGACAGCAACAGTGCCGCCCAATAGTTCACGCCGAACTTGGTCAGCGCGATCCAGGCGACGAAGGCGCCCATCATGTACTGCGCGCCGTGGGCGAAGTTGATGATGTTGAGCAGGCCGAAGATGATCGCCAGCCCCAGGCTGAGGATGGCGTAGAAGGAGCCGTTGATCAGCCCGATCAGCAACTGGCTGCCGAACAGCGCGCTCGGCACTCCGAATATTTCCATGGGATGGCTCCCGCACCGGCGCCGCCACCAGCGGCGGACGCGCGGCGCGATGGGGGTTCAGCTCACTTCTTGACCAGCGGGCAACGCGATTCGGACAGCGGCTGGAAAGCCTCCGCCGCCGGAATGGTCTGGCGCACGTGGTAGTAATCCCACGGGTACTTGGACTCTTCCGGCTTCTTCACCTGCACCAGGTACATGTCGTGGACCATGCGGCCGTCGTCGCGGATCTGGCCGTTCTTGGCGAAGAAGTCGTTCACCGGCGTCTTCTTCATCTGCGCCATCACCTTCTGCGCCTCATCCGTGCCGGCCGCCTTCACCGCCTTCAGGTAGTGCAGCACCGAGGAATACTGGCCGGCCTGCACCATGGTGGGCATGCGCTTCTGCTTGTCGAAGAAGCGCTTGGACCAGGCGCGGGTCTCGTCATTGAGATCCCAATAGAAACCGGTGGTCAGGTACATGCTCTGCGCGTTCTTCAGGCCCAGGGAATGGACGTCGGAGATGAACATCAGCAGGCCGGCGAGCTGCTGCTTGGGCGTGATGCCGAATTCGGCCGCCTGCTTGATGGCGTTGGTGGTGTCGGCGCCGGCGTTGGCGAGGCCGATGATCTGCGCGCCCGAGGCCTGCGCCTGCAAAAGGAAGGAGGAGAAGTCCGAGGCCGGGAAGGGGTGGCGCACCGAGCCCACCACCTTGCCGCCGCTGGCCGTCACCACCGCCGACGAATCCTTCTCCAGCGAGTGGCCGAAGGCGTAGTCGGCGGTGAGGAAGAACCAGGTCTTGCCGCCCTGCTTGGTCACCGCCCGCGCGGTGCCATTGGCCATCGCGTAGGTGTCGTAGGTGTAATGCACGGTGAGGTCGTTGCACTGCTCGTTGGTGATGGCGGTGGAGCCGGGGCCGCTCATCAGCGTGACCCGGTTCATCTCCTTCGCCACCTTCATCACCGCCAACGCGGTGGAGGTGGTGACCAGCTCGGTGGCAACGTCCACCCCCTCGCGCTCGAACCACTCGCGCGCCTTGTTGGAGGCGATGTCGGCCTTGTTCTGGTGGTCGGCGGAGATCATCTCCACCTTGAAGGCCGGCTTCTCCTGGGCGACGAAATCATCGATCGCCATCTGGGTGGCGACCACCGTGCCCTGGCCGGCGAGGTCGGAATAGGTGCCCGACATGTCGGTGAGCACCCCGACCTTCACCACGTTGCCGGAAATCTGCGCCTGGGCGGCGCCGGCCACCAGGGCCAGGGCCGCGGCGCAAGCGGCGGTAAGCAGTTTCTTGTGCATTTCGTCTCCTCCGTTCCTTCTTGTGATGGCGCGTGGATCAGACTCCAAGCGTCTGGTGCAGCCAGTCCATCCTGCCCGCCAGCTCGGCCTGCGGAATGGTGGCAATGATCTCGCCGTGCTCCAGCACGTAATGGCGGTCGGCGAGCGGCGCGGCGAAGCGGAAGTTCTGTTCCACCAGCACGATGGTGAAACCGCGCGCCTTCAGTTCGGTGATGACCTCGCCCAGCTTGCGCACGATGACCGGCGCCAGCCCCTCGGTGATCTCGTCCAGCAGCAGCAGCTTGGCGCCGGTACGCAGCACCCGCGCCATCGCCAGCATCTGCTGTTCGCCGCCGGAGAGCTTGGTGCCCGGGCTGTTGCGGCGTTCCTTGAGGTTGGGGAACATGCCGTAGATCTCGTCCACGCTCATGCCGCCGCTGGCCACCGGAGGCGGCAGCATCAGGTTCTCCTCCGCCGACAGCGAGGCGAAGATGGCACGCTCCTCCGGCACATAGCCGATGCCGCGGTGCGCCATGCGGTGGGTGGCCTCGCTGATCACTTCGTGGCCATTGACCATGATGGAGCCACTGCGCCGGCCGACCAGGCCGAGGATGGACTTCAGCGTGGTCGAGCGGCCTGAGCCGTTGCGCCCCAGCAAGGTCACGCACTCGCCGCGCGCAACCTCCAGGTCGATGCCATGCAGGATGTGGGATTCGCCGTAGAAGGCGTGCAGGTCGCGCACCCGCAGCATTTCGGCGTGGGAGTTGAAGGCGCTGGTCATGGGCGGCGGCCGCAGTCAGTGGTGGGCATCGTTGATGTCGGCCGAGCCGACGTAGGCTTCCAGCACGCGCGGATCGCGCGACACTTCCTCGTAACTGCCCTCGGCCAGCACGCTGCCGCGCGTCAGCACGGTGATGCGGTCGCACAGGTTGGCCACCACCGAGAGGTTGTGCTCCACCATCAGGATGGTGCGGCCCTCGGAGACCTTGCGGATCAGCGCCACCACCCGCTCGATGTCCTCATGGCCCATGCCCTGGGTGGGCTCGTCCAGCAGCATCATCGTCGGCTCCAGCGCCAGCGTGGTCGCGATCTCCAGCGCACGCTTGCGGCCGTAGGGCATCTCGCCGGTGATGGTGTCGGCGAAGCGACCCAGATCCACCGACTCCAGCAGTTCCATCGCCTTGCCGTTGAGCGCATCCAGCGATTTCTCCGAGCGCCAGAAATGGAAGCCGGTGCCCAGCTTGCGCTGCAGGCCGATGCGCACGTTCTCCAGCACGGTGAGGCCGGGGAAGGTGGCGGAAATCTGGAAGGAGCGGATCAGCCCGCGGCGGGCGGTGGCCGCCGGCGCCTCGGTGGTGATGTCCTGCCCCTCGAAATGGATGGTGCCGGTGGTAGGCGGCAGGAATTTGGTTAGCAGGTTGAAAACGGTGGTCTTGCCCGCGCCGTTGGGGCCGATCAAGGCGTGAATGTGGCCCCGCCTGACCTTCAGGTCCACGCCCGACACAGCGGCGAAGCCCTTGAACTCCTTGCTCAGCCCGGCGGTTTCCAGAATGAAATCGCTCATGCTCGTCCCGTTTTTTGTTGTGCGGCGGCACGGGCGCCCCTCCAGTCACCCGCTTCGCATCGTCGGTCCGAGGCTAGAAGAAAACCTTTGCCACACCATTGCGGAAATGTATCGAATGGTGCGAATGGCATGGGACTGCGGCTGCGTTCCTGGCTGAACGTTCGATACTTTCACTGCAAATGGATAGCGGAGCCAGAAGGGCTCACTGACGAAAGAGCCGGCAAAGCAACGACAATCCGATAGCCGCTTGACCACGCCCCTCATTTACGGATGCAGAAGACACGAGCAATACGCACTTGATAATTTCCAGACACGGAGACGAATGAGCAAACAATCCCACTAAAAAATGCGCATTCATTTACTAACACTAACGGGAAGGTTGGTTGCCGTACATGCGATTCTCAACCTTCGGCGACACCCGCCGTGGTCGCACGAGTTTCTGCCGAATCTTCATGTAGGGAAACCAACACAATTTTTAGCATCAAAACCCAGAATAATTACAACCAAATCAAAAATCGCTTCGAGGCATGCTTAAATCAAAAAAAATCTCCATAGTTACTCATAAAACCTCTTTCCTTGAAGTTATATCAATAACATCAATCTTTATCTCTTTGACATCCTCTTGATCAAGAATCATATTCATCAGCACTCTTGCCCCTGGCTCCGGCCATGACTCCAATGGCGAATTGGATAAATAACCAAACCCTGGCGGACCGATATTTATCAGGCTCCAGCGTTTATCCACATTGCACTGAATCTCGTCCTTCTGAAAGCCAGTGACAAAAGCGCACCTCCCCCCTGAACGCTCCAACTCTCTCCATACCAAGTTTCCATTTTTTCCCAAGAAGATCTCGGTTATTTCTTTTTTTAGTTTCCCTACATCCAGCCCATCAAATCCATACGCCAATTTCATTGACCTTTTCAGCGCCTTGGATATTTCATCCTCTCCAAATGAAGAAAGGTCATTCCTTGCGGCCGCAGTCATGACACATCCGAACTGGGAAATATTCAAAATCAATAATGCAGCATAAACAAAATGGGTTGTATTTTTTCGAATAGCCAAAATCATCCTCGCCCAAGAGAATAAGCGGAATATTTCAGATTATTAATTTTTCACGCTTTCAATAAGAAGGCTATCGTTAGCTCCACGCTAGCAAAAAGACGGCATATCGCTCATTCTTTCTCTTCGCAAAGTGAAATTACACTGATTGGCTTGAATGAACTTGGACTCCATTCCGAGCCATAAAAGAAGGCCAAATTACACCCATCTGAGGACACTCTCCACCCCCAGATATTTTTCTTTTTATCAAACAATCGTGAAGAGCCTCCATCCCATATTCTTTTGACATTGTTATTCATGATAATGAAAATGGATGACTCAGAAATGAGGACACCCCCTGCGGGGGTGGGAGCATAATAGTCTATATCGCCGCCATTTATGTTTTTCCACGCGGCCGGGTACTCTATCTCTTCTATTTCTCCGTTAATTGACATAAGGCGAAATGGCGTTGATTTCATTTCTCCGGACTTTTCTCCTTCTAGACTTTCGCTATTTTTCCTGTAGCTGAAGTAATTTAACTGATATTTACTTAAATATTCCAAGTAATGCTCTTTAAAAAATATAACCTCATCTGGCTTTATCCCCAAATTAATCGGGCCACGCCCATTATCAGGAAAATAAGCAGAAACCATTCCTTTTTCTATGTCAGTTTTATTTTTATAAAATACGATCGCTCCATGCCCCTCACGTAAACGGCGGATTACGAAATCATCTAGATATTTATGATCTGGCAGGCAAGTAGTCGGGTTTATTTTTTCACTCTCATTCGATACACGGGCCACACTACCGTCACTGGAAATCTTTACCAACTCGTACTGATAATCATCTTGACCTCTCTTATATGGAAGCGTCGGATGAAAAGGGGATGGTCTAATTGCCCCAATTCTTCGGCTTGAATTAAAGCACCATAAAATCCAGCCAGACGGGAGTAACCTTTGAACGCGGCCATTCTGCAAATTTAAGAGCATGCTTCTTTCGGCATTAGCCACGTTAATATCTTTGGTTTTCCCCTCTTCTGCTGCATTTACTATAAGCAAATCTCCACTTAACCATATCGCCACGAATTGCGATGGCATCGGCTTGAATGGATTCACACCCGACATGAACTGAAGCCCCGTTTCCCATACCTTATGTGGCGTATCAGAAAAATCCTTTGTGGGCTCATGAGCTGCAGCTAAAAACGGGAAAATTAATGCCGTGACAATGATTTTTCCCGTAACGATGTGTCTGAATTTGATCTTCATTTTTATCAAAAATTTGATTGATTATTTCCTTAATTCAAAAACTTAATCTCGGAGTTGAATAGCCAGCCAAATCTATTTTTTGGCAATTCCATAAGAATATATATTCCTGCTCTCTCTCTGAACACATTCCCGCACGAGCACCGTGAGAGGTAATCAGGAGGCAGCCGCCGTGGTCGCGCGAGTTTCTGCGGAATATTCATGTACGGAAACCAACGCACTTTTTAGTAGCGCTCGCGCGCACGTATTTCTTGGTGTTCCTCCCAGCTTGAGCCTCGCTCTTCTTGTACAAGCCCGAAGAGCTACTCGGCAGCCACCACCAGACCCTTTTCGTTATCAAATAGATAGCGCTTCAGCCGTTCGACGAACCACTGCAGCGCCTTGCCGTCGTTGGCGGGGTGCCAGGCGGTGCAGATGCGCTGGCGCAGGGGCGGGCTGTCGAGGGCGAGGATCTTGAGGCTGCCGTCGGCGAGTTCGTGGCGGATGCGGTAGGCGGGCAGGTAGCCGACGCCCAGGCCCTGGCGCTGGGCTTCGATCTTGCGGTCCATGGACGGCACCACCAGGCGGGAACGGCCGTCCAGCAGGCCGACCGAGCGCGAGGGGAGGTAGCGGGAACTGTCCGCCACCACCACGGTGGGATAGGCCTGCACCGCCTGCACCGGCACCGGCGGCGGCAGCGCGCTCAGCGGGTGGGCGGCAGCGGCGGCGAAGACGAAGTCCACCTCGCCGAGCACATGGCAGGCGAAGCCGCTGGAGGGCGGCTCGCCGACCGCGCCTATCACCAGGTCGCAACGCTTGGCGCTGAGCGCATCCCAGCTGCCACCCAGCACTTCGTCCAGCAGGCGGATTTCGGTGCGGTGGCCGGCGGCCTGGAACTCGGCCAGCAAGTCATAGATGGGCTCCACCGCCAGCACGCTGTCCACCGCGATGCGCAGTTCCGCCTCCCAGCCGTCCGCCGCCGCCTTGGCCATGCGGGTGAGCTCTTCCACCGCGGTGAGGATGTGCCGCCCCTGTTCCAGCACCAGCCGCCCCACCGGCGTCAGCTCGGCCTTGCGTCGGCTGCGGTCGAACAGCGCCACGCCCAGCTCCTCTTCCAGCTTGGTGACGGTGTAGGAGATGGCGGAGGGCACGCGGAACAGCGCGTCCGCGGCGGCGGCGAAGCTGCCCTTGCGGTCTATGGCGTCGAGCACGCGCAGGGCATCCAGGGTGAGCGGTGAGTACATGGGCGACGGGGGCGGACTTGAAAGATCGGCGGCGATGAGAGAGCCACAAGTTCAAAAAAATTGATCAAATCAATTGAACATTTCGCTCAATTTTCTTCGCTATTTCTCCTGAAGTCCAATCACTAAGATGGCCACATGCATCAAACGCACTGACGCAAACGAACACCAAAACCCCCAACCCCAGCAAACGAAATCCAGGAGAAACACCATGAACAAGTCCCTCGCCCAACGCCTCCTTTCCTCCCGTGCCGGCGCTGCCGCCCTGGCGCTGCGGGTGCCGGTCGGCATCATCTTCATCGCCCACGGCGCGCAGAAGCTGTTCGGCCTGTTCGGCGGCTACGGCCTGGAAGGCACCGGCCAGTGGATGGAGTCCATCGGCCTCACCCCCGGCTACCTGATGGCGCTGATGGCCGGCAGCGCTGAGTTCTTCGGCGGGCTGGCGCTGCTGATCGGCCTGCTGGTGCGGCCGGCGGCGCTGTCGCTGAGCTTCGCGATGCTGGTGGCAATCTTCAGCGTGCATATCCACAACGGCCTGTTCATGAGCAACAACGGCTACGAATTCGGCCTCGCGCTGCTGGCCGCCGCGGTTTCGCTGCTGTTCAGCGGTGCCGGCAGCCTGTCGCTGGACCAGGCCATCGCCCGCCGCCTCGGCGGCGAGCGCTGAACCGTAAAGCAACCCCACTACAACATCCCCGACCCCAACCTCCGCAACCGCGGGAAGCCCGGCTTCCCGCCCCAACCGGGAGCACGACCATGATCACCACTCGCCTCGCCCAAGACCGTGGCCACGCCAACTTCGGCTGGCTGGACAGCCACCACACCTTCTCCTTCGGCAGCTACTACGACCCCCGCCACATGGGCGTCTCGGCCCTGCGGGTGATCAACGATGACCGCGTGGTCGCCGGCGCCGGCTTCGACACCCACAGCCACCGCAACATGGAGATCATCAGCTACGTGCTGGAAGGCACCATAGAGCACAAGGACAGCACCGGCAGCCACTCGCAGCTGAAGGCGGGCGAGGTGCAGGTGATGAGCGCCGGCCGCGGCATCGCCCACAGCGAGTACAACCCCTCGGCCAAGGACGGGCTGCACTTCCTGCAGATCTGGATCGAGCCGGCGGTGGATGGCATCGCCCCCGGTTACGTGCAGCGCGACTTCAGCAGCCTGCGCGGCAAGAACCTGATCGTGTCGCCGGACGGCCGGGAAGGGTCGCTCCGCATCCACCAGGACGCCAGCGTCTATCAGCTGAAGCTGGCGGCAGGCGAGGAAGCCAGCCATGAAACCACCGCCGGCCGCGGCTACTACGTTCATGTGGCGCAGGGCAGCCTGCGGGTGAACGAGGTGCTGCTGAACACCGGCGACGGCGCCGAGATCGCAGGTGAAGCGCTGATCCGCCTGCTGGCGGAAGGCGAAACGGAAGCGCTGCTGTTCGAACTGCCGTAAGCGCTTGCGGCGTGCAGGAAACCGACCGGCCCGGGGTTCGCCCCGGGCCGTTTTTTTTGATTTGCGTGGCCGCGGGAGAGGGGCGGGAAACACCAGAGCGGCAGGCCCCTCCTCCGCGCTGTGCCGGCGTCACGAGGCGTCGGCCACCATCTCCGCCGTCGCCCCAGGCGGCGGCGCCACCCGCTTGATGGCCGCCGTATCCTGGCCGGGCGGCAGGCCGAACAGCCGCCGGTACTCCCGGGTGAATTGCTGCACGCTCTCGTAGCCCACCGCAAACGCGGCGCTGCTGGCGGAGCGGCCCTCGGCAGTCATCAATCGCCGGGCTTCGATCAGGCGCAGCTGCTTCTGGAATTGCAGCGGCGACAGCGAGGTCGCGGCGCGGAAGTGCTGATAGAAGGCGGACGCGCTCATGCCCGCCGTCGCCGCCAGCCGCGCCACCGGCAAGGGCTGCGCGAACTCCGCCCGCAGCAGCGCCACCGCGGCGGCTACGCGCTGGGCATGGCTGTCCGACCAGCCGATCTGGCGGATGGCGCCCCCATGCTTGCCGGCCAGCAGCCAGTAATGCATCTCGCGCAGCAGTTGCCGGCCGAGGAAAGGCAGCGCGGCGGGGCGCTCCAGCAGGCGCATCAGGCGCAGGACGGTATCCGCCACTTCGCCGTCGGTCGGCTCCACCTGCACCGCGACACCCTGGGCAACGGGGCCGAGTTTCATTTCCAGGCCCAGCTCCGCGATCAGCGCCAGATCCAGCTCCAGCACCAGGGAGAAATACGGCTCGGCCTCGCTGGCCTGGGTGATCTGGCTGATCGTGGGCACGTCCGCGGTGATCAGCAGCGAATCGCCGGCGGTGAAGGAGAAGGCCTCCGTGCCCAGCAGCACCCGCTTGCTGCCTTGCAGGACCAGGCAGACCAAGGGCCGGGAAATCGCGTACTCCAGCCCGCTGGGCTTGCAGGCGCGGATCACCGCCAGCCCGGGGATGGAGCTTTGTGCCACGCCGGCCGGTCCGGCATGAACGCGGGCGTAGCGGCTGGCCGCCTGTAGCAATGAGTCATCCATGACTGCAAGGTAGCCGATCAAGCCCACGCGGGCATAGCGGATCTGGAGAAGCAGGCCAGAAATGCGGAGATTCAGGCAAAGCCCTGCCCGGCTCCGACTCGCAGAATGAAGGCCTGTTCCCACCCCAACCCAGGAGTTGCTGCCATGACGACCCTTTCCCTCATCACAGGTGCCAGCCGCGGCCTCGGCCGCAATACCGCGCTCGCCATCGCCCGCGCCGGCGGCGACGTCATCCTCACCTACCAGAGCCGCGAGGCCGAAGCCCGGGCGGCGGTGGCCGAGATCGAGCGGCTGGGCCGCAAGGCGGTGGCGCTGCAGTTGGATTCCGGCAAGGTCTCCACCTTTCCCGCCTTCGTCGAGCAACTGAAAACCGCCTTGCATGAGACATGGCAGCGCGAGCGCTTCGACCATCTGGTGAACAACGCCGGCCACGGCGAGATGGCGCCGCTTGCCGAGATGAGCGAGGCGGCCTTCGACGGACTGGTCAATGTGCATTTCAAGGGCGTGTTCTTCCTCACCCAGAAGCTGCTGCCGCTGCTCAACGATGGCGGCCGCATCGTGAACCTCTCCAGCGGCCTGACCCGCGTCTCCGCCGAGGGCTGGTCGGCCTACGCGGCGGTCAAAGGGGCGGTGGAGGTGCTCAGCGTGTACATGGCCAAGGAACTGGGTGGCCGCGGGATCGCCGTCAATACCGTCGCGCCGGGCGCCATCGAGACGGACTTCCTCGGCGGCGCGGTGCGCGACACCCCGGCGTTCAATGCGCACTTCGCTTCGATGACGGCGCTGGGCCGGGTGGGCGTGGCGGACGACATCGGCCCGATGATCGCCAGCCTGCTGTCCGAGGCCAACCGCTGGGTCAATGCGCAGCGCATCGAAGTCTCCGGTGGCCAGGGGATCTGAAGGGACGGAAGGAGCCGCCCGCTCGGCCGGGCGGCTCTTCCTTGAGCACCACTGCGCCGCGCACGCCCGCCAGAACCCTATTGTCATTACCAGGTACCCGCGGAGGCCGTCCAGCGTCTTGCCGTAGTCCGCGGTATTCACTTCCTCGTCGAACAGCTTGTGAATGCAACCAAGGAAGCCGGAACGCCGCGCAAAAGCGGCTTTCATCCACGGAGACCCTTGCAGGCCGTACGAAAAGAAAACCGGTATCACGTGAAGCCGCGCTTGCAGCCGGAAAGGGCGCCGTCAGCCAGGTGCAAGCCAGTGGCGGCGCGGGAATGGCGGCGGAGAACAAAACCGCCGGGAACACGGAAATCCGCATTGAGTCTTGGCCGCGCGGCTGCGACACTGGCGCAAAACAACAACGCTGCGCCGCAACAAGCGCCCGCAGCCCCCAACCCGGAGCCCTGCCGATGGACCGCCCCGCCTCAGCGCCGCCGCGCCAGTACCGCTACTACGAATTCGTCATGGCGGCCTTTGTCGCCGTGTATCTCTGCTCCAACCTCATCGGCCCGGCCAAGGCGGCGCAGCTGGAGCTGCCGCTGATAGGCGCGGTCACCTTCGGCGCTGGCGTGCTGTTCTTCCCGATTTCCTATGTGTTCGGCGACGTGCTCACCGAGGTCTACGGCTACGCCCGCGCCCGCCGGGTGATCTGGGCCGGCTTCGGCGCCATGCTGTTCGCCTCGGTGATGGCCTGGGTGGTGGTGAAGCTGCCGCCGGCGCCCGGCTGGCTCAACCAGCCGGCCTACGAGGTCGCCTACGGCTCCACCTGGCGCATCGTGCTGGCCTCGCTGGTGGCCTTCTTCTGCGGCGAGTTCATCAACTCCTTCGTGCTGGCGAAGATGAAGGTGTGGACCGAGGGCCGCCACCTGTGGGCGCGCACCATAGGCTCCACGATCTTCGGCGAGGGCGTGGATTCCATGCTGTTCTACCCGCTGGCCTTCTGGAACTCCGGCCTGATCCCGAACGAGCTGCTGCCCGCCATCATGCTCAGCCAGTTCCTCACCAAGGTGGGGGTGGAGGTGGTGCTGACGCCGGTGACCTACAAGGTGGTCGGCCTGCTCAAGCGCGCCGAGCGCGAGGATTACTACGACCGCAACACCAACTTCACGCCGTTTTCGATCAAGGCTTGAGGGGGCGTCGCGTCAGGGGTGACAAGGCTGGCAGCCGGGCGGACACGCCTCCTGTGGAGGCGTCCCCTCTCCCCCGGCCCCTCTTTCGCGGGGGGAGAGGGGAGAAAGGCGGGCGTATGCGCCTGCCTGAAGCGCGGAACGATTACGGCAGCGCCGCCAGTTCCGCGATCAGCGCCAGATCCGCCACGCCGGTCGCCGGTGCGCCGCGGCCCTGCTGGTAGGCCTGCACGCAACGCACCGAGGTCTGGCCGTAGATACCGTCGGCGCGGATGTCTATCCCCCGCTCCGACAAGCCCAGCTGCAGCAGGCGCACATCCAGCCCGCGCAGCAGCGGCGACTGCATCGCCAGCGTGCGGGTGCCGGGCTGCGGGCCGTCGTAGCAGCCGGCGGGCGTGGCGGTGAGCGAGGCCAGCGAGATCTCGCCGTCGCGCACCACCAGCGGCAGCTCCAGCCCCCAGTAACCCTGGTCGATCAGGCGGCGGAAGGCGGCCATGCGGTAGACGGTGGCGCGCAGGTCGGCACGCGGGTGGCCGGCCAGCCAGTCGCGGCGGATGTCCACATAGGCGGCGATCCAGTCGCGCTCGCCCACCGCCGCCGCCGGACCGCGCGCCGCCTGGGTGCGGTCGCGCATCGCCTTCCACGAGCCATGCACGAAGCTGTCGTAGACCACCGCCACGCCCAGCGGGGTGGCGATGCCCTCCCGCGCGGCGGTGCGCTCGGCCGGCTGCCAGTAGGTTTCGTCGAAGAAAGCATCCTGGGTGTCGCGCATCACCGGGTCGTCGGCGGCGGCGCGCAGCAGGTTGTGCAGGCGGGCATCGGTATCCACCGCGCGCTCTCCGGCCGACACCGCCGGCAGCCAGGGCGACAGCCGCGCGCCGAAGCGGGCGCCGGCGTTGGCGCAGTAGCGCTCCAGCATGCGGTAGAGGTTGCCCGAGCCCAGCGTGGTCTGGGAGCGGCCGTAGGTGAGGCGGCCGGTGTCGCCGGCGATCAGCGTCACCTGCCCGTAGTCGCCGCGTACCCGGCCGGTTTCGAACAGATTGACGATGGCTTCGGCGGTGCGCTTCTGGGTCTGGCTGAGCGGCATGGCGGGCTCCGGCGGGAAGGCCGGCCGGCCCGGCAGGCCGGCGGCGGCGCAATCGACCCATTCAACATAGACAGCCCCGATTCCGCCTGCCGGGCCCATCTCCCATAATGAGCGCACGCCCTGCCCGCCCCCGCCCGCCATGAACTTCACCGTGCGCGACTGCCGCGACGACGACCTGCCGGCGCTGCGCGAACTCTTCCTCGCCGCCCGCCGCGCCACCTTCACCTGGGAACCGCCGCTGCGCTTCCGGCTGGAGGATTTCGACGATCTCACCACCGGCGAGCGCATCTGGGTGGCCGCCGCGACGGCAGGCGACGCCCCGCTGGGCTTCGCCGCAGTGTGGGAGGAGGACGCCTTCCTGCACCACCTGTTTGTCCATCCGGATCATCAGGGGCAGGGCATAGGCAGCGCCCTGCTGGCCGCCGCCACTGCGCCGCTGCTGGCGCCGGCCACGCTGAAATGCCTGGAGGCCAACCGCCGCGCCCGCCGCTTCTACCTGCACCACGGCTGGGAGGTGACAGGCAACGGCAGTGGCCCGGACGGCGCCTGGCTGCTGATGCGGGAGGGGCATCACACGCCGTGGGCGGGCGGGGCCTGAGGCGCGGCGCCGCGCGACCCGCGGGCCGCACCGCGCTCACGCCGGGAAAAGCTCAGGAGGGCCTGGAACACGCCCGCCCGCGGGAGGGCTCACCCGTGGCGGGCATCGCGCCCCACGCATGCCGGTGCCCGCAATGCGCGGGGGTGGCTGAGCCGCCGGCCGCCGCGGATGTCGGCGCCCGCGGCGGTGGCGCACCGGACCTGGGCCCGGCGCCACCGTTTCACAGCCGCAGCAGCAGCGGCCAGGCGTTCACCACTGGTACTTCAGCCCGGCGATCAGGGTGTGCTGGGTCTGGCGCTCATCCACGCCGAGGTTGTAGTCCAGCGCCAGGGCCAGGCGCTCGCTGGCCTTGCCCTTGAGGCCGAAGCCCAGCACCGCGCTGTCGTGCTCCTGCTTCAGGCCGCCGACGCGGAAATCCACGCCGGGTGCGCCCTGGAAGGCCACCTCCATCTCGCTGCCACGGTCCGCCCACTGGTGGGCCCAGAAAGCGCGCAACTCGCCGGTGAGCCCGCCGTCGTTGAGCGGCACCTGCAGCCGCCCGCCCAGCATGGAGACCAGCGAGCGGGTGGTCTGGCCGTCGGCGTCCAGGCCGAGCGCGCCGGCGCCCTTCTCGCGGAAACCGTCCTGCTTCAGCACCACGTTCTGCAGCGACAGCGCCGGCTCCAGCACATAGCCGCCGCGATCGATGCGATAGGCCGCCTCCACGAACAGGCCGGCTTCGCGGCCGTCGTAGTCGGCGGTGGCGCGGGTGACATCGCTGCCGATGAGGATGTCGCGGCTGGTGTGGTAGTCGTTCCAGCCATAGGCGGCGATGGCCCGGAAGCGCCAGTCATCCACCTCGTAACTGCCGTAGGCGGCGAGCTGGTGGCCGCGCACCCGGGCGTCGTCGCTGCCGGCGGTGGCGTAGTCCAGCCGGGTTTCGTTGTACTGGTAGGCCAGGCCGACGGCGAGGCGCTCGCTCAGCCGGCTGTCGGCGCCCAGCAACAGGCCGCTGCTGTCGCTCTTGTAGCCGGCGGCGTTGCCGTCGGAGCGGGTGTTGCCGTGGCCGCCGACGACCTGCGCCCACATGTAGCCGCGCTCGCGCTGCGGCCGCAGGCGCAGGCCCAGCCCGCCGCCGACGTCGCTCATCGTGTCCGCCTGCGCGTTGGCCGCCAGCAGCACCGGCTCACTGGCGTTGAAGCCCAGCAGCGGCGCGCCGCCGATGTTGTGGCTGCCCAGGGTCTGGATGGTGCTGGAGAGCACGCCGAGGTTGGCCAGCCCGAGGTGGGCGCGGCCGCTCATGCTGTCGAACGCGACTTGCGCCTGCGCGGTGGAAAGGGTGTCGATGCGGGACAGCACCTGGTCGAACTCGCTGCCGATGGGCACGCTGAGCGCGGCTGCGGTCAGCGCGTTGGCCACGCCGGCCTGGTTGGGCGTGGTGCTGACCGAGGCATAGCCGGCGCCGTTGGGCGTCAGCGTCAGTTCCACCAGCTGGTCGTCGTAGCGCACCACCGGCGTCACGAAGGCGAAGTCGCTGCTCACCGAGCTGAAGGAGCCGCTGACCAGGCCGCTGGCGCTCAGGATGGTGTAGCGGGTGTTGGCGGTGTATTCCGCCGAGCCGGCGAGAACGCTGAGGCCGCCGGCGAGGAAGGCGTTGCCGTCGACCACCACCGCGTCGGAGAGGCCGCTGGTCGTGGTGTGCACCCGGTAGAGCGAGCCGCTGGCCAGCGTCAGGTCGCCATCCACATGCAGCGCGCTGCCGGGCGCATCCAGCGCCAGCACGCCGCCGGCCGCCACCGTGGTGCTGCCCACCGTGCCGCTGCCGGACAGCGTGCCGCCGGAGGCCACCTGCAGCGTACCGCCGAGGCTGCCATCGACGGTAAGCGTGCCGCCGCTCACCGTGGTGAGGCCGGCAAACGCGCTGGAATTTCCGCTCAAGGTGGTATTGCCGGCGAGCTGGTTGATCGCACCGCTGCCGGACAAGGCCGCGGCCAGGGTGTAGCTGCCGAGGTAGTTGAGGTTGAGCGTGCCGTTGCCGGTGCCGAAGGCAATGGAGGTGGTGTCCAGCACGCCGGCCGCCTGGGCCGCGGCACCCGCCGCGGCGCCGAGGTTGAGCACGCCGGTGGAGCCTGCCTGGGTGGCGATGCCCAGCTCGGTGGCGCTGACGGTGCCGCCGTCGCTCACCGTCAGCTCGCCGGAACCGCCGAGGCCGACGTGCAGCTTGTGCGTCGAACTCCAGTGGGAGCCGCTGCCGGTGACCACCGCCGAACCGCTGCTGCCGCTCTCGTTGGCGATGTAGACGCGGTTGCCGCTGACCGTGGCGCCGCCGCTGACCAGCAGGGTGCCGGTGCCGAAGCGGCCGACGTTGAAGTCCTGCCCGGCCGTCACGCTGGAGCCGTTGCCGCTGACGGTGAGGCTGCCGTGCGAGCTGACCAGGTCGCCGAGGATGGTCTGGGCGCCGGCCGTCAGCGTGCTGCCGCCGGTAACGGTGACCTCGCCCGAGGCGCCGCCGCTCTGGCCGACGAGAAGGTCGCCGCTGTTGGTCCAGCTCGAACCGCCGCTGAGGTGGACCTCGCCCACGGCCCCATTGGCCACGCCGACGTAGCCGTCGGTGCTGCTCACCATGCCGTTGGCCGATACCGTCAGCGTGCCCTCGCCCTCGTTGCCCACATACAGCACGCCGGAGTTGATCCAGTTGCCGGTGGTGATCGTCACCTCGCCCGTGCTGCCGGCAAGATGGCCCACCAGGCCGCCGGTGCTGGTCACCGTGGCGCCGTTGCTCACCGTCAGCGCGCCGCTGCCGGCGTAGCCCACCGAGATGCGGTCGCTGGCCGTCCAGGTGGCATCGTCCACCGTCACGCTGCCGGAGCCGGCCGCCGCGCCGCCCAGCAGGACGGCGCCAGTGTTCAGGCTGCCGCCGTCCTCCACGGTGAGCGTGGCGCTGCCGCCGGTGGAGGTGTTGTCGAAGGGATCGCCGCCCATGATCAAGCGGCCGGTGGTCCAGCTGCCGCCGCTGACGAGGGCGGTGCTGGTGGAGGAGGCATAGCGGGCGATCAGGGTGTCGCCGGAGCTGACGCTGCCGCCGCTCTCCACCGTGAGGCTGCCGTCGCCGTAGAGGCCGAGGTAGAAGGCATCGTTGATCGTCAGCTGGCTGCCGCTGGTCACCGTAATGGCGCTGGCGAGGCCGGCGGCGCTGGCCACCGTCGCACTCTGGGTGGTGACGCTGGCGCCGCCGCTCAGGCTGAGCGTGCCGGTACCGCCGACGCCCACCGCCAGCGCGCCGCTGTTGTTCCAGCTGCTGTTGCTGCCGCTCAGGCTCACTTCGCCGCTGCTGCCCACGCCGTCGCCCAGGTGGGCGCTGTCGCTCTCCAGGTGGCCCTCGGTGATTTCTATGGTGCCGCTGCTGCCGTAGCCAACATAAAGCGTGCCGGTGCCTGCATCGAAGCTGCCGCCGGTCTGCAGCGTCAGCGTGCCGCTGCCGCCGGCCGTGGCGCCGATATAGACCGGGCCGCTGGTGACGGAAGCGCTCGCGCCCTGCTCCACCGTAAGCGCGGCGCTGCCCTCATTGCCCAGGGTCAGCGCGCCGGTGGAGACGATGAAGGCGGCGCCGCTGCCGCTTACGCTGAGCACGCCGTTGGCCCCGGCGCTATTGCCCATCAGCGCAGAGCCGGTGGTGAGGCTGCCGCCGGCGGTGATGTTGAGCCGCCCCTCGCTGCCGCCGCCCAGCACCAGGAAGTTGATGGTGGTGGTGGAGCCGAGACTGGCGACCGGCGCCGAGATCAGGTCGAAGGTGGCGGTGTCGCCGCTGCCCGGCGGGCCGTAGCCGTCCCAATCCCAACTGCCCAGGGTGTTCCAGTTCGCCCCCTGACTGCCGTTCCAGCGGAAGTTGCCGGCCAGCGCCGGGTAGCTGAGGCCAAGGCCAACGGCGAGGGCGAGCACGGTGAGACGGGGGCAGGACGATTTCCGGATGGGCATGGCGGGAAACTCTCTTGGTTGTTGCGTCCCTCGCCCGGTGGCAGCGCCGGCAAGCGCTCAATCCAGATCGCTCATGTCGGGGACGACGAATAAATGTAAGTGCATGTTATCACCGCAGTATGTCCCCAGATGACAGGCGCAAAGGAAATTCCGCCGACGGCGGGCCCGGGGCGGACAGCCTGAACAGCCCGCGCGGCGTCGGCTTCGAAGGAAAAAGGCAGCCGCAGCACGCGCCACCCTCTCCGCACACTCCACCCCGCCCGGGAAGGAAGAGCCACTCGCCTTCCGACCCTAGGCAGCCGGCAGGAAGGGCGAGGGCTGGAAGGCCGCCGGCCAGCCCAGCGGCACGGCCTGCGGGCGATGGCAGACGGCGGTGACGACGATGCGCAGCAGGCGCTCGGCACCGGGCAGGGCCGGCGCGTCCTCGGCCTCCAGGATCTCCGCCCGCCCGGCCACATGCAGCAGCCCGGCCGGCGCGCCCGCAGCGAGAAACACCAGCCCCACCCGCGGCTCCAGCAGCAGGTTGCCGAAGGTGTTGAAGAAGCGGTTGCCGGCATAGTCCGGCAGCAGCAGCGCGGCGCTGCCGTCCTCCGCCACCGACAGGCGGACGAAGCCGGGCGGGCCGCCGCGGTGAGAGGCATCCGCGCCATAGGCCAGCGCCGCGTCCTCGCCCGGATGGCGGGAGGCGATGAACAGGGTGTCGGCGCTGGCGATCAATTCCCGCGCGGCGGCATCCGGGGTGCTCAGCCACTGTGCGGGCGCCGCCCCTGCGGCCGCGGCCCCTTCCTCCAGGTAAGCCACTTCGCGCCCCTGGATGTACTTCGGACAATTGCCGAAGCTCTCCAGCACCGCCAGCTCGAAGCCGCCGCCATCCATCGCCGTCACCACGCCATTGAGCCGGTTGCGCCGCCGCGTGGCCGGCTGGATGCCCAACAGGCCGATACGCGCGCCAGGCCGGATCGCCGCCTGCAGCGGGTCGCCCGCCGGCGGCAGCGCCGCCACCCGCAGCCGCTGCGGCGTAGGCGAATGGAGGAAGCCCGGCGGCCCGGCCAGCAGCGTCGCCCACGGCTGGCCGGTGGCGTCCGCCGCGCCCAGCACGACGAAGGGCAGCTGGGCGAAGAACTCGCGGTGCTGTTCCGGCATGTGGTCGCGGATCACCCGCTGGCCGATGGGCGCCAGCTCCTCCTCCACGCCGATGCGCGCCTGCAGCAGGCGCTCGCCGGCGTGGAAGCCGCGGCCGGGGTGTTCCGGCGGTGGTCGTTGCGGGGCGGTATCCATCGCTCAGTCTCCGCTGCGGTCCGGCGAGCGCGGCATGCCGACGAAGCCGGGCAGCGCCTCCACCCGCTGCAGCCAGGCGCGCACCGCCGGGTAGGGCCGCAGCGACACGCCGCCCTCCGGCGCGTGGGCGGTGTAGCTGTACATGGCGATGTCCGCCAGCGTGGGCGCGTCGGCGGCAAGGTAGGCGCGGGCGGACAAGGTCTGCTCCATCACCGGCAGCAGGCGGTCGGCCAGCGCCACCGCAGCGGCGTAGTCGATGTCGGCGCCGAACACATGCTTCAGCCGCGCCCGCGCCGGGCCGAAGGCGAGCAGGCTGGCGGCGGCGGAGAACCAGCGCTGCACCCCGGCGGCGCCCAGCGGGTCGGCCGGCAGCCAGCGGATCACCTCGTCCGCGCCATAACGGCCGGCCAGGTACACCAGGATGGCGTTGGAATCCGCCAGCACCGTGTCGCCATCCTTCAACACCGGAATCTGGCCAAAGGGGTTCAGCGCCAGGAAGTCCGGCTGGCGGTGGGCGCCAGCGGCCAGGTCCAGCTCTTCGTAACGGAAGGGCAGCCGCAGCAGCGACAGGAACAGCGCCACCCGGTGGCAGTGACCGGACAAGGGCAGGCCGTACAACACCAGCGGTTCGGTGGGCAGCGGACGGGTCATGGTGGGTCTCCTTGGTTGTTGCGGCAGTGGGAGCCCCGATTGTGATTAGTCCTTGATCGGCAATAAATGACGCCAGCGGATTAGACTCCTGCCAATTTCGCAGCAATCGGAGTGCGCATGGACAAGCTCAGGGCGATGCAGATGGCGGTCGCCATCGCCGATGGCGGCAGCCTCACCGCCGCCGCCGACAGCCTGGACCTCTCCCTGCCAGTAGTCGTCCGCGGCCTGGCCGCGCTGGAAGCCGGACTGGGCGCCCGCCTCTTCCACCGCAGCACCCGCCGCCTCGCCCTCACCGAGGAAGGCCGCCGCTATGTCGCCCAATGCCGGCAGATCCTCGCCGACATCCATGAGGCCGAAGCCGCGGTGGCCGGCGACGCGGTCGATCCCGCCGGCCAGCTGGTCGTCACCGCGCCGGTGCTGTTCGGCCAGAAGCACGTCGCCCCGGTCGTCACCCGCTTCGTCCAGCGCTACCCGCGCATGCGGGTGGACCTGCGGCTGTACGACCGGGTGGTGAATCTGCTGGAGGAGAACATCGACGTCGCCATCCGCATCGGCCCGCTGCAGGACCAATCCTTGGTCGCCCACGCGCTGGGCCAGCTGCGCCGCATCACCGTCGCCGCCCCCGCCTATCTCGCCGCACATGGCAGGCCCGCGCATCCCCGCGAGCTCGCCGCCCATGAATGCATCGCCTTCACCAGCAACGCCGCCGCGCTCTGGCACTTCGGCGAGCAAGGTCGCGAATTCAGCCTGCCAGTGGACGGCCGCCTGCGCTTCAACCACGTCGCCCCGGCGGTGGACGCCTGCCGCGCCGGCCTCGGCTGCGGCAGCTTCATCTCCTACCAAGTCGCCGAAGACCTGCAGGCCGGCCGGCTCGTCGCCATCCTCGAAGACTACGAACTGCCGCCGCGGCCGGTACACCTGGTCTATCCGAGCGCACGGCTGCTGCCGGCGCGCAGCCGGGTGTTCATCGATTGGGTGAAGCGGGAGATGGGCGGCTCCCTGACGGCGACTTCCTAGAGGCTCCCCGGGCCGGACCGGCGGACGAGCGCGACCCTTGCGGGCGGCAGCCACCGCAGCCTGCCGCCCTATCGCTCCACCGCCATCCGGTACAGCCGCGGCCACGACTCCGCCCAGCAGCAGTGATGGTCGTAGTCCGGCTCGACTGCCACATGCACCGGCGCCCCCGGCGGGAAGGCGGCGGCGAAGTTGCGCACCAGCTCGGCGGGGATGGCGCTGTCCCTGCCGCCGGCGAAGTGCCATTGGGGCAGCTGGCGCAGGGCGGCGATTTCGTCCGCCGGGTTGAGGGAAGCGGTGAGCGGGCTGAGGCGCAGGCGGGTGGTCCAGACACGGTGGTCGAGGTTGCCGGCGATGGTGATGAGGCGGTCCACATCCGTGCGCCGGGCGGCGAGCAGGGCGGCGACGGCGCCGCCACCGGAGTGGCCGACGAGGATGAGGCGGCGGCTGGCGGTGGCCTGCTTCAGCTGGTCCAGCGCGCGGTCGCTGGCTTCCACCACCTCGGGGGCGAAGCGGGCGGTGGTCCAGTACCGGCTGCCGCAGGCGGGGTTCTGCTGGCGCAGGTACTGGCAGGGCCGGCCGAGGTAGGCGGCTTTGCCGCCGGGCTGGGCGAGGGCCAGGCGCAGCGCCAGCGGGTCGCGCGGCGTGGGGTCGTCGGAGGGCTGGCTGCGGGTGATCCAGGCGAGGCCGTCGCCTTCGACATAGACGGTAAGCGTGTCGGCGGGATCGGCGGCTGCGTTCGCCGGCAGGTAGGCGAGCAGGGTGAAGGCGCCGGCGGGGATGGCCTGCGCCTGCCAGCCCCGGGCCTGGGCGAGCGCATCCGCGGCATCGCGGCGGGCCTGCGGCGTGGGCACGGTGGTGCAGGCGGCGAGGGCGGCCGCCAGGCCGGCGAGCATGAGGGAGGCTGGCATGCCTGCCTCAGGCCGGCGGACTTGCCCGGCCGGCTCACCCCAGGAGGAGCGAACCTGCAGGCGCCGCCACTGCGACCTCATCCACCCCAGTCGGGCATGCAAGCAACGGAGCAGGCGCAACACCGGCGCCAGCAGGGCCGCCACCCTAAGCCCGTGCCCGCTTCGGCAGCAGCGCCGCCGACAGCGCGGCGATGATCAACACCACCGCGGCCAGGTCCTGCGCATGGGGCTGTTCGCCGGTGATGGGCATGGCGGAGCCGAGGCCGATCACCGGGATCATCATCACCGACAGCGCGCTGGCCACCGGCGGCAGGCTGCGGGCGATGGAGAACCACAGCAGCTGCGCGGCGGCGCAGGCGATGACGACGCCGTAGATCATGGCCACCCACATCTGCGGGCTGAAGTCGAAGCCGGGCAGTGGCTCGTTGGCCAGCGCCAGCAGCCACAGCAGCGGCGCGGCGCAGATGAGCATGCCGACGGTGAGCGCCTCGGTGGAGATGGCCATGGGCAGGCGTTTCAGCAGCAGGGTGCCGATGGCCCAGGAGGCGGCCGCGGCCAGCATCCACAGCATGCCGGTGGGCCGGCCGGAGAGATGGCCCAGCTCGTGCCACAGCAGCAGCAGCACCGCCAGCGCGGCGCAGCCGGTGGCGATCCACAGCCGCGGGCTCATGCGCTCGCGGAAAAACAGCACGCCGAACAGCACCGTCCAGATGGGCATGGTGAAGCCGAGGATGGCGGCCCGGCCGGAGGCCAGCGCCTGCACGCCGAAGATGGAGAAGCTGTACCAGCCGACGATGTTGGGCAGCGCCAGCAGGGCGACGCGCCCGTACTGTTCGCGCGGGATCTTCAGGCTGACGCCGCGGCTGCGGAACCAGGCAAGCAGCAGCAACAGGCCGCCGGTGACAGTGAGCGCGCGGAAATAGAGCGGCGACATCTCCCGCAGCGAGAGCTTCATGATCGGCCAGTTCATCCCCCAGAACAGGGTGAGCAGGACCAGGGCGACGAGGGTGCGGGCGGGCAGCAAGCGGAACTCCGGCAAAGCGCAGAAATGAAACGCGGCGGGCCCGGAGACCCGCCGCGGCGGGCGCAGCGCGATGGCTGCGCGGTGCTTCCGGGCTGCTTACTTCAGCACGGCGAGCGCGGCGGCGTAATCCGGCTCGTTCTTGATCTCCGACACCAGCTGAGCGTGGATCACCTTGTCGTTCTCGTCCAGCACCACCACCGCACGGGCGGTGAGGCCGGTGAGCGGGCCGGAGGCGATGGCCACGCCATAGTCCTTGGCGAAACCGGGGCTGCGGAAGGTGGACAGCGGATGCACGTTCTCCAGCCCTTCGGCCACGCAGAAGCGCTTGGCGGCGAAGGGCAGGTCGCCGGAGACGATCAGCACCACGGTGTTGGCCAGGCCGCCGGCCTCGGCGTTGAACTTGCGGGTGGAAGTGGCGCAGGTGGGGGTATCCAGGCTGGGAACGATGTTCAGCACCTTGCGCTTGCCGGCGTAGGCGCTGAGGCCGACGTCGCCCAGGTCACCGGCGGTGAGGCTGAAAGCCGGAGCGGTGGCGCCCACCTGCGGGAAGTTGCCGGCGATCTCGATGGGGTTGCCGCCCAGGGTTACGGTACTCATGGGGTGATGACTCCTCTTCTGTCTCAGGGGAAAAACCGGGTCTCGCCGCCAGCCGCCGCTCAGCGCGTGTAGTAGCCCACGCCGACCAGCCGGCCGTCCACGGCCCGGAAATAGGTATGTTTGCTTTCGATCTTGCCGGTGGTCGGGTTGCGCCAGGCATAGTCCATCTCGCCGGCGCCTTTCCTGCTGGCCACGTTGATCATGTCGGTGATGATCGCCTTCCCCTTGGGATCGCGCAACTCGCGACTGTCTCGCCCCACCAGCGCAGGCGAGGCACCGTGGGCGAGGGTGCGGCCATCGGCCATGTCCACCACGAAAACGTAGAGGTCGTCGCGCAGGAAGGGGCCGCCGGCGCGCTGGAACTCGCCCGCCGCCGCCGCCGGGTCGCGTTTCACCGCCTCCACCGCCCGCTCCAGCAGCGCCCGCGCCTCCGCCGGCGTGGCACGCGGGGCATAGAAGCCGACGGCGACGATGATGCCGCGCACCTGGCGGAACAGCGTCACCTTGGGCTCCTCGCGGCCGTCGGCCGGGTTCAGCCAGCGGTACTCCACCCGGCCCTCGCCGCGGGCGGCTGCGGTATCCAGGATCTCGCGGAAGAAGGGCTTGCCATCGGCATCCTTGTGCTCGGCCACGTTCTGGCCCACCAGCGCCACCGAGGAACCGCCGCTGGCGAGGAAGCGGCCATCCGGCGCCAGCGCATAGACGTAGAGGTCGCGGTCCACGTAACCGCCCTCGCGGGTGAAGTCGGCCAGCGCCGCCTCGCCCTTCTCCTCCACATGACGCACCGCGCGGCCGAGCAGCGCGGTGGCGCGCTTCTCGTCCCAGCGCTCGGACAGGCGCGGCGCATCCTCCGCCGGGCCGGCCGCTGCGGCCACCGCCGGCAGCAGGCCGGCGCCCACCGCCAGGCCCAGCATCAGCAAACGGGAAGCGGCACGTACGAAAGGCAGCATGATCTTGTCTCCTATGGTGTTTTGATTTGTCCCGCCAAGATAGGAGCTTGCCGGCCGGCTGTCGAGCGCCGCCGGCGGGTGTTAATCAAAGGTTCACCGTCCGCGGGTTAACTTGGCCAGCGCCTTTCCGATGCGACTTTCCAGACGACGCCGGCCATGCTCGCCTCCCTGCCCCTCTCCCAGCTCTCCCAGCTCTGGCGCGACGCCCCCCTGCGCATGGGCGCCGCCGCCCTGCTGCTCGCCCTCGGCCTGCAGCAGGCGGTGGTGCGCAGCGATCTGGACGACCGCCTGTACGCCGCCTGGATGCGCGCCAGCGTGCCGGCGGAAGAGGCCGGCCGCGGCATCGGCCTGTTCGGCTACCAGGCCGAGATCCAGGGCAAGGCGCTGGCCGGCGTCGCCGACAACGCCTCCGGCCTGGCCTGGAACGGCGACACCGGCACCCTCTTCCTCGCCATCAACAACCCCGAGCAGATCATCGAGCTCAGCCCGCGCGGCGAAGTGCTGCGACGCATAGAACTGAGCGGTTTCAGCGACGTGGAAAGCCTGGACTGGGTGGGCGGCAGCCGCTTCGTGCTGGCCGAGGAACGCCGCCAGGCACTGGTGCTGGTGGACCTGAACGAAACGCAGACGCGCATCGCCCGCGACCAGGCGCGCAGCTTCTCGCTGGGCATAGAGGCTGGCAACAACAAGGGTTTCGAAGGCATCGCCTGGGACCCGCGCGACAACGGCCTGTACATCGCCCGCGAGCGCGACCCGATGCGGCTGTACAAGCTGCTCGGCCTGCTCGACGGCGGCCCCAACGCCCAGATCAGCCTGGTCGCCGACCTGCCGGAAGAAGCTGGCGCCCTGGCTCACAACAGCGACCTCTCCGGCCTGCATTTCGACCCCGTCAGCAACAGCCTGCTGGTGCTCAGCGACGAATCCCGGCTGCTCAGCGAAGTCCGCCCCAACGGCCGCGCGGTGAGCTTCCTCGAACTCAGCCGCGGCTGGCACGGCCTGGAGAAGGACGTGCCGCAGGCCGAAGGCGTGGCGATGGACGAGGAGGGCACCCTCTACCTGGTGAGCGAGCCCAACCTGTTCTACGTGTTCAAGCGCGGCGCCGGCGAGCGGCCCTAGCCGCCCGCCACCTTCAATGGCCCGGCTGGCGCTGCGCCAGCAGCTTCACCGCCTCCTGCACCGGCAGCGCCAGGCCCTCGCCGCCTTGTTCGACGTGCGCCACGATGGCGCGGCGCATGCGGGGCTCCCAGAAGCGTTGCAGGTGGTTGGCGATTTCGCTGCGGGCCTGGGCGGGGTCGGGCCAGGCTTCGAAGAACTGGCCGATCTGGTTGGCCATCTTGATCAGCGGCTGGATCTCCATCGTCAGACCTCCACCTTGCCGTCGGCCGAGGCGGCACGCAGGTGGCCTTCCTGCCGCCGGGTGAAGCGCTGGAAGCGCTCCTGCCATTCGGAGGGCTTGCTCACCGGCACCACCTGCACCGCCGTCACCTTGTATTCCGGGCAGTTGGTGGCCCAGTCGGAATTGTCGGTGGTGATGACGTTGGCGCCGGACTCGGGGAAGTGGAAGGTGGTGTAGACCACGCCCGGCTGCACCCGCCCGGTGAGGGTGGCGCGCAGCACGGTTTCGCCGGCGCGGCTGCTGATGCCGACCCAGTCGCCATCGTGGATGCCGCGCTCCTCGGCGTCCTGCGGGTGGATCTCCAGCCTGTCTTCGGCATGCCACAGGTTGTTGGGCGTACGCCGCGTCTGCGCGCCGACGTTGTACTGCGACAGGATGCGGCCGGTGGTGAGGATGAGCGGATAGCGCGCGTTCACCTTCTCTTCGGTGGCGACGTAGCGCGTCGGCATGAAGCGGCCCTTGCCGCGCACGAAGCCGCCGATGTGCATGATGGGCGTGCCTTCCGGCTGCAGGCCGTTGCACGGCCACTGGATGCTGCCCAGCTCCTCCAGGCGCTGGTAGCTGACGCCGGCGAAGGTGGGGGTGAGGCGGGCGATCTCGTCCATGATCTCGGACGGATGGCGGTAGTCCATCGGGTAGCCGAGCGCGTTGGCCAGCTCGACGGTGATCTCCCAGTCCGCCTTGCCGGCCAGCGGCGGCATCACCTTGCGCACGCGGGAAATGCGGCGCTCGGCGTTGGTGAAGGTGCCATCCTTCTCCAGGAAGCTGGCGCCGGGCAGCAGCACATGGGCGAACTTGGCGGTTTCGTTGAGGAAGATGTCCTGCACCACCACGCATTCCATTTCGCGCAGCGCGGCTTCGACGTGCTGGGTGTTGGGGTCGGACTGGACGATGTCCTCGCCCTGGCAGTAGAGGCCCTTGAAGCTGCCGTCCAGCGCGGCTTCCAGCATGTTGGTGATGCGCAGGCCGGGCTCGGGGTCGATGTCCACGCCCCAGGCTTCGCCGAAGAGGGCGCGGGTGAGCGGGTCGGACACATGGCGGTAGCCCGGCAGCTCGTGCGGGAAGGAGCCCATGTCGCAGGAGCCCTGCACGTTGTTCTGGCCGCGCAGCGGGTTCACGCCCACGCCTTCGCGGCCGATGTTGCCGGTGGCCATGGCGAGGTTGGCGATGCCCATGACCATGGTGGAGCCCTGGCTGTGCTCGGTGACGCCCAGGCCGTAGTAGATGGCGCCATTGGGGCGGCGGTTTGCCACGTCGGCCGCGGTGCCGTCGCTGCGGCCGGTGGCGTACAGGCGGGCGGCACCGCGCAGCTCGGCGGCGGGCACACCGGTGGTGGCCTCCAGCGCTTCCGGCGAATTGGCCGGATCGGCGACGAAGGCGCGCCACATGGCGAAGGACTCGGCGTCGCAGCGCTCGGCGACGAAGGCCTCGTCCACCAGCCCCTCGGTGACGATGACGTGGGCCAGCGCATTGATGACCGCCACGTTGGTGCCCGGCCGCAGCTTGAGGTGGTGGGCGGCGGCGATGTGCGGCGAGCGCACCAGGTCGATGGCGCGCGGGTCGAGGACGATGAGCTTGGCGCCCTGGCGCAGCCTGCGCTTCAGCCGCGAGCCGAACACCGGATGGCCGTCGGTGGGGTTGGCGCCGATCACCATCACCACGTCGGCGTACTGCACCGAGTCGAAGGTCTGGGTGCCGGCGGAGGTGCCATAGGTCTGGCCCAGGCCGTAGCCGGTGGGCGAGTGGCAGACGCGGGCGCAGGTATCGACGTTGTTGTTGCCGAAACCGGCCCGGATCAGCTTCTGCACCAAGTAGGTTTCTTCGTTGGTGCAGCGCGAGGAGGTGAGGCCGCCGACCGCGCCCTTGCCATGCTTGGCCTGGATGCGGCGGAACTCGGAGGCGGCGTGGCTGATGGCTTCCTCCCAGCTCACCTCGCGCCAGGGCTCGTCGATGCTGGCGCGTATCATCGGCGACTTGATGCGGTCCGGATGGGTGGCATAGCCCCAGGCGAAGCGGCCCTTGACGCAAGAGTGCCCGCGGTTCGCCTGGCCGTCCTTGTACGGCACCATGCGCACCACCTCGTTGCCCTTCACCTCCGCCTCGAAGGCGCAGCCCACGCCGCAGTAGGCGCAGGTGGTGACCACGCTTTTCTCGGCCTGGCCCTGCTCGACGACGCTCTTCTCGATCAGCGTCGCGGTCGGGCAGGCCTGCACGCAGGCGCCGCAGGACACACACTCCGAGCCCAGGAAGTTCTCGCCGGCACCGGCGGTGACGCGAGATTCGAAGCCGCGGCCGGAGATGGTCAGCGCGAAAGTGCCCTGGGTTTCCTCACAGGCGCGCACGCAGCGGTTGCAGACGATGCACTTGGCCGGGTCGTAGGTGAAGTAGGGGTTGGAGGTATCCGGCGCGACCGCGTGCTCGGCATCGAAGTGGTTGTCGTTGCCCGTCATGCCGTAGCGCACTTCGCGCAGGCCGACCACGCCGGCCATGTCCTGCAGCTCGCAGTCGCCGTTGGCGGCACAGGTGAGGCAGTCCAGCGGATGGTCGGAGATGTAGAGCTCCATCACCCCGCGGCGCAGTTCGGCCAGCCTGGGGCTCTGGGTGCGCACCACCATGCCGGCCTCGGCCGGCGTGGTGCAGGAGGCGGGATAGCCGCGACGGCCCTCGATTTCGACCAGGCACAGGCGGCAGGAGCCGAAGGGCTCCAGGCTGTCGGTGGCGCACAGCTTGGGCACGCTGCAGCCGGCCAGGCCGGCGGCGCGCATCAGCGAGGTGCCAGCCGGCACGGTGACGTCGTTGCCGTCGATGCAGAGGGTGACCAGGGTGTCCGACTCGCGCGCGGGCGTGCCCAGGTCCGGGCTGCGGTGGAAGGTGATGGGCACCGCGGTGGCGGCGGGCTGCAGGCGAGCCTGGGGATCGGGGTGGTTCATCGTTCTGTCTCCTCCTTCAGGCCGCGGCCGGCGCGGACTTGTCCTGCGCGCCGAAGTCGCGCGGGAAGTGCTTGAGCGCCGACAGCACCGGATAGGGCGTCATGCCGCCCAGGGCGCACAGCGAGCCGTTGAGCATGGTGTCGCACAGCGATTCCAGCAGCGCCAGTTCCTTGCCCGCCGGGCGGTGATGGGCGCGGGCGTCGAGGATGCGGTCCAGCACCTCGGCGCCGCGGGTGGAGCCGATGCGGCAGGGCGTGCATTTGCCGCAGGACTCCTCGGCGCAGAACTCCATCGCGTAGCGCGCCAGCTTGGCCATGTCGGCGCGGTCGTCGAACACCACCAGGCCGCCGTGGCCGATCATCGCGCCCATCGCGGCGTACTGCTCGTAGTCCAGCGGCACGTCGAACTGGGATTCCGGCACGTAGGCGCCCAGCGGGCCGCCGACCTGCACCGCGCGTATCGGCCGGCCGCTGGCGGTGCCGCCGCCGTAGTCGTACAACAGTTCGCGCAGGGTGATGCCGAAGGCCTTCTCCACCAGGCCGCCGTGGCGGATGTTGCCGGCGAGCTGGAAGGGCAGCGTGCCGTGGGAGCGGCCCATGCCGTAGTCGCGGTAGAAGGCGGCGCCTTTCGCCAGGATGACCGGCACCGATGCCAGGCTCATGACGTTGTTGATCACCGTGGGCTGGCCGAACAGGCCGGCGATGGCCGGCAGCGGCGGCTTGGCGCGCACCACACCGCGCTTGCCTTCCAGGCTCTCCAGCATGGAGGTCTCTTCGCCGCAGATGTAGGCGCCGGCGCCCATGCGCGCTTCCAGTTCGAAGGCGCGGCCGCTGCCGAGCACGTCCGGCCCGAGGTAGCCGGCCGCGCGGGCGCGGTCTATGGCTTGCTCCAGCGTGCGGAAGGCGTGCGGGTATTCGGAGCGGACGTAGATGTAGCCCTGGGTGGCGCCCACCGCCAGCCCGGCGATGGCCATGCCTTCGATCAGGCAGTAGGGATCGCCTTCCATCAGCATGCGGTCGGAGAAGGTGCCGGAGTCGCCCTCGTCGGCGTTGCAGCAGACGTACTTCTGCGCCGCCGGGGTGCCCAGCACCGTCTTCCACTTGATGCCGGTGGGGAAGGCCGCGCCGCCACGGCCGCGCAGGCCGGAGTCGGTGACTTCCTGCACCACCTCGGCCGGCGCCATCGCCGCCGCCCGCGCCAGGCCATCGAAGCCACCGTTGGCGCGGTAGTCGTCCAGGCACAGCGGATCGACGATGCCGACGCGGGCGAAGGTGAGCCGCTCCTGGCCGGCGAGGAAGGGGATGTGCTCGGTGAGGCCGTGGCCGAGGCGGTGCGGCGCGCCGTCGAGGAAGCCGGCGTCGAACAGCGCCGCCACGTCCTCCGCCTGCACCGGGCCGTAGGCGATGCGACCGTGGGAGGTGACGACCTCCACCATCGGCTCCAGCCAGTACAGGCCGCGCGAGCCGTTGCGCACGATGTCCACCGCGATGCCGCGGCGGGCGGCCTCGGCGGCGATGGCGGCGGCGGTTTCCTCCGCGCCCAGCGACAGGGCGCCGGAATCGATGGGAACATAGAGCCGGCGAACGGCCGCCGTGCCGCCGTCCTGCGGCAACACCACCTCGTCCGCGTAGGTCGACCGTGCGCCGGCGGGTGCGGGTACGGAAACGCTCATGCCGCCACCTCCTGTCCGGCCCGTTCGGCATCCCGCTCGCGCAGCCCCGCGAGCAGCGCATCGAAACGCGCTGGCGTGATGCGGCCGCGGACGTCGTCATCCACCCGCACTGCCGGCGAACAGGCGCAGTTGCCCAGGCAATACACCGGCAGCAGGGTGACGGCGCCATCCGCCGTGGTTTCGTGCCAGTCCACGCCCAGCGTGGCGCGGGCGTAGGCCTCCAGGCCCTCGCCGCCCATCGCCTGGCAGGATTCCGCGCGGCATACCTGCACCACATGCCGGCCCGGCGGCTGGGTGCGGAAGTGGTGGTAGAAGGTGAGCACGCCGTAGACCTCGGCGCGGCTGAGGTTGAGCGCGCTGGCGATCATCGGCACCGCCTCCGGCGGCACCCAGCCGAACTCTTCCTGGATGGCGTGCAGGATGGGCAGCATCGCGCCCGGCAGGGCCTTGCGCGCATCGACGAGGGCCTGCAGGCGATCGCCCGCCGGCGTCGTACAGGACGCGGCAGACGCTTGAGGAGTCGGGGTTGGGATCGGACTCGGGGTCGGGGGAGTGCTCACGTCTTCTTGTCTCCTCGCCGGTGCCGCCACGGCTGCGGCACCGGCGCTCGGGCAGTTGCGGGAACGGCTAGCCGAACAGCGCCGCCGTCTTCTGCAGGGTGATCCAGATGCCCCAGCCCAGGGGAATCCAGACCGCCGCCCAAGCCAGCAGGACCTTGCCGGAATGGGAGGCTTCCTTGGCCAGCGCTTCGACATCGTCCACGAAGTGCTGGTGGGTGTTGTCGGCCTGGCGTTTTTCGTCCGCCAGCTCCTCGTCGCTCATGTAGTGCTGCTCGGCCACCGGCCTCACCAGCCAGTTGCAGATGAAGCCCAGCACCAGCAGGCCGGCGAGGATGTACATGGTCACCGTGTAGGCATCGGCCCGCGCCACACCCTGTTCGAGTTGGTACTCGCGGATGTAGTTCACGATGACCGGGCCGAGGATGCCGGCGGTGGCCCAGGCGGTGAGCAGGCGGCCGTGGATGGCGCCCACCATCCTGGTGCCGAACATGTCCGCCAGATAGGCCGGCACGGTGGCGAAGCCGCCGCCGTACATGGACAGGATCACGCAGAAGAAGATGACGAACAGCGCCAGGCTGCCGGCCGCGGCGGTGGTGGGAATGGCGGCGTAGAGGCCGCAGCCGAGCAGGAAGAAGATGGAGTAGGTGAGCTTGCGCCCCAGCTTGTCCGACAGCGAGGCCCAGAAGAAGCGGCCGGCAATGTTGAACAGCGACAGCAGGCCGGTGAAGCCGGCTGCCACCGCGGCGATCTGGGTCTTCTGCGCCGCGTCCAGCTCGTTGAAGCTGGCATCCACGCCGATCAGCTTGCCGGCGAACACCTCCTGCAGCAGCGGCGAGGCCATGCCGATGATGCCGATGCCGGCGGTCACGTTCAGGCACAGCACGCCCCACACCAGCCAGAACTGCGGCGTGCGCCAGGCCTTGTCCAGGTGCACATGGCGCTGGGTGACCATGCTCTTCTGCGCTGCCGGCGGCGGCGTCCACCCAGCCGGCTTCCAGTCCGGCGGCGGCACCCGGTAGCCCAGCGCGCCGGCCATCATGAAGACGAAGTAGATCGCCGCCAGGCACAGGAAGGTCTCCCACACGCCGACCGAGGTTGCGGTGGCGAAGGTGTTCATCAGCTTGTCCGCCAGCGGCGCGCCTATCATCGCGCCGCCGCCGAAGCCCATGATGGCCATGCCGGTGGCCATGCCGCGGCGGTCGGGGAACCACTTGATCAGCGTCGACACCGGCGAGATGTAGCCCAGCCCCAGGCCGATGCCGCCGATCACGCCGGAGCCCAGCCACAGCATCCAGATCTGGTGCAGATACACGCCCAGCGCCGAGATCACCAGGCCGCCGCACCAGCACAGCGCCGCCACCACGCCGGCCTTGCGCGGCCCGGCACGCTCCAGCCAGCCACCCCAGATGGCCGCCGAACAGCCGAGGAAAACGAAGAACAGGGTGTACATCCAGCCCAACATGGAAATCTTCCAGTCGCAGCCGGTGGCGAACACCTGGGCGAAGAAGCCCATGTCCGCCGGGCAGGCCAGGGGCGCGGTGATGCCTACCGCTTTCGACAGCGGCAGCCAGAACACCGAGAAACCGTAAGCCATGCCTATGCATAAATGGATTGCGAGTGCTGCGGGGGGAACCAGCCAGCGATTGAAGCCGGGCTGGGCGATGGTGCGTTCCTTGGCGAGCAGGCCGAAACCTGTCGCGGCAAGCGTTGCCGACATTGAGCGTCTCCTTTGGTGTTATCCGTCACCACACTGGCGAACCGATACGGCGTCAGGCCGGGCTCATATTGTCTCGCACGCCTCTATCCCCGGCGCCGTCCGCGCAAGCTACGCCCGCCCCCGGGGGATGGAAAACGAGAAATACCGAACAGCTGTTCGGCTATGGCGAACGCCGCGGTGCTGCGCCGCGGCATCTTTTCCGCAGCGCGAGCCGGGGGATGAGGATTTCCCGCCCGGGCGGTATGCCCGCGGGCGCGGAATGCATGGAATGGCGCGGCATGCCCAGGCGGCAGCAGCCACGCCTTCGCGCCAGCGTACCGATGCGGAGCGGAGCACCAGGACTGGGCCGCACCCGCCTGGGGTGCAACATGACGCGGCGCGGCAAGGGGAAGCCGTTTATCCGGCACCAGGCTCCTGACGCCGGAGCCTGGTGACGAATCCATAGCGCCAGAGCCGCCGTACCGGCGCCGGATAGCGGCCGCCGACCGACTGCCGGATAACGATCGGTCCGCGCCATTCTCTCTCCCATCGCGGGGGAAAGCCGGGAAGAGGGGGCCCCCCGAGCGGCGGCTTCAGTTCAGCCCAAGCGCCGCTCTCCCCTTCCCCGGGAGAGAGGGGAGCAAACCGGCCGTCGCCCTGGTTGCAGCGGGCAGCCCCTCAACTTCAGCTCCCGGTCACTCAGGCCGGAACCCCGCCGCCCGCCTTGTTCCGCCGCGGGCAGTCCTTGCAGGGCTTGCTCTTTTTGCAGCATTTCTTCTTGCCGGCCATCTCCGCCCCCTCCCCCGCCGCCTTCAGCTCGGCTTGATCGCTACCTTCAGCACACCGTCGCGCTGGTGGCCGAAGAGGTCGTAGGCGGCGACGATGTCGTCCAGCTTGAAGGTGTGGGTGACCATGGGGCCGAGGTCGACGCGCTGCGAGGCGATGATGTTCATCAGCCGGCGCATGCGCTCCTTGCCGCCGGGGCACAGCGAGGACACGATGTTCTTCTCCGCCAGCCCGGCGCCGTAGGCGCCCAGCGGAATGCGCAGATCCTCGGAATACACGCCCAGGCTGGACAGCGTGCCGCCCGGCTTCAGCACCCGCAGCGCGGCCTCGAAGGTGGATTGCAGGCCCAGCGCCTCGATGGCCACATCCACGCCGCGGCCGCCGGTGAGGCGCAGGATTTCCTCCACCACGTCCACCTCGCGGAAATTCACCGTGACGTCCGCGCCCATGCGGCGCGCCATCTCCAGCCGGCCGGACACGCCGTCCACGGCGATGACCAGGCTGGCGCCGCGCAGCCGGGCGCCGGCGGTGGCGCACAGGCCGATCGGCCCCTGGGCGAACACCGCCACCACGTCGCCGATGCGGATGTTGCCGGCCTCGGCGCCGGCGAAGCCGGTGGACATGATGTCCGGGCACATCAGCACCTGCTCGTCGCTGAGGCCATCCGGCACCGGCGCCAGGTTGGCCTCGGCGTCCGGCACCAGCACGTACTCCGCCTGGGCGCCATCCACCGTGTTGCCGAAGCGCCAGCCGCCCATGGGTTTGTAGCCGTGGCCCAGCGGCCCGCCATCCTGCGACGGGTGGCCATCCTGGCAGGCATGCGAGCGGAAGCCGGGGCAGATGGCACCGGCGATGGCGCGCTGGCCTTCGCGGTAGCCGCGTACGTTGGCGCCCAGCTTCTCGATCACGCCCACCGGCTCGTGGCCGATGGTGAGGCCGGGCGCCACCGGGTATTCGCCCTTGAGGATGTGGATGTCGGTACCGCAGATGGTGGTGGTGGTGATGCGCAGCAGCGCATCGTCCGGACCGACATCGGGAATGGGCTTATCGGCAAGTTCGATCCGCCCGGGGGCGACGAACACCGCCGCCTTCATCATTGCAGCCATCGCTATTCTCCTCGTCTTCGGGGCGGAACCGCGCCCGCGGCCACCCCTGGTTGCGGGTGCATGCCGCCTGCGGGCGGCACCTCCAGTCTAGCAAGGACGCAATACGCCGGCATGCGGCGGAGGGCAACGGCCGATTGCCGCAGCGTATGACGTTGGCTATAGCCGCCAGCGCCGGCGCTCAGCCGCGGCCGGAGAAGTTGATCGCTTCGGAGAACAGGGCCTGCACCATGGGCGAGCGCGGCTCGCGCGCCATCGCCACCAGCGCGATCTGCCACGCCAGGCGCGGCTCCACCAGGTCCAGCGCCTTCACCCCGTGCGGCATGCCGATCAGCTCCAGCACCGCCCGCGGCACGATGCTGCACCAAGTGCCGGAGCACACATGGGCGAGGATGCTGACGATGGAGTTGCTCTCCAGCGTGATGTTGGGCCGGCAACCCAGGCGCAGGAACACGCCGTCTATGGTGCGGCGGTTCTGCATGTCCGGCGTCAGCAGGCAGAGGTTGAGCTGGGCCGCCTCCTGCCAGCTGATGGCGTCGCGCTCGGCCAGCTGGCCGTCGGCCGGCGCCAGCACCACATGGTCCTCGTCGGACAGCGGCACCATCGCCAGATCCGGCTGGGCGGCGGACTCGGCGTAGATGATGCCCGCCTCCAGCTCGAAGGCGTGCAGCCGCGCCAGGATCTCGCCGGTGGACAACGACAGCACCTCGCTGCGGACCTGCGGATGGCGCAGCGCGAAGCCGGAGGTGAGGGAGGCGACCACGGTGAGCGCGGTCGGGATCACGCCCAGCCGCAGCCGGCCGGAAAGCCCGCCACGCAGGCGCGCCAGCTCCTGGTGCAGATCGGCGGTGCTGGCCGCGGCACGCTGGGCGTAATCCAGCACCCGCTGGCCTTCCGGCGTCAGCCCGGCGAATTGCTGGCCGCGCTCCACCACCGCGACGCCCAGCTCGCTCTCCAGATCGCGTATCGCCGCCGACAGCGTGGACGGCGACACATGGCAGCTTGCCGCCGCACGGCCGAAGTGCTTCTCCCGCGCCAGGGCGATCAGGTAGAGGTATTTGCGCGAGATCATGCGGCTGCCCCCAGGAACGACGGCGCGCTCCGCCATCGGAGGCCGCGGCATCGTGCCGCAGTATCGGCCGCCGGCAAGCAGGCCGCGCCCCTTGAATTCAGCGCCGGCCGAAACGCTGGCCGGCGCGCCGCCTCAGCCGGGCATGAAAAAAAAGTAACAGGGAGAAGACCGCCGCGCCGCCCCCGGCCGCCGGAAACCGCTTCGGCACTGCGTGGCAGGAGCTGCGCGCACGCGGAGAAACCGCTGCGGCGGGAAGGCGCGAATGGCCGGACGGCAACCGCCAGCCCAGCGTTCACCGCCGTCACGGCCAGGCCACCCAGCCCGGCAGCGCGGCGCCATCCTGCCCGCAGCTCTGCCTGCAACTCAGCCCTCTCGGCGCCTGTGCGCAAACGTGGAAGGAAGTGGCGGAAGAGAATGGGAGTCGAACCCACCTGGGACCGGCTGACGGCCCCACCCGGTTTTGAAGACCGGTCGCCCCACCGGGGAACGCCTCTCTTCCGCAGAAAAGCCATCGGCGGCCTGCGCCGCCGAAGTCACATATTGTAGCGCCTGCGCGCCTGTAGGCCAGCGCAGCGGCTGCTAGCCTGAAGATGTTGCCCGCTCTCCGGCCCCGCCATGGACCATCAATCCGTCACCAGCGCCTACCAGCGCTATGCCCCGTTCTACGATCTGCTGTTCGGCGGCGTCTTCGAACCCGGCCGCCGCCGCCTCATCCAGGCGCTGGACTGCCGCGACGGCGACTCGGTGCTGGAGGTGGGCGTGGGCACCGGCCTGTCGTTGCCCCACTACCCGCGCCACACCCGCGTCACCGGCGTGGACCTTTCGCCGCACATGCTGGAACGCGCCCGGGCCCGGGTGCGGCGGCACGGCCTGGACAACGTCTCGCTGCTGGCAATGGATGCGCAATCCCTGTCCTTCCCGGATGCCAGCTTCGACAAGGTGGCGGCGCTCTACGTGGCCTCGGTGGTGCCCGACCCGGCGGCGATGATGCGCGAGCTGCGGCGGGTATGCCGGCCAGGCGGCCAGGTGCTGGTGGTGAACCACTTCTCCCGCGGCTATGGCCTCGGCCATGCGCTGGAGCGCGGCCTGGCGCCCTTCGCCCGCGCGCTGGGCTTCCGGCCGCTGTTCCCGCTCGCCCCCTTCGTCGCCGAGGCCGGCATGGAGCTGGCGGATACCCATCCGGTGAATCTTTTCGGGTACTGGACGCTGGTGCGTTTCATCAAGCCGGGGCCGGTGGGTACGCTGGCGTAGCGGCGCAGCGGGCGCAGCAGTACTTCGCTTTTCCGCCTACGCCCCGTGAGAGCAGAGGGGAAACCCCCGCTGATCTGGTTGGCGCGTTCAGCTCAGACCGGCGGTTCGCCGCGCAGCAGGTGCACCCGGCGGGCACCCTCGCCGACGCGGCGGGTGTAGCCCACGCGGTCGAAGAATTCCAGCAGCTGGATGGCGCGCTTGCGGCCGATGGCGATGCGGTCGCGGAACTCAGCGGCGCGGATGCGGCCGTCGACCGCCGCCAGTTCGGCGACGATGGCCACCAGTTGCGCAACCGTGTCGCGGGTGTAGAAGAGATCGCGCACCGGCTGGAAGACCTCGCCGCGCATGGCGAGCCGGCGCAGCAGCTGGCGCACCTCGCTTTCGGGGATGGCGTTGGCCGTCGCCATGTCGCGCACCCAGGGCGGGTCGAAGCCGCCGGCGGCCAGCAGCGCCAGCAGGGCGTCGGCGCGCTTGCGGTCGGCCTCGCTCAGCTCCACCTTGTGCTGCGGCAAGTGCCAGGCCGAACCGGCGCGCGCCAGCCGGCCTTCGGCCAGCAACGCCTCCAGCAGGGCGAGGAAGGCGGCCGAGGGCAGCTGCGGCGCGCACATGCGGCGCAGGCGCTCGCGCTCCACGCCCGGCTCGTCGGTGAAGACTTCGTGATAGGCGCCCAGCTTGACCAGCACCTGCGCTCCCAGCTTCGCCCAGTTGCTGGCGGAGAACAGGCGACGGGCCGGGCGCACCTGCACCAACTCTGCCGCCGGCAGCAGCTCGCGCCAGGCCTCGTCCGGCAAGTTGTGGGCGGCGGCCAGTTCGTCGATGTCCAGGCCATGCGGCGCCGCTTCCAGCAGCGCGGCCAATCGCGCGGCGGCGTCCGGCTGCTCCAGCGCGGCCAGCAGCGCCAGCCGTTCCGGCCGGCGGCGGTGGCGGGCGGGCGCGAAGGGATCGAGCACGCTGCCGCCGCCCAGGGTCTCGCGGCCGGCGGCGTCGCGGATGACGATGCGGTCGCCGTGGCAGGCGAAGATCGGCCGGTCCAGCACCGCCTGCACCAGGCCGTCGCCGCCGGGGGCGAGGCCACCGGCCTCCAGCGCACCGTCCAGCAAGGCCAGCCGTGCCATCGCATGGCCGCCCGCATGGTGCAGGGTGACGCTGGTCCATTGGCCGAGCTTGCGCGGAGCCTCGGGCAACAGCGCCAGCCGCAGGTCCAGCCGGTCCGTGGGCCGCGCCAGCGCCGGCGTCAGCAGCCAGTCGCCGCGTTCGATTTCGCGGTATTCGATGCCGACGAGGTTCACCGCGCAGCGGCTGCCCGGGCCACCGGCCTCGGCCTTGCGGTTGTTCACATGCAGGCCGCGCACCCGCACTTCGCGGCTAAAACCGTCCGGCCGGGCAAGCAGGGCCTGGTCGCCCACCTGGACCTTCCCTGCGTGCACCGTGCCGGTGATGACGGTGCCGGCACCGGCGATGGCGAAACGGCGGTCGGCCACTAGCCGCAGGCCGCCGCGCACCACCGGCCCCGACTCGGCGGCGGCCACTTCGTCCAGATGGGCGCGCAGCTCGGCCACGCCTTCACCACTCACTGCCGCCACCGGAAACACCGGGCTGCCGGCGAGCCGGGTGCCGGCCAGCAGCGCCTCCACCTCGGCGCCCACCTCCGCCACCCGCGCCGGCTCCACCCGGTCGCACTTGGTGATCGCCACCGCGCCGCGGCCTATGCCCAGCAGATGGACGATGGCCAGGTGCTCGCGCGTCTGCGGCATCACGCCGTCGTCGGCGGCCACCACCAGCAGCGCGTAGTCGATGCCGGCGGCGCCCATCAGCATGGTGGGCACGAAGCGCTCGTGGCCGGGCACGTCGATGAAGCCCAGCACCCGCTCGCTGCCGGGCAGCGGGGTGTAGGCATAGCCCAGCTCGATAGTGATGCCGCGCTGCTTCTCTTCGGGGAGATGGGTGGTGTCCACGCCGGTGAGGGCGCGCACCAGGGTGGTCTTGCCGTGGTCGATGTGGCCGGCGGTGCCGATGAGCATGGTGGGAGACTTCCGGGTTTGCGTGGGGCGGAGTGTAGCGCCCGGGCCGGCGCCGGACACCCGGCCGCCACCTCGACCAGCAGCGATGGCGTGCAGCGCCGCGCCATGTTGCGCTGCGGCATAACCCTGCCCGCGAGGGGTAGAATTTCCTCTCCCCGCCGCCCCGCGGCCATCTGCACAGGAGCGCGACATGAAGGTTTCCGTCATCGGCATGGGTGCGGTCGGCACCGAGATCGTGGGTTTCCTGGTCAACATGAGCGAGGTGACCGAGATCGTCGCCGTCGACAAGGTGCGCGAGCGGGCCGAGGCGGAGATCTGGGATTTCTCCCACACCACGCCCTTCACCTACGCCAAGAACCCCAGGCTGATCGCCGGCGGCATGGAAGACACCCAGGGCAGCGACATCGTCGTCATCACCGCCGGGGCGCAGCTGCAGAAGGGGCAGACGCGCGACGACCTGGTGCGGGTGAACAGCGCCATCCTGCGGGAGATCATCGCCGGCGTGGAGCGCCACTCGCCGGGCGCCATCGTCATCAACGTCACCAACCCGGTGGATGTGATGACGCAGGTGATGCTGCGCGCCTCCAGCTACCCGCGCGAGCGCCTGATCTCCGCCGGCACGCTGATCGACACCGCCCGCTTCCTGCGCATCCTCAGCGAGCATGTGAAGATCGACCCCAAGAACCTGTACGGCTACATGCTGGGCGACCACGGCGCCACCGGCTTCATCCCCTGGAGCCTGTGCCGGGTGTGCGGCGCCGAGGTGGATACCTTCTGCCGCCAGAACGGCCTGCCACCGGTAGACCGCGAAGCCATGCGCCAGCAGACCCTGGAAGCCGGCTACCGCATCTTCGAGCGCAAGGGCAACACCAACCACGGCATCGCCGCCAGCGTGTTCCGCATCATCCGCGCCATCGAGGGCAACGAGCAGTCCATCCTGCCGCTGGGCGTGCTGCTGCAGGGCGAGTACGGCGTAAGCGACCTGGTGATGAGCGTGCCCTGCGTCATCGGCCGCAGGGGCGTGGAGCGCATCCTGCGACATGAATTCGCGCCGGAGGAACAGGCGGCGTTCCATGAATCGGAGCGGCATCTGCGCGCCTTGCTGGCGCTGGTGTGAGCGCAGCGCTCACCCCGCCGCCCCGTCGCATTGCCGCCATTCGCACACCGCAGGGTCGACATCCCACTTGCGCTGGCACCGCGGCAACGAAGTTTCGCGAGGGTGTCCGGCGCCACCGCCACTAATCCGTTCGCTACCGGAAGCGATCGCCTTCCGGCCGCCTGACAACGAAATCTCCAAGCCGCCGGCAACATCCCGCTTGAATGGGCGCACCCGGCCGAAAGGCTTTCAGGCGGTGCTTTCGACTATCTCCGCGACGCCCCTGTCGAGGCGCCGAATCCTTTCCAGCCCCCTCTTTTCTATGGTCGCCAGTTAATAAGACCAGGCGGGCAATGAATAGGAAATAAACGCGGCGGCCAATTCTTCTCTCCAATTCAGGAATAGAACTTGCCATTCTTCCGGCAGACCCGGCTCTTGCTTGTCGAACAAGACGGTTCTGTCAGGTGCCGCACCAATAAAAACAAGCGCGGCAAGCGACAAAGGCATGCAAGGACTGCGGTCACCGCGGCAAAAGAAGTTCCTTCATCCAACGAGAGAGACCGACATGAACGAGTTCTATGTAGAAAGGCGCAGCAACGAAAAAGACGAGCACCTCGTCCACAAGGGCAACTGCCCGTCCCTCCCTTCAGAGGAAAAGCTGCAATACATCGGCGTGCGCGGCGGCAATGAAGCCCCGCTCCAGGAAGCCGCCTACTTCTGGTATTCCAGTTCGGCGCCCTGTCCGGTGTGCATGGGCAGCTGAAAAAGCCCGGCGTACCTTTCGGGCCTGGAAGCGCAGGGAATGGATTTATCGGGTACCGGCGTGCCCTATAAATCCATTCCGGCAATTCACTCCTGCAGATCATTACCTGCTTGAATCGAGATTCAATCGGTCTCGACTCACAAGGCCGTCCCGGTCAATTCCCGCCGGGAAAACCAGGCGTGAATCAATCCCGCCTAATAGAACGCCACCGGCTCATCAAAGCCGCCGGCCCTGATGACGGACGCCACCTGCGCTGGCGGAAGGATCGCAACGTCCTTCGCATAAGCTGCCCGCATCTGCTCCAGCCCGGCCGCAGGAATACCCGCCGCCAGCATCATCTTCAGCCATACATCCAGCAAAGCCTCGTATGCGCCGGAACGCGTATCCGCCGCCAGGTCCGAGCTGGCCAGGACACCACCCGGGCGCAAGCGCGCCGCAATTGCGCCGAAGAAGGCGATGCGTGCCTCCTGTTCCAGCATGAACTGCGAGACAAGAAAACACGTCGCCCCGTCGAATGCCCCTTGGGCCGGCAGCGACTCCAGATAGCCCTCATGGAAAGAACAGCGGGAAACAAACCCGCCCTTCTCCGCCTTGCCGCGGCAGACATCCAGCATGGCCGCCGACGGCTCCACCGCCACAAACGACCATCCGGGAAAACGCTGCGCGAGATAAACAATTTCCTCGCCGGTACCCGCGCCTACGCAAAGCATCCGCGCATCGCGGGGGAGCCCTGCAAACACCGCCTCCAGCAGGAAATGCAGGCCCTCCCGAATAGGCGCAGTCTTCGCCCAGCGTTCGTCATAGCTCGCAGCCTGCTGTTCAAAAACGGCTTTGATTTCTTCACTATCCATGCTGCTTCCTGTGTTTTTACCGAATAGGGCCCGAGGCGAAACTCACCCGAAGAAACAAAAGGCCAGGCGTCATTCGACCACCTTTGGCCTGTCTTGCACCCTCCGGGAAGCTTCTCGATCTGGCCGGCGATATCGCCAGCAATACGCACAGGTTCGACCTGCAATGCAAAGGCAAGCTCGTCTCCATCGTATTGCCACCCAGGACATCAGGAATCCCTAGGCCGTGCTTTCTTCCTTGGGTCAGTGGGCCGCAGTTGTCATTCGCTGGCGAGACAAGCGCGGACATGTACCAGTCGCGAAGAAAACCTGGTCGATGGAGAATTGCTCAAGCGCATCCCGGTTGGCGGCGACGACGTCGCAGCAGCAGCCTTCAGGGGGAACCCGCGCAGGCCGGCACGCTTACCGGGAAGCTGGCGCCCACAGCTTGACCTTGGCCTTTTTCTCGTAGGCCATGCCCTTCGGGTAGCTGATGAGTTCGAGTTGCATGCCCCAGGGGGTCAACACATAGGTAATGGACTGCCCGGCGGCCGGCCCCTCGTTCACCGCGAACGGCCCCATGAACGTTTTCACTCCCAGCTCCTTGGCACGCGCGAGGGCGGCCGGAAGGTCCTTCACGTAAAACGCAATGTGATGACCGCCGATGTCGCTGTTCTTCGGAATGGCGTCGCGCTGGTCCGGCGAGGCGTACTGGAACAACTCGATGTTGGCACCCTGCCCGCAGCGCATCATCACGATGTGCTGGATCTCGGCGCGCGGGTTCACGTTCACCAGATCCTGCATCAGCGTGCCCTGCTCATCCTTGATCGGACCAAAGCGAAAAGCCTCCTCGCAACCGATCACATCGTGGAAGAAGGTAACGGCTGCGTCCGCGTCGGGCACGGTGAAACCGATGTGATCAATGCCGCGCACGCCTGGAATGGGTCCAGCCGCCGCAGCGGTGGATAAGGTGGCGAACAGCGCAGCAAAGGTGAAGGAACGTGTCAGGCTCATCGTGCTCTCCGTGGGTATTGTTTGGGCTCGCCGCAAACGAGGCGGGCGGCTCATGCTAGCCGGCGGAGGAAAACGTCGCTACCGGAGTTAAGTGAGACGATGAACTCGCTAACCGCAGATAGAACATGAACTTCGATTTCTCGTTGCAGCAACACGGAACACTTGCGTTAAGTCGTGCCGATAAGCGACGTCGGCTTAGATGACGGGATGGACTCCGCCCCTCCCCGCCCAATAGGCACTAGCGTGCTCTGGGGAGTGGGGATAGGTCTTTCCATTACGGATGCGACTACCGTTGCCTACGACAATCCGCAGCCTCGTCCGAACAAAAGCTCCAACGCACTTCCTTCGCCGTCGCCACCTGACAGATTCACCCTTACGCTTCACCCTTGCGCCAAGATTGATTTCTCATCATGGCAAACCGGGTCACACCCACGCGACAGAACGCCGATAACACTGCCGGCTCTCCAGCAGCCGCTTGTAACGATTGGCGCATCGCGGGCAGATTCCATGTCGGCACGGGTCATTCAGAACCCACCACAGATGCCGGATATACGACTGCAGGTGATTCATCCCGGGAAGTCAGAAAATCGATCTGTCTTGATTTACGGGGAAGTCCATATAGGAATGGTTGGGCGTCATTGAGCAGCCCATGCGGTGGATGCGAAATTCCGCGCTTGGGTTGCGACGTGATCTCCTTGAACGAGGCGCGCCACCCACTCTTGAACCTTCTCCTCAGTGGTGTTGTAGTTGCCCGCCAAGCCCAGCAACGTGTTCTGGCATTCCGTGAGACCAGTCGGCGTGAGCTGATAGCCAGCGGCTGACTCCGAAAGACGCGCCTTCGATATCCAATAGTTGAGCGCCGTGGTGCTTTCGGCGACAAGATGCAGTAGCAATTCGCGATTCATCGCCCGGGTGGAGAGTTGTTCATTGTTCTGTGCAACTCTGAAGGCCGCAATTGTGAGCGCGCGCATTTCCTCGTTTCGGCGACCCGTGAGGCCTATGGCTTCGCATTCGGCATTGCTTCTCGGGTACCGTGACGGTGCAAAGAGCGTGGTTTGCGGATTGACTTGAAAGATTGCTGGCATGGCTCTGCTTCTCCCTATGACGCCCAACGACGGTGTAGAAAAACCCGATTTCCGGGCAAACGGTTGCTGTCGGCGATAACCGACGACCTCTTATTCATCATATCCCGCTCCGAATTAGCCTGAGTCCGTCACTCGATTGCCTTGCGCTGTCAGCGTCTTTCCATCGCAACGTTGAGAGGCGTATCACCGGGGGCTGTCCCGCTCATTGCGCATACCCGTGGTGGGCCAGCTTCTCGATGTTGTGCACCAGGCAGTGGAGTTTCCACTGCCCATCCACCTTGGCGCGCCCACGCAGCGTGAAGCGATGCAGCCGCTTGTTGTTTCTCAGGTTGCCGAAGACCGGCTCGACGGTGGCAAAGCGTGCGGTGATCATGCGCTTGCCGGTGTCGGAGTCGATCCGTCGTTTCATCCGCTCGGTGTAGCTCTCTTCACCGTCGCGCTTGCCCAGGAAGAAGGCGACCTGGCGCGTCTTCGTCTTCTCCGGCGTGCGCAGGCATTGCTCGCGCAGCGCGCACGGTACGCAGTCGCGCTCGGCGCCACGGAACTTCATCGCTGCGTAGCCGTTGAAGGTGCAGTTCGAGCCGTTCGAGTACAGCTTGTTACCGGCCGGGCAGACGCAGTGCGAGCGATCCTTGGCCAGCGTGAAATCGGCGGGCCGGAAGCAGCGCGTCTTTTTGACCACCATCCGTTTGTCCCACAGCGGATCGGGTTTGGCTTTGTGGCTCGCCTGGCCGGCATAGCGGGCGTCGCGGCTGCGGTAGTCGTTGTCGCAGAGGTAGGCGTCGATCCCCGCTTCGGCCAGCGCCTTCAGGTTGGCTTCGGAGGGGTAGCCCGCGTCGGCGCAGAGCGCGGTGTCGGGCGTGCGAAACGGCTCGATCGCCTCGACCACCGGTAGCAGCAGTTCCTGTTCGGAGCCCGTGCCGTGGGCCTGGGCGTCGATGACGATCTGGGCCTTGGCGTCGACCGCGGCCACCCCGGTATAGCCCTGGATCACGCCTTTGCCGGTCGCCATCTTGGCCGACTCGTTGTCGGTGCGATTGCTCAGCCGCGACTTGCCTTCGCTGCGTCGCTCGTCAGGATGCGCATCCAGCCAGGTGCGGATCTTTGCCGCTTCGGCCTTGAGTCGCTCCACTGTCCGCGCCGCGCGCGCAGCCTCGGTGTCTTCGCCGTTCGTGTCGGCCTCGGTGTGGCGGGCCATGATGCGCTTGACCGTCGCTTCCATCTTGTCGGCCTCGCGGATGAAGTCGGCCCGGTTGCCGCTCCTGGCCTTGCTCGCGTTGGCCGGTAGCTTCACCCCGTCGATGGCAAAGAGTTCGCGTCCGATCAGCCCCTGCCGGTCGCAGATCATCAGTACCCGGGCAAAGATCCGGGCGGCCTCGTCACCGAGTTCGGCAACAAAACCGGCGATGGTCGTGAAGTGCGGTGCGCTGTCGCCAGACACCGCCATGAACACCACGTTGTCGCGGCAAGCTGCGGCAATCGCGCGCGAACTCACCAAGCCGCGCGAGTAGCCGAGCAGCACGATCTTGAGCAGCACAGCCGGGGCGAAGGCGGGGGCGCCGGTACTGTCGTTGCGATAGCGCGCCTCAAGCTGCGCCAGGTCAATTTCATGACCGACCAGGTGACACAGTGCGTGCTCGAAGCTGCCCGGCATCACCTGCCGATCAAAATCCACCGGGATCATCTTCAGGCCATAGTCGGGCCTCTTGAAGCGGGGCATCGAGAAACTCCGGGACAGGGCGCCGAATTATACCGAAAGCATTTACCCGAACGCCGAGGCCGGCTTTTTCTACAGCCTCAACGCCTGTATTAAGGGGCCGGAGCAAGCGCTAGCAGGTCGATGCAAAAGTAATTTCCAGATGGGCGGTGAAAAATCCGACCTCTCAAAAGCGTCTCCAAGGCGCTTTTGTCACCGAGGGAAGGGTTGGGCTACCCCCGAAAATCGTCATATTCACGACTTCAACGAGTTCTGCATCACCCTGCTAGCTTGCGGAGGTCCCAGCCAGCCGCAGGCTGGCGACTTGAATTACTTGTTATGCGATTTTTCCAGTTTACTTTCTACGACGTTAGCGCATTTAAATGGCGACTGAGCAATATCAGGCCCGCTAACCCTTAGGCTCTGAATACCCAATGCATTCAGTTTTTCGTCAATTTTTCGATCCTTCTCAATTGCTTCTGGTGAAGAATGATGCGCAATAGAGTCGCAAAATACTGCTAGCTTGTGATCTGGAAAAAAGAAATCTGCCTCGGTAATCACTTTCATTTTTCTACGAGACTTCTGGTTTTCCCAGAGAGTATGAACATGAGGGACGATCAACCCGTCTTCGCAGATGATTGTTTGGAGCTCTGGGTTCAGGCCGAGTGTGGCCATACCTTGTAGAAGAAAGAGCTCAATGGGTGAATCACAACCCCAAATTCTTCTCGGCTTAACCTTCCTAAACGGCTTGAAATATCGTTCCCTGCGAAAGCGGCGGTAATCCTTGGATGCTTGTGGATGGTTTTGGATGCCACCGATTCCAGGAGTGAGAATCTCACTATGGTTGAACGAAGTGGCCAAGAAGTACATGCCCGACACGAACCCGAGCATATCCGATTCGATGTTGGAGCCATCAGCGATCCCCATCATATAGAGCCCATATGCACCAACGAAAGGATTGAATCCTCTGTAAAGCTGAGGTGTCTCCATTAGTTTTTCGATATCCGCTTTTTCTATCCAATCTATTCCTACTGTTTCCACTAGCCCGCGCTTACTCGCCGGTTGGAGCGAGATGTTGTATGGCTTTGCGATCAAGTATTCACCAGCATCAGTGAACTGATAGCAGTTCACTACGACATGAACCAACTGGAACTGGGTTTTGGCTTCTCGATACAACTCGATCAATTGCTCGGACGGGTTTATCGAAATTAACCCTTGGCTTGCAATCGCATGGCTTTTTTCAATTGGCTGTATTCCTTCTAGCGTTAGAAGGTCCAATTCCAAGAAGTTGCCTTGAATAGCGCTGGTGTCGATGGCGACGGGGAGTTCAGGAAGGCCCCCATAAAAAGGGATTCCTCGTAGCTCTTCCGGCCTATTCTCGATGTTTCTGACGTCTTCCATGTCTAAATTAAGTCTCGAGCTTATTTCGCATAACGTTGGAGGTAAGCAGACTGCCGCTTGCGGCAGGTCCGCTTGACCGAACGGTTATGCGTTTTCATTGCGCTGGCACCAATGCAAAAATGCTGCAAACGAGTTTGCTACGGGAGCTAAAGTCCCAGAATCCAATTGCTCAAATTGCCCAAATTCAACATTGAATACAGCCCCGGTATTTTTATCAAGCAGGGTAATACCTTGACCCTCGATGCCCGTCAGTGCCAAGTAGTTCTCGGGCACACCCAACTCGGAATATGCATAAGCAGTTGCTGCGCGGATTTGCTCAACTTCGTTTAACTCATACCAGCCACGCACGGGATAAGAGCCATAGTTGAGATAGAGGTATGCAACCTCACTATTGAGGTCAATGCCAAGTGCAGAAAGTTCGGCCTCAATAGCACCACGGTTTGCCGCTAGGTGCTGTGCATACCCGGTGTGTTGATTGGCCTCAAGCCACTGGCAAATATCTGGTGGAAGCATCAGAGACCCTTACGTATAACGTTTGACGTGAGGGACCGCCGTAGCGGCGAAGCCGCGAAGGGAACCCAAAAGCGCAGCTTGTGGGCGGTCCCTCTCGACGGAATTGTTAGGCCGATGGCTCACTTTTGACCCACGCCTTTGCTGCCCGCAGCCAATACTTGGCCTTTGAGCCGATGGAAATTTGGTAAGAGTAGAGCCTGTCACGGATAAGGCATGCGCCATCCAGAAGGATCAGGTGTGGGACAAGAAGTCGTTGCACAGGATTCCAGTGGTGAGCAAAGTCGGCATTGCAGTACTTGCATTTTGGATTTGCGCCAGGAGCGAATTTTCCTCCGCACGGACACGGTGGCAGCGTGGCAACGATCTTGTTAAGTAGTTCTTCCGTAGGCTCCGCTGGATAAACCAACTCTTTATCGCACTCCCGGTGAATGACGTTAGAGCAGGTGTCACAGTAGAAATGCGGAAAACTTTCACTCATTCCACTGGATTGCCACGCGGGCGTAAGCCTCGAACACGCTGGACATTGCATGTTTCCGATCCACGGCGTGTCACTTTCGTAATGAACAACTTTCAAGGTTCGGCCTAACGTTTGAGTTCAGCGGCTGCCGAAGGCAGTCCGCTGGAACGAAGGGTTATACGTCGCCTTCATGCGCGGGCAACGTCTCTGACTGCGAAGTGCTCTGCCTTCTTGTACTCCGCGTCTAGCCCCTTCGGCAGGAGAGAAAGGACGACACGCTTGAGCGCCGAGCCCGCAATTCCCAAGCCTTGCTTGTCGCTGAAGGACCACGTTGGGTCTGTATCGTCTGCGGACTCTGCGAATCGGAAAACCGACTCGAAGAATCGTTCCACGCTTTGGATAGCTTGATCGGTCTTCATCAGATCGAGCTGGCAGCAGACCATCGAAGAGAAATCAAGCTTAGCCTTCTTGCTCGGAGAATCGAAGTGCGCGTTCAGCAAGAGAAGCTCGGCGCTACCGCCATGCTTCCATGTTGTACGAGACTCAAATTCTTTGCGGAATGCATCGAACCGTTCGGCGCTGTAGAGCCACGGCTCTCTTCCTGGAATGGCCACCTCGACGTAGCCAGCAACTGGAGGATGTGGAGCCGTGTAGCCCGCGAAGAAGAAGTCGATGTGGTCGCCTGAGCGGTAGTGCCAGTCATTGATCTGCGGAACGATCTCTGCTTTTGTGAGGGGCGAGTTCGGACGTGCAAAGACAACACCAACCATTCGGACGTGTTGCGCAGGATCGTCGTCGTACCTGTACTCGAACCGATCAGTGATTCGATCAAGAAGCTCTGCGAAGTCTATGGCTGGCTGCACGGCGGGCTCCCGGTGGTGTTGGCTTGCGACGTATAACGAATAGCGTTTATCCGCCGCAGCGGCGACGTGGGAGGAAGGCAAGGCGGCATGGCGGCGGATAAACCTCGTTGGACTGAACCGCCGCGACGGCGGATGCTAGGGGGATTGTAAGTGGCGAAGCTGCGTCGTCAATCCATCTGCATGAAGCGAGCGTGCTTTCCAGCATGCGAAGTGGGCAACCCCGCCTCCAGCAGGGGCCACGATCGGGCGGCGGGGGTAATGCTGAGACCGGCCAGGCGTGTCGCCCCGGGCGCAGGGCGAGCGTCGCCGCAGGCGCACGCTGGCACGCCCGGCAGTCGCATTGTCGGTGGCTGCGGTCATGGCGGTCCGTGCTGGTGAAGGGCCCGCGGCGCCGGCGCGAGGGCCGCCACCAAGCGCATCGGTCCGCGCCCGCAGCAGGGGCAGCACGCGTGCTCCATCCCCGCCACCCGGCGCACGAAATCGGCGACCGACTCCACGAGGGCGGCTGACGGAGGCGCTACCTCGAGCGCGGCCCGCGCGGCGGCCAGGCCGGATCGCTTGCGCGCGGGCGAGAGCAGCCCGTAGTGGCGGATGCGTTTGAAGCCGGCCGGTAGCACGTGCAACAGGAAGCGGCCGATGAATTCAACGCCGGGCAGACGCACCGTGCGCTTCTTGCCGCTGCCGGCCTCGGCGCGCACGCGGAAGGCAAGGTGCTCGCCTTCAATGCCGACGATGCGCTCGTTCGAGATCGCGACCCGGTGGGTGTAGCGGCCCAGATACTCAAGCACCGCATCGGGCCCGCCCAGCGGCTGCTTGGCATAGACCACCCAGTCGTGGGCATAGCACTGCGACTTGAGACGCGCCCATTCGGCAGGGGGCAGCCCGCACGCGTTGACCGCCGGCGGTGCAAGGGCCGCGATGAATTTGCCGCGGAACACGCGCGAGAGCGCGGGCACCGGAAACAGGAAACCCTTCTTCGGCCGCAGCCACTCGCCATGTGGACCGAGCGCACCGCCGGCGACGAGCGCATGCAGGTGAACGTGACGGCGCAGATCCTGGGTCCAGGTGTGCAGCACGAGCGAGAACGCCGGCGTGCCGCCCAGGTGGCGCGCCAGTACAGGCGCAGCCCCTCGAGCAGGCGCGGCGAGAGCAGCGTGTAGCGATCCTTGCCGCCCTTGCCCTGGCGCACCTTCAGGCACATCCGGTCGGGCGCACTCTCGATGTCGGACAAGCGCAGCGCACACACCTCCGACAGCCGCAGCCCGGCCGCGTATTTGGTCATCAGCAGCGTGCGCGCACGCAGGCGCCGGCTGCAGGCGAAGAGCCGCGCCACCTCCTCGCGCGTGAGCACCTGGGGCAGGCGCTTGGGCACCTTGGCCATCGGAATCTCGAGGGCGACCTCCGTTCGCCCGAGCACGGTGGCCAGCAGAAACCGGATCGCGCACGCCGCTTGATTGACGCTGGCGTAGGCGAGCTTGCGCTCGGTGATCAGATGCAGCAGGTAGGCCTGGATCTGGGCCGCATCGAGGGCATCCGGCGAGCGCCGGTAGTACTGCGCCAGCCCGGCAACGCACGCCAGATACGATGTCTGCGTCCGCCTGGCAAAACCCCGCAGCACCATCGCGTCATTCATCCGCTTGCGCAGTTCGCTCATGTCGATCTCCTGGTCGGTTCGGGGAAAGCCCCGGCGACAGGATGCGAGTGAGAACCGGCAAGGGGTGAGCGCTCAGGGCGCCTGGACAAGACAACGCGGCGGCGAGGCTCTCACCACCGCGTCAGCGGTTTAGTTCAACGTGTTGTAGACGTCAAAACTGACGTGTATTCCAGACTGTGGCGAATAACACTGTGCATACGCCACCCGAAAACCCCGAGGCCATCAAGGATCGGCTGCGGGCGTGAATTTACGCATAGTGATATGTAACGGAGAAACACGTCAAACGTGTCAGAGCACATGCGGGTATGCGCATGCCGTGATGCCTCCTCCAGGTTGAGTCCGCGCTAGACAACCGCAGCCACCGGCCCGGCATTCATCCCTATACCAAACGCTGCCCACCTGGATTACATGAAATTCCGCGTATGCCGTTCCGCCATGGCCTGTGCTTCTGACAGGCTGAAGCCGAGCTTCATCAGGCGGGCGCGGCGGCCGTCGCTCATTTCGCGGACGAGGTCTTGCACGCGCTGGTAGCCGGTGGCGATGGCTGCCGGGTCGAAGGCGCCGGCGGCGAGGAGGATGAGGGCGTCGAAGACTTCTTCGTTGAGGCCATCGGTGTCGGCGAGGGCGTCGTAGCGGGCTTCGACGGCGGTTTCCAGGCGGTGGCGCAGGCTGGGGTCTTCGGCCATGTGCCAGGCGAGGTGGGACATGCCGAAGGCGACGTGGCGGGCTTCGTCGCGGGCGGCGAGGCGGCAGATCTGGCGGGTGACGGGGTCGGGGGCGTAGAGGTTGAGGAAGTTGAGCAGGTTCACGAAGCTGCCTTCGCCCAGCACCGCCAACAGCAGGGAGGAGACGGAGAAGTCGGCGGTGTCGAACAGGGTCTTGAGCGAGGCCTGGCCGCCGACGCTGGAGAGGCCGGGCTTGCGGCCGCGCAGGGCGATGCGGCGGCTGAAGACTTCCACATGGCGGGCTTCGTCCGCCACGGTGATGGCGAGGCACTGCATGACTTCGCGGAAGTGCGGATGCAGCTGGCCGAGGAAGCGCGCCGGCACGAGCAGGGCGGCGTTCTCGTTCTCGACCAGGTAGGTCATGACCTGCACCACCGCGTCTTCCACTTCATCCGGCAGTTCGAAGGGGGCGCTCCAGTCGATGGCGCTGTCCGGATCCCACTGGCCGGCGACGGCCTGGGCGTAGAGGCGGCCGGCTTCTTCGGCCCAGACTTCGGCCTTGGTGGCGAGGGGGAAGTGGTAGGCGGGCGCGCCCAGTTCCACGTCCGCACCGCGGGCGGCCATGCCCCAGGTGGCGGGCGCGGTTTCGGCCGGCCGGGCAGGGGTGCCGCTCTGCTCGGTGCGCGCCAGCGCGGCGCAGGGGCCGAGCAGCAGCGCGCCTTCTGCCTCTTCCAGCGCAACGCCGCGGCCGCGGCACCAGCCGGCGAGGTGCAGCGCCAGTTCGCGGTGGCTGCCGTGCACCCGCAGGCGCTGGCCGGGGGCGAGCCGGGCCAGCGCGCGCCGGATGAGCAGGTGGGCGCCGCGGTCGAAGCCGAGGTCGCCCAGGTCCAGCGTTTCAGTAGCGATAGCCATCTGCCTTCACCGCGCCTGCTGCGTCGTAGAAACCGCTGGCGGTCACCGCGCGGTCGAGCAGCGGGTAGCCGCTGACGCGGCCCGGACGCCAGGCGCGCAGGCCTTCGAGGTCCAGCAGCGGGCGGACTTGCGGGTCGTCGTAGGACATGCCGAGCAGCAGGGTGACGAAGCGGTCGATCAGCGCGGCCGGCGCGCCGGGGCTGGTGGTGAAGTTGCAGTGGTCGTAGGGCGCGGTGCGCGCCAGCACTTCGACGCGGCCCGGCGGCAGGGTGCCTTCCTTGGTGAACAGCAGGTGGTTGCCGTCGATGATGCAGGCGGCATCGACTTCGCCGGCGGCCAGCGCGCGGGCGGCGTCGCGTTCGCCGCCGATGTGGTCGCCGTGTTTGCCGGCGAGCACTTCGTTGCGCACGATCTGCAGGCTGGCGGTATCCACGCCCTGTTCACGCAGCCACTGCAGCGGGATCAGCGTGGCCTGGGGCGAGTCGATGGCACCGACGCCGATGCGCTTGCCGGCGAGGTCGGCAACGCTGCAGATGCCGCTGTCGGCGCGCACCAGGATCACCGAGGTGAGGTCCTGATCGGTGTCGCGCATGGCGATCGCCTTCACCTGGTCGGACACGCCGCGGGCGGCGGCCATGCGCTCGGCACGCAGCCAGGCCAGCGGGGAATTCCAGGCGACCTGCACTTCACCGGCGAACTGGGCTTCCACCTGGCGTTCGTAGTTGGAGTACAGGACGTAGTCGAAATCCAGCCCGTTCGCGGCAAAGTAGCCCTTGAAGCCTTCCCAGATGGTGACCACCTTGGAAGCGTAGGCGACCGCGCCCATCGTCAGTTTCTCGCTCATTTCAATTCCTCAAAGTCTTTCGTGCCAGGCCGGTATTTGAACCGGAGAGGCGGTTCGCTCCGAGCTTCCTTCGACAGGCTCGGGCGAACGGGGGTTATTCATCGAACAGCCGGGGCGCTCAGAAGATCGGCAGGCCGAGCATGATCTTGCCGATGAAGTCGTAAAGCACGTCCGAGGTCGGCCCCATGACGGAGGCGGCGCGGGCGTCGCGAAACAGGCGCTCCACGCCGGCTTCCTTGCGGAAGGCGGCGCCGCCGCAGACGCGCATGGCGGTGTCGGTGACGTAGAGCGCGGCTTCGGCGCTGGCGGCCTTGGTTTCGAACACGCGCAGCACCGCATCTTCACGGCCGGCGGCCAGGGCGGCGATGGTGTCGTCCAGCAGGGTGGTGGCCTGGTCGGTGCGGATGCGCGCCTTCGCCAGATAGGCGCGGATGGTGGGCAGATCGGCCAGGCTGCTGCCGAGGTGGGCGTAGCGGGTGGCACCGACGTGGGCGCAGGCACGCGAGAGCGCACCGTTCATGAGGCCGACCGAGCTGGAGGCGTTGAGGGCGGCGAACCAGGGCAACACCGCGTTCATCAGGTCGGAGCCGCGGCCGTCTTCGCCCAGCAGCGCGCTGCGCGGAATGCGGGCGCCGTTGGCGCGCACCGGCAGCGAGGCGTTGCCGCGCAGGCCGAGGCCGTCGAAGCCGCCGGAGAATTCCAGCCCGGCGGTGGCGGCCGGCACCAGCCACAGCGAGCACGGCCGCTCGCCGGCGGTCGGCCGGCTGGACCAGACGTAGGAGTCGGCCTCGCCGGCGGAGGTGATCCAGCTCTTGGCGGCGTCCAGCACCACTTCGTCGCCGTCGGCGGTGGCGCTGCTCATCGGCGCCCAGAAGTGGCTGCGCGAGCCGGCTTCGGAGAAGGCCAGGGTGCTGAGGTGGCGGCCGGCGGCGATGTCGCGGCGCACCGCTTCACTGCCGTGCTTTTCGATCAGCGAGGTGGCGCAGTAGTGCATGCACACCACCATGGCGGTGGAGGGGCAGTCCTGCGCGATGCGGCGCACCACCGCGCTGGCTTCGGCCAGGCCGCCGCCCAGGCCGCCGACTTCCCTGGCGCTGATGAGGCCGAGCAGGCCGCTCTCGCCCAAAGCCTTGATGGCGGCGCGCGGGAAGCGGGATTCGCGGTCGGTGTCCAGCGCCGCCGGGGCGATGATGTCGGTGACGATCTTTTCCAGGGTTTCCATCGGATTCATCTGTGGTGTCCTCGGCGCATCAGGCGGCGGTGATTTCGCGGGCAGTCAGGGTGTAGCGGAAGGCGGCCGGGTCCAGGCTGTCGAAGCGGCCGGCGGCGCTTTCGCCCTGCGGGTACATCAGGAAGGGCAGGGTGGGGCCGGCGCTGCCGTAGAGCTTGAGGTCGTGGGCGTCGTTGTAGGCCAGCCAGTTGGTTTCCCAGGCGCCGAAGAGTTGCTTGCGCACCGGGATCACCTTGGGATCGTTCAGCGCCAGGTTGGCCGGCGGTTCTTCCAGCACCACCTTGCGCACGTCGGCCGGGTCCACCGGCACCCAGCCGAAGCGGCTGAGGAAGACTTCGGCGCGGCAGTGCTGGGCCTTGGAAATGTCGCCGCTCTTGCCCAGGCTCTTGTAGCCGAAGCGGGAGTCGGCCACGCGCACGCCGTAGATGTCGCGCGCCGGCAGGCCGGCGGCACGGGCGAGGCCGACGTAGAGGGAGTTCAGATCGGCGCATTTGCCGGAGAGGGTGTCCGTCTCCAGCATGGTCTTGATGTCGCCCAGGCCGCAGCCGCGAGTGCCGGGGTTGCGGCTGGTGTTGTCCACCACCCATTCATAGATGGCGCGGGCCTTCGCTTCGTCGCCCTGGGCGCCCTTGGTGATCTGCAGCGCGGTGTCGCGGACGATGCCATCGGTGGGCAGCAGTTCGGTGGCGCGGGTGTACAGCGCCTGCTCGGCGGCCGGCAATGCCAGCGGGGTGGCGGAGGGGCGGGAGAAGTCGATGGCGCGGTCTCGGGTGGCGAAGCGGCTCACCACTTCCACCGCCGGGCTGGCGGTATCGGGCGCCCATTCGACGTAGAGCATGCGGGCGCCGTACACCGGGTCGCGCACTTCGCGCATCAGGCTGGCGTTACCGCTCCACAGGTTGCCCATGGGCTTGAACCACTCGGCTTCTTCCATGGAGGGCAGCGGCACCCAGGCACGCACCAGGCCGCCGGTCTGCTGCGGTTCGACACGGCTGGTGACTTCGAACAGGCGCCAGCCGGCGGCCGGGCTGGGGGCGAAGGTGGCGGCGGGCGCGGCAGCGCGCGCGGCCCAGGCGGGCACGGCAAGGCTGGCGGCGAGGGTGGAGGTCTTGAGGAAGTTGCGGCGGTCCATGGCAGGACTCCTTTTATTCAGTGCTTGAGGGTTGGGGCTGCGGGGTTTGCAGGTGTTTTTGCGGCCGGTACGCCAAAAGCGCGGACACGCTCGCGCAGTGCGGCGTCGTGCCAGTCGGCCTCGCCGCGGATGCGCAGGCGGGGCTGGTGGGCGGCGTCGAGCACGACCGAAGTGGGAATCATCTTGACGCCCCAGTTGCGGGCGATGGACTGGTCGGGGTCGGCGATGAGCACGACTTGCTCCAGCAGGTAGTCGTCGAGGAAGCGGCGGCTGTCGGCGGCGCGGTCGGCCACCGCGACGGTGATCAGGGCGATGCCCGGCTCGGACTCGTCGAACTGCACCAGGCCGGGCATTTCGTCGCGGCAGGGCTCGCACCAGCTGGCCCAGAAGTTCACCACCACCGCCTTGCCACGGGCGGCCTCCAGCGCGGCGGCCAGGGCGGGTGACGGCGGCGGCAGCTGTTCCAGGGCTTCGATCTGCAGCGCAGCGGCCGGCGCCGCCAGGGCCAGGCCCAGCAGCCCGGCGGCGAGACCACGCAACACGGTGTGCAGCGGACGGATCATGTGAACATGTCCTCGTAGATCAGCCGCGCCCAGTTGAAGTCTTCCGGGATGGTGGCCGGTGAGCGCTCGTTGAAGTCCATCTGCCGCTGCTCGATGACGCCCTGGTCATTCACGTGGTAATCGAACTGCACCGAGATGCCTTCCTGCGGCGCGGTGTTCACCATCATGAAGCAGAGGTTGTCCGGCAGCGCGTAGTTGGGCTCGCGGCCGGCTTCGCGCTCGGCGATGTACTTGGCGACGATGCGGGCGTGGCGGTTGGCGACGTGGCCGGCCTTGGGGTAGTAGGCAAAGTGCAAGGAGACGAAGCCCACCGCGTCGCCGATCACGTACACATCCTTGTCGTCGCGGCCATGCAGGAACAGCGGATCGACGTCGGCCCAGCCGCCCGGCTTGCCCTGGCCGGGCGCCGGCACCAGCCCGGCCTTCCAGGCGAGGTCGCCAGCCTGGTGGGGCGCCATCAGGATGGCGTGGTCGAAGTCGAAATCGCCCGCGGCCGTCTTGATGTGCTTCTTGAACGGATCCACCTCTTCCACATGGGCGTTGGGGACGTAGGTGATGATGTCCTTGTACAGCTCCTCGAAGGCGGCCTTGAAGCCGGGGCCGATGGGGCGCACGCCGTCCTTGTGGTCGAGGATGAGGATGCGGCCGGGAATCTTCTTCTGCTTGAACATGGAGGCGATCAGGCAGGCGCGCTCGTAGGGGCTGGGCGGGCAGCGCTGGGGCGGCGGCGGCAGCGTCATCACCAGGGTGCCGCCCTTGAAGTCGCGCAGCGAGTCCTTGAGGCGGAAGTGCTCGGCGCTGGGAATGTAGGCCGCCGGGAAGCGCGCCCGGGTGGCCTCGGCCATGCGCCTGTCGTTGGCGAACCAGGCTTCGTAGTTGTAGCGGATGCCGGGGGCGACGATGAGGTAGTCGTAATCCACCGCGCCCAGCGCGGTGACGACACGCTTGGTGTCGCGCTCTATCTCCAGGATCTCGGTCTGGATGAAGCGGTAGCCGTACTTCTCCGACACGCTGAGGTAGTCATGGGTGAGGAACTGGGTGTCCACCACATCCACCAGCCACTTGTTGCTCATCGGGCAGGAGAAGAACACCGGGTTGCGCTCCAGCATCACCACTTCCATGTGCGGTGCAAGTTGGCGCAGGTACTTGGCGGCGGTAACGCCGCCCCAGCCGCCGCCGCAGATCACCACGCGGCGAGCCTTGCCGCGCGGCAGCAGGTTGTGGGTGGCGCGCCCCACCAAGGGCGGCAGGCCGGCGGGCGCCGCGGCCTGGGCGAGCAGCGGTGCCGCGGCGGCGGAAGCGGCAAGCCCCCCGGTCGCGGCAAGGAAGCGCCTGCGCGAGGCGCTGTGACTGTCGGACATTCATGTCTCCCGTTTTTTTCAGCCACCCCGCCGCGGAAGTCGACAGGGTTTAATCCGGCCCCGCGCCAGCGGGGCCGTGCGTGCAATGGCGGTACGCAGACCGCCGACCGGGCAGCCGATACACAGATCGGCCGGAATGTGCCCGGCGCCTTCGGCCGCCACGAGGGCAGCCGCAAGCATTGGTGTGGCAGCGTGCCGGGCTCAGCCCGGGCGCACCAGCCGGCCGCACTGGGCGGCGAATTCGTTTTCATCGGCCGGGCGCAGGCAGCGCAGATCCAGCCACAAGGCGTTGTCGGCAATACGGCCAACCACCGGCACCGGTAGTTCCCGCAGCGCCTTTTCCAGGCGGTTGAGCACGCCACCCTTGCGTTGCGGCCGGCATACCAGGCCAGCGGAAGGCAGACGGTCCACCGGCAGGCTGCCGGAGCCGATCTGGGAGCGCATGGACTCGACGGTGACATCCACCGGCCATCCGGCCAGCGCGGCCGCCAGCACCGGCCGCAGGCGCTCGGCCTGGGCGTGGATCTCGGCTTCGGCGCGGGTCAGCAGGCGCAGGCCTTCCAGCCGCTCGGGCAGGCGCTCCGGATCGCGGTACAGGCGCAGCACCGCTTCCAGCGCGGCGAGGGTGATCTTGCCGACGCGCAGTGCGCGCTTCAGCGGGTTCTTCTTGATCCTGGCGATCAACGCCTTGCGGCCGACCAGGATGCCGGCCTGCGGACCGCCGAGCAGCTTGTCGCCGGAGAAGGTAACGAGGTCGGCGCCGGCGGCGATGGCCTCGGCCGGCGTGGGCTCGTGCGGCAGGCCCCAGGCCTCCAGCGCGGTGAGCGTGCCGGAGCCGAGGTCTTCGACGAAGGGCAGGCCACGGGCGTGGGCGATGGCGGCGATTTCCGCCTGCGGCACCACCTTGGTGAAGCCTTCGACCGCGTAGTTGCTGGTGTGAACCTTCATCAGCAGCGCGGTGCGCGGGCCGATGGCTTCCTCGAAGTCGCGGGCGTGGGTGCGGTTGGTGCAGCCAACCTCGACCAGCTTGGCGCCGGCACGCTTCATGATGTCCGGCACGCGGAAGGCGCCGCCGATCTCCACCAGTTCGCCGCGGGAAACGATCACTTCCTTGCGCTGTGCCAGGGTGTTCAGCAACAGGAAGACGGCAGCGGCGTTGTTGTTCACCACGGTGGCAGCCTCGGCACCGGTGAGTTCGCACAGCAACTCGTTCACCAGGTCATCGCGGTCGCCACGGCCGCCGGAGGCGAGGTCGTACTCCAGCGCACAGGGGTGGCGCGCGGCGTCCACCATGGCGGCGATGGCCTCTTCCGGCAGCGTGGCGCGACCGAGGTTGGTGTGCAGCACGGTGCCGGTGAGGTTGAAGACGCGACGCAGATTGGGCCGGGCGGCAAGCTCCAGCGCGGCGAGGGTATCGGCGATCAGGCTGTCGCCGGTTGGAGCGGCGGCGCCGGCAAGGATGGCGCTGCGGGCGGCTGCGAGCGTGGCGCGCAGCGCCTGCACGACCGGGCTGCGGCCATGCACGGCCACCGCCTGTTGCAGCGGCTCGGCGCCGAGCAGGCGGTCTACCGCCGGCAGAGAGGCCAGCGGGGCGGCCGCCCGGGATTCGTCAGCCGCGGCATGGGCGGCGGGAAGTGCGGAGGATTGCGGTTTCATTGGCCTTCGCCCGTACCGGGCAGAGAGGACGAAAAAAGCGAGGCCGGAGATGACTTACCAGTCTAGCCGCGACACGGCCCACATCAAGCGCCGCCGCGCGAGGGGCGCGGCGGTCGGCGCCATCTCACTCGGCGCTGCCGGGAATGAACAACGGATTGGGGCCGGCGCGTTCGAAACCGGCTTCGTCCACCAGGATGTCCAGCGCCAGGGTGGCGAGATCGTCCGCCACCGGGTCCACCAGCGGGTCCTTGTCCTGCTGGGCGATCTTCAGATAGCTGTGGCAGGACTCACAGCACTCGGCGCGGACCGCCTCCGAACCACCTTCGATGTGGCGGTAGGAGACCTTTTCCAGGCCGCCGCAGCTCACGCACTTGGCGCGCACCATGTTCCACTCGGTGTTGCACACCGAGCAGTGCAGGTAGCGCAAGTTCGCGACTTCGCCGCCGATGCGCAGCACGCTGGCGACCGCCAAGCTGCCGCAGCAGGGGCAGACGTTGTGCACATCCAGCCGCTTGAGGCCGCTCAGCGCCGGGGCGGCGGCCATGTGGGTCCAGTAGACCTGCAGCGCGGCGGCCACCAGCGGCAGGCCGCCGGCGTTGTCTCCCGTGTAGTCGTTGGCCAGCACCGCGTCGGCAAGCTTTTCCAGCTCGTCTTCACCCGCCTTGGCCAGGGAGTCCAGCACCGCGAGCACTTCGGGGCTGGCGCCTTCGCGCAGGCCGGTAAGGATGCGTTGCAGGTGCGCACGCCAGGCGGGATCGCGCGGCCAGTCGCTGACCGGCAGCGGCGGCATGCCGTAGCCAGCGGCGCGGGCAAGCGCGTCCGCATCCGGCAGCGGCACTTCGGGATGGTCCTGCAGGCATTCGTGCTGCAGGCGGGTGACGCGACCGAGGAAACGCAGGTACTCGCCGAGGCTGTGATCGGCGGCCAGCGTGTCGAAGCGGCGGGCGCGGTCGGCAAAGACGGCGGCCTTCTGCGGCTGGCACACCTCGATCGGGTCGCTGCTCGGCGGAATCACGCCATCGGCGGCGGAGATGTTCTGGTTGGGATTGAGACTCATGGTGTATCCATAGGACGACCCGCCGTTGAGGGCGGGCCGCCAGTCGGCTCGTGGGGCGGAAAAGCGCCGGGGCGGGAGACGGAACGGCATCTCATGATGCCGGCCGCCCCACCGCCCGCGGTGCAGTCCACCTCAGAGCACGGTCAGCGCTTGTCGCCGGTGACCTGGCGATACCAGGCGCGGTGGTGCTGCTTGGCCCAGGCGCGGGTCACCGTGCCGTAGAGCATGGCGCGGATGGTGCCCTTGGTCCAGATGGCGGCATACACATGCATGATGATGAGGCCGATCATGAACACCGCGGCGGCCGCATGCACCACCGAGGCGACACGGATGACGCCCACCGGCACGGTGATCCAGCTGCGCCACATCAGCACGCCGGTGATGGTGATCAGGCTCATGCCGAGCACCAGCCCCCAGAACAGCATCTTCTGGCCGCCGTTGTACTTGCCCTGCTCCGGCATGTTGTGATCGTCGCCGTTGACCATCTCGCCAACGCGCTTCAGCCACTCGATGTCGCGCTGGGCGATGTAGTTCAGGCGGGCGAAACGCAAGGCCATGATGAGGAAGAACACCGCCATCACCACACCGATGTACGGGTGCAGGATGCGCGTCCATGTCGGACTGCCGAACAGCTGCGTCAGCGGGAAGAAGGCCGGGTGGAAGAACGCCAGCCCGGACAGCGCCAGCAGGATGAAGCAGATGCCCACCACCCAGTGGTTGGCACGCTCCGACGCGTTGTAACGCTGAATGTCGCGAGGATTGCGGATCATTTTGCGTCCTCCTTCTCCAACGCCCGCAGAAGTTCGTCTTCACGTTCCATTTCGTCCTCAAGCTCCTTCGACACCTCGTTGGGGCCCTTCATGACGTAGTGGAACAGGCTGCCCAGCGCCGCCGCACCCAGCGCCGCCATCGCCAGCGGCTTGGTGATGCCCTTCCACAGGCTCACCGTCGGGCTGATGGTCGGATCCTTCGGCAGGTTGTGGTACAGCGCCGGCTTGTCGGCGTGGTGCAGCACGTACATGACGTGGGTGCCGCCGACACCCGCCGGATCATAGAGACCCGCGTTGTCGTAGCCGCGTTCCTTGAGGTCGGTGATGCGCGTCTCGGCGTACTCCTTCATCTTCTCTTTCGAGCCGAACTGGATGGCGCCGGTCGGACAGACCTTGGCGCACGCCGGTGCCTGGCCGACCGCGACGCGGTCGGAGCACAGGGTGCACTTGTAGGCCTTGCCGTCCTGCTTGGAGATGCGCGGCACGTTGAACGGGCAGCCGGTGATGCAGTAGCCGCAGCCGATGCAGTTCTCCTCGTGGAAATCCACGATGCCGTTGCTGTACTGGATGATGGCGCCAGGCGAGGGGCAGGCCTTGAGGCAGCCCGGATCCTCGCAGTGCATGCAGCCATCCTTGCGGATGAGCCACTCCAGGCCGCCGTCGTCGGTCTCCACCTCGTCGAAGCGCATGACCGTCCACTGGTGGGCGGTGAGGTCGTTGGGGTTGTCATACACCCCGACGTTGGTCCCCACTTCCTCGCGGATGTCGTTCCACTCCATGCACGCCGCCTGGCAGGCCTTGCAGCCTATGCAGGCGGAGACGTCGATGAGCTTGGCGACCTCCAGGGTTTCACGGGCCTGCGGAGAAGGCGTGGTGGTCGCCGAGCGCCGCTTGATATCTAGCGATTGCAATGCCATGGCGATCTCCTCAAATCTTCTCGATGTTCACGAGGAAGGATTTGGATTCCGGGGTCTGGGTGTTGGCGTCGCCAACGAAGGGCACCAGCGTGTTGGCGATGTAGCCTGCCTTGGCCTGGCCCAGGAAACCCCAGTGGATCGGAATGCCGACCTGGTGCACGGTCTTGCCGTTGACCTTGAGCGCACGGATGCGCTTGGTCACCACGGCCACGGCACGGATGTAGCCGCGCTTGCTGCTGACCTGCACCTGATCGCCGTTGGCGATGCCCTTCTCATGCGCCAGCCCCTCGCCGATCTCCACGAACTGCTGAGGCTGCAGCACGGCGTTGATATGCACATGCTTGGTCCAGTAGTGGAAATGCTCGGTGAGCCGGTAGGTGGTACCCGCGTACGGGAACTCGGCCGAATTACCAAAGTTCTCCAGATCACCCTTGAAGATCCGCGAGGCCGGGTTGTAGATGGCCTGCGGATTGTTGTTCATCGGGTTTACGTCGATCGGCGTCTCGGTCGGCTCGTAGTGCTCGGGGAACGGCCCTTCGACCATCATGTCCCGGGCGAAGAAGCGCGACACGCCCTCCGGGTTCATGATGAACGGCCCCATGCCGACTTCCGGCGCGGAAGCCGGAGCGAAGTCGGGCACGTCGTCGCCGGCCCACTTCTTGCCGTCCCACCACACCAGCCTGCGCTTGCTGTCCCACGGCTTGCCGGAGGGGTCGGCCGAGGCGCGGTTGTACAGGATGCGGCGGTTGGCCGGCCACGACCATGCCCAGTTCTGGGTCTGGCCATCGCCATACGGGTCGGAGTTGTCCCGGCGCGCCATCTGGTTACCGGCCTGGGTCCAGCTGCCGGCGAAGATCCAGCAACCGCAGGCGGTGGAACCGTCGGCACGCAGCTGGGCGAAGCCATCGAGCTGTTCGCCGGCCTTGCGGATGATCTTGGTCGGATCCGCCGGATCGGCCAGGTCTTCCAGTGCCTTGCCGTTGAATTCCTTCGCCAGTTCCTCGGACGAAGGCTCGTGCGGCATCTTGTACGGCCAGTCGAGATTCAGGATGGGGTCGGGGAACGCACCGCCTTCCTTCTTGTACAGCTCCCGCAGATGCAGGTGCAGGCCGGCCATAATCTCGGTGTCCGGCTTGGCTTCGCCCGGGGGCTCGGCGCCCTTCCAGTGCCACTGCAGCCAGCGCGCGGAGTTCACCAGCGAACCGCTTTCCTCGGCGAAGCAGGTGGTGGGCAGGCGGAACACCGTGGTCTGGATGCTGGCGGTATCGACGTCGTTGAGATCGCCGTAGTTCTTCCAGAACTCGGAGGTCTCGGTCGCCAGCGGATCCATGATGACCAGGTACTTCAGCTTGGCCAGCGCGGTGTTCAGCTTGTGCTTGTTCGGGAACGCGGCCAGCGGGTTGAAGCCCTGGCAGAAGTAGCCATTGACCTCGCCGTGGTACATGTCCTCGAACACCTGCAGCACGTCGTGCGGCTTGTCGAGCTTGGGCAGCCAGTCGTAACACCAGTTGTTGTCGGCGGTAGCGGCCTTGCCGTACCAGGCCTTCATCAGGCTGACGTGGAACTTCTCGTAGTTCTGCCAGTACGACATCTGGTTCGGCCGCATGGGTTTGGGCGCGCGCTTGTCGATGTAGGCGCGGTAATCCGCCTCCTTCTCGCTCGGTAGCGTCATGTAGCCCGGCAGCAGGTTGGTCATCAGACCCAGGTCGGTCAGACCCTGGATGTTGGAGTGACCGCGCAGCGCGTTCATGCCGCCGCCCTTGACGCCGATGTTGCCCAGCAGCAGCTGCACCATCGCCCCGGTGCGGATGATCTGCGAGCCCTGCGAGTGCTGCGTCCAGCCCAGCGCGTACATGATGGTCATCACCCGGCCGGTGCCCGAGGTCGAGGCGATGTACTCGCAGACCTTGAGGAACTGCTTCTCCGGCGTGCCGCAGATGTTGGACACCACATCCGGCGTGTAGCGGCTGTAGTGCTTCTTCATCAGCTGGTACACGCAGCGCGGGTTTTCCAGCGTCGGATCGGTGAGGACGTAGCCGTCCGCGCCACGCTGGTATTGCCAGGTGGACTTGTCGTAGCTGCGCTTCTCGGCGTTGTAGCCGGAGTACAGCCCGTTCTCGAAGCTGAAGTTGTCGTCGACCAGGAACGTGAAGTCGGTGTACGCCTTGACGTACTCGTGCTGAATCTTGTCGTTGGTCAACAGGTAGTTGATGACACCGCCGAGGAAGGCGATATCGGTGCCGGTACGGATGGGGGCGTAGTAGTCGGCAACCGAAGCGGAGCGGGTGAAGCGCGGATCGACCACGACCAGCTTCGCCTTGTTCAGCTTCTTCGCTTCAATGACCCACTTGAACCCGCACGGGTGCGCTTCGGCGGCATTTCCGCCCATGATCAACACTACGTCGGCATTCTTGATGTCCGACCAGGTGTTGGTCATCGCGCCACGGCCAAACGTCGGAGCCAGACTGGCTACCGTCGGGCCGTGTCAGACACGTGCCTGGTTGTCGAATGCAAGCATGCCAAGGTTGCGGACAACCTTGTGCGTAATGTATCCAGCTTCGCTAGGGGAGGCGGAGGCGGCAAGGAAACCGGTGCTCAGCCAGCGATTGACGGTGACGCCATCGGCGTTCTTTTCGATGAAGTTGGCGTCGCGGTCATCCTTCATCAGGCGCGTGATGCGGGAATAGGCTTCTTCCCACGAGATACGCTTCCATTCGTTGGTGCCGGCTTCGCGCACTTCCGGGTACTTAAGGCGGGCGGGGCTGCTGACGAAATCCAGCAGGCCGGCACCCTTGGGGCACAGCGTGCCGCGGTTCACCGGATGGTCCGGGTCGCCCTCGATGTGGATGACCTTCGCCTTGGTGTTCTTGGCGCCATCGCCGATCGAATAGACCAGCAGGCCACAGGCCACGGAACAGTACGGACAGGTGTTACGGGTTTCGGTAGTGTGCGCGAGCTTGAACTGCCTGACCTCCGCCAGCGCCGCAGTCGGGGCGAACCCCATTGCGACCAGGCTGGATCCCGACATGCCCGCGGCACAGACTTTGAAAAAGCCTCGCCTCGAGACGTGCATGATTCCCCCTCTTCGGGTAGTGGTTGTGTTGAAAACCAACCGCTTTATCCGCAAGTTCCGTTCCTCCTCCTTTAGTGCAGGCGGAAAGCGGGTTCTACGGCCGGAACCGGAAAGCAAACCGGGACATTCTGTCCGCAGTGCAGACAGAATGTCCCGGCAGAATACTCCTTCCGGCGTGGTGCTCAGTGCACCATTGCACGAAGCTTGGCGATTCGCTCTTCGGTGGAAGGATGGGTGGAAAACAGGCCGCGCAGCCCGCCGCCGGACAGCGGGTTCATGATCATCATCTGCGCCGTCTCGGGGTGAGCCTCTGCGGTGTGCATCGGGATGCCGCGGGCGTAGGCGTCGATCTTCGCCAGCGCGCTGGCGAGCGCTTCCGGATCGCCGGAGATCTCCGCGCCGCCACGGTCGGCACCGAACTCGCGGGTACGGCTGATGGCCATCTGGATCAGCATGCCGGCGATGGGCGCCATGATCATCACGATGATGGCAACGATGGGGTTGGGGCGGTTTTCGCCGTCGCGCCCGCCAAAGAACATGCCGAACTGGGCCAGCGAGGAGATGGCGCCGGCCACGGTAGCGGAGATGGTCGAGATCAGGATGTCGCGGTTCTTCACGTGCGCCAGCTCGTGCGCCATCACGCCGCGCAGCTCGCGCTCGGAGAGCATGCGCATGATGCCGGTGGTGGCGGCCACTGCGGCGTTCTCCGGGTTGCGGCCGGTGGCGAAGGCGTTGGGCTGGTCCTCGTCGATGATGTACACCTTGGGCATCGGCAGGCCGGCACGGCCGGCGAGGCCCTTCACCATGTTGTACAGATAGGGCGAAGTGGTCTCGTCCACCTCGCGGGCGCGGTACATCTTCAGCACCATCTTGTCCGAGAACCAATAGGCCCAAAGGTTCATGGCCCCACCGAACACCAGCGCCAGCAGCATGCCTTGCTGCCCGCCGATGACCCCGCCGACCACGCCGAACAGGGCGACGATACCGGCCATGAGGATGGAGGTCTTGATCCAGTTTCCGAACATTTCGCGTTTCCTCTCCTAGAGTCCTGCGCTTGGCGGCAAGCCGCCGACACTGCGATAGATGGGGACGAAGGTGCCGCTTTCAATCGCCCTGAGCAGGGGGCGGCACGAATCTCTCACCGGCAGAGACATTGAAACCACGCAGGAATTCCCCCGCCGGCAGGCGCTTGCTGCCGGGGCGCTGCAGTTGCAGCAGGCGCAACGCGCCCTTGCCGCAGGCGACGATGATGCCCTCCTCGCCGGCGGCAAGCACCGTGCCGGCTTGGCCGCCGGCAGCCTCACCTTCCGCCACCTGTTCGGCCGCCCAGATCTTGATCGTCGTGTCCCGCAACGAGCCGACGGCGCCCGGAAAGGGATTGAAGGCGCGGATCGCACACTGCAACTCGGCCGCCGGCCGGCTCCAGTCCAGCGCGGATTCGGCGCGGCCGATCTTGGCGGCGTAGGTCACGCCCGCCTCCGGTTGCGGTTCCGGCGTCAGACCGCCATCCGGCAGCGCAGCCAGGGCTTCGAGGATGGACTGCGCGCCGAGTGCGGCGAGGCGGTCGTGCAGGCTGCCGGTGGTGTCGTCCGGCAGGATGGGCAACCGGCGGCGCAACAGCATCGGGCCGGTGTCCAGGCCTTCGTCCATCTGCATGATGGTGATGCCGGTCTCCGCATCGCCCGCCTCTATTGCACGGTGAATGGGCGCAGCACCACGCCAGCGGGGCAGCAGGGAAGCGTGGATGTTGAGGCAGCCATAGCGCGGCAGATCGAGCACCGCCTTCGGCAGGATGAGGCCATAGGCGGCCACTACCAGCACGTCCGGGGCACAGGCGAGAAGCGCCGCGCGCTGCTCCTCGGTGCGCAGACGCTCCGGCTGATCCACCGGGAAGCCGCGGTCGAGCGCGAGTTGCTTCACCGGGCTGGGCATCAGCTTCATGCCGCGGCCGGCAGGGCGATCGGGCTGCGTCAGCACCAGCGGGATCTCGTAACCGGCAGCGGCGATCGCATCCAGCGCGCAGGCAGCGAATTCGGGCGTGCCCGCGAAGGCGACGCGAAGAGGGCGATTCATGGAGTTCAAAGCCTGGAGAAGAACGCAGCCAACCTAGGCCGGCTGCCGGGAGGAAGCGCTTCAGGCGGTGATGCGTGCCTTCTTCGCAAGCCTGGTCTTGATGCGGCCGAGCTTGAGGGGAGACAGGTATTCGACGAAGACCTTGCCATCCAGGTGATCGATCTCGTGCTGGATGCACACCGCGAGCAAGCCCTCGGCCTCTAGTTCGAAGGTCTCGCCCTTGTCGTTGAGCGCCTTCACCTTCACCCGCTCGGCGCGGGTCACCTTCTCGTACACGCCCGGCACCGACAGACAACCCTCTTCGCACACCTGCTCGCCGGAACGCTCGAGGATCTCCGGGTTGATGAAGGCGATCAGGCCGCTCTTGTCCTCGCTCACGTCGATCACCACCACCCTGCGGTGAACATCGACCTGCGTGGCGGCCAGGCCAATGCCCGGCGCTTCATACATCGTCTCCGCCATGTCCTGGACCAGACGGCGGATGGAGTCATCCACCTCGGTCACCGGGCGGGCCACGGTGTGAAGGCGGGAATCGGGATATCGGAGGATGGGTAACAGAGCCATAAATGCTTGCCGGGTTAAGCCATTACGTGCAGAATTTCAAGCGGTTTGACATGCATGCCTACGTGCTGAGACGGCCTGCGCCGACCGCACACACCGCGAACAGAAGTCGTGGACCCGGCGGAACAGAGGGCGTTCCGAGCGGGCCGCCGCCCGTACCTACCGGAAACGAGCAATGATCCGAATTATATTCCCTCTCGTCCTCTGCATCGCAGGCCTGTTGAGCGGCCCGGCGGCGGCACAGGGCGTAGCGCTGGCGGATGATGCGCCCGACACCTACACGGTGGTCCGCGGCGATACGCTGTGGGGCATCTCGGGCCGCTTCCTCAAGCAGCCGTGGCGCTGGCCGGAAGTCTGGCGTCTGAACCGCGACCAGGTGCGCAACCCGCACCTGATCTACCCCGGCCAGATCATCATGCTGGACCGCAGCGGCCCCTGGCTCACCGTCGGCCGGCGTGTCGGCGGCACCCAGGACGAAAAGCTCTTTCCCCAGGTCTATAGCGAAGCGCTCGGCCAGGCCGTGCCCAGTATTCCGCTGCATGTCATCGACCCCTTCCTCGTCCAGCCGCTGGTGGTCGATCAGGCGCGGGTGGAGGGCTCCGCCACCATCGTCGCCACCGAAACCAGCCGGGTCTATATGGGCGCAGGCGACACGGTATTCGCCAAGAACGTGCGCGACGGCGTGGACGTGTGGCAGATCTACCGCCCTGCCCGTCCGCTGGAGCGCCCGGGCACGCGGGAAATCATCGGCTACGAAGTCGTCCATCTCGGCTCAGCGCGGGTGAGCGAGCGCGGCAACCCGACCACGCTGGAGATCATCAACGCCAACGAGGAGATCGGCGTCGGCGATCTGATGCTGCCGAGCGAACGGCCGACCGTGTTCTCCTATGCGCCGCATGCGCCGGAGCAAGAAGTGAACGGCCAACTGGTCTCCATCCACCGCGGCGTTGCGGAGACCGGCAGCCTCAACGTCGTCGCGCTGGATATCGGCGCCAAGGAAGGCCTGGAGCGCGGCCATGTGCTGGCGCTGTATCGCAACCGCGGCACCGCGGATTACACCGAAAACGGTTCCCGCGAGATCTATGTGCTACCGGAGAAGCGCTACGGCCTGGCGGTGGTGTTCCGCGTCTTCGACCACATCGCCTACGCGCTGGTGATGGAGTCGGATGGTCCGGTCACCCTCGGCGACCGCGTCCGCAAACCCTGATCCATTGACCGCAGACACCGACCTCAGCGATCTCGCCGCCTGGCTGCGGCTGACGCTGGAGCCCGGCCTAGGGCCGGCACAGCAGCGCAAGCTGCTCTCCGCCTTCGGCCTGCCCCGGCAGATCTTCGATGCCAGCCGCAGCAGTCTTGCCGGCGTCGTCGGCAACGAGGCAGCCGACTTGTTGTCGGCCCAGCCCGACCAGGCCGCCATCGATACCGCCCTCGCCTGGGCCAGCGAAGACGGCAACCATATCCTGACCCTGGCGGACGCCGCCTATCCCAAGGCGCTGCTGGATATCGCCGATCCCCCCGCGCTACTGTACGCCAAGGGCAACGCGGATCTTCTCGACCGGCCCGCCCTGGCGATCGTCGGTGCCCGTTCGGCCACGCCGCAAGGCGAGGAAAACGCCCATGCCTTCGCCCGCCACCTGTGCTCGGCCGGGCTCACCATCGTCAGCGGACTTGCGCTGGGCATCGATGCCGCCGCCCACCGCGGTGCGCTGGCGGACGAAGCCGCAGCCACCATCGCGGTGATCGGCACAGGGGCGGATCGCATCTACCCGGCCAGGAATGCCTCGCTGGCGCGGGAAATCGCGGCGCGCGGCCTCATCCTCAGCGAGTTCCCTCTGGGCAGCGCCGCCCAGCGCCACCACTTTCCCCGCCGCAACCGGCTCATCGCCGGCCTCTCGCTCGGCGTGCTGGTGGTGGAGGCGGCCGTCGGCAGCGGCTCGTTGATAACCGCCCGGCTGGCGACCGAGTGCGGCCTGGAAGTATTCGCCATTCCCGGCTCCATCCATTCACCGCTGTCCCGCGGCTGTCACCGCCTGATCCGCGACGGCGCCAAACTGGTGGAGACCGCCGAGGACATCCTGGAAGAACTGCGCCCCCGGCTCGAGCTGCCACGCCCGACCTCAACCCCGGCCGCCGCGAACCCGACCCGACCTGCCGACGACGGTGACGGCGACAAAGCCAGCAAAAAGCTGCTCTCCGCCCTCGGTCACGACCCCGTGGACATCGACACATTGGCGCTCCGCTGCGGCTTGACGGTGGATGCGCTCTACGCCATGCTCCTTGCCATGGAACTGGATGGACGCATCGCCCGCCTGCCGGGCAACCGGTTCCAGCGCCTGTAAGCTGCCGCCTCCGCGGCCATGCCAGGCGGATCAGGCAACAACGCGCGGGGTCGTCGAGACCCGCCGCGGCGATTCCGGGAGGTGACCTTGTTCGACATTCTTGTATACCTCTTCGAAAGCTACATCCACGCCGATGCCTGCCCCGAGTCGGAGCAACTTGCCCGCAAACTGTCGGCGGCGGGCTTCGAGGACGAAGAAATTACCGAAGCGCTGGAATGGCTGTCCGGCTTGCGCCGGGTGGCGGAAACCGCGCTTCCCTGTGTCGCGCCCTCTGCCGGCGCGATCCGTCTCTACGCCGAAGAGGAAACCGCCAGGCTGAATCCCGAATGTCGTGGCTTCCTGGCCTTTCTCGAAAGCGCCGGCGTGCTCGACGCCCTCAGCCGCGAGATGATCATCGAGCGGGCCATGGCGCTCGACAAGCTCAGCATCAACCTGAACCGGCTCAAGGTCATCGTGCTGATGGTGCTGTGGCAACAGGAACAGCCCATGGACAGCCTGATCGTAGACGAGCTGCTCTCCAGCGAGGACGAGGAACAAGGCCCGGTCCTGCACTGAGCCTTACCGCCTAACTGTCCGGCTTGCACGTCGGGCAGACGCCTCTTTATCATCCGCCGCTTCATAACCTCCGGGGCCACGGCCGGCAACGGCTTCCTGCCCCCGCCCAACAGGCATGAGCAAGCAACTGATCATCGCGGAAAAGCCTTCCGTTGCGCAGGACATCGCCCGTGCGCTGGGCGGCTTCACCAAGGAGAAGGACTACTACGAGTCCGACGACTATGTGTTGTCGTCCGCCGTGGGCCACCTTCTCGAGCTGGCCGTGCCCGAGGAATACGAGGTCAAGCGGGGCAAATGGACCTTCGCCCACCTGCCGGTCATCCCGCCGCACTTCGCCCTGAAGCCGATCGAGAAGACCGACGACCGCCTGAAGTTGCTGACGCGGCTGATCAAGCGCAAGGACGTCACCGGCCTGATCAACGCCTGTGACGCGGGGCGCGAAGGCGAGCTGATCTTCAACTTCATCGTCCAGCACGCCGGCACCAGCAAGCCGGTGCAGCGGCTGTGGCTGCAGTCGATGACTGCCACCGCGATCCGCGACGGCTTCGCCCACCTGCGGACCGCGCGGGACGTGGAAGGCCTGCGCAACGCCGCCGTCTGCCGTGCCGAATCCGACTGGCTGATCGGCATCAATGGCACACGGGCGATGACCGCGTTCAACTCCAAGACGGGCGGTTTCCACCTCACCACCGTCGGCCGCGTGCAGACACCCACGCTGGCCATCGTGGTCGAGCGCGAGGACAAGATCCGCAAGTTCAAGCCGCGCGACTACTGGGAGCTGGAAGCCAGCTTCGGCTGCCAGGCGGGCGAGTACGCCGGCCGCTGGTTCGACGAGCAGTTCAAGAAACCGGAAGGCGACGAGCACGCCAACGCTCACCGCCTGTGGGACAAGGCCAAGGCGGAAACCATCCGCGCCAAGTGCGAGGGCAAGCCGGGCAAGGTCAGCGAGGAGTCCAAGCCTTCCACGCAGCTGTCGCCGCTGCTGTTCGACCTCACCAGCCTGCAGCGCGAAGCCAATGGCCGCTTCGGCTTCTCCGCCCGTGTCACCCTGCAGTTGGCCCAGGCGCTCTACGAAAAGCACAAGGTACTCACCTACCCGCGTACCGATGCCCGCGCGCTGCCCGAGGACTACCTCGGCACGGTGAAGGACGTGATGCGCGGCCTGCCGGACGAGTACGCGCTCTTCGCCAATGAGATCGCCAAGCAAGGCTGGGTGCGACCGAACAAGCGCATCTTCAACAACGCCAAGATCTCCGACCACTTCGCCATCATTCCCACCGGCACGCTGCCCAAGAGCCTGTCGGAAGCCGAGCAGAAGATCTACGATCTCGTCACCCGGCGCTTCTTGGCGGTGTTCTATCCGGCCGCCGAGTACCAGATCACCACCCGCATCACCCGCGTCGAAGGCGAAGCCTTCAAAACCGAAGGCAAGGTGCTGGTGAATGCCGGCTGGCTGGCCGTTTACGGCAAGGAAGCGGCGAACGAGAAGGACGACAAGGAGGGCGGCGGCCCGCAGCTGGTGCCGGTGCAGCCGAACGAAACCGTCGCCACCGAGGACATCCTGCTCAAGTCGCTGCAGACCAAGCCGCCGGCGCGCTTCAACGAAGCCACGCTGCTGTCGGCCATGGAAGGCGCCGGCAAAATGGTGGACGACGAGGAACTGCGTGCCGCCATGGCCGAGCGCGGCCTCGGCACACCAGCCACCCGCGCGCAGATCATCGAAGGCCTGATCGCCGAGCAGTACATCCACCGCGAAGGCCGCGAGCTGATCCCCAGCGCCAAGGCCTTCTCGCTGATCACGCTGCTGAAGGGCCTGGGCGTCAATGCACTGACTTCGCCGGAGCTCACCGGCGGCTGGGAGTACAAGCTGTCGCGCATGGAGCGCGGCGAGCTGTCGCGCGAAGCCTTCATGGGCGAGATCGCCGAAATGGCGCGTGAGGTGGTGGAGCGCGCCAAGCGCTACGAATCCGACACCGTGCCGGGCGAATTCGTCGCCCTGCAGACGCCTTGCCCCAAGTGCGGCGGCACGGTGAAGGAGAACTACAAGAAGTTCGCCTGCCAGTCCTGCGACTGGAGCACCTGGAAGATCGTCGCCGGCCGCCAGTTCGAGATCCCGGAGATCGAGACCCTGCTGCGCGAGGGCAAGGTCGGTCCGCTGCTGGGCTTCCGCAACAAGATGGGCCGGCTGTTCAACGCCGAGATCAAGCTCAACGACGACAAGCAGCCGGAGTTCGATTTCGGCCAGCCGAAGGAAGGCGAGGAAGGCGCCGAGGCGGTCGATTTCTCCGATCAGCAATCCCTCGGGCCCTGCCCCAAGTGCAGCAGCGCAGTATACGAACACGGCCTGGCCTACGTCTGCGAGAAGTCGGTGGGCCCGGGCAAGAGCTGCGACTTCCGCTCCGGCAAGATCATCCTGCAGCAGCCCATAGACCGGGACCAGATGAGCAAGCTGCTGGCCGAGGGCAAGACGGATCTGCTGAAGGGCTTCGTTTCCGCCCGTACCCGACGCAAGTTCTCCGCCTTCCTGGTGCGGGGGAAGGATGGCAAGGTCGGCTTCGAGTTCGAACCCCGCGCGCCCAAGGCGACCCCCGCCAAGGCAAGTGCCGGCAAGGCCGAGAAGAGCGGCGAAGCAGCGGAGGCCAAGCCGGCCCCACGCAAGCGCGCCAGCAAATCCGCCTGAGTACTACCAAGACAGCAAAAGACAACGGGCCCTTTCGGGCCCGTTCGTTTTTCTGCTCGCGGCGCCGGCCGCGGCTGGCGATCGCTCATCCCTCCAGCAGGCTGCGCAGCATCCAGGCGTTCTTCTCGTGCACTTGCATGCGCTGGGTGAGCAGGTCGGTGGTCGGCTCGTCGCTGTTCTTGTCCGTCAGCGGCAGGATGCTGCGGGCGGTTCTGACCACTGCCTCCTGACCCTGCACCAGGATGCGGATCATGTCGTTCGCCGCCGGCACGCCATCCGGCTCGCCGATGCTGGCCAGTTGCTGGAACTGCTTGTAGGTGCCCGGCGCCGGGAAACCCAGGGCGCGGATGCGTTCCGCCACCAGATCTACCGCCAACGCCAGCTCGTTGTACTGCTGCTCGAACATCAGGTGCAGCGTGTTGAACATCGGGCCGGTGACGTTCCAGTGGAAGTTGTGGGTGGTGAGGTAGAGGGTGTAGGTATCCGCAAGCAGCCGGGAAAGGCCGTCCGCGATCTTGGCCCTTTCTTCCTTGTTGATGCCGATGTCGATGTCCATGGTATTTCTCCTTGTCTGTCGAACGGATGGCCTTGCAACAGCCGATGGATGAATCCTATTCCCCTGCCCTCGATAGTGCTAATTGATCCTCGGAATTCCCCTCATCGGGTTTACCTATCGCGCCGCCGCCTGCTCAAGCGGCCTCGGTAAGCGCTGCCCGGCCCAGCGGGCGTACGCCGGGCAGTTCGCTTTCCAGGATAGCAGTGCGCAGGATGTCGATCGCACCGCTGCGCGGGTAGGTCACCCGCCAGGCCAGCGCTACCCGGCGCACCGGCTGCGGCTCGGCAAAGGGACGTACCGCCACCAGCTGGTTCTGTAGCGTCATCTCGTCGGCGGCGGAGCTGGGCAACACGGTGACGCCCAGGCCGGTGGCGACCATGTGGCGTATGGTCTCCAGCGAACTGCCTTCCAGCGTGCGCTGCAGGCCGCCGACGTTGCGGCAGTGCGGACAGACTTCCAGCACCTGGTCGCGGAAGCAGTTGCCGGCGCCCAGCAGCAACAACTGGTCGTTGGCGAGCTGGTCGGGATCGATGCTCTCGCTGTTCTTCCACGGATGCTCGGCCGGGATGAGCACCCGGAAGGGTTCGTCGTACACCGGCTGGGCAACGATGCCGGCTTCCTCGAAGGGCAGGCTGATGATGATGACATCAAGCTCGCCGCGCTTGAGCGCCTCCGCCAGCCGGGTGGTGTAGTTCTCCTGGATGATCAGCGGCATGCGCGGCGCCAGCTGATGCACCCGCGGAATCAGCCGCGGCAGCAGGTAGGGCCCGATGGTGTAGATGACGCCGACGCGCAGCGGCCCCGCCAGCGGATCCTTGCCTGCGGCGGCGATCTCCTGGATCTGGCCGGCCTCCATCAGCACCTTTTCCGCCTGGGCGACGATGCGGCGACCCGTCTCGGTGATCTTGACCTCGGCGGCGCTGCGCTCGAACAGCTGTATGCCCAGTTCGTCCTCCACCTTCTTGATCGCCACCGACAAGGTGGGCTGGCTGACGTGGCATTTCTCAGCCGCCCGGCCGAAGTGGCGTTCGTGCGCCAGGGCGACGAGATAACGTAGATCGGTAAGCGTCATAAACTAGCGTCCTGCCGTGGCAGGTCCTCGGTACCGGAGAGGGCCGATGTTACCCCGCACAGCCGCGGACCGGGAGCGCAAGGCCCAGGATGGGCAGGGCTGCTGCCCGCGCGCAGCGGGAACACCCCGCACATGACGGCGTCCACCGCTGACGCAAGAACAGGAAATCGCTCCAGGGAGTTCAAGCCGATGAAAAAACTCGTACTCGCCACTGCTTTCACCCTCGCTTTCGGTGGCCTGCCGGCCGCGCCGGTGCTGGCCCAGGTCCAGGCTCAGACTGGCCCCGCTACCAATTCGCCGGCGGCCAACCCCAGCCGTTTCGGCTTGCCGGACTTCGGCGACCTGGTCGAACAGGTCGGCCCGGCGGTGGTGAACATCAGCGTCGTGCAGCAGCAAGCGCAGGGCCAGGCCGATCCAGACAATCCCTTCGCCAACGATCCCTTCTACGACTTCCTGCGCCGCTTCGGCGTGCCGGTGCCGGGCATGCCCGGCGCGCCGGGCGCGCCGGGCGGATCGCCGCGCATCAGCCGCGGCATCGGCTCCGGCTTCATCGTCAGCAAGGACGGCTATGTGCTGACCAACGCTCATGTGGTGGGCGAGGAAGGCGCAGAAGTCACCGTCACCCTGATCGACAAGCGCGAGTTCAAGGCCAAGGTCATCGGCACCGACAAGCGCACCGACATCGCGGTGATCAAGATCGAGGCGGACAACCTGCCCACGGTACGCATCGGCGATGCCGAGCGTGCCCGCGTCGGCGAATGGGTGATCGCGGTCGGCTCGCCATTCGGCTTCGACCACACCGTTACCGCCGGCATCATCTCGGCCAAGGCCCGCCGCCTGCCGGACGAGAACTACGTGCCTTTCCTGCAGACCGACGTCGCCATCAACCCCGGCAACTCCGGCGGGCCGCTGTTCAACCTCAACGGTGAAGTAGTCGGCATCAACTCGCAGATCTACTCCCGCTCCGGCGGCTTCATGGGCATCTCCTTCGCCATTCCGATGGACGTGGCGATGAATGTGAAGGACCAGCTGATCGCCCATGGCCGGGTTCAGCGCGGGCGGCTGGGCGTCGCCATTCAGGGCGTGAACAAGGAACTGGCGCAGTCCTTCGGCCTGCCGGACGCACGCGGCGCACTGATCGCCAGCGTCGACCCGGGCAGCGCGGCGGAAAAGGCCGGGCTCAGATCCGGCGACGTGGTGCTGGCAGTGGATGGCACCACGGTGGAGGATTCCGCCGACCTGCCGCGGGTGATAGGCGACAAGCGCCCCGGCACCCGCATCCGCCTGGATGTATGGCGCGAGGGCAAGCGCCGGGAAGTGGCAGCCACGCTGGACGAACTGAATCCGGAGGCCAGCGCCTCCGCCCAGCGGCCGGGCCGCGGCGACAGCACCGGCGGCAAGCTGGGCCTCAGCGCCCGCCCGCTGAGCGGCCAGGAAGCGAGCCAGCTCGGCATCGGCGGCGGGCTGTTGGTGGAGAACGTCAGCGGACCGGCCGCCCGCGCCGGCCTCCAGCGCGGCGACATCATCCTGTCGCTGAACAACCAGCCGGTGGTGACGGTGGAGCAACTGCGCCAGCAGCTGGAACGGGTGGGCAACCGCTTCGCGCTGCTGATCCAGCGCGGCGGTGCGCGCATCTTCGTGCCGGTGCGCCTGGACTGAGGCAGGCGCCGCTGGCTGAGGCCAGCACGGGGCAGCCGGCCCGAGCGCCGCTGCCCCGCCAGCAGATCAAACCCGGAAGCGCGACACCGATTCCTGCAGGCTGGCGGCCAGCCGCTCCAGTTCCTGCGCCGCTTCCACCGTCTGCTCGATGGCGCGGTTGTTGTCGCTCGCCATGTGGGCGATCTCGTCGATGCTGCCAGTGACTTTCTCGCTGGAACGGCGCTGCTCGCCGGTGGCGCCGGCAATGCGGTCCAGCCCCTCGCCGACTTCGCCAACCGAGGTATTCGCCGCGTCGAACACCTCGGACACCGTATCCGCCGCCTCCCGGCTGGACGCCAGGTGCTCCAGCCCGCGGGCGATGGATTCCTGTACCGAGGCCGACTGCCGGGTGATGTCCTGGGTGATGCCGTCGATCTCGCCCGCCGAGCGCGCCGACTTCTCCGCCAGCTTGCGCACTTCATCGGCCACCACCGCGAAACCGCGGCCCTGCTCGCCCGCCCGCGCAGCCTCGATGGCAGCGTTGAGCGCCAACAGATTGGTCTGCTCGGCAATCTCCCGCACCTCGCGCGTCATGTCGGTGATGGAGGCGGTGGATTGCACGAAGGCGCCAGCGGCTTCCGCCATCTGCTTCACCGCCTCTTCCACCTCGCCGACCTCGCCGATCAGCCGCGCCAGCGTCTGCTGGCCTTCGCGGGAACGGGTAAGGCTGTCGCGCGAACGCTCGCGCACTTCCTCTGCGCTGCCGGCGATATGGGCGATGTTGCTGGTGAGCGCATCCACCGCCGCTGCGGCTTCCACCGAACTGTCGTTCTGCCGGTGCGAGCTCTCCGCCAGCCGCGCCGCCCCGGTGGCGAGGCTGCGCGCCGAGACGGTGACCGCCGAGGCCGAACTGCCGACCTGGCGCACCAGCTCGGCGATGGTGGCGAGCATGCGGTTGAAGCTGGCGGCGGTGCGACCGATCTCGTCGTCGCCGGCAATCTCCAGCCGGCGGGTCAGGTCGCCACCGCCCTGGGCGATCTCGCCCAGGCTGTCACCCAGGTGTGCAAGCGGCCGGCTGACGAAACGGCGGATGAAGAGATAGACGAAGCCCAGCAGCGGGACGGACACCAGCAGCGCAAACAGGATGCTCTTGTTGCGGAAGTCATTCACCGCGCTGTTCACCTGGTCCAGCGAGATGCGCATGCTCACCGCCCCCAGCGGCGTGCCTTCCGTGACCTGGTGGCACATCACGCAGTCCTTGCCGAGATAGTTGCGCGATGCCAGCGCGGGAATGACGACGCGCAGGTGGCCATCCCCCTCGACGCGCATCACCGGCGCGCCACCGCCCATCACCTCGCGCTCCACCGCATCGAGCGTGACCTCGCCGGCGGTGCCGGGGCCGAACAGTTTGCTCACCTGCTCGCCGCGGATGACCTTCAGGTCGCGCACCGCAGAGAGTTCCTTGATCTGATCGAGGAAGACATCGCGCTGCGCCACCGTGCCGGTGATCATCATGCCGGTCAGCCCGGCCATGGTCATTTCATTGACGGTGGCGGCAAAATCCTTTGCCTGCTCGATGGCAATATCCCGGTTCACCCGGGTCTCCCATGCGATCATGCTGCCCCAGGCCACCACCAGCATCAGCCAGATGGCACCCGTGAGTCTTACCCAGATCGGCGTATCTGCCAGGCGACGCATATTCATATTCTCCCTGCCTCCTCTGCCACCCTGTTGCCTTGCTGCGTTGTTGTCTTTCTTATGGCTGTCTACGACCATACGACGAAGAGCTTAAATCCATCCCTATCCGCAACCTCGCTCAGATACCCATTTCGGGTTTCTTCAGCACACACCCATCATCCATCACTGCAATGCAACATCCGGGCAGATCGCAGCCGAACCTTTTGAGGGCCCCGGCTGTCTAGCCCGTCCGGGGCTCATCGCCCTTGTCATACGCTTTCATCAACCACGTCCCACGAGGAACATATGAAAAAAAGCATCGCCCTCGCCGCTTTCGGCATCGCCGCCTTCAGCTTCGCCGCCACCGCTTCCGCCCAGGCCAAGCCCGAAGACCAGATCAAGTACCGCAAGGCGGGTTACAGCTTCATGAGCTGGAACATGGGCAAGATCAAGAGCAACCTGGAAGGCACCTACAACAAGGACCAGGTGATCGCCGCCGCCAATGCCATTGCCGGCATCGCCAACTCCGGCATGGGCGCGCTGTACGGCCCGGGTACCGAGAAGGACGTCGGTGACCAGAAGACCCGCGCGAAGCCGGAACTGTTCCAGAACATGCAGGAAGTCGGCCGCATCGCCACCGATTTCAACGCCGCCACCACCAAGCTCGCGTCTGTCGCCGCCACTGGCGACAAGGCCGCGGTGCAGGCTGCCTTCGGCGAAGTCGGCAAGAACTGCAAAGCCTGTCACGACAAGTTCCGCGCCGATTGAGCGCTGGCCGGGCAAGCTCCGCCACCCACCCGATAGGGTGCACCGGCGGACGTCCGGCCGCTGTGCCGGACCGCACGAAGCGGTGCCGGCATGAATAGAGAAACGCCCCGGTCATCCGGGGCGTTTCTCTTTCCGCAACCTGGCCTTACCAGGCCGGCGCTTCCTGCGCCGGCGGGGGCGGAGGTGGCGGTGCCAGCAGCCCGCCGGCACTCGCCCAGGCGACACAGCCGGCCACCGCGGCCGCCACCATGAAGGCGAGCGCGCCGCCGCCGCTGGCCGGGCGTGCCGCGCCTTCGCTCGCTTCCTTCACCCCGGTGATCATGGGTTTCACCAGGTTGTCCTTCTTCACCCGGGCGTAGAACAGGATGGCTGCCACATGCACCACCACCAGTGCAACGATCACCCACATGTTCTGGCGGTGCAGGCCGGTAAGCCAGTCGCTGGTGTCCTTGGAAACCAGCGAATACAGCGGCGCGGTAAACGCGATGTCGTCGTTGGACAGCAGGCCGCTGACCACCTGGAACAGCAACACTAGCAGCAGCGCCAGCACCGACAGCGCCCCCAGCGGGTTGTGACCTACACCCTGCCATTGGCCGCGCAGATAGGCAGAAATGCGGGCCGGACCGGGCACGAAGGTGGCAAAGCGGGCGTAGGTGGAACCGGCCACGCCCCACACCAGGCGGAAAGCCAGTAGGCCGGTAATGGCAATGCCGAGGCGGCCATGCCAGACGATGAGGTTGCCGCCGAGCAGGCCGGTGACGAAGGCACCGACCACCAGTGCCAGCAGCAGCCAGTGGAACAGCCGGGTGGGAAGATCCCATACCCGGATCAGCTTTTTGTTCATTCGGAATGATCCTGGTTGAAAAACGGACGACTGCACGGACCGGACAAGCCTGGATTGGTTTCCGCGCCGCAGCAAATACAGCCGGCCTGGCGACCGCAAGATGCAACAGCGGGCACCCCTTGTCCACAGGGTTTTCCGCAGCTGCGGACACATCGCTACCGCTGGTTCCAGCACAACGACCGAGCAGCATTCCAGGCCGCACGGCCCTCGGCGGACCAGCAAGGAGCGCAGTGCCGGCCTGGAACTGGAAATAAAGACCTACGCTTCTAAGCTGGCCCTTAGCGCCGCTTACATTTCAACCAGCGCTACCTCTACTGTGCCAACACCTGCCGCCATGGCGACGAAAAACGCGGCGTGATCGCCTCCGTCAGCTACCGCTGGCAGGCGGGGCCGCCACGCCCTGCCGGCTGGCGAGGAATTCCACCAGGTGGCGGCCGGTGTGGGAGCGCTGCTGCGCCATCGCCACTTCCGGCGGTCCTTCGGCAACGATCTCGCCGCCGCCTTCGCCACCTTCCGGGCCGAGGTCGATCAGCCAGTCGGCCTCCGCCATCACGTCCAGGTCGTGCTCGATGACGAGCACGGTGTGGCCGGCGTCCGCCAGGCGGTGCAGCACCCGGATCAACTTGTCCACGTCCGCCATGTGCAGGCCCACCGTTGGCTCGTCCAGCACGTAGAGCGTGTGCTTGTCCGCCGGCAGCGGTTCGCCGCCGGTATCCACCGGATCGCCGGCGCGCTTGCGCACCTTGGCCAGCTCGGTGACCAGCTTGATGCGTTGGGCCTCGCCGCCGGACAGCGTCGGGCTGGGCTGGCCCAGCGTGAGGTAGCCGAGGCCGACGTTCTGCAGCAGTTGCAGCGGATGCGCCACCGCGGGATGGGCGGCGAAGAAGCCCACTGCCTCGTCCACCGGCATCGCCAGCACCTCGGCCACCGTCTTCTCGCGCCAGCGCACCGACAGCGTCTCCGGGTTGAAGCGGCCGCCGCCGCAGGCTTCGCAGGGCGTCTTCACATCCGGCAGGAAGTTCATCTCCACCGTGGTCTGGCCGGCGCCGTCGCACACCGGGCAACGACCGGCGCCGGTGTTGAAGGAGAAGCGCGAGGCGTTCCAGCCACGCGTGCGGGCGTCGAAAGTATCGGCGAAGAGTTTGCGGATGGCGTCCCAGAAACCGACGTAGGTGGCCGGGCAGGAGCGCGGCGTCTTGCCGATGGGGGTCTGGTCCACCTCTAGCACGCGGCCGACCTGCTGCCAGCCGTCGATGGCGCGGCAGCCGACCAGGGTGTGATTGCTTTCCTCCGGCTGCGCCTTGCCGCGGCGGCGGGCGCGCACCGCTTCCGGATCGCCGAGCAGGGCGCGCAGGTTGGCGTGGATGACGTCCCGCGCCAGCGAGGATTTGCCCGAGCCGGAAACGCCGGTGACCACGGTGAGGCGGGCCAGCGGCACTTTCGCATCGACAGTGCGCAGGTTGTGCAGGTTGGCGCCGCGCACCTGGATGGCGGGATGGCGCGCCGCCACCGCGCGGCGCGGCCGCAGCGGATGCTGCAGCGGCGCGCGGAAGCAGGCACCGGTGGCGGATTCCGGCGCGGCGATCAGCGCCGGCAGCGTGCCTTCGGCCACCACCCGGCCGCCGCGCACGCCGGCGCCGGGGCCGAGGTCGATGACGTGGTCGGCGCGGCGTATGGTGTCCTCGTCGTGCTCCACCACCAGCAGGGTGTTGCCGCGATCGCGCAGCGCTTCCAGGGTGTCCAGCAGCAGGCGGTTGTCGCGCGGGTGCAGGCCTATGGTGGGTTCGTCCAGGATGTAGCAGACGCCGCGCAGGTTGGAGCCGAGCTGGGCCGCCAGGCGGATGCGCTGCGCCTCGCCGCCGGACAGCGTGGGCGCGGCGCGATCCAGCGCCAGGTAGCCGAGGCCGACGTGCTGGAGGAAATCCAGCCGGCCGCGGATTTCGCTGACCAGGTCTCGGGCAATGTCGGCCTCGCGCGGCGCCAGCTCCAGCGCGGCGAAGAAGCCGGCGGCCCTGTCCACCGGCAGTTCGGCGAGCTGGTGCAGGCCCTGGTCGCGGAAGCGCACCGCGCGCGCCACCGGATTCAGCCGCGCGCCGTGGCAGGCGGGGCAGGCTTCGTCGCCGTGCACGGTTTCCTCCGCATCGCCGAGGTCCAGCGCGTCCGGATCTTCCACCTTGCCGGCTACTTTCAGGCCGGTGCCGTAGCAGCTGGGGCACCAGCCGTGCTTGGCGTTGTAGGAGAACAGCCGCGGGTCCGGCTCGGGAAAGCCGGTGCCGCAGCTGGGGCAGGCGCGCTGGGTGGAAAAGGTGACCGGCGCGGCGCCCAGCTTGCCCAGTTCCACCACCTTGAGCACGCCCTTGCCGTGCTCCAGCGCCTCATGCACCCGCTCGCGCAGCAGGGCTTCCTTGTTGGCGGCGAGCTTGACCATGCCCACCGGCAGCTCGATGTTGTGTTCCTTGTAGCGGTCCAGCCGCGGCCACTTGGCGGTGGGCAGGTATTCGCCATCCACCCGCAGCTGCTCGTAGCCCTTGCCGCGCGCCCACTTGGCGAGGTCGGTGTACAGGCCCTTGCGGTTCACCACCAGCGGCGCCAGCAGTTCGATGGACTGGCCACGGTAGTCGCGCATCAGTTGGGCGACGATGGCCTCGAAGCTCTGCGGCGTCACTGGCACGTCGCAGGTGGGGCAGTACTGGGTGCCGAGTTTGACGTAGAGCAGGCGCAGGAAGGGGTGGATTTCGGTGAGCGTGGCCACCGTGCTCTTGCGCCCGCCGCGGCTGGTGCGCTGCTCGATGGCCACCGTGGGCGGAATGCCGAACAGGCCGTCCACATCCGGCCGGCTGGCCGGCTGCACGAACTGGCGGGCGTAGGCGTTGAGCGATTCCAGGTAGCGGCGCTGGCCCTCGCCGAAGACGATGTCGAAGGCCAGGGTGGACTTGCCGGAGCCGGACAGGCCGGTGATCACGGTGAACTTGTCGCGCGGAATCTGCAGCGAGACGTTCTTGAGGTTGTGCTCGCGGGCGTGGCGGATCTCGATCGCCGGCGCCGCCACCGGCCGGTAGCTGGCGCGCTTTTCCGCTGCCTTGGGCAGGGCCTTGCGCCGGGTGCGGGCGAGTTCGGCAGCGTAGTCGCGCAGCGCGGCGCCGGTGTGGGAAGCCTTGTGCTCGCGCACCACCTCCGGCGGGCCATCCACCACGATGCCGCCGCCAGCATCGCCGCCCTCGGGGCCGAGGTCGATGATCCAGTCGGCGGCGGCGATCACGTCGAGGTTGTGCTCGATGACGATCAGCGAGTTGCCCGCCTCCAGCAGCTTGCCGAAAGCGCCCAGCAGGGTGGCGACGTCCTCGAAGTGCAGGCCGGTGGTGGGTTCATCGAACAGGAACAGCAGGCCGCCTTGCGCTTCCTTGCCACTGCTCTTCTTGCCCTTCTTCTGCGCCGCTTCGGCGAGATGGCCGGCGAGCTTGAGGCGCTGGGCCTCGCCGCCGGACAGCGTGGGCACCGGCTGGCCCAGGCGCAGATAGTCCAGGCCAACGTCCGCCAGCGGCGCCAGCGCGGCCAGCACCTTGGGCTGGTCGGCGAAGAAATCCAGCGCCTCGCGCACCGTCATCTCCAGCACCTCGGCCACCGAGCGCTCGCGCCATTGCAGCTCCAGCACTTCCGGCCGGTAGCGCTTGCCTTCGCAGTCCGGGCAGCGCAGCCAGACGTCAGACAGGAACTGCATCTCCACATGCTCGAAGCCTGAGCCGGTGCAGGTGGGGCAGCGGCCGTCGCCGGAGTTGAAGCTGAAGGTGCCGGGGGTGTAGCCGCGCTCCTTGGCCTCGGCCAAGCCGGCGAACAGGTTGCGGATGGGGTCCCAGGCGCCGACGTAGCTCACCGGGTTGGAGCGGGAGCTCTTGCCGATGGGCGACTGGTCCACCATGACCACGCCGCGCAGCTTATCCGCGCCTTCCAGCCGCTCGAAGGCGCCCGGCGCTTCGGCGCCTTCGCCGAAGTGCTTGGCCAGCGCCGGGTAGAGCACGTCCTGTATCAGGGTGGATTTGCCGGAGCCGGATACACCGGTGAGGCAGACCAGGCGCTGCAGCGGAAAGGCGACGGTGAGCGCCTTGAGGTTGTGCTCCGAGGCGCCGGCCAGGATCAGCCGCGGGGTGTCGTCCGCCACCGGCCGCGGCGGGCGGGAGACGTCTATCTTCTTGCGCCCGGCCAGCCAGGGGCCGGTGACCGAGGCGGGATCGGCGGCGATTTCCGCCGGTGTGCCGCGGGCGACGATGTTGCCGCCACGCTCGCCGGGGCCAGGGCCGATCTCCAGCAGTTCATCGGCGGCCACCATCAGTTGCGGGTCGTGCTCCACCACCACCAGGGTGTTGCCGGCGTCGCGCAGCCGGGTCATCACGCCGAGGATGCGGCCGATGTCGCGCGGATGCAGGCCGATGGACGGTTCGTCGAGCACGAACAAGGTGTTCACCAGCGAGGTGCCGAGCGCGGTGGTGAGGTTGATGCGCTGCACTTCGCCGCCGGACAGGGTGCGCGACTGGCGGTCCAGCGTGAGGTAGCCGAGGCCGACATCGGCGAGGTAGTCGATGCGGCTGCGGATTTCGCCCAGCACCAACTCGGTAGCCTCGTCGGCGCCGGCTTCCGGCAGCGCCAGCGCCGCCACCGCGGTACGCACCTTGTCCACCGGCAGGCTGAACAGTTCATGGACGGCGAGGCCGCGGCCGCCTTCGCCGCCGGGTACCGGCAGGCGCCACAGCAGGGCTTCCGGCTTCAGCCGGGCGCCGTGGCAGGCGGGGCATTCGGTGTAGCTGCGGTAGCGCGACAGCAGCACCCGGATGTGCATCTTGTAGGCCTTGGTCTCCAGCCAGTCGAAGAAGTGGCGCACGCCGTACCAACGCCGCGGCCAGGAGGATTCCCAGCTCTTCCATTCCGGGTCGCCCTCCAGCACCCACTGGCGGTGCTCCGGCGGCAAGTCGCGGAAAGGCACGTCCATGGCAACGCCGTACTTCTTGGCCATCTTCGCCATGTCGTCCTGGCATTCGCGGTAGCTCTGCGTCTGCCAGGGTTTGACCGCCCCTTCGGCCAGGGTCTTGGATTCGTCCGGGATAACCAGGCCGAAGTCGACGCCGATGACGCGGCCGAAACCACGGCAGGTGTCGCAAGCGCCTATGGGCGAGTTGAAGGAGAACAGCGCCGGCGTGGGATCGCCGTAGTGGATGTCGCAGGGCGCGCAGTGCAGGTCGGTGGAGTAGCGCCAGCTGGCCTCTCCGCCGGCCACGCCGTCGCCGCTGGCGAACACCGCCAGCCGGCCGTGGCCACGCTGCAGCGCCGTTTCCAGTGCTTCGCCGAGGCGGGCCGGGTCGGCGCCGGAGAGGCGGAAGCGGTCCTGCACCACTTGCAGCACGTCGCCGTCGGAGCCGGACTCGCGGTTGTGGATGCGGGTGTAGCCCTGGGCGTTGAGCAGGGCGGTGACTTCGTCCTCGCTGAAGTTCTTCGGCACCGTCACCGGGAAGCACATCGCCAGCCGCGGATCGCCCGCCGCCTCGCAGCGCGCCGCCAGGTCGGCGGCGATGCTGGCCGGGGTGTCGCGCCGCACCGGCTCGCCGCAGCGGCGGCAGTGCAGCTGGGCGCTGCGGGCGTAGAGCAGCTTGAAGTGGTCCGCCAGCTCGGTCATGGTGCCGACGGTGGAGCGCGAGGTGCGCACCGGGTTGGTCTGGTCGATGGCGATGGCCGGCGGCACGCCTTCGATGCGGTCCACCTGCGGCTTGTCCATGCGGTCCAGGAACTGGCGCGCGTAGGGCGAGAAGGTTTCGACGTAGCGGCGCTGGCCCTCGGCGTAGAGGGTGTCGAACACCAGCGAGGACTTGCCCGAGCCGGACACGCCGGTGACCACCGTCAGGCGGTTCAGCGGCAAGTCCAGGGAAAGGTTGCGGAGGTTGTTCTGGCGCGCTCCGCGAATGCGGATACTGTCTTTGGCGTCGGCGGACATGAAAGGCGAAGGGCGGACGAAATCGGAACAGCGATTCTATTCGTCCGCCGGCCTTTCTGCTGTTCAAATATTCAGTTACGCCCGGAAATCGACGCCGGCCGGGGCACCGGCTTGCTGCCCGCTTACTGCTTGTCGGCGCTGCCGCCCTCGCCGCGCACCGATTCCACCGCCTCGCGTCCCACCGCCTTCAGCTTCTGCGCGGCCTCGCGGGTGGCATCGGCGATGCGGCGGGTCGCCTGTTCGGTGGCCTGCTTGGCGTCTCGGGCGGAATCGCCCGCCGCCTCGGTGGCGCGTTCCACCTTTTCGCTGCCGGTCTCGGCGGTTTCCTTCAGCGTCTCGCCGGCGGCTTCCACCGCGGCTTCACCGGCCTCGCCAGCCTTGCGCGCAGCTTCACCGGCCTTGTCGGCCGCATCCTTGATCGCTTCAACCGCTTCTCCCATCTTGTCGCTCGCTTTCTCGGCCGGCCCCTGCCCTTCGCAGGCGGTCAGCAACAGGAGGGAAGCAAGGGCCGTGGCGGCCAGCAGCGGTTTCATGGACGGCGTTCCTCGAAGAAAGGGGAAAACTGGAAAGGCGCGAAGCTTACATTAAGCTGAACAGCTCAGCCCAAAGTAAAAGGTTGCGATGCGTAAGCAACGGAAAAGAAAGCAGAAATGAAAAAGGGGCCTGGACGGCCCCTTTCTTCTCACCCCAGCGCGATCACTTCACGCGGGCGCGATACTCGTCGGTGCGGGTGTCGATTTCGATCTTGTCGCCGATTTCCACGAAGGCGGGAACGGGCAGTTCGAAACCGGTACCGATGGTCGCCGGCTTCATGACCTTGCCGGAGGTGTCGCCCTTGACGGCGGGTTCGGTGTAGGTGACTTCGCGCACCACGCTGTTCGGCAGTTCGACCGAAATGGCCTTGCCGTTGTAGAACACGACTTCGCAGGCGAGGCCGTCTTCCAGGTACTTCAGCGCGTCGGTCATGTTCTCGGCTTCGACTTCGTACTGTTCGTACTCGGCGTCCATGAACACGTACATCGGGTCGGCGAAGTAGGAGTAGGTGACTTCCTTGCGATCCAGCTGCACGACCTCGAACTTGTCGTCGGCCTTGTAAACCGCTTCCGACGGCGCGCCGGTCAGCAGGTTCTTGAGCTTCATCTTCACGACGGCAGCATTGCGGCCGGACTTGTTGTATTCGGCCTTCTGGACCACCAGCGGGTCGCTGCCCACCATGATGACGTTGCCGGAGCGGAGTTCCTGAGCGGTTTTCATGCGTCTTCCCGTGCGGCAACGGCCGCAAGCGAATCATTAAAAACCCGGCATCTTACCCGTTTGCTTTGACACTGTGTGTGCACAATTCGAGCAGGCGCGCAACGAGGTCCGGCAGCACCGCCTGGCGGGCCGACCATTGCCGTGCATGCCGCGCCAGGTCTGGCAGTACCGCAACAAAGGGGAGCCAGGCGGCGGCCGTGTCGCCGCGGCCGTTCCAGGCCAGCCAGAAATCCGTCAGCGCGTGCCGGGCCGGCGTTTGCAGGTCCGCGCCGTAGAGGTCGAGGAAGGCCTGCAGCTTGCGGAAATGGGCCTCTTCTTCCTGGGCATAGATGTGCCACGCCAGCGGCCGCGCCGCCCATTGCGCGCGGACGAAGGAGTCCTCGCCGCGCACCAGGTTGAGATCACAGGCCCACAGCAGGCGGTCGTAGCCGGCCTGGTCGGTGAAGGGCAGCACCCGGGCCGACAGCGCCCCCCGCCTCGCCGTTTCCCCAACTTCCAGCCGCGGGCGCCCGAAAGCCGCGGCAAGGTCCGCCAGCACCCGGCCCTCCGGCACCAGCAGGCAGACCGGCCTGTCGCCCTGCGCCCAGCATTCGGCCAGCGCCGCCAGACCGGGCTGCTCGTAGGCGAACAGGGAGACCCACAGGGTGTCGTCCGGCTGGCCGGCCGGGCCGGCGGCGGCCAGCCAGGCTGCGCGCCCCTCAGCCTGGAAGGCATCCCGCGCCGCCAGCAGCCCACTTTCCCGCAGCAGGCCGCCGGTGTCGGCAGTGAAACCGGGGAAGAAGAAGCGCTTCGCCAGCGCCAGCCGCGGGTGCGGAGAGGCCAGCCCATGGCAGCCGGCCACCCAGTCTTCGGCGGACAGGTACTCGAGGTTGATCCACTGCGGCGGCTGCGGCCGGACCGCCATCGCCTGCAGATGGTTGGGTGGGATCTCGCAGGCGAAGGCTTCGATCACGACCTCCGCAGGTTCAACAGCCGGGAAGGGCGAACGCCAGCGCCGCAGCTCCACGCCCTCAACTTTTCCGCCCTCGGCCGGCAAGCCGGCAGCGGCCGGGCAGAGGCGCGAGAGGGCCTGCCAGTCATCCACCCAGAGGCGTACCGCGCGGTCCGGATCGGCAGCCAGCGACCGGGCCAGGCGCAGGCAGACGCCAATATCCCCAAAGTTATCCACAACCTGGCAGAAGATTTCCCAGGAAGTGGGCGGAGCATGGAAGCGACTCATTGTCAACGTGGAAAAACCGCAGAGGAAGTTCGGGAGAGGTTGTGGACAAAGGGTCCGGAAGCCGTCGGCCAAAAAATCATGGACATTCCATCCACAAGCGACGAGCGGGGTTACACAGGGTTTGTTCTTCCGTTAGCGGGCTTGTGCTTGCTGGGGGAAGCGGACTTATCCACAGATTTTCGCCTACTGTTAACATCTTTGTTTTCTATATATAAGAAAAAACACTACAACCAAACCGTGCCGCAACCTTCACGGGCAGACATAAAAAAACCCGCCGCGGCGGGTCTCGGGAAACAGAAAGGAAGGCTCAGCTGAAGTCGGCCAGTTGCTGCAGGTCCGCTGGCGTCAGCCAGCGCCACTGGCCTTCGGGCAGATCCGCCGCATCCAGCACCAGCCCGCCCACGCTCTGCCGCTGCAGGGCTTCGACCCGGTTGCCGGCCGCAGCCACCATGCGCTTCACCTGGTGGTACTTGCCTTCGCAGATGGTCAGCGCCAGGGTGTGGCTGCCGGTGAGTTCGCAGGCGGCCGCGGCGATGGGCGCAGGTTCGTCGTGCAGTTGCACGCCGCTCAGCAGGGCCTGCACCAGGCTGTCTTCCACCGCATGCTTCAGGGTGACCCGGTAGCGCTTGGGAATGCGCTTCTTGCCCGAACTCCACTGGTGGATGAACTGGCCATCGTCGGACAGCAGCAGCAGACCGGTGGTGTCCTGGTCCAGCCGGCCTATGCACTGCACGCCGCGCTCCTTCAGCTCGGGCGGCAGCAGCGAGAAGACGGAGGGGTGATGGGTGGGCAGATGGGAGCATTCGTAGCCGGCGGGCTTGTGCAGCATCAGGCAGGCGCGCTGGCGGTAGTTCCAGGCCTGGCCATCGACGCTGAACGCCAGGCCAGGCAGATCCTGACCACCGCCGGGTTCGACTTCCTGGAAGGGGTTTTCGCAAGGTTCGCCGGCGACGCTGACCAGGCCGGCACGGATCAGGGCGCGGCATTGCTTGCGGCTGCCGAAGCCCTGGGAGTGGAGGAGACGTTCGAGTTGCATGGGCGGCATGGTATCCCGGCCGTCTCCCCGAGTAGAAGAAACGGAGGGCAGTCCGCTCCCGGTGGCGGCGAGCAGGTCGGCTTGCCGGTGGCGGCCTGGGGGTAAACTAGCCGGCCGACCGGACAGGAGTTTCGCCTTGAAGTTTGAACATCTGGTCGAGGTCAACGACCTCGCCGACCCCGCCGCGACCGCGCTGAGCCGCGAGGAACTGTGGTTCGGCCTGCTGTGCCGGGCGGAGGACGCCCGCCCCTTCCTGCCCGGCCTGGAGGCCTGCGAGATCATGGAGCGCGGCGAAGGCATGCTGCTGCGCGAGCTGCGCTTCGGCAGCGCGGTGATCCGCGACCGTGTCACCTTCAGCGAGCTGGAGTGGATACGGTTCGAATCCGAGGCCACGCCGGAGCATCCTGGCGGCTGGCTCACCATCCGCATCGAGGAGCCCCAGCCGGGCGCCCTCTTCCTGCGCTTCGAGTACCGCACCGGGCTGCAGGAGGACGGTGGCGGCGAGGATGGCCGCTACGCCGACTTCGTGCGTTCGGCCTACCACCAGTCCGACCTGGACACGCTCAAGGTCATCCGCATGATCGCGGAATCCGGCCGTCTCCAGTAATTCCCCATAGCCGGCGCCCGCCCTCGGTGGCGGGCGCCGTTTTCATGTTTGCCTAGGAAAGAAAAAACCATGTACTTCAAGAATCTGCAGCTCTACCGCCTGCCCGCCAAGTGGGACCTGCCCATCGAAAAGCTGGAAGAGCAGCTGGCGAAGAAGACCTTCCAGCCCTGCGGCAGCCAGGACATGGAGAGCCGCGGCTGGATGTCGCCGCTGGGCAACGATGTGCTGGTGCACGCGGTGGGCGACCAGTGGCTGATCGCCCTGGGCGCGGAAGGCAAGTTGCTGCCCTCCTCCGTGGTCAAGCAGGTAGCCGATGAGCGGGCGGAGGAAATCGCCGAGCAGCAGGGCTACAAGCTGGGCCGCAAACAGCTGAAGGACCTGCGCGAGCAGATCACCCAGGAACTGCTGCCGCGCGCCTTCACCCGCCGCCGCAAGGTCTACGCCTGGATCGATCCGGTCAATGGCTGGCTGGCGGTGGATGCTTCCAGCCCGGCGCGCGCCGAGGACGTGCTGGAGATGCTGCGCCAGAGCCTGGACAGCTTCCCGCTGGCCCTGCTGCGCACCGAACTGTCGCCGGTTTCGGCAATGGCCGATTGGCTGGCGGGCGACGAGGCGCCGGGCAGCTTCACCATCGACCAGGACTGCGAACTGCGCTCGGTGACCGAGGACAAGGCCGCGGTGCGCTACGTGCGCCATTCCCTGGAGGGCGACGAGGTGAAGGGCCATCTGGCGGCCGGCAAGCTGCCCACGCGCCTCGCCCTGACCTTCGATGACCGCATCAGCTTCGTGCTCACCGAGAAGCTGGAGATCAAGCGCCTGGACTTCCTGGACGTGGTGCGCGACCAGATCGAAGGCAGCGCCGAAGATGCCGAGGCCCTGTTCAACGCCGAATTCGCCCTGATGACCGCTGAGCTTGCCCGCTTGCTGCCGGCGGTGGTCGAGGCGCTGGGCGGCGAGGTCAAGGCGGCGGAGGCCAGCCCGGTGGTTTCCGGCAGCGTGACTGCCAGCGACGCGCCTTTCTAAGGTCGGTGCCGAGATCCCGGCCAGGTTTTCCCGCAGCCGGGCAGCGTCAATGGGTGTACACAGTTTTTAAAGATGTAAACAAACATAAAGATTAGTGTACCGGCCCTTTCTGTGGATAAAGCCGGAAAGCCCAGCAAAACCGGGCCTTCCGGGCGCGGGAAAAGGCGTGGAGAAGCGCTGGAGGAAAAGCGTGACCGATTGTTGATGAAAAATCCGCTGCTGGCCGCCACGCAACTTATCCACATTCCGCTCCTCCCTACTTGCACAGCTTTTCAACGGAGGGAACCGTGCGGCGCATCGGCCTGATTTCCGACACCCATAGCCTGCTCCGGCCGGAAGCGGAGGCCTTCCTGCAGGGCGCGGACGCCATCGTGCACGCCGGCGACATCGGTGACCGCGGCATCCTCGACACCCTGGCGCGCATCGCGCCGCTGACCGCCGTCTACGGCAACAACGATCACGGCCCGGCTCCGGAACCCTTGCCCGAGCTGGACTGGCTGGACCTGGGCGGCGGCCGCCAGCTGTGCGTGATCCATGAGTTGCCCCGCCTGCCGCCGGGCGCGGCCGGCGCCGACTGCCGGGTGGTGGTGGCCGGCCATTCCCACAAACCGGCGGCGGTGGTGCGCGACGGCGTGCTGCTGGTCAATCCTGGCAGCGCTGGTCCGCGCCGCTTCAAGTTGCCCGTTTCGGCCGGCGAGTTGCTGGTGACGGACGACCGCATTTCGCTGCGGGTGGTGGACCTCCTCAGCGGCGAACTTTGCGCAGAGGCGGTGCTGCCGACGAGGCCGGGCTGAGGCGGCTGCATGCGGTGCCGGGCGGCGTTACCATGCGCGCCCCGATATGGATTTCGGTCGGCCTGCGGATTCCGGTGGCTGCCGGATTTGCTTGATCGGAGTCCGGTATCCGGATCTGGGCCCGATGCCTCGCCGATAGTCACCTCTTCTCCAGGCCCTTGCTGGCTTTTTCCCTCTTTTCCACAGGCTTTCCCCGTGAGCTTCTTCCGCCGTTTGCCGCCCTGCCCGACTCCCGCTGTCGCCGGAGCCCGCCGATGAACGCCGCGGCCGAAGTGCAGTGGGAGGAGAACGGCGCTACCCATCGCGCCCGCTGGCGCTCGGAGAGCGGCGCGCCGGTGCCGCGGCGCATCGTCGTCGCCGATGACAGCCTGAACGCGGATGCGGCCTTCCGGCTGGCCTGCGAGGGCACCGCCATCCTGTGGCGGGGCGATTTCCATAACGCCCGCCAGCTGCTGCAGGCGATGAATCGCCGCATCGGCCGCAAGGCTGTGCGCAAGGGCGGAAAAGGCGGCAAGGATGACAAGCCCGCCGCAACGCCGGCCCAGGCCTTCCACCTGCATCGCCAGGCCCAGGCCCAGCGCGCGCGTACTTTGGGCATGCTGCTGCTGCCGCTGGAGGGCGACTACCGCATTCCGCTGCGGCGCGCGCCGGACGTGGCCGAGGCCTGCGGCGAAGCCTGGGGCGCGGCCGACGGCCAGCCGGCGCTGGTCTCCCTGCGCGAGCTGCTGGGCCTGATAGGCGCCCACGAGTGGCGGCGCAAGGGGGTGGAGGTGCCTGCGCTGGGCGGGCGGCTGCATGTGCATTACGGCGTGTTCTCGCCGCTGCGGGGCGAATACGTGGATCTGGTGGCCAAGGCGAGTCTGCCGGCGGGTCTGCGCACCGCCTTCGACATCGGCACCGGCAGCGGCGTGCTGGCGGCGGTGCTGGCGCGGCGTGGGGTGGGCCGGGTGGTGGCCACCGACCAGGACGAACGCGCGCTGGCCTGCGCGGCGGACAACCTGGCAAGGCTGAAGTTGGCGCAGAAGGTGGAGTTGCAGCAGGTGGATCTCTTCCCCGAAGGCCGCGCCGAGTTGGTGGTGTGCAATCCGCCCTGGCTGCCGGCCAAGCCCAGCGCGCCGCTGGAATACGCCATCTACGACCCGGACAGCCGCATGCTGCGCGGCTTCCTCGCCGGGCTGGCGGCGCATCTGGCTCCCGGCGGCGAGGGATGGCTGCTGATCTCGGACCTGGCGGAGCACCTGGGCCTGCGCAGCCGCGAAACCCTGCTGGGCTGGATCGCCGATGCCGGCCTGCTGGTGCGTGAGCGCCTGGACATCCGCCCGCGCCATCCGAAGGTGATGGACGAGGACGATCCGCTGCATGCGGCACGCGCGGCAGAGCTGACTTCGCTGTGGCGGCTGGCGGCGGCCTGAGGGGATAAGGCGCAATCAGGGAGAGTTGCGAGCTTCAGGCGGCGAGCCCGCAAGCGTTGGTTGGCGTTGGGTACGCTCGTTGAAACCAGGGCGGTTTCAGCCGCAACGCCTGCTTCCGGCGGAAGCTCAGAGCCCTGGCGCCCGCAGCACCAGCGTGTCGCCGCGCTGGGTGAATTCCAGGTTGCCGAGCACGCTCATGCCCAGCAGCACCTGGTCGTCCTTCATGCCGGGGTTGAGGTGGGCGCGCACGTCCTGGGCGAGGAAGGGGCCGAAGCCGAGCTCGGCGATGCGGGTGGTGCGCACGGTGACGCCGCCGTTGGCAGTCATCACCTGGGCGGTGCCGCCGGGCTTGAGGCCGAGTTCGCTGCCCAGGTGGGCGGGCACCGACACCAGGGTGGCGCCGGTATCCAGCAGGAAGGTAACCGGCTGGCCGTTGATGGTGCCGGGGGCCACGTAGTGGCCCATGCGGTTCCGCCGCAGCGTGAGTTCGCCGCTGCCGCCGGGCTGGGCGACGAGGCCGTGGTTGGGGTTGTCGCGCTTCTGCAGGGCATTCTCGAAGTACAGCCACAGCAGGCCGAGGAGGGCCAGCGCGGCCAGCCAGCTCATGATGCGGCCGGCGCGGCTGGTGGTGTGCTCGGATGCGCTCATGGCCAATTCACCGGTCGGGAAGGGAAGCGGGCAGGAAAAGGCCCGCCATCACGGCCGCGCTCACCTTTCCACCACGGTGGTCGGGTTGCGGACGAAGGCGGGCCGGCATGGCGTGAGGATCAGGACAGCACCTGGCCGTGCTCGCGGGTGGCATGGAAGCCGACCTTGGGCCATTTCTCCATCGTCACCTCCAGGTTGTAGCGGCTGCTGGCGAGATACACCGGGTTGCCGTCCACATCCTTGCCCAGGCGCAGTGCCTGTTCGCGTTCGAAGTTGCGGCGGGTGACTTCGTCCGGGAAGGTGAGCCAGCGGGCGGTGTGGATGTCGGCGGATTCGAAGATCGCATCCACCTTGTACTCGTCCTTCAGGCGCTGGGCGACGACTTCGAACTGCAGCTGGCCGACCGCGCCCAGCAGCATCTGCCCGCCGATCTGTTCGAACACCTGGATGGCGCCTTCTTCGCCAAGCTCCTGCAAACCCTTCTGCAACTGCTTGGATTTGAGCGGATCGCGCAGGCGCGCGGCGCGGAACATTTCCGGCGAGAAATAGGGGATGCCCTTGAAGCCAAGCACTTCGCCTTCGGTGAGGGTGTCGCCGATCTGCAGCTGGCCGTGGTTGTGGATGCCGATGATGTCGCCGGCTACGCCGTCTTCCTTCAGCACCCGCTCGTTGGCCATGAAGGTGAGCGCGTTGGCGAGCTTCATGTCGCGGCCGGCGCGCACATGCTTCACCTTCATGCCGGAGCTGTAGCGGCCGGAGCAGATGCGGAAGAAGGCGATGCGGTCGCGGTGCTTCGGGTCCATGTTGGCCTGGATCTTGAACACGAAACCGGTGAAGGCTGGTTCGGCCGGCTGCACCATGCGGGTGTCGCTGCCCTTGGTGCCGGCGACGCGCGGCTGCGGCGGCGGCGCCCAGTCGATCAGCGCCTGCAGGATTTCCTGCACGCCGAAGTTGTTGATACCGGAGCCGAAGAACACCGGGCTTTGCTTGCCGGCGAGGAATTCTTCGAGGTCGAAGGGCGGCGAGGCGTCGTTGAGCAGGTCGACGTTTTCGCGTACCTGGCCGATCTCCATCGGATAGCGGGCATCCAGTTCGGGGTTGTTGATGCCGGACAGCACCTCGGCGTCGCTGCGGCGTTCCTCGCCGGGGGTGAAGGTGAGCACGTTGTCCTGCAGCAGGTGATAGACGCCGCGGAAGGCCTTGCCCATGCCGATCGGCCAGGTCACCGGCGCGCAGCTGATCTTGAGCACGTCCTCGATCTCGGCCAGCAGCTCGAAGGGCTCGCGCACCTCGCGGTCCATCTTGTTCACGAAGGTGATGATGGGGGTGTTGCGCAGGCGGCAGACCTCCAGCAGCTTGATGGTCTGCGCTTCCACGCCCTTGGCGGCATCGATCACCATCACCGCGGCGTCCACCGCGGTGAGCACGCGGTAGGTGTCTTCGGAGAAGTCCTCGTGGCCCGGGGTGTCCAGCAGGTTGATGGTGTGGTCCTGATATTCGAACTGCATCACCGAGCTGGTCACCGAGATGCCGCGCTGCTTTTCCACCTCCATCCAGTCGGAGGTGGCGTGGCGGGCGGATTTGCGCGCCTTCACCGTGCCGGCAAGCTGGATGGCGCCGCCGAACAGCAGCAGCTTTTCCGTCAGCGTGGTCTTGCCCGCGTCAGGGTGGGAAATGATGGCGAAGGTGCGGCGCTTGGCGACATCGCGCAGCAGGTCGGGGGGAAACGGTGTGGAAGACACGGTAGAAGGCCAGCCAGAAGTTGCGGGGGCGCGGCCGGGGCAGGCCTGCGCTGCGGGATGGCGGATTCTACCAAGCTATCAGGCGCTTCCGGCGGTGGTGGGGCGAGTGGCCGGGCAAGGGTGCTGCCCGGCGCGCCCGCTGTGCCGGAGAGGGAAAAGGCGGTGGCGTGGATGACAGCGGCACCACCGCCTCCGGGTTTTGCCGCTGGCTTTCAGTCGCGCTCGGTTTCCGGCTGCGGCTGCGTGGCGGCCAGCCCTTCCGCCAGCCGTACCAGGCCGAGGAATTCGCCGCGGTAGCCGTAAGGATCTTCGCCGCGGCTGGCGCGGGCCAGGCTGGCGATGTCGTTGAAGCCGAAGTCGTTCAGGTAGCGTCCGCCATCGCTCAGGCGCTGGCCGAAGGCGGCCACTGCGGCGGCGAAGCGGAAGTCCTCGCTGCCCTTGTCCTGGCGGATGTCGGCGCGGCGCAGGGGCACTTCCAGCAGGCGGCTGTCTTCGCCGTGCGCCGGCTTGTAGCGCAGGCGCAGGAAGGCGAGTTCGCCGGCCTTGCTCCTGGCGGTTTCCGCTGCGGCATAGCGCAGCGGCTCCAGCCGGCCCGGCGTGCCGGCCAGGGTGATCTCGTACAGCGCGGTAACGCGGTGGCCGGCGCCGATCTCGCCGGCATCCACCTTGTCGTTGCTGAAATCCTCGCGGCGCAGGGCGCGGTTCTCGAAGCCGATCTGGCGGTACTCGCTGACGACGGCCGGGTTGAATTCCAACTGGATCTTCACATCGTGCGCCACCGTGGCCAGGGTGGAGCTGAATTCGTCCACCAGCACCTTCTGCGCTTCGTTGAGGTTGTCGATGTAGCGGTAGGCGCCGTCGCCGGCGTCGGCCAGCTGTTCCATCAGCTGGTCGTTGTAGTTGCCCGTGCCGAAACCCAGTGTGGTGAGGGAGATGCCCAGCTTGCGCCGCTCGGCGACCAGATCCTTGAGCGTTTCGAAGCGGGTGATGCCGACGTTGAAGTCGCCATCGGTGGCGAGCAGCACGCGGTTGATGCCGTCCTTGAGGAAGCCCTGCTGCGCCAGGGTATAGGCGAGCTCGATGCCGGCGCCGCCGGCGGTTGCGCCGGCCGCCTGCAGGCCGTCGATGGCGGCGATCATCTGCGCCTTGCGGTCGCCGGCGGTGGGCTCCAGCACTACCTGGGTTCTGCCTGAGTAGGTGACCAGCGACAGCCGGTCCTGCGGCCGCAGCTCGGCGACGAAGCGCTTCATCGCCTGCTTCAGCAGCGGCAGCTTGTCGGCGGTGGACATGGAGCCGGACACATCCACCAGGAACACCAGGTTGGCCGGCGGCAGCGTTTCCTTGGCCGGGTCGGCCGCCTGGATGCCGATGCGCAGCAACAGGCTGTTGCGATTCCACGGCGTGGGCGCGACCTCGGTGCTGACGGCGAAGGGCGTGTTGTCCTTCGGCAGCGGGTAGGCGTAGGGGAAGTAATTCACCAGCTCTTCCACCCGGATCGCATCCCGCGGCGGCAGCTGCCCGGCGCGCAGCAGGCGGCGCAGGTTGGTGTAGCTGCCGGTATCGACGTCGATGGAGAAGGTGGAGACCGGCGTTTCCGTCACCCGCAGCACGCCGTGGCGCTCTATCGGCTGGTATTGCTCACGGTCGCTGGCGGGCGGCTGCATGGCGGGCGCTGGCTGCGCAATTCTCGCCAGGGCCGCGGAAGGCATGGCGGCGGGCTGCGGAGAAGGCATTGCGATCGAAGGCAGGGAGGCGGATTCCGCCTTGCGGGGCTGGGGGGCGCCGGCGGAGTCCGGATGGCCGGTGGTGCCGCAGGCGATGGGCAGGGTGGCGAGCAGGAGCAGAGGCAGGGTGCGGGCGCGCATGGCGTGTTCCATTCGATGGAATTGGGAAGGCCGGGAAAAGCCGGAAAAGAACCGGTGTGCTTGAAGCCCGGGCAGCCTAAGCGAAGGGCGGCGGTGTGCTCACCGGCATATGCAAGACTTCTTTTCCTTGCCCGCGGCAAGGTTATTTATTGTGGATGGCCGGCCGCGCCGCAGCCCGGAGGCGGCGAAAGCGCTTTTGGGCGCGATGGCGTCATGTGCTTGGGGCATAATCCGCCTCTTGCCGCGATCGCCGTGTCGCGCCTTTTTCCGTACTACCGGTGCCCACCTCCATGTCCGCCGCGCCCAAGAAAAGCCGACGCTGGCTGCTGCTGCTCGCAGCCGTCCTGGTTCTCGCCCCCGGGGCTTACTTCCTGCTCAAGCCGTCGCCCTTCGATGGCAAGGTCAATGCCCTCGGCCTGGATCTCGCCCAGCCGGACGCGCTGATCCGCAGCCAGAGCCTGTCACGCCTGCCGCCTGACCTGCTGCGGGTGCCGCTCGCGCGCGACGTGCTCACCGAGGATTTCGTCGATTACTACGAGCAGCATGAACAGCGCCTCGCCCTGTCCGGCACGCTGCGCCGCCTTGCCTACGAACACCAGCTCAGCCTGCCGGAACGGGTGCTGGAGTCGGTGTTCGACGAGCCGGCGGAGGTCGCCCTGTGGCGCGGCGGCGATGGCGCCCTCAAGCACTTCGCGGTGGCGATGACGCGCAACGGCCTCGCCCGCACGCTGCAGATGCTGCTGCCGCTGGCGCCGGAGGTGCAGCTGTCCACCGTCGGCGAACTGCGCGGCGGCAAGGCCAGGCTGCTGGTGCTGGAGTACGGCTACGGCCATCGCTTGCTGCTGGCCGCGCGCGGCGACCGGGTGGTGGCGCTGTCCGACCCTGGCATGCTGCTGCAGAGCGCCGAGGACGCAGCCGAAGGCGAAGAGCCGGCGCAGGACGGTGCGGCGGCGGCGGTCATCGCCCGCCTGCTGGACATGGACGCCGACGAGGTTTCGCCCTTCGCCGAACACTTCGCCCTGGCCGCGCCCAGCGGCAAGGGCCACCAGCTGGTGGTGGGCGCCAGCTTCTACGCCATGGGCTACCAGGCTTTCGCGCCCGGCGTGGCCGCGCTGGATTTCTCCTTCGACGACCAGGGCGGCTGGCGTACCGCGATGCTGGTGGATGGCGCCGCGCTGCCCGCCGGCGGGCTGGACGGCAGCGCGCTGTGGTCCGCCCTGCCACATGGTGCCAGCCTGTGCGCGCTGGCGCCGGTGGCGTGGGATCGCCTGTCGCCGCTGGCGGAAAAGCTGGGCGTGCCGGCGGAGAAGGACAAAGCGGCCGGCGGCCTGGGCGCTCTCTTCACCGGCCCGGCAACGGTGTGCTGGTACGGCGATTCCCGGTTGTACACCCCGCTGTTCGCCGCCACGCTGAAAGCGGACGTGGATGCCGCCACCGCCGCCCGCCTCACCACCGTGTTCGGCGCGGCCACCGGTAGCGGCGGCCAAGTGGAGGCCGAGGCCGACGGCAGTGGCGCGGATGGCCTGCGGCTGTGGCGCAAGCAGGTGCCCAGCGTGTTCGGCAGCGGCCCGGCCGACGAGCGCCAGATGGTGCCCAGCCTGGCGAGCAGCGGCCGCCTGGTGCTGTTCTCGCCGGATGCGGCGCTGGTGGACAAGGCGGTGGATGTAGCCGCCAAGCGCTACCCGGCACTGGCCGACAGCCTGCCCGCCGCCAGCCGGACCATTGCCCTGGTGGACCCGGCGCCGATGGCCGCGCTGCTGCGCAAGGAAGTATTCGCCGCCCTGCCGCGCAGCGAGGAAACCCTGCTGCGCAACGCCGCCGACGCCCACTTGCTGCCGCGCCTGCAACAGCTCTCCAGCTACCCGGCGCTGCGGCTGGTGCGCGGCGGCGAGGCCGGCCAGGGCCGGCAGTGGCAGCCGCTGCAGTGGGAAAGCACGGCGCCACGGCGGTGAAGCCGGTGGATCACATGATGGACAGCGCACTGCGCCGCCGCCTGCTGCTGGGCGGCCTCGCCGCCCTGCTGGCCGGGCCCGCGCAGGCGCTGATGCCGGTGGCGCCGGGCCGGGCCGGGCCGTCCGGCCCGCGGCTGGACGCCGACCAGAGCCGCGCCTTCCGCGCCTGGGTGGTGCTGATCGCCGAAGAACAGATCCGCCGCGGCCCGACGCCGCGCTGGAGCCACCGCGACTGCGCCGGCCTGGTGCGCTTCGCGGTGGCCGAGGCGCTGGCCGAGCATGACGCCCGCTGGCGCAAATCCATGGGTCTCGACGGCCGCCTGCCGCCGGAAACCGTGCCCGACCCGCTGCGCAACGAACTCCGCCACCAGTGGCGCCGGCCTGACGGCAGCAGCGGCGCCTATGTCAATGCCATCGGCCTGGTGCAGGAGAACAGCCGCGCCATCGGCCGCGACCTGCGCCTGGCGCGGCCGGCCGACCTGCTGTTCTTCGACCAGGGTGACGCCCAGCACCTGATGCTGTGGACCGGCCGCCGCATCGTCTATCACAACGGCGCCGAACCGCGGCCGGGCGACGATGGCCTGCGCGCGGTCGCGCCGCAGGAACTGCTGGCCTGGAACGACACCCGCTGGCGGCCGGACGCAGCCAACCCCAATTTCGCCGGCATCTTCACGCTGGCTTTTCTCACCTGAACCGTAGAACGACGACGGCGCCATGACGATTCCCTTCCGCCCGGTCATTTCCTCCACGCCCGCTCGCAGCCGGCTCTCCCGCCTGTTCGTGGCCGCCGCCCTGGTGGCCGCCAGCCTGGCCGGCGGCCTGCCGCAGCCGGCGCAGGCCCAGTCCGATGTCGGCCTCTCCAGCGGCTACCTGCCCTTCCAGAGCACGCCCTTCTTCATCCTCGCCGACAAGCAGTTCGGCAGCGGCGACGAAGCCCTGCTGCGGGTGGAAGTGCCGGGTGGCAGCGGCGGACGCGCGATGCTGGAAGCCTACGGCGGCGTCGACATCCGCCTGTACCGGGTGCCCAGGCCGCTGGATTTCCTGAAGGCGCAGAAAAACCTGCACCGGGTGGATGTGCGGCCGCGGCCGCGCGATGAGGGCGTGGCCAACACCCTGTCCTACCTGTGGGACAACGCCTGGAAGAAATCCCGCATGGCCTGGCGCGACCTGTTCTCGCCGCAGGCCCGCAGCACCGTCACCGCCGCCGCGCCCGCGCTGCAGAGCAAGCCAGCCTTGCTGGAGCCCACCGAGTTCCGCGCGCCGCAGCGCTTCAAGCCGCTTGAAGGCTACGAGCTGGCGGACAGCTTCCGTTACCCGTTGTGGCAGGCGCAGCCGATCAAGCCGCCAGAGGTGAAGCTGCAAGGCTCCAGCAGCGACTTCATCCCCGCCAGCGAAGGCAACGTCCACGTGCCGCTGGGCAAGCTCAAGCCCGGCCTCTACCTGGCGGAAGCCATCATCGGCACCCACCGCGCGCTGACGCTGGTGTTCGTCTCCGACACGGTGGCGGTAACCAAGATCGCCTCCGGCGCGCTCACCGTGTGGACCGCCAACCGCAACGACGGCCGCCCGGTGGCGGACAGCCGGCTGCTGTGGACCGACGGCGTCGGCACGCTGAAGTCCGCCAGCACCGGCGCCGACGGCCTCGCCACCCTGGCCCACGCCAGCCCGGAGCGCACCTATCTGCTGGGCGAGGATGCCGGCGGCGGCGTCTTCGTCTCCGAGAATTTCTATTACGACAGCGAGATCCACGACACCAAGCTCTACGCGGTGACCGACCGGCCGCTGTACCGCCCGGGCGACCTGGTGCGCATCAAGTTCCTCGGCCGCGACTTCCAGTCCGCCAGCCGCTCCCGCCCGGCGCGCGCCGGCGAGCTGCGCATCGAGGTGAGCGACCCCAACGGCACCCCGGTGCTGACCACCGGCGTGCCGCTGACGCCGGACACCGGCGCCGACACCGCCTTCCGCCTGCCGGACAACGCGGTGGCCGGTGGCTACGACATCCGCATCGCCTACGAGGACAAGCGCTACGGCGCCGCCTTCCGCGTCGCCGAATACGTCAAGCCGCACTTCGAGATCGAGCTGCTGCCGGACCACCCTGCCTTCAAGACCGGCGAGCCGGTGAGCGGCAAGGTGCGCCTCGCCTATCCCGACGGCAAGCCGGTGAAGAACGCCGCGGTGGAACTCACGCTGCGGGCGCAGACGCTCACCATGGTGCAGGGCGAACTGCGCTACAGCGGCCTGTTCCCGGTGCAGCTGTCCACCGCCAGCCTCACCACCGATGGCAGCGGCGAAGCGAAGTTCATCCTGCCGGCGGCCAAGGAGCCCTCCCGCCTCATCCTCACCCTGCTCGCCACCGACGGCGCCGCCTACCGGGTGCGCAGCTCGCGCGAACTGCTGGTGGAGCGCGCCGCATCGAGCTGGAAGCTGGTGGCCGCGCGCAACTTCAGCATGGCCGGCGACAAGCCCGGCTTCCGCCTGGAAGCCGAGGGCGAGAACGCCGCCGCGCCGGTCAAGTGGGAAATCGTGCGGCTGGAGGACCAGTCCCGCAGCAGCGGCGATTTCGACCCGGCGGCGCGCGAGTGGAAGCCGGCGCTGGACCGCCCCGGCTCCTACTCGCTGATGCTGCGCGACGCCGCCGGCAACATCGTCGCCGCCACCGCGCACTGGGTGGGCGGCGGCAAGGACAAGGACAGCCTGCAGGTCGCCGCCGGCTCCATCGAGATGGTCACCGACAAGCCCGGCTACCAGCCGGGCGACACCGCCGAGGTGCTGATCTCCTTCCCCGAGCCGGTGGACGAAGCCCTGCTGACGCTGGAGCGCGACGGCGTGGACGCCACCGCCCTGCTCAGCCGCGGCGCCGGCTGGCTGCGCACCGAGCGCCTGGCGCCGAACCAGTGGCGCGCGCGGGTGCCGGTCACCGAGGCCCATGCGCCCAACATCACCTTCTCCGCGGTGTACGTGAAGCACGGCGACTACGTGTTCCAGAACGCCGGCCTGGTGGTGGAACCGCCGCGCATCGCGCTGGACATCCGCAGCGACCATGAAACCGTGCAGCCCGGCGAGCTGGTGACGGTGGACATCCAGGCCACGCTGCGCGGCAAGCCGGCGCCGGCGCTGCTCACCGTCTCGGTGGTGGACGAGATGGTCTATGCGTTGCAGCCGGAGATCGCCCCCAGCCTGCCGGAATTCCTCCAGCACATCCGCCGCAACAACGTGCGCACCAACGCCAGCCTGAACTTCATCGCCTACGACGAAGCCGCCGACTGGTCCGCCGCCGCCGCGCGCCAGCCGCCGGCCCGCCACCAGTACAACGAACGCGGCGTGAAGGTGCTGGAGCGCCCGCGCCGCGACGACACCGACACCGCCGCCTGGCTGCCGGCGCTGAAGACCGACGCCCAGGGCCACGCCCACTTCAGCTTCCGCATGCCGGACGCGCTGTCGCGCTGGCGCATCACCGTGCGCGCGGTCGGGCAGGACAGCGCCGACGGCGTGCCCGGCCAGCGCACCGCCTACGTCCGCTCGGACAAGTCCTTCTATGCCAAATGGACCTCGCCCGACTGGCTGCGCGAAGGTGACAAGCCGCAGGCGGCGCTGGCGGTGTTCAACAACGCCGGTGAGGAACGCAAGGCCGAGGTGGTGCTGACGCTGGCCGGCAAGGAAATCCGGCAGGAGGCCAAGCTGCGCCGCGGCGTGAATTACCTCCAGTTCGCGCTGCCGGAGTTCAAGGGCCACGAGCAGGCCCGCGTCGAAGTGCGCGAAGGCGGCAAGACGGTGGATGCGCTGGAAACGCCGCTTACCGCTCAGTTGGCCGGCTGGCGCGGTCCGCGCGAGCAGCTTCTCAGCCTGCATGGCGATGTGCCGGCCGCCCTCGGCCTGCCGGCGGATGCCCGCGACCTCAGCGTGCGGCTGGTGGCCGGCGGCGGCGAACACTTCCTGCGCATCGCCGACGATCTGGTCGAATACCCCTGGGGCTGCACCGAGCAAACCGCCAGCCGGCTGCTGCCGCTGGCCCTGGTCACCCCGCTGCTGGCGCCCAATCGCAACGCCGAGGGTGAAAGCGGCCGGCTGTGGCAGACGCTGTACAGCCAGCGCCTGCGGCTGGCGGCGCTGGCCGGGCCGCAGGCGGTGTTCGGCTGGTGGGGCGACGGCAGCGAGCAGAGCGCGCTGATGACCGCCTACGCGTACTACGCCGACTGGTACGCCGCCCGCACGCTGGGCATCGAACTGCCTGCTTCCCACTGGGAGCGGGTGCTGCTCGCCTACCGCAACCACGCCGGCCGCGAGCCGCTGCTGCACCGCGCGCTGGCGTTGTGGTTCGCCCAGGAAATCGGCCTGCCGGTGCGCACCCAGGCGGAAGGCCTGCTGCGCGAGCTGGGCCAGGCCAAGCCGGCCGGCGAGGAAAGCGGCGGCGCCAGCTGGAGCCCCTTCCTCGCCGCGCCGGATAGCGCCCTGGGCCACGCCCACGCTCGCGTGCTGGCGGCGGTGGTGGCGCAGCGCGCCCAACTGTCGCCGCCCGCCGGCTTCGATGCCGCGCTGGCCGAATCCCAGGCCCAGCTCGCCGCCAGCGGCCGTCCGGCGGCGCGCGCCCTGCTGCTGCTCGCCGGCAAGGAACAGCGCGGCGCCGCGCCCGACATCCTCGCCAGCGTTGGCGCCGCCATGCCCACGCTGGATCGCGCGCTGACCCTGGTATGGACGCGCAAGGCCCTGGGCGAGATCGCCCCCGGCACGCCCGCCGGCAAACCGCTGGGCGCCTGGCAACAAGCCAAGGCCGCCTTCGGCCAGCAGGAATGGCGCTGGCCCGCCTCCAGCCCGCTGCCGGATGCGCTGCAGCTGGAAGGCCGCGCCGCCGACGCTCCGCCGCTGACCGCGCTGGTGCGCTACGAAGCCACCGAGGACGCCGGCCCCGGCAAACTGCCGGTCACCGTCGAACGCCATCTCTACCGCCTCACCCGCGACGAGGACGGCAAGGGCTACAGCCGCACGCTGGTGAAGCCCGAAGATGGCCTGTCGGTGCAGGAGCTCTACCTGGACGAGATCACGCTGAAGTCGGACGCCACCCACCGCCACGGCCTGATCGAAGCCCCGCTGCCGCCGGGAGCCAACGTGGAGCGCGGCACCTGGGGCATCGCCCTGACCGACGAGGGTCCCGAGCCCCAGCCGCTGGGGCGCGCCCGCGCCGAAGAACAACGCGACCGCTACGGCGTGCCGGTGGACCGCCTGGAAGGCAGCGTCACCGTCCGCCACCTGCTGCGCGTCGCCCAAGCCGGCCGCTTCGCCCTGCCACCGGCGCGCTACTACCGCATGTACCAGCCAGAGCAGAAGGCGCTGGCGAACGCCGGCGAGGCGGTGGTGTGGGTGGTGAAGTGAAGAACCGGGCCGCAAGGCCCGGTTCTCCGCTGGCGCGCAGGGACTGATTCAGAGCCCTCCCGTTTCCGACAAGGTTGGTTTGCTTGCGCTCAATTCTTTGAGCCCGCATAGAAGAGCAGGAGTGAGGGCTGCCTGATCGGGTCAGGCCGGCGTAAGCCGATTGGACTATCGGCTAGCGACACCATGCGGAACAGGTGAGGGTGTCGGCACGCCTGACAACGCACCAGCTGATCAAGCTGCCCTGGCCGCCATTCGATTAATTTCAATGAAATATTCATAAAGGGTTCGCAACTTGCTTCGATAGTGGCCGCGCCGCGGTTCGGATACTCCGGCGCTGGTTTTCCCCCGTCCCTATCGAAGCGGAGCCCTGAGATGAAATTGGTCTTTCGTCAGTTGCGCGGTCTGTTGGCGCTGGTGGTCATGTTGACCGCGTCCGTGAATGCGCATGCGCTGTTGTTCAACATTGATCCCAGCCGGAGTTCGGTGACTTTTGTGCCGAGTGACATCCTTATCTGCGATGTCAATGGAGAATGCCCGGAACTGCCTTCACCGCAGACCTTCAGCTTGTCCGGCACGCTGGATTACCAATTGCGGAGATGGGAGATACAGGGTGCCTGGGTCGAAACCGTAGCGATCAAACCGGTGAACGTGGATTCCCATGGAGCCGAATTACTGGATTTCCTTTTTCCATTTGTGTCGGCATATGTTGATCCGGATGGCTTCAGCGGCCCCCATTTCTGCCGCTTTTCTACGGGCTATTGCGCAACTGACCCCTTCTTGACGTCCACCTACATTGGCTTCCTTGATGGCGACACGCTGAGGTTGGAAGGAAAAGAGCCATTGAATTACTACGAATTCTTCCGCTTCTCGGTGGTTGCCCAGGCGGTGGGAATCAACAGCGTGCCGGCACCGGGCACCTTGTTCTGCCTGCTGCCGGGTTTCGTGGCCTTGATGGTGATGGGCCGTCGCCCGCCGCTTCCGGCCGCCAGCCTGGCCTGAACACCGTCTGCAGCAAGCGGCGGGGAACGCGTGGCGGCTGTTCCCGCCGCGTCGTGGTTCCAGCGGCAGTGCCGGGGCGCTTCTCCTTTTGTGCCGCCGCCGCGTATTCCACCGGCTTCCTGTCTTTCGCCTGTTTGGAATAAAGTGGGCGCCCCGAAGCGCTTGCCGGCGTCCTGCCGCATACCGTCTTGTCGACGATCCAGAACTTTGTCCTCACTGCCCGCTGGTACGAAATCATCCTGGCGGGATGGTGCTTCTTCGGTGGCATCTATTTCCTGTTCGGTGCCGTCACCACGGTGCTGACGCGCTGGCTGATGCCGGCGCTCGGCCGTGGCGGGCGGCTGGACCCGCGGCCGGTGGCGGCGGGGCAGTTGAAGCGGGAGATCGGGCTGTCGGTCTGTTCGGCGCTGCTGTTCGGCGCCGGCATGGTGTTTCCGTGGGGGCTGCTGCAGCTGGGCTGGGCGCGGTTGGCGGTGGAGCCGTCCTGGTGGCGGGTGGTGCTGGAGATCCTGGTGCTGGTGGTGTGGAACGAGGTGCATTTCTATGCCAACCACTGGTTGCTGCACACCCGCTGGCTGCGCCGCTTCCACAACCCGCATCACCGTTCGGTGGTGACCACGCCCTGGGCCACTTATTCCTTCCATCCGGTGGAGGCGGTGATGCTGGGCAATGTGATCCTGCTGCCGATGGTGGTGCACGATTTCAGCTTCGCCGCGCTGTTTTCGGTGCCGCTGTTCAGCCTGCTGTTCAACTGCATCGGCCATTCCAATTACGACTTCCTGCCGGATTTCCACCGCGACCGCTGGTGGCTCAACGGCGCCCGCCGCCATCATCTGCACCACGCCTGCTTCACCGGCAATTACGGCTTCATGTTCCCCTTCATGGATCGCCTGTGCGGCACCGCGCTGCCGCCTGAGGCGGCCGAGAGCCGCATCGCCCGCGATCTGAACCGCCGCCTGGCCGATGCTGGTTAACTGGCGGGACGTGCACAGCCTGGCCTACCTGGCCGCGCTGCCGGCGCTGGCGGCCTGGCAGTGGGTGCATGGCTTCTCGCTGCCGCTGTACGCGGCGATGCTGTTCCTGACGCTGGGCATCGGCGTGATCCACCACAACCACACCCACCGGCGGATGTGGCGCAACAAGCATCTGAACCGGGCGACCGACCTGTGGCTGAGCCTGCTGCAGGGCCATCCCACCTATGTGTTCTACCCGGCCCATGTCGCCAATCACCACCGCTACCGGCACGGCCTGAAGGATGTGGCGCGCACCTACCGCTTCGGCGGCGATACCAACCACCTGTGGGGCTACCTGATCCATCCGCTGCAGGCGGTGGCGGTGCTCTACCCGCTGTTCTGGCGCTGGCTGCTGCGCCAGTACCGGCGCGGCTCCGGCGCCTGGCGGCATGCGCTCTACCAGTACCTGGCGGTACTGGCGCTGTGGGGCGGGCTGGCCTGGGTGGACCTGGAGAAGTGGCTGCTGCTGGTGCTGCTGCCGCAGCTGCACGGCCTGCACTGGCTGCTGGCCACCAACTACCTGCAGCACGCCCATGCCGACGGCGCTTCCCGCATCGACTACGCGCGCAACTTCGAGGGCTGGGTGAATCCGCTGCTGTTCAACATCGGCCTGCACACCGCGCACCACGAGCATCCGCGCGCGCACTGGTCCGAGTTGACGAAGCTGCATGCGCGCTACCGGGACAAGGTGCATCCGCGCCTGAACGCCGGCGGGTTGCTGCCCTACATGTTCCGCACCTTCCTGCTTGGCCCCTTCTTTCCGCGCTGGCGCAGCCGGCCGCTGATGGACCCCACGGAGATCCGCTGATGCCCACCCGTTTCGACCACGTCTATATCGAGGCCGCCGGCTACCACCTGCCCGGACCGCCGGTGGACAACGAGCAGATGGACGCTTACATCGCGCCGCTCAACCGCATGTCCGAGCGCATCAAGGACCGCATCCTGGCGGACAACGGCATCCGCAGCCGGCACTACGCCATCGACGCCGAAGGCCGCACCACGATGTCCCACGCCGAGCTTGCCGCCGCCGCCATCCGCGACTGCCTGGCGCGCGGCAAGCACTCCATCGCCGATGCCGGGCTGCTCGCCGTCGGCGCCTGCGGCGGCGATGCGCTGATGCCTGGCTTCGCCAACATGATCCACGGCGAGCTGGGCGCGCCGCCGATGGAAACCCTCTCCAGCCAGGGCATCTGCGCCTCCGGCGTGCTGGCGCTGAAGCATGCCGCCCAGGCGGTGGAGCTGGGTGAGCACGGCATGGCGCTGGCCGCCGCCGCCGACATGCCCTCGCGCATGTTCAAGCGCAGCCGCTTCGCCCCGCGCGGCTACGACGCCGACTTCGATGCCCACTTCCTGCGCTGGATGTTGTCCGACGGCGCCGGCGCGATGCTGCTCACCCGCCGCCCCAGCGGCCGTGGCGGCCTGCGGCTGAAGCTGAAGTGGATACACCAGCGCAGCTTCGCCGGCGACTACCCGGTGTGCATGCAACTCGGCCTGTCGCCGGACCGCGCCACCTCCTTCCTCGACTACCCCTCGTCTTCCGAGGCGGAGGCCGAGGGCGCGCTCTCCCTGCGCCAGGACATCCGCCTGCTGCCGCACCTGTTCGACGTCTCCATCCACGAATACGTGAAACTGGTGCGCGAGGGCTGGGTGAGGTCGGAAGAGGTGGATCACTTCCTCTGCCACTACTCCTCCGAGCGCTTCGTGCCGGTGGTGGAAGAACTGCTGGACAAGGCCGGGCTGGCGATTCCGCGCGAGCGCTGGTTCAGCAACCTCGCCATCCGCGGCAACACTGGCGCCGCCTCCATCTTCGTGATGCTGGCGGAATTCCTGGAAACGCACACGCTGCGGCCGGGGCAGAAGATCCTCTGCTTCATCCCGGAATCCGGCCGCATCAGCGCCGCCTACATGCTGATCGAGGTGGAGGACGCGGAGATTCCGCGCCAGCGCCTGGTGCCGCTGGCGCAGACCCAGCTTCAGGCACAACCCGCGGCAGACCTCCTGCCGGCCGCGCCGCACGACCCGGATTCCGCGCCCGGACACCTGCGCGGCCTGCTCACCGCGCTGGCCGGCATCTGGCACGACTACCGCTCCGAGGTGTGGCGTTCGCCGGTGGTGCACAAGCTGGTCGCCGGCCGCTTCACGGTGGCGGACTACCGCAGCTGGACCGCCCAATGGGTGCCGCAGGTGCGCGAGGGCAGCAAGTGGATGCGCGAGGCGGTGGCCTCGCTCAGCGCGCCCTTCGCCGCGCTGGGCGAGCTGGTGGAACTGCACGCCGGCGAGGAGCAGGAGGATTTCCGCATCCTCTACCAGGACTACCTGGCCGCCGGCGGCAGCGAGCCGCTGGAGGCGCTGCGCCGCAACCCCGGCGGCGAGGCGCTCAACGCCTACCTGCATGCACTCGCCGGCAGCGAGAACCCGCTGGGGCTGCTGGGCGCCATCTACATCATCGAGGGCACCGGCCAGCGCATCGTGCCGGCGCTGCTGCCCTTGCTGCGCCAGCAGCTGGACCTGCCGCCGGCCGCCTTCCGCTTCCTCGAATACCATGGCCACAACGACCAGAACCACCTGCAGCGCTGGCTGGCGGCGGTGGAACTGGCGCTGGCGGTGGAGCCGGCCGCCGGCGCGCGCATGGTCGCTACCGCGCGCCGCACCGCCCAGCTCTACCTCATGCAGTTCCAGCACATCCTGGAGGACGCGTAATGAGCCCGCAGCCCGACTTCCTCGCCGCCGGCCACGATCCCAAGGACCCCAACCCTTGGCTGGCGCTCTACCTGGACCGCAGCACGCCGCTGCCGGACGCGGTGAAGGAAGCCTGGCTGGTGGATTCCAGCTCCGCCTCGCGGCAATACCTGCTGCCCATCATCCGGCCGCTGGCGCGCGCCTTCATCGTGCTGATCCAGATCGTGAAGATGGTGATGCCCAAGCGCTGGTCGGCCTCGCGCACCCTGCACTGGATACTGGCCGAGGGCATGAAGCGGCTGGTGGCGCCGGAGGCCAACTGGCTGGTGATGCGCCATTTCCACCTCGGCGCGCAGATCCTCGCCTTCATCGCCCGCAACTCGCCGGTGCCGGTGGAAACCACGCCGTTGACGCCGGTGGCGCTGGACGAGCTGAAGGACGATCTCTTCGTCAAGCACGACATCAACCTGTTCAACCTGGTGATCCGCCTCAACCAGGCGCTGCGCGAGCACGGCGAGGTGCTGGCGCCGGTGGCCGAGCCGGATTTCAGCATGATCCAGGAGCCCGCCGTGCGGCTGGAGGACATGCCGCGCGGTCCGCTCAACGTCATCGACCTGCAGACCGCCATCGAGTGCTTTACCCCCATCTTCCAGTTCTTCCTCACCGACAACGACTTCTGGCGCGCCGCCAACTCGCTGCAGCTGGACGAGACCATAGGCCTCTACGCCGCCACCATCCTGGGCGCGCCGCAGCACCTCATCCTGCTCAACAACAAGCATCCGCTGGTGCCGATGAGCACCCTGCGCGCCGGTTACCGGCTGGTGCTGCACGGCCTGTCGTCCGAGATGCTGCATGCGCTGCTGACGCGGCTGAAGGAGGCGCAGCACAGCGCCAGCCCGCAGGCCCGCGCCCAGGCCGAAGCGGCGGCGCTGTGAGGTCGGCGGCGTGAGCCGGCGGGCGCCTGTTCTACAATGCCGGCGCCGTTTTCCAGATGAAGCGCCGCCGAGTCCGGCGCCGCCCCCCTGCCGATGAAAGAAATCATCCCCCTGTGGGCTCAGCCCTGGCTGGACGTGATCGAGCTGGCCACCCAGATTGCCCTGATCGTGCTCGCCGCCTGGCTGCTGCGCCTGGTGCTGCGCCGGCTGGTGCGGCGCATCGGCGAGCGCTACAACCTGCCGCCGGAACTGGTGATCGGCTCGCGCCGGCTGACCAGCTTCGTCATCTACTCCACCGCGCTGCTGCTCATTCTGGACCGCTTCGGCGTTTCCGGCACCGTGCTGTGGACCGCCTTCACCGGCTTCGCCGCGGTGGCGGCGGTGGCCTTCTTCGCCGCCTGGAGCGTGCTCTCCAACATCTTCTGCACGCTGCTCATCTTCACCGTCCGCCCCTTCCGCCTCTACGACCAGGTGGAGCTGCTGGAGAACGGCGAGAAGCCGGGGCTGAAGGGCCAGGTGGTGGACATCAACCTCATCTACACCACGCTGCAGGAGAGCCTGCCCGACGGCCAGGACACGGTGCTGCAGGTGCCCAACAGCCTGTTCTTCCAGCGCAGCATCCGCCGCTGGCGCAGCGGCGTGCAGGGCTGAGGCGCGGCCGCGACGCAGGACCGCCGCACGGCGGGCCGTGCGGCGGCGGTTCAGGCCGTGGTTGGGTCTACGCCGTAGGCGCGCGCCTGCGCGCCGGGCTGGCCGCCAGCCCTTCCGCCGCGCGGGCGCGGATGTCGGCGAAGCTGTCATCCACCAGCAGCTCGCCGTCGCGGAACACCGGGCGCAGCAGGTTGGCGCGGCCGGCCAAGGCTTCCACCCGCAGCGCCTCGCAGCCGTCCGCGCCGGCTACCACTGCCCAGCGGCCGGATTTGCTGCGCTTGCCGGGATCGGTCACCGGGTCCTTGTAGATCTCCCGCGGCCGGCCGTTGATCACCGCCTCGCTGGCCTTCATCGCCCAGCGCATGGTGTCGCGGTTCACCCGCTGCAGCAGGCCGCCGCCCATGCCGAAGGCGCTGTTCTCGGTGGACAGCCCGCGCGCCTTCAGGGCGCCGAGAATGCCCGGCAGGCTGCCCAGATGCACGCCGTCGCCCTGGATCACGCGGAGGAAGTCGGGCAGCACCCGGTAGCCCTTGGCGTTGGTGTGGAAGCCGAAGCGCGCCATCAGCCGCTCTATCAGCTCGGGCAGCACCTGCTCCGGATCGCCGCTGTCCGGGCGGATGACGATGCGGCCGCCGCTTTGCGCTATCAGCGGCCGCAGCTCGGCGCCGACGATGTTGTCCACCGCGTTCCACAGGTCGTAGCTGTCCACCACGAAGGCGACGATCCTGCCCGGGCCGGCGAAGCGTTGGATGATGTTGCGGTAGGCATCGGCCTCGCCGGCGCGGCCCCAGGCGGTCATGGTGCTGTGCTCGCTGGCCGGGATGCTGAAGCCGGCTATGGCTTCGCCGTAGTAGCGGCGGGCGACCAGCAGCGCGGACACGGTGTCGGTGCCGAGGAAGTTGAGCAGGTGGGCGGCGCCGCCCAGGCCGGCGGCTTCCTCGGTGGAGGCGCCGCGGGCGCCGAAGTCGTGCAGCTGGAAGGGCAGCACCGCGTCCGGGTCGTCGGCGGTCTCGTCCAGGTAGGCGCGCAGGATGCGCTTGCAGGCGAAGCTCAGGCTGGCCACCGTGGTCGGGTACCACACCGCGCGCAGCAGCGCGGTTTCCAGGTAGCTGGGCAGCCAGAAGAACTCGGCGTCGGTGTTGCGCAACTGCAGCAGCGGGATGTGGGTGCCCAGCACCGTGCCTTCAGGCAGGGCCTCGATCTCCAGCGGCAGGCGGCCGCCGTGTTTCTGCAGCAGGCGCTCCCAGCCGGCGCGGTTGAAGAGGCCGACGTGGGCCTGCGCCACCGCTTCCGCCTCGTCTACATCGGCGCTGGTGAGCGGCTGGGCGAGGTAGGCCTTGAGGAAGGCCTGCAGGCCGAAGAACAGCACGTCCTCCAACTCCCCGCCGCGGGATTCGATGTAGCTGCTGATGAACTCGGTGCCCGGCGGGTACTGCAGGTAGTGGCTGAGCTTGTAGCTGTCGGTGTTGAGAATCAGGTTCTGGGTGCTCATCTGCGGGGGAGGAAAAGGGAAGCGGAGGGCATGCAAGCGCTGCGGAGCGCTGCCGCCTTGGGGGCAGGCATCGCGCCGATTGGACGCCCCGCAGCTGGCAGCGTCAAGCTGGCCGGTGGTGGGAGGGGCCGGCGATAGGTGGACAAGCGTCGCGGTGGGCGGACATCATGCTTCGGCTCAATCTGCCTCGCACCTTTCCATGATTCCGCTTCGCCTTGCCCGCATTTTCGGCGGTTTGGCCCTGATGGCCGCCGGCGCGGCCAGCCTCGCCGCGCCGGCGCTGGAGCTGGCCTACCGCGACCCGCTCTCAGGCGAGCTGATGACGCGCGCCTATGCGGCCGACGGCCAGCCGGTGGACGGGCAGGCGGTGGCGGCCCGGGTGCCGCTGGGCAGCCTGTGGAAGCTCTTCGTGTTCGCCTGGCTGGCGGAGAGCGGCGGCGCGGCGCCGGATTACGTCTGCCGCGCCGGTTCCGGCAACGATGCCGCCAGCCGCCGGCTGCGCGAGGAAGAGCACTATTGCTGCGAGCGCGGTGGCGCCATCGGCCGGGATGCGGCGCTGGTGTCCTCCTGCGGGCTGTTCTTCGAGCCGGCGCGGCTGGGGCTGCAGGCCGCCGGCTGGCGCGATTTCTGGACCGCGCGGGCACCCGGCGCGCCTTGGCTGGCGGAGCTGGCGGCGATGCGGCCGGAGACGCTGGTGAGCCCGGCGGAGCTCATCTTCGCGCTGGAGGCGGTGCCGGCGCGGGCGCGGGAGCAGGCGGCGCAGGTGCTGCTGGCGCGCACCTTCGGCTCCGGCGGCGAGGCCGGCGCGGTGCGCGAGCTGGGCGGGCGGCTGCGCATCAAGACCTTCTCCTGGTTCCGCCCCGGCACGCGCGAGCGCTACGGCGGCGGCGCCGGCTGGCTGGTGGATGGCACGCCGCTGTGGTTCGCCGGCAGCGGCACCGGCCAGCAGGTGCTGGCGCGCCACGGCGCCACGCTGGCGGCGGCCTTGCCGCAGGGCGAGGCGGCGCTAGCACCCGGCTGCGTGGAGGTGGCGTTCTTCAGCCGCTATCCGCTCGCGCGGGTGGAACTGCCCGGCGGCAAGGCGGCGCGGCCCGGCCCGCTGCGCGGCCGCCATGTGGCGGTGTTCGACAACGGCGTCGCCCTGCCCTTCCTCGCCAGCGGCCAGATGCGGCTGGTGCAGCAGGCCGGCCGGCCAGTGGTCTCCGGCCGCTTCGGCGTGGATGAATACGTCGCCCGCGTGCTGGACCGCGAGGCCGACGCCAGCGACACCGAGGCGGCGCGCGCGCTGGCGGTGGTGATACGCAGCTACCTGTTCAACGAGGCGCGGCGCGAGGGCAACTGCCTGGCCATCGCCGACAGCAGCCGCAGCCAGCGGGTGTCGGCCAATCCGCCGTCGGCGGCGGCGCTGGCGGTGGCGGCCTTCACTACCGACCTGGTGTTGCGCGGCGCGCCGGTGGGCTATCACCTGGACACGCCGGGGCCGGGCCGCCTGGTGTGGCGCGAGGCCCAGGCCGCCGGCCGCGCCGGTACGCCGTGGGATGCCATCCTGCGGCGGGCTTTTCCCGCCGCCGACCTTGCCGCCAGCCGCGATCCCGCCGGCCTGCCCTGCGAACGGCTGGAGCAGGCGGAGCGCTGGCTGCAGGCGCAGGCGCCGCAATGGCACCGCCAGCTCGCCGATCTGCCCGGCTTCCGCCCGCCGGCCTCGCCGCCGCTGGTGTGCCGGCTGGCCTGGGGCACGCCCTTCTCCGAGCTGGACCGCGGCCGCATCCATGTGCGCGAGCTGCAGACGGTGGAGGACCGCATCACCCTGGCCCACGAATACCTGCACCTCGGCCTGCGCCACCACCCGGCGAGCCAGGACGAGGAGCTGGTGGAGCGCTGGGCGCGGCGGCTGACGGGCGGCAGCTTCGACTGAGGGGTCCGGCGGCGCGCCGGTCTCAAACTGAGACCGATCGTCTCAGCCGGAGACGGCTGAGACGGCCCTGCGTCCGGCAGGCGGCCGCCGCCTTCCCCACAAGCCGCTGATCAGAAAAGGGAAACCGCCTCGATTCGCGGCGGAGAACAGGGCTGGAACACTCCTTGCCATGCATGGCACGGGGCCGCGCAGACGGTACCCGCAAAGCCAAAACAACGAGGAGACTCCACCCATGCACAGGTCATCCTGCTGCGGCCGCGGGCGTTCGCGCCCCGCATCCCTGACCCTTGCCCTGCTCGCCAGCCTGGGCCTGCTTGCCGGCGGCGCCGGCGCGGCGGAAATCGCCACCGACCCCGGCGACTACGCGGCGCTGCCGCCGGGCACCGACCTCGGCATCCTCTACCTGCAGCACACCGAGCGCGACGCCTACTACGCCGGCGGCGACAAGCTGCCCGGCCGCTTCCGTCTGGAGACCGACATCGGCCTGCTGCGCTGGGTGCATTACGCCAGGCTGGGCGACTACGTGATCGATCCGCAGCTCATCCTGCCCTTCGGTACCGTGCGGCTGAAGACGCCCTTCGCCGGCCTCTCCTCCACCTCCGCCAGCGGCGTCGGCGATCCGCTGGTCGGCGGCACGCTGTGGCTGGTGAACCAGGCCGAGGAGAAACGCTGGCTGGGCCTGTCGGCCTTCGTCTCCATCCCGGTCGGCAGCTATGACGACGACAAGGGCCCGGTGAACGTCGGCGAGAACCGCTGGAAGGGCATCTTCCAGGCCGGCTACGTCACCGCGCTGCCGGCCAATTTCATGCTGGACCTGATCGGCGAATACGCGGTGTATGGCGAGAACGACGACTTTCTCGGCATGAAGCGCAAGCAGGACCCCAGCTACGGCCTGCAGGCCCACCTGCGCTACCTCTTCTCCCCCTCCACCCACGCCGCCGTCTCCTATTACCGCGACTACGGCGGCGAGACGAAGCTGGACGGCGTGCGCCAGGACGACCGCCTGCGCAACGACCGCTGGCTCCTCACCTTCGCCACCTTCGTCGCTCCCACCGTGCAGCTGCAGGCGCAGTACGGCCAGGCGCTGCGGGTGGAGAACGGCGCGCGTGAATCCAGCCGCTTCAACCTGCGGCTGCTGAAGGTGTTCTGAGGCGCGGCCCGCCAGGGCCGCACCCAGGCGAGGGAGCGAGCGGCCGCTCCCGCCCGGCCGTTCCCCAGGAGACGGCCGGCAGGCGGCGGGGGCGATTCCCCCGCCGCCGACCAGACCGACCACAACAGGAGACAAGACAATGCCCGAACCCATTTCCACCAGCCTGCATCCGCACACGCTGCAGGCGCTGGCGCAGATACAGCGCATGGACAGGCGCGCCTTCCTGCGCTTCGGCCTGGCCGCGGCCGGCGCCGCCGCCGGTGCCGGCCTGCTCGCTCCCGGTGCTGCCCAGGCCGCGCTGCCGGAGGGCATCAAGGTGATGAGCGCGGACGAACACGCGGTATTCCAGCGCCTGCTGGCGGTGATGCTGCCCACCGACGGCAGCGCGCTGGTGCCCACCGCGCAGATCCCGGTGATGCAGACGCTGGACGCCGCCCTGCTGGCGACCATGGAGCCGCACATCCTGCAAGGGCTGAAGGGCGGCGTGCGCTACTTCGACGACGGCCCGCAGGCGCGCTACGGCAAGCGCTTCAGCGCGCTGGGCGATGCCGAGGCGGCGCGCTTCTGCGACGAATGGGCGGATTCACCCGAGGTGCCGCAGCGGGCGCTGGCGATGGGGCTGAAGAAGCTGGTCGGCCTCGCCTACTGGGCCAACCCGCCGACCTGGGCGCCGCTGGGCTACGACGGCCCGGTGACGCGCAAATGGGGGCTGGAATCCCTCGGCAACGCGCCCCTGCCGCAGGCCGCCCGGCCGCTGCCCCAATGACCCGCGAGAGAACCCAGATGACCCGGAAGAAGATCGCAATCGTGCCGCCCCACGGCCTCAAGCTCACCCAGGCTGCGGACATCAGGCAGCGCAAGCTGCACCTCAAGGCCGACGCGGTGATCGTCGGCTCCGGCGCCGGCGGCGCCATCACCGCCTACGAACTGGCGGCCCAGGGCAAATCGGTGGTGGTGCTGGAAGCCGGCCCTTACGTGCCGTCGGAGAAATTCACCGAGATGATGGCCATCGCCATGGGCACGCTGTACCAGGACCACGGCGGCCAATCCAATGCCGACGGCGACATCAGCATCCTGCAGGGCGCCTGTGTGGGCGGCTCCACCGTGGTGAACGCGGCGCTCTGTTTCCGCACGCCGGACTACTACCTGAAGCTGTGGGCGCGGGAGTTCGGCCTCTCCAACCTCAGCCCGGCGGTGATGGCGCCCTACTTCGACAAAGTGGAGGCCAATCTCAAGATCCGCCAGAACGGCCCCCACGAAACCAGCATAGGCGCGGAGATGATCAACGGCGGGCTGCAGAAGCTGGGCATCCCCGCCGGCATCGCCAGGCGCAACGTGAAGGATTGCGGCCTCACCGGCTTCTGCTTCGCCGGCTGCGTGTCCGACCGCAAGCAATCCATGCTGGTCACCTACCTGCCCTGGGCGGTGGCCCACGGCGCCCGCATCTACGCCGACACCCGCGCCACCCGGGTGCTGGCCGAAGGCGGTGTCGCCCGCGGCATCGAGGCGGAGGTGGTGGACCCGGCGAGCGGCCGCAAGAAGGCGGACCTGCGGGTGGATGCGCCCATCGTCATCCTCGCCGCCGGGCCGGTGCAGACGCCGCTGTTGCTGCAGAAGAGTCAGCTCGCCAACAGCAGCGGGCAGGTGGGCAAGAACTTCGCCTGCCACCCCACGCTGTCGCTCACCGCCGAGTTCGACGACACGGTGGACGACTTCCACGGCGCCACCCACTCGCTCTATGTGGACAAGTACACCCTGCCGGAAGAAGGCGGCTACCTGCTGCTCAACGCGGTGCAGGACCCGGTGGAAGCCAGCTTCCAGGTCGAGCCCGGCACCGGCAAGCCCTACGTCTCCTACATGAGCCGCTACCGCAACACCCTGCGCCTCATCACCCTGATCCACGACAAGAACGTCGGCGAGGTGAGCTGGAAGGACGGCGCCAAGCACATCCGCTACACGGTGGACGACGCCGACTTCGAGGCGATGAAGGCCGGCCTCAAGACCAACGCCAGGGTGCTGTTCGCCGCCGGCGCGCGGCGCATCCACCTGCCCAGCTCGCGGGCACTGGTGATGGATAGCCCGGCCGATATCGACCGCGTCATCGACGGCCTGAAGAACCAGCCGGCGCGCTACCGCTACACCTCCTTCCACCCGCAGGGCACCTGCCGCATGGGGGCCGATCCGGCGAAGACGGTGGTGAATCCGCACGGCGAAACCCATGACGTGCGCAATCTCTACATCGCCGACGCCAGCCTGCTGCCCACCTCCATCGGCTACAACCCGTCGGAAACGGTGTACGCGCTGGCCAGCTACATCGCCGACCACATCAACGCCGCCCACCCCACCGCCGCCCAAGGCTGAACGCCGCCCGACCAGGAGAACCGACCATGACCGATACCCCCGCAGCGCGCTGGGAACAGCGCATCTTCCTCGGCGACTGGCAGCCCGGCCGGGGCGACAGCGTCGCCGTCACCGAGCCCGCCACCGGTCAGTGCCTGGGCCGGCTCGCCACCGCCAATGCCGACGATGTGGACGCCGCCGCCCGCCTCGCCAGCGAAGCCCAGCCGGCCTGGGCGGCGCTGCCCTTCGACCGCCGCGCCGCCATCCTGCGCGAGTTCGCCCACCTGCTGCAGGCCGATGCCGAACGCATCAACCATTGGAACGTGCGCGAATGCGGCTCCATCCCGGCCAAGGCCGAGTGGGAGCTGAACGCCAGCGTGGAGCAGGCGCACATGGCGGCGGCCATGCCGATGCAGGCGGTGGGCGAGATCTTTCCCTCCTCCATGCCCGGCCGGCGCAACTACTGGCAGCGGGTGCCCATCGGCGTGGTCGGCGTGATCGCGCCGTGGAACTTCCCCATCCTGCTCGGCCTGCGCTCGGTGCTGCCGGCGCTGGCCCTGGGCAACGCGGTGATCCTCAAGCCGGATGTGCAGAGCGCGGTGTGCGGCGGCCTGCTGCTGGCCGAGCTGTTCGAGGCCGCCGGCCTGCCGCGCGGCGTGCTGCACGTGCTGCCCGGCGGCCCGGCTACCGGCGAGGCGCTGGTGCGCCATCCGGCGGTGAAGATGATCTCCTTCACCGGCTCCACCGCCGTCGGCCGCCAGATCGGCGAAACCTGCGGCCGCATGCTGAAGAAGGTGTCGCTGGAGCTGGGCGGCAACAACGCGATGGTGATCCTGGACGACGCCGACCTGGAATCCGCCGCCTCCTGCGCCGCCTGGGGCGCCTTCCTGCACCAGGGCCAGATCTGCATGCAGGCCGGCCGCCACCTCGTCCATCGCAAGGTCGCCGGCCGCTACGCCGAGCTGCTGGCGGCGCGGGCGGCCAGGCTGGTGGTGGGCGACCCGGCTGCAGGGCCGGTGCATCTGGGCCCGCTGATCAACGACCGCCAGGCCGACAAGGTGGCCGAGGTGGTGGCGCGCTCGGTGGCGCAGGGCGCGCGGCTGCTGGCCGGCGGCCAGCGCGACGGCCGCTTCTACCCGGCCACCGTGCTGGCGGACGTCACCCCGGCGATGCCGGCATGGACGGAGGAAATCTTCGGCCCGGTGGCGCCCATCACCGTGTTCGACAGCGACGACGAGGCGGTGGCGCTGGTGAACGGCTCCGACTACGGCCTCGCCGCCGCGGTGCACAGCGCCTCGGTGCCACGCGCGCTGGCGCTGGCCTCGCGGCTGAAGGCCGGCATGGTGCACATCAACGACCAGACGGTGAACAACGAATTCCAGGTGCCCTTCGGCGGCATGGGCGCCTCCGGCAACGGCAGCCGCTTCGGCGGCCCGGCAAGCTTCGAGGCCTTCAGCCAGACGCAGTGGGTCAGCGTGATGGACAGCGGCATCCAGTACCCCTTCTGAGCCGCGCCCCGATTGACGCGTTTCCCCGCGGCAGCCGCCTTTCCCGGTGCTGCTGCGGGGCTTTTCCCTCGCGGTGTTCCTGCCGACTTTCGGCCGGCTATACCGTAAGTCAGTTAATGGAGGTATAAAAACGGCTTCTGGATTCGGGCGCCATCCTGCGCCCCGCCGCGAGGTCACCGAGATGAACCCGCCTGTCCCCAGCCCGCTAGAGAGAGCCATCGTCGCCCGTCAGGCCTATTTCGAACACGGCCTGAAGCCGGACGACCTGATAGACGAGGCGATTTTCCGCTCCTGGACGCGCTGTACCGCGGCCGACCGCCGCGAGCGCGATCCGGTGGAATTCGAGCCGGTCGGCCGCGCCATGCTGCGCGGCCTGCTGGAGCGCAGCCAGCCGCTGCTGCAGGCCGCCGCCGGGCCGCTGGACAAGCTGGCGCGGGCGGTGAGTGGCGCCGGCTACGCGGTGCTGATGACCGATGGCGCCGGCCATGCGCTGTCGGTCGGCGGCGCGCTGGACGACCGCGCCCACCCGATGCGGCTGGCTTTCCGCCAGGGCGTAGATCTGTCCGAAGACGCCATCGGCACCTCGGCCATGTCCTGTGCGCTGAGCGAGCGCCGCGCCATCCGGGTGTTCGGTCCGGAGCACTTCTTCTCCGCCACCCGCATGTTCCACTGCGCCGCCGCCCCCATCCTGGCGCCGGACGGCAGCCTGGCCGGCGTGGTGGACATCACCCGCGATTCGCCGCGGGCGGATTTCGGCGCCCTAGCCCTGGTGAGCCAGTGCGCGCGGGCGATAGGGCGCGAACTGTTCCGCGCCCGGCCGGCAGCGCACACCCTCAAGCTGTCGTGGGACGACAGCCGCCCGGAAGACGCCCAGGATCTGCTGGTCGCCCTGGGCGCGGACGGCGAGATCCTCGGCATGAACGAGCAGGCGCGGCGCTTCCTCGGCGAGCGCGGCGAAGGCAGCGAGCATGGCCGGGGCGCCGCGCTGCACTTCGGCGACCTCTTCGAAGGCCGCTTCCAGGCCTGTATGGACGCGCTGCGCCAGGCCCGCGGCCCGGTGCCGCTGCGCCTGCATTCCGGCCTCTGCCTGTTTGCCTCCGCCGGCAGCCCGGCGCCGCCCGCGCTTTCCACGCCGCCGGCGCGCCGCCCGGCCGCGCCACGGCAGGAGGCCTTGCCGGAGTTCGGCGATGCCGCCATTCCGCGCCAGCTGGAAACCGCGCTGCGCGCCCTCGCCAACCGCCTGCCGGTACTGTTGCTGGGCGAGACCGGCAGCGGCAAGGAAGTGGCGGCGGACTGCCTGCACCGCCGCAGCACCCGCGCCGCCGGCCCGCTGGTGGCGCTGAACTGCGCGGCGATACCGGAAACGCTGATCGAGGGCGAGCTGTTCGGCCATGTCGAAGGCGCCTACACCGGCGCGCGGCGTGGCGGCATGCCGGGCAAGATCGAGCTGGCCGATGGCGGCAGCCTGTTCCTGGACGAGATCGGCGACATGCCGCTGGCGCTGCAGGCGCGCCTGCTGCGGGTGCTGGAGACGCGCGAACTCAGCCGCCTGGGCAGCACCGCCAGCCGGCGGGTGGACTTCCAGCTGATCTGCGCCACCCACCAGGATCTGCAGCAGGCGATGCGCGAGGGCCGCTTCCGCGCCGACCTCTACTACCGCATCGCCGGCTTCACGGTGACGCTGCCGCCGCTGCGCGAGCGCAGCGGGCTGGCGGCGTTGATGGAGGCGTTGCTGGCGGAGGTTTCCGCAGGCCGCCGCAGCCTGGCGCCGGCCGCGCTCGCCCGCTTGCTGGCTCATCCCTGGCCGGGCAATGCCCGCGAGCTGCGCCATGCGCTGACTTACGCCCATACCGTGGCCGAGCCGGGCCGCCCGTTGCAGCCGCACGATTTCCCTACCCTGGCTTCGCCGCCGCAGGCCGCGCCGGTGGCGGCCAGCGGCCTGCTCGCCACGCTGGAAGAGGAAGCCATCCAGCGTGCGCTGAAGGAAACCGGCGGCAAGGTGGCGGCTGCCGCCCGCCTGCTGGGCATGAGCCGCGCCACCCTGTACCGCCGGCTGCGCGAGCGGCGCTAGGGCCGCGCGCCGCTCAGCGCGCCGGCGACCGCAGCGTCAGGCCTTGGTCCGGCAGCGGCAGTGCGGTCTTGTAGCGCACCTGCTTGAGGGCGAAGCTGGAGCGGATGTTGGCGACGCCGGGAACCTTGGTCAGATGGTCGAGGATGAAGCGCTCCAGCGCCTGGATGTCGGATACCACCACCCGCAGCAGGTAATCCTCGTCGCCGGTCATCAGGTAGCACTCCATCACCTCCGGCCGCTCGTCCATCGCCGCTTCGAAGCGCTTGAGCATGTCCTCCGCCTGCTTCTCCAGCCGCACATGGATGAAGACGTTCACCAGCAGGCCCAGCATCTCCGGCGCCAGCAACGTGACCTGGCGGCGGATCAGTCCCAGTTCCTCCATCGCCTTCACCCGGTTGAAGCAGGGCGTGGGCGACAGGTTCACCGAGCGGGCCAGCTCGGCGTTGGTGATGCGGGCGTTGTCCTGCAGCTTGTTGAGAATGGCGATGTCGGTGCGGTCGAGTTGGCGCATCGGATAATTTATCCATGAATGGATGAAATGGAAGGTGAATCTTCTTCAATCAGCGCCCAGCATAGCCGAGGTAAGACAAAAATTCTGCTTGCTTAAGGATAGGATTTTCTCCACGCCGTGCCGCCCGCGCGGCCGCTATCCGTCGATGGAGAACGTCCGTGGCCAGTCCGCTTTCCCCCTGCTCCCTCACTCCGCCGGCCGCCTTCCCGGGGCGCCCGGGCTGGCTGCGCCGGCGGCCATTCGCCGGCCTGCAGGGTGCTGCCCTGCTGGGCCTCGCCATCCTGCTCTGGGGTGCGAACTGGCCGGTGATGAAGGCCGGGCTGGAGCACATCACCCCTATCTGGTTCGCCGCGACCCGCTTTGCCCTCGGCGGCCTCTGCCTGTTCGCGCTGCAGCTGGCGACCGGCAGCCTGCGCCTGCCGCGGCGCGGCGACCTGCCGCTGGTGGCCAGCGTCGGCCTGCTGCAGATGCTTGCCTTCACCGTGCTGGGCACGCTGGCGATGACCGAGATCCCCGCCGGCCGCTCGGCGGTGCTGGCCTACACCACGCCGCTGTGGGTGACGCCGGCCGCCATCCTGTTGTTCGGCGAGCGCTTCGGCCTCCGCCAGGCCGGCGGTACGCTGCTGGGCCTGGCCGGCGTGGCCCTGCTGCTCAATCCGCTGGCGCTGGATTGGCGGGATGTGGCGGTGCTGAAGGCCAACCTGATGCTGCTCGCCGCCTCGCTGTGCTGGGCGGTGTGCATCCTGCATCTGCGCCGCCGGCGCGGCGCCAGCAGCGCTTACCACCTCGCGCCCTGGCAGATGCTGGTGGCGACGCTGCCGCTGCTGGTGCTGGCCAGGGTAGTGGAGGGGCCTTACAGCGGCGATGGTTCGCCGGCTTTCTGGCAGGTGGCGCTGTTCGTCGGCCCGTTGGCCACCGCCTTCTGTTTCTGCGCGGTCAACGCCGCCAGCATGCGCTTGCCAGCCACCGCCATGGCCAGCGCGATGCTGGGCGTGCCGGTGGTGGGGCTGGCCCTGTCGGTGCTGCTGCTGGGCGAGGCGCTGACGTCCGCGCTGCTGGCCGGCGTGTGCGCCATCCTCGGCGGCATCGCGCTGGTGAGCCTGCCGGCGAGGCGGGGATGAGGCCGGGGCTGCACGCTGGCGCCGGCGCCCCGGATTGCCGTTTCAGTGCGGTCCGGCGGGCTCACTCCCTGGGCGGGTGGGCTGGCGCGGCGGCAGGCCGACGCCGAGCAGATGGCGCACCCTGGGCGGCGCCTCGCCGGCATGGAAGCGCACTACCTCGCGCTGCAGGTCGGCATCCGCGCTGTGCACCCGGCGGTGCTGGCGCAGGTGTTCGGCCCAGGATTCGACCAGGAACCACTCGGTGAGCAGCTCGGCGTCGGCCGGGTCTTCCATCACGCCCCAGCTGAAGGCGCCGTCGCGCAGGCGTTCCTCGGAGAGCTGGTGCACGGCGTGGAGGAAGGCGTCGCGGTCGGCGGCGGGGATGCGGTACTCGATCAGGATCATCACCGGGCCGCGGTCGTGGGCGACCGCTTCCGCCATCTCCGGGTCGGGCCAGTGGCGGGCGGGGCCGAGGTCGTCCTCGCCCAGCGGCAGGCGCAGCCGGTGCATGCCCAGTGCCGCCAGCACCAGGCCGACTGCGGCGATCAGCAGCGCCTGCGGCGTGCCCAGGCCCTGGGCGACGAAGCCCCACAGCAGGCTGCCGGCGGCCAGCGCGCCGTTGAACACCATCTGGTACACCGCCAGCGCGCGGCCGCGCACCCAGTTGGGCAGGATGGCCTGGGCGGCGCCGGCCATGGTGGTGAGCGCCAGGATCCAGGCCGCGCCCAGCAGCAGCAGCAGCGGTAGCGCCAGCCACACCGGCGGCGCGGCGGAGAGGGCGGCCATCACCAGCGCGGTGGCCAGCGCCGAGGCCAGCATCACGCCGTCGCCATCCAGCCGGCGCTGCAGCCGCGGCATCAGCAGTGCGCCGAGGATGGCGCCGGCGCCGACGGCGCCCAGCAGCACGCCGTACAGGCTGGCGCCGCCCTGCAGCAGCTGGCGCGCCACCAGCGGCAACAGCGCCCAGATGCTGCTGCCGAAAGCGAAGTGCACCGCGCTGCGGATGAGCACCACATGCAGCTTGCTGTGGGCGCGGGTGAAGCGCAGGCCGGCGCGCAGGGCGCTGAAGAAGTGCTCGCGCAGCGGGTCTTCGGCCTGCGCCGGGCGGCGCCACCACAGCAGCGCGGCGATCACGAACAGGTAGCTGAACAGGTCGGCGCCATAGGTGGCGGCGGCGCCGAAGGCGGCCAGCAGCAGGCCGCCGGCGGCCGGGCCGATGGCGCGGGCGATGTTCACGCCCAGCGAGTTCAGCGCCACCGCCCGCCGCAGCATGGGCTGGGGCACCAGCTCCGGCACGATGGACTGCCAGGTCGGCCCCATCATCGCGGTGCCGACGCCGCCGAGGAAGACCATGGCGACCAGCAGTTCTATGGTGAGCGCCTGGCGCCAGGCCAGCAGCATCAGCGCGCCGCTGACCAGCGCCAGGCCGATCTGCACCGTGATGAGGAAGCGGCGGCGGTCGAGGATGTCGGCCAGCACGCCGGCGGGGATGGCGAGCAGGAACACCGGCAGCGTGGCGGCGGCCTGGATCATGGCCACCGCCGCCGGCGAGGCCGACAGGTCGGTGGCCAGCCAGGCGCTGGCGACGTCGCGCATGAAGCTGCCGATGTTGCCCATCACCGTCGCCACCCACAGCACGGCGAAGGTGGGTAAGGCGAGCGGGGCGAAGGCGCCGGTGGCGGCGCTGGTGGTGGAGTCGGCCGTGGAGGCCGCGGTCTTGGTCATGATGATCAGAACGCCCAGCAGGCGCAGCCGAGCGCGCCCCAGAAGCTGCGCGCGTCGCCTGCCGGCACCTGGCTGGCCCAGGCCTGCGCATGGGCGTGGCCGTGCACGCCGCAGGCGCTGGCGCAGCCGCAGGCTGCATCCGGCTGCAGGCGGGCCTTGTTGTAGCCCTGGGCGGGCTGGATGGCGCGCGGGCGGTAGCCGCCGTCGTGGCGCACCGGCGACCAGTCCGGCATGGCGGGGGGAATCTCCGGCGCCAGCGGGCCGAACTCCTGGTCGCCATGCACCACTTGGCCGCCGAGCACGGTGAGCACCGAGGTGATGTCCTGGATCTCGTCGCCGGGCACGGCGAAGTAGTCGGCGGAGAGTACCGCCAGGTCGGCGAGCTGCCCGGCCTTGATCTGGCCTTTCTTGCCGACTTCGGAGGAGAACCAGGTGTTGGCCTCGGTCCACAGCCGCAGCGCGGTGTCGCGGTCCAGCAGATTGGCCTGGGGATAGAGGCCGAGGCCGCCCACCGTCTTGCCGGTGGTGAGCCAGGACAGCGACACCCAGGGGTTGTAGGAGGCGACGCGGGTGGCGTCGGTGCCGGCGCCCACCTTCACGCCGCGCTCCAGCATCTTCTTCACCGGCGGCGTGGCTTCGGCGGCGCGGGCGCCGTAGCGCTCGACGAAGTACTCGCCCTGGTAGGCCATGCGGTGTTGCACGGCGATGCCGCCGCCGAGCGCGGCGATGCGGTCGATATTGCGTTCGGAGATGGTCTCGGCGTGGTCGAAGAACCAGTTGAGGCCGTCGAAGGGCACATCGCGGGCGACTTTCTCGTACACGTCCAGCGCGCGCGAGATGGTTTCGTCGTAGGTGGCGTGCAGCCGCCACGGCCAGCGCTTTTCGGCGAGCAGGCGGATCACCGGTTCCAGGTCGGCTTCCATGGAGGGCGGCATGTCCGGCCGTTCGACGCGGAAATCCTCGAAGTCGGCGGCGGTATAGACCAGCATTTCGCCGGCGCCGTTGTGGCGGTAGAGGTCATCGCCCTGGCCGGGTTGCACCTGGGTGCTCCAGCTCTTGAAGTCGGCCAGTTCTTCCTTGGGTTTCTGGGTGAACAGGTTGTAGGCCAGGCGCACGGTGAGCAGGCCTTCGCGGTGCAGTTCCTCGATGATCCGGTAGTCGTCCGGGTAGTTCTGGAAGCCGCCGCCGGCATCGATGACGCCGGTGACGCCGAGGCGATTCACCTCGCGCATGAAGTGGCGGGTGGAGTTCTTCTGGTACTCCGCCGGCAGCTTGGGGCCCTTGGCCAGCGTGGCGTAGAGGAGGGTGGCGTTGGGCTGGGCCAGCAGCAGGCCGGTGGGGTTGCCGTGGGCGTCGCGCACGATCTCGCCGCCGGGCGGGTTGGGCGTGTCCTTGGTGTAGCCGACCGCGCGCAGGGCGGCGCCGTTGAGCAGGGCGCGGTCGTAGAGGTGGAGGATGAACACCGGCGTGTCCGGCGCGGCGGCGTTGAGTTCTTCCAGCGTGGGCAGGCGCTTTTCGGCGAACTGGTGTTCGGTGAAGCCGCCCACCACCCGCAGCCACTGCGGCGCCGGGGTGCGCGCGGCTTGTTCCTTGAGCATGCGCATGGCCTCGGCCAGCGAGCGCACGCCGTCCCAGCGCAGTTCGAGGTTGTAGTTGAGGCCGCCGCGGATGATGTGCATGTGGCTGTCGATCAGGCCGGGGATGGCGCGGCGGCCGTGCAGGTCGATGACGCGGGTGTGGTCGCCGGCCAGCGGCATGACGTCCTGCCGGCTGCCGACGGCGATGAAGCGGCCATCGCGGATGGCGACGGCTTCCGCTTGCGGGTTCTGCTTGTCCAGGGTGGCGAACTTGCCGTTGGTGAGGATGAGGTCGGGGGGAGCGTTGGCGGGCATGGGATGTCCTCGGCGAGGGGGCGGTCGCAATCGGAAAACGGGCGGCGCAGGCAATGAAGCCTGCCGCCAGCGGGGGCGGCGGGCCGTCATCACGTGGCGGTCAACGTGCCGGAACGGCAGGAATGGCCTTGTGTGGCGTGCTGGTGCGCTGGGCCGCCTTGTGCACCATGGTGTAGGCGTAATCCACACCCATGCCGTAGGCGCCGGAGTGCTCCTTCACCAGCTTCATCACCGCATCGTAGGTGTCGCGGTGGGCCCAGTCGCGCTGCCATTCGAGCAGCACCTGCTGCCAGGTCACCGGCACCACGCCGGCCTGCACCATGCGCTGCATGGCGTAGTCGTGCGCTTCCTTGCTGGTGCCGCCGGAGGCGTCGGCCACCATGTAGATCTCGTAGCCGCCTTCGAGCATGGCGCACAGGGCGAAGGTGGTGTTGCACACCTCGGTCCACAGGCCGGAGACGATGACCTTGTTGCGGCCGTTGGCGGCCAGCGCGTCGCGCACCTTCTGGTCGTCCCAGGAGTTCATCGAGGTGCGCTCCAGCAGCGGCTGCTCGGGGAAGACATCCAGCAGTTCGGGGTAGGTGTAGCCGGAGAAGGAATCGGTTTCGACCGTGGTGAGGGTGGTGGGGATGTTGAAGATCTTCGCCGCCTTGGCCAGGCCGACGGTGTTGTTCTTCAGCACCTGGCGGTCGATGGACTGCACGCCGAAGGCCATCTGCGGCTGGTGGTCGATGAAGATGAGCTGGCTGTTTTGCGGGGTCAGGACTTCGAGCTTGGGGTTGGACATCTTCTGCTCCTTTTGTTGTCGATTGCACTGCTGGGAGGTTGTTGCTGGGGCGGTTGGCGCGCCGGGCTGTCGCATCGCCCATAAGCAGACTAGGCGCTAAAGTGGAGTACGACCATCGGCTATTCGTATCAGCGGATGCAATGGTGGAGAGTGCCGCGCCGCTGTGCGTGAGGGAGCGGGGGCGATCTTCCGGTCGCCCTGCCTGGGAGGCGCGCCGGAAAGCGACCGCGCTGGCGGCGGCGAAGGCTACGGCGGCCGCCGTTGCGCCCCGCCGGCGATGGTCGTAGCATGCGCGGCGCGCCATGCCATTGCGCTGGCGCCGCCCGCGCGACATGCGCCCCACCTGTCCTGCTCTCCGATGCGCTTCAGCTTCCGCCCCGATTTCCTGTTCGCCGCGGCCTTCTCCCTCCTGTCGCTGCCCGCGCTGGCGCTGCAGCCGCTGACGCTGGACGCGCCCGCCGGCGGCTGGAACCGCGGCGGCTTCACCGACCGCAGCGAGGACAGCGGCGTCGCCTACCCCTACTCGCCGATAGACCGCGGCGCCCAGGCCGGCCGCACGCTGATCCGCGGCCGCCTCGCCGCCGAGCACCGCGCCCGCGACGCCAACGGCAAGGTGCGCACGCCGCCCACGCTGGTGGTCAACGGTAACCCGATGCCGCTGTACAGCGACAACGACGGCCGCTTCGCCCGCCCCTATGCCTTCGCCCCCGGCTCCAACAGCGTGGAGATCCGCAGCGCCGGGGGCGAGTCCCTGGGCCGGCTGCAGTTCTACGAAGCCAATCCGGCGCGGCCGCGCGCCCAGCTGCGCGCCATCCTGGCCTGGGACGACGACCAGGCGGAGGTGGATCTGCATGTGCTGACGCCGGACGGCCAGCACGCCTTCTGGGCGCATCCGCAGCTCAGCAACGGCGGCGGCATGGATGTGGACAGCGTGGATGGCGCCGGCCCGGAGATGTTCTCCATGACCGCGCCGCTGCGCGGCCCCTACCAGCTCTATGTGAACTACTGGGGCAACTTCGGCAGCGCCGGCTACCATTTCGACGACAGCACCCGGCAGCGCAAGATCATCACCTGCCGCATCACCCTCGTCTTCCATGAAAACACCCCGCAGGAGCGGCGCGAGAGCTTCGTCGTGCCGCTGCGCAAGATCGGCGATCTCACCCATGTCAAAACCGTCATCTTCTGAGCACGCCGCGCTTTTCCTCGCCCTCGCCCTGCCGGCGGCGGCCTGGGCGCAGGCCGAGATGCCCATAGGCGGCTGGCGCACCGGCAGCGCCGACGCGCCCTACACCCAGGAAGTGAACTACCCCGCCTCCCGCGCCGGCATGCCCGCCGGCACGCCGGACGCGGCGCAGATCCGCGGCCGCATCGCCCACCAGGGCAAAGGCCCGGCCACGCTGGTGGTCAACGGCAATGCCATGCCGCTGGAGGTGGACGAGCAGGGCCGCTACGGCCGCGCCTACAGCTTCGCCACCGGCTCCAACAGCGTCGAGATCCGCGACGGCGAGGGCCGCAGCGTGCAGCGCACCCAGTTCTACCAGACCGCCGCCGGCCAGCCGCAGGCGCGGCTGCGGGTGGTGCTGAGCTGGGATACCGATGGCACCGACCTCGACCTCCATGTGCTGACGCCGGACGGCGAGCACGCTTGGTACGGCAACCGGGTGGTGCGCAGCGGCGCCATCGATGTGGACGTCACCACCGGCTACGGCCCGGAGATCTTCGCCTCGCCGTCGCCGTCCAAGGGCCCCTACCTGGTCTATGTGAATTACTACGGCAGCGGCCGCAGCCACCTGCTCACCACCGCCCGCGTCAGCGTGATCTCCAACGAAGGCACGCCGGACGAGCGCCGCCAGGAGTTCGACGTGCCGATGCGCGCCGCCGGCGAGCTGACGCTGGTGCGGCAGTTCGTCTATCCCTGAGCGGGCGGGGGGCGGGCCGCTTTCCGCGAGCGGTGGCGAGGGGCGATACTGCCCCTCCCCCAGCACGAAGAGGACAGCCATGGTCCCCGCCAACACCGCCGCCATCCCGGCGGACCGCGAGCTTTTCCCCGGCTTCTCCAGCCTGAAGGTGGAGGTCGAGCCCGGCCTCTCCATCGCCTGCGTCACCGATGCCGTCGCGGGCGACACGCGGCCGCCGCTGCTGCTGCTGCACGGCCATCCGCAGACCCACGCCATCTGGCACAAGGTGGCGCCGGAGCTGGCACGCCACTTCACCCTGGTGGCCGCCGACCTGCGCGGCTACGGCGACTCCGCCAAGCCGGCCGGCGCGCCGGATCACGCCAACTACGCCAAACGTCGCATGGCCGCCGACATGGCGACGCTGATGCGCCTGCTCGGCCATGAGCGCTTTGCCGTGCTCGCCCACGATCGCGGCGCCCGCGTCGCCCACCGCCTCGCCGCCGACCATGCGCAGGCGGTGAGCCGGCTGGTGCTGCTGGACATCGCGCCGACGCTGGCGATGTACGAGCAGACCAGCGAAGCCTTCGCCCGCGCCTACTGGCACTGGTTCTTCCTGATCCAGCGTGCGCCGCTGCCGGAACGCCTGATCGAGGCCGACCCGGCCGCCTACCTGCGCGACGTCATGGGCAGCCGCCATGCCGGCCTCGCCCCCTTCGATCCGCGCGCCTTCGCCGAGTACGGCCGCTGCCTCGCCCAGCCCGGCAGCGCCCACGGCCTGTGCGAGGACTACCGCGCCGCCGCCGGCATCGACCTGGAACACGACCGCGCCGACCGCGACGCCGGCCGCAAGCTGCCCATGCCGCTGCTGGCGTTGTGGGGCGCCCAGGGCGTGGTGCAGCGCTGCTTCGACCCGCTGGCCGAGTGGCGCCGGGTGGCGGAGCAGGTGGACGGCGGTGCCCTGCCCTGCGGCCACTACGTGCCGGAGGAAGCGCCGGCGGCGCTGCTGGAGCGGGCGCTGCCCTTCCTGCTGGCGGCTTAGGCGGCGCCCTTGCGCAGCCAGCCCAGCACTGGCTGCAGGCCCGCCAGCGCCGGTGCTTCTTTCAGCACCGTGGCGGCATCCGTCCACGGATAGGGCAGCGACAGCAGCCACTGGAACACCGTGGGCGCCTGCGCCGCGGGCAGCACCTCCATCGCGGCGATGACGATCTTCAGCTTCTCCGCGCAGCGCGGCTCGGCGGTTTCGAAGTACCAGTCGTAGCTGCCGCAGCCCACGCGCACCTCGCCCTTTTCCTTGTCGGTCATGCCGACCAGCCAGTCGCAGCGGAAATGGGCGGTCTCGACTGCCGGACGGCCGAGGTAGAAGGTGTAGACATTGTCGTAGCGCTCGCCGAAGCGGCGCACCAGCACGTCGGTGATGGCGGCCAGGCCTTCGCTGCGGGCGGGAAAGGCGATGTTGTCGCTGGCGACCTGCATCTCCAGCACGGCGTCCGGGGTGAAGGCGTGCTGCATGTGGAGCGGGCGGTTTTCGTCCTTGGCGTGGAGGTAGGCGCGCAGGACGCGTTCGGCGCTGTTCATGGGTTCTCGGGGCGGGTTGGGGGAAGGGACGCGCCGGCATGGCGGCCGGGCGGTGATTGTTCGATTCGTTGATTTCATCTATAACTTGTCGATAAATCGTATACGAAAAGAGAAAACCATGAGCAAACCGCCAGCCGCCCTGCCCTGCATGGTTCCGGAAGCGGGCCGCATCGTCTCCTCCCAGCACCTGGTGTCGCCGCGGTCGCCGGAGTTGTCGGAACTGGAGTACGGCATGATCCTGGCCTGGAACGCCTTCTCGCGCTGGATGATCCGTGCCAGCGCAGCAACCGGAGTGCCCGACATGACCGCGCTGGACGTGCTGGTGCTGCATCACGTCGCCCACCGCGAGCGCGGCAAGCGCCTGGCGGACATCTGCTTCGTGCTCAACGTGGAAGACACCCACGTGGTGTCCTACTCGCTGCGCAAGCTCGCCGGACTGGGCCTGGTGCGCAGCGAGCGCCGTGGCAAGGAAGCCTTCTTCTTCCTCACCGACAAAGGCTGCGAGGTCTGCCTCGCCTACCGCGACGTGCGCGAATCCTGCCTGATGGAAGGCTTCTCCGGCAGCGAGGAAGACAACGCCCGCATCGGCGAGCTGGCGGCGCTGCTGCGCATGCTCTCCGGCCGCTACGACCAGGCGGCGCGGGCGGCAGCCACGGCGGTGCCGGGATGAGCCCGCAGATCCGCTTGCTGGATGCGGGCGACGCCGCGCTGACGGTGGAGTTCGGCGACGCCATAGCCCCCGGCCTGCTGGCGGCGGTGAACGCGCTGGACGCGGCGGTGGCGCGGCTCGCCCGCGCCGGCGGCCTGCCGGGGCTGATCGAGGCGGTGCCCACCTTCCGCTCCCTCACCCTGCTCTACGACCCGCTGCTCACCTGCCGCGCCGACGTCGAGGCCGCGCTGGCGCCGCTGCTGGTTGGCGCGGGCGAGGCGCAGTCCGCCAGCGGCCGGCACTGGCGGCTGCCGGTGTGCTACGGCGGCGAGGCCGGCCCCGACCTGGAGGCCACCGCCGCCGCCATCGGCGCGACCGCCGACGAGGTGGTGGCGCTGCATGCCGGCACCGAATACCGGGTGTACATGCTGGGCTTCATGCCCGGCTTCCCCTTCATGGGCGACCTGCCCGAGCGGCTGTGCCTGCCGCGCCGCGCCGAACCGCGGCTGCGGGTGGCGCCGGGCAGCGTCGCCATCGCCACCGGGCTGAGCGCGATCTATCCGTGGGAAAGCCCGGGTGGCTGGCACTTGCTGGGCCGTTGCCCGGTACGCCTGTTCGACCCGGCGGCGGCCGAGCCTTCGCTGCTGGCGGCGGGCGATTGCGTGCGTTTCGAGCCGGTGTCCGCCGCCGAGTACGCGCGGCTGGCGGCGGCGGTGGCGGCGGGAGAATTGCCGCCGGCGCACTGGCGCGCCGAGGCGGCGGCTGGAGGCGGGCGATGAGCGCGGCCAGGCCCATCGGTGTCGAAGTGCTGTCGCCCGGCGCCTTCGCCACGCTGCAGGACGGCGGCCGCCGCGGCTTCCGCCGCATCGGCGTGCCCTGGGCCGGGGTGCTGGATCGCCGGCTGATGCGCCTTGCCAATGCGCTGGCCGGCAACGCGGAAGACAGCGCGGTGATCGAGTGCTTCGACGGCGGCCTGCAACTGGCTGCCCGCGGCGGCGCGGTCCGCGTCGCGGTGGCCGGCCATGCCGCGCTGGAGATAGGCAGTGGCGAGGAACGGCGGGCGCTGCCGGCCTGGCGCTCGCTGACGCTGGCCGAGGGCGAGGTGCTGCGCATCCGCCGCATGGAGCGCGGCCGGCTGGCGATGGTGGCGGTGGCCGGGCTGGCGCCGGCGGTGGTCATGGGCAGCGCCGCCACCTATGCCCGCGCCGGCCTGGGCGGCATCGACGGCCAGGGCCGGGCGCTGGCCGCCGGCGACCTGCTGCCGGCCGCGGTGGCAGCGGAGGGTCCGGAGCGGGTGCTGCCGCAGCCGCCCGGCGGCGATGCCGCGCCCATCCGGGTGATTCCCGGCCCGCAGGCGGACCACTTCTCCGCCGAGGCATTGGCGGCGCTGGTGGCGGGCGAATACCGCGTCACCGCCGAGGCCGACCGCATGGGCGTGCGCCTGGAGGGGGCGACGCTGGCGCATGCCGGCGCGGCGGAAATCGTCTCCGATGCCACCGTGCCTGGCTCCATCCAGGTGCCGGGCAAGGGCCAGCCCATCGTGCTGCTGGCCGATGCCCAGACCGCCGGCGGCTATCCCAAGATCGCCACCGTGATCAGCGCCGACATTCCCCGCCTGGCGGCGCTGCGGCCGGGCGAAACCCTGCGCTTCGGCGTGGTGGACGTGGCCGAGGGCGAGCGCCTGGCGCGGGTGGCCGAGGCCTGCACCCGCGAGCTGCTGGCGGCCATCCGCCCGCTCTATGCCGAGGGCGTGGATCTGGCCGCGCTCTATGCCTGCAACCTGGTCGGCGGCGTGGTGCATGCGCTGGGCCCGGATTACCGCCCGCTGCTGGACCCCCTGCCGCAGCAGGCCGACCCGAAGAGGAACACGCTGTGAAGATCAACCTCAACGCCGACCTCGGCGAATCCTTCGGCGCCTGGAAGATGGGCGAGGACGAGGCCCTGCTGCGGGTGGTGAACTCCGCCAACATCGCCTGCGGCTTCCACGCCGGCGACCCAATGGTGATGCGCCGCACGGTGCGCGCCGCGCTGGCCGCCGGCGTCAGCCTGGGCGCCCATCCCGCCTACCCGGACCTGCAGGGCTTCGGCCGCCGGCCGATGGCATTGTCGCCGGCCGAGGTGGAAGCGGCGGTGATCTACCAGGCGGGCGCACTGGCCGCCTTCGCCGCCGCCGAGGGCGGCCGCCTCAGCCATGTGAAGCCGCACGGCGCGCTGAGCAACCAGGCCTGCGAGGACGCCGCGCTGGCGGACGCGGTGGCGCGGGCGGTGCGCGCGGTGGACCGCGAGCTCATCCTGCTGGCGCCGGCGCTGTCGCAGCTCTACTTCGCCGGCGAGCGCGCCGGCCTGCGGGTGGCGGCGGAGATCTTCGCCGACCGCGCCTACACCGACGACGGCATGCTGATGCCGCGCAGCCGCCCGGGCGCGGTCCTGCACGACCACGCCGAAGTCGCCGCCCATGTGCTGCGCATGCTGGCGGCGGGCGGCATCGTCGCCCACTCCGGCAAGGTGCTGCCGGCGCCGATGCAGAGCATCTGCGTGCATGGCGATACGCCGGGGGCGGTGGAGAGCACGCGTTACCTGGCCGCCGCGCTGGATGAAGCCGGCTGGAAGAGGGTGCCGGTGCCGGAAGTGCTGGGCTGAAAGGGGATTGCCCCGGGAGAGCGGGGGAGCGCCCGCCAGGATGCTTGCAGTGCTTGAGCGCCGCAGGCCCCTCTCCCCCGGTTCCGCTCCGTGCCCCGGGGGAGAGGGGAAGAAAACCATGCGGGACCGATGCCTTGCGCGGATTTTCAGATGGCGGCGACGGGCTTCGGCCGGCAGAGCAAGCGCCCGCCCGCCAATCGCCCCAAGCACGCCCTCCTCCGCTAGCTACTGATAAGCTCGGGTGATCGCCTTTTCCAGCCCAACTGCTAACGTGATCGAACTCCGCGGCATCGAAACCTTCTACTGGGTCGCCACACTGGGCGGTTTCCGCTGCGCGGCGGAGAAGCTGCACACCAGCCAGCCGGCGGTATCGCAGCGGGTGGCGCAGCTGGAGCATGCGCTGGGCGCGCGCCTGTTCGACCGCGACACCCGCGGCGTGCGCCTCACCGCCAAGGGGCAGGAACTGCTGCCCCACGCCGAGCGCATGCTGCAGATGCGCCACGACATGCTGCTGGTGGCGCGTTCGCAGAACGCCATCAGCGGCCGGGTCTGCATCGGCGTGGCGGAGACCATCGTGCAGACCTGGCTGCCGGCGCTGCTGGAGCGGGTACACAACACCTTCCCCGAAGTGGTGCTGGAGATCGAGGTGGATACCACGCCGGTGCTGCGTTCCCACCTGGTCGGCCGGCAGATAGACCTCGCCTTCCTCATGGGCCCGCTGGCCGACGCCAACGTCGAGAACCTGCCGCTGTGCCGCTATCCGCTGGCCTGGGTCGCCAGCCCGCAGCTGGACCTGGGGCCGGAGCCGCTGACGCTGCAGCGGGTGGCGCAGCTGCCCATCATCACCTACCCCTCCGGCAGCCGGCCTTACCAGATGGTGCGCGAGATGCTGTTGCGCGCCGGCGTGGCCGCGCCGCGCATGTACGGCCTGGCCTCGCTGGCGATGGCGGTGCGCATGGCGCGGGACGGCATAGGCACCAGCGTGATCGCGCCGGTTTTCCTCGGCAAGGAGCTGGCCGAGGGCCGGCTGCGCTTGCTGCAGGTGGCGGCCGAACCCTTGCCGGAGCTGGCCTTTACCGCCAGCTGGCTGCATGGCAGCGACAGCCATGTGGCGGCGGCCATCGCCCGGCTCGCGGCGCAGGTGGCGGCCAGCGAAGAGGGCGGAGAGGCGGCGACTGATCCGTTTTTCTTATAAGCCTCAATCCGAACATACGATTAGACAGTGCGGTACTTCTGGGCTGAAATGGATTTGCAACATACCGTTACCCCGGAGTCCGCATGTCCGCATCCGCTGCCGTTCCCGCCAGTGTCGCCGCCCGCCTGCAGGCGCGCAGCGGGGCTTTTACCGGCCCCACGGCCAACCTGGCGCCTGGCCATGTGCAGGCCAATCTCGCCATCCTGCCGCGCGAGCTGGCCAACGATTTCCTGCTGTTCTGCCAGCGCAACCCCAAGCCCTGTCCGCTGGTTGGCGTATCCGAGGCGGGCAACCCGCGGCTGCCGTCCATAGGCGAAGACCTCGACATCCGCAGCGACGTGCCGCGCTACCGGGTGTGGCGCGACGGCGAGGTGGTGGAGGAATGCACCGATGTGTCCCACGTCTGGCGGGATGACCTGGTGAGCTTCGCCATCGGCTGCTCCTTCTCCTTCGAGGAGGCGCTGCTGGCCGCCGGCATCGACATCCGCCACATCAGCGCCGGCAGCAATGTGCCGATGTACCGCACCAGCATCCCCACCGTGCCGGCCGGCCGTTTCTCCGGCCCGCTGGTGGTATCGATGCGGCCGATGAAGGCCGCCGACGCCATCCGCGCGATCCAGATCACCTCCCGCTTTCCATCGGTGCATGGCGCGCCGGTGCATCTGGGCGATCCGGCGCAGATCGGCATCCGCGACGTGATGGCGCCCGACTACGGCGACGCGGTGGCGATCCGCGACGGCGAGATTCCGGTGTTCTGGGCCTGCGGTGTGACGCCGCAGTCGGTGGTGGCGGCGGCGCGGCCGTCGTTCTGCATCACCCACGCGCCGGGCCACATGCTGGTGACCGACCTGAAGAACGCAGACCTGGCCCTGTTCTGATTTCCCTGCCCATCGGCGGCGGGGGCTGCCGGTGGGTCAAGCAGCCTTTTCCCGTGAATCACCCCTCACCCCATCGGAGGAGCGTCCCATGAAAAAAGCCCTAGCCGTCATCGCCGGCACCCTGCTTGCCGGTTCCGCACTGGCCCAGGACCTGCCCAAGACCCAGCTCAAGATCGTCGGCGGTCTGAGCAACCTCACCGCGTATACCGACTACGAGCGGCCGTTCTGGACCAAGACCATTCCGGAGAAGTCCGGCGGCCAGGTCACCGCCGAGATCAAGGGTTTCAACGAGATGGGGCTGAAGGGGCCTGAGCTGCTGCGCCTGATGTCCCAGGGCGTGGTCGAGTTCGGTACCGCCACCCTGTCCTACTTCGCCAGCGACAACCCGATCAACGAAGCCATCGACCTCGCAGGCCTGGCGCCGGACGTGGCCACCGCGCGCAAGGTCACCGAGGCCTTCGAGCCGGTGTACGCCAAGTTCTACGGCGAGGGCTCCAAGGTGAAGCTGCTGGGCATCTCCACCTATCCGGCGCAGGTGCTGTTCTGCAACGCCGAGGTGAAGGGCCTGGCCGACCTGAAGGGCAAGAAGGTGCGCACCAGCAGCCGCAACCAGGCCGAGTTCGTCGAGGCGGTGGGCGGCTCCAGCGTGACGATGGCCTTCGGCGAGGTGGTGCCGGCGCTGCAGAACAAGGTGGTGGATTGCGCCATCACCGGTTCGCTGTCGGGCTACTCCGCCAAGTGGTACGAGGTGTCCACCCACCTGTACGCGCTGCCGATCAACTGGAACCAGCAGATCCACGCGGTGAACCAGAAGGCCTGGGACAAGCTGGACCCGAAAGTGCAGGCTTTCCTGCAGGCCGAGGTGAAGACCCTGGTGAACGACATCTGGGACGCCGCCGCCCGCCAGACCCAGGAGGGCTATGACTGCAACACCGGCGCCGCCGCCTGCCCCAACCCGGTGAAAGGCAAGATGGTGCTGGTGCAGCCCAGCGCGGCGGACATGGAAGAGCTGAAGAAGATCCGCCAGACGGTGCTCTCCAAGTGGGCGGCGCGCTGCTCCGCCCAGTGCGTGAGCGACTTCAACGCCACGGTCGGCAAGACCATAGGCGTGACCGCCAGCAAGTAAGCCTTGCGCCTTCCGGCCAGGGGCGCCTCTGTCGGCGCGCCCTGGCCTCCTTCCTGCAGTCGGGTCGTCCGGCCTCTGGAGTTTTCCTCATGACCAAGACGAATTGCGCCGCGCTTTCCCGCCTGCTGGGAATGGCGCGGACCCTGTCGCGGCTGGCGGTATGGGTGGGCGGCGCGCTCACCCTGGCCAGCGTGTTCCTCATCGCGGTGGACGTGCTCGCCCGCCGCTTTCTCGGCGTCACCACCGGCGGGGCGGACGAGCTGTCCAGCTACGCCTTCGCCATCAGCACCACCTGGGCGCTGGCCTTCACCGCGCTGGAGCGCGCCAACGTGCGGGTGGACGTGATCTACCAGCACCTGCCGGTGCGCCTGTGCGCGGTGCTGGACTGGCTGGCGCTGGTCTCCCTCGGCGTGTTCTCGGTGTACCTGAGCTACTACGCCTATGACGTGGCGATGACCTCCTGGGACGGCAACGCCGCCGCCAACACGCCGCTGGCGACGCCGCTGTGGATTCCGCAGACGCTGTGGGTGCTGGGCCTGGCCTGGTTCTCGGTGGTGCTGGCGCTGATGCTGGTGCGCGCCTCGGTGGCGCTGGTGACCGGCGACCTGGAGACCGTGCGCGAGATCGCCGGGGTGAAGTCCGCCCAGGAAGAGGCGGAGGAAGAAGCCGCCGCCGGCGAGCGCATCGTCAAGGGAGAAGCCGCATGATCGCCGTCGCCCTCATCCTGCTGCTGGTGCTGATCGGCCTCAGCCTGCCGGTGGCCGCCGCGCTCGGCGTGCTCGGCCTCATCCTGGACCCGATCTACTCCATGCTGCCGCTCACCCGCGCGATGGGCGAGATGGCCTGGAGTTCGAACAACGAGTTCCTGCTCGTCGCCATTCCGATGTTCATCCTGCTGGGCGAGGTGCTGCTGCGCGCCGGCTTCGCCGAGCGCATGTACGGGGCGATGAGCCTGTGGTTGTCGTGGCTGCCGGGCGGGCTGATGCACGCCAACATCGGCGCCTCCACCGTGTTCTCCGCCACCTCCGGCTCCAGCGTGGCCACCGCCGCTACCGTGGGCACGGTGGCGCTGCCGCAGATCAAGCGCTTCGGCTACAACGAGCCGCTGTTCCTCGGCTCCATCGCCGCCGGTGGCACGCTGGGCATCCTGATCCCGCCGTCCATCAACCTGGTGATCTACGGCGTGCTCACCAACACCTCGGTGCCCAAGCTCTACCTTGCCGGCATCCTCCCCGGCTTCCTGATGGCGCTGATGTTCATGGCGGTGATCGTGATCGCCTGCGTGCTCAAGCCGGAGTGGGGCGGCCAGCGGGTGCGGGCGAACTGGGGCGAGCGCTTCACCTCCCTGGTGCACCTGCTGCCGCCGCTGGGCATCTTCCTGCTGGTGGTGGGCTCCATCTACGCCGGTATCGCCACGCCGACCGAGGCCGCCGCGCTGGGCGTGGTGGGTGCGCTGATCCTGGCCGCCTGCTTCCGCCGCCTCAGCTTCGCCATGCTGCGCGAGGCGCTGGAGAACACCATGCGCGCCACCGCGATGATCATGATCATCGTCATCGCCGCCGCCTTCCTCAACTTCATCATGTCGGCCATCGGCCTCACCGACTCCATCACCCAGACCCTGTCCGGCCTGGGCCTGTCGCCGGGCTGGATGCTGCTGGCGGTGGTGGTGTTCTACGTCATCCTCGGCTGCTTCATGGAAACGCTGTCGATGATGATCACCACCATCCCCATCATCGCCCCGGTGATGATCGCGCTGGGCTTCGATCCGGTGTGGTTCGGCATCGTCGTCATCGTGCTGGTGGAAACCGCGCTGATCACCCCGCCGGTGGGCCTCAACCTCTTCGTCGTGCAGAGCCTGCGCAAGAGCGGCTCCATGCAGGACGTGATCGTCGGCAGCCTGCCCTTCGTGGCGGCGCTGTTCCTCATGGTTGCGCTGCTTGCCTTCGTTCCCGGGCTGGCCCTGTGGCTGCCCTCGGTGTTCGGCTGAACGCCCCGACCCCGCCTCTGACCCCAACATCCCAAGGAAAGAACAAGACAATGAAACTGCACTTCACGCTCGAGACCGACGGCGGCAGCCGTCCGCTGGAAGCCGACATCCGCCAGTTGGTCATCGCCGGCTGGGCCGGCCGTGACCGCGCCGCCATCGAACACCACATCGAGGAACTGGCCGAGATCGGCGTGCCGCGCCCCAGCAGCGTGCCGCTGTACTACCGCGTGGCCGCCAACCAGGTGACGCAGGACGCCACCATCCAGGTCGTCGGCGGCGACAGCTCCGGCGAGGTGGAAGCCTTCGTCTTCAAGGTGGATGGCGAGCTCTATCTCTCCATCGCCTCCGACCACACCGACCGCAAGCTGGAAGCCCACAGCGTGGCGCTGTCCAAGCAGATCTGCGTGAAGCCGGTGGCCACCACCGCCTGGCGCCTGGCCGACGTCGCCGGCCACTGGGACGAACTGCAGGTGCGCTCGCGCATCATCGAGAACGGTGCCGAGGTGCTCTACCAGGACGGTACCCTGGCCAGCCTGCGCACCGCCGAGGACCTGATCGCCGGCTACACCGGCGGCAAGGGCCTGGAAGAAGGCACCGGCATGACCTGCGGCACCGTCGCCGTCATCGGCGGCATCCGGCCGGCGGCCACCTTCGAGATGGAGCTGCACGACCCGCGCAGCGGCCGCAGCATCCGCCACCGCTATACCGCCACCGTGTTGCCCGAAGTCGCCTGAGCAGCAGGCGACGCCGCCGGGTGGTGGTCCCTCCCCACCCGGCGGCATTCCACCGTGCCGGCTGCCACGCCAGCGGCCGGCACGCTTGCCTTACCATGCGTCGAGCCGCCGCCCCGGGCCCGAGCGGCCCGCCCGGCGCACCGCACCAGATGCCGCAGCGACGCCGGCGCCCCCGCGGCCTGGCGCCTCCTTCATCGCCGATAACGAGACTCCGCCCCATGCTCCCCACCATCGAACTCCTGGCCGCCGAGCTGGCCGCAGGCCGCCGCAGCGCCGTCGAACTCACCACCGCCGCGCTGGGCCGCGCCACCGATCTCGCCGGCGAAGGCGCGCGGGTGTTCACCCGCATCGACGCCGAGCGCGCCATGGCCGCCGCCAGCGCCTCCGACACCCTGCGCGCCGCCGGCATCGTGCGCTCGCCGCTGGAAGGCCTGCCGGTGTCGGTGAAGGACCTGTTCGACATCGCCGGCCAGCCCACCACCGCCGGCTCGGTGCTGCTGAAGAACGCGCCGCCCGCCACCCGCAACGCGGTGGTCATCGACCGCCTGATCGCCGCCGGCGCCATCATCGTCGGCCGCACCAACATGACCGAGTTCGCCTACTCCGGCCTCGGCCTCAACCCCCACTACGGCACCCCGCGCAACCCCTGGGACCGCGCCACCGGCCGCATCCCCGGCGGCTCCTCCTCCGGCGCCGCGGTGTCGGTCAGCGATGGCATGGCGGTGGCGGCGGTGGGCTCCGACACCGGCGGCTCGGTGCGCATCCCCTCCGCCCTGTGCGGCCTCACCGGCTTCAAGCCCACCGCCCGCCGCGTCAGCATGGAAGGCGTGCTGCCGCTGTCCACCGCGCTGGACTCCATCGGGCCGCTGGCCGCCTCGGTGCGCTGCTGCGCCATCATGGATGCGGTGCTGGCCGGCGAGCCGGTGGACATCCCCGCCGCCGCCGAACTCGCCGACGCCAGCTTCGCCGTGCCCACCGACGTGGCGCTGAACGACATGGACGAGACGGTGGCCACCGCCTTCGAAATCGCCCTCGCCCGCCTGCAGGCCGAGGGCGCGCGGGTGCGCCGCATCGCGCTGCCGGAGTTCTCCCAGCTCGCCCAGCTGCACGCCCGCGGCACCTTCACCGCCGCCGAAGCCTGGGCCTGGCACCGCGGCTACCTGGAGAACCGCAGCGCCGAGTACGACCCCCGCGTCGGCAGCCGCATCGCCGTCGGCGCCAAGATGAGCGCCGCCGACCTGCTGGACCTGATGGCTGCCCGCCGGCGCTGGATCGCCGCGGTGGAAGCCCGCATCGCCGGCTTCGACGCCCTGCTGATGCCCACCGTGCCGCGCATCGCGCCGGAGATCGACCTGCTGGTGCGCGACGAGCAGGCCTACTTCGCCGCCAACGGCCTGATGCTGCGCAACCCGACGCTGATCAACTTCCTCGACGGCTGCGCCCTGTCGGTGCCCTGCCACGACACCGGCAACGCCCCGGTGGGCCTGATGATCGCCGCCGCTGGCGGCAGCGACCGCCGCGTGCTGGCGCTGGGCCAGGCCATCGAAAGCGTGCTGGCGGCGTGATGAGCACGCCCGTGGTGAGGATAGAGGCGTTGAGCGCGGAGGCTTTCGCCCCCTTCGGCTGGGCGCTGGGCGGCGAGCGCTACGACGCCGCCGCCACCGGCTTCAGCAACCCCGGCAGCGACTTCTGGCATGTGCACGACTTCGACGCCGGCGCCGCCGGCCAGCCGGAAGTGCTGTGGGTGAATTACCGCAACGACAGCCTGCGGGTGCGCCTGCTCGAAGCCCACTGGCTGACCCAGCAGGCCATCGTGCCGCTGGGCGGCGAGATCGTGCAGGTGGTCTGCCGCGGCCGCGAAGACGACCCGCGCACGCCGGACCTGCAGCGCCTGCGCGCCTTCCGCATCCCCAACGGCCAGGGCGTATGCATGAAGCCGGGTTGCTGGCACACCAGCTTCGTCTTCGCCGGCCAGACCACCTGCCTGATGCTGACCCGCCACTCCACCACCGCCGACCTGGCCGCCGCGCTGCAGGACGGCAGTGCGGCGAGCGAGAGCAGCATCGTCGAGCTGGCGGCGCTGGGAGAGCCCGAGCCGCTGCTGCAGCTGTAACCGGCCCCGCTGGTGGCGAGGGCCGGCCCGTCTCCGGGTACAACGCATCCCAGTCCCCTCGCACGGCGGATGCCCGGCCAGCACACACCAGGCTGGCGAAGCGATGAAACATCGGGGGAGCTCGGGTGGAGCGGGCTGCGCATTGCTGTCAGGACGGCAGATCCGGGAATGATCCAGAGCGTCCGATTTTCCAGTTCGGTTACTGGGTTCTGCATCACCCTGCCGGCGCGTCGCGCAGGGGCAGACCACGGCCGGTCGCGGCTCGCGCGAAGTGGCGGCGTGTGCCCGACATCCTTGCTGGGCGGGGCGTTCAGTACGATGCGCAAGGCCTCGAGGGCAGCGCGGCACTTCAATCGGCCGAGAAAGCAGCCGTCCGGTCAGGAAACTTACCGCCGTTGGTAGATAACGCCCTGAATGGAGATCCGCTCCGGTTCGGACTCTTCATCAAAGCGCCGATGCGCTTCGGATATGGCTGACTTGTTGGCATTCGCCCAGTTGACCAGTGACATCACGGGTCCTAGCAGCGTCATTCCCAATGCGGTGAGTTCGTAGTCGACGCGCGGCGGAATTGTCGGATACATCGTCCGGGTAAGCAGCCCATCACGCTCCAGACCGCGCAGCGTCAGCGTCAGCATGCGTTGCGAAATACCGTCTATTCCCCGCTTCAGCTCATTGAAACGCTGCGCTCCGTTTGCCAGCGTGGCGATGATGTAAAGGCTCCACTTGTCACCGATGCGATCCAGAATTTCGCGGGTGGCCTGGCAGCCTTCGGCATCGGGCTGCGGCATCTCCTTAGGCAGATCAATGTGACTCAGTGACATACATGTGCCTTCTTGTGGATCGATCATGGGAACCATACCATCCTTCGTATGGTTTAGTAATTCAGGATTCATTGATTACCTAGTTCTTATTTTATCCTTAGGAGCCATCATGAGCCACATCCTACTGGTCACCTCAAGCCCCCGCGGGGCTGAAAGCCTTTCCACACGCTTCGCAACCGAGATCGCCGAAGGCCTCAAGGCTCGCTGTGGCGGTACGCTGACGGTGCGTGATCTCGCAGCAGACCCGCTTCCCCACATCACTTCTGCCTACGTTAATGGCCGCATCACGGCGCCAGATGCCCGGACGCCTGAGCAGGCTGAGGCAGTGCGGATCGCCCAGGAGCTGGTTGATGAGCTAAAGGCCGCTGACGTAGTTGTGCTTGGCTCGGGAATGATCAACTTCGGACCGTCCTCCCAACTCAAGGCCTGGTTTGATCACATCATTTGGCCAGCTGTCACTTTCGGCTACGGCGACACCGGGCCAAAAGGCTTGCTGACCGGCAAGAAGGTTTATCTTGTCGCCGCCGCCGGCGGCGTGTTCTCGGAAGGCGCCTGGGCACCGTTCGATTTCCAGAGCAACTACCTCTTGCACCTGCTCGGTTTCATCGGCCTCACTGATGTTGAACTGGTGCGCGTCGAAGGCACCGTGTTTGGCCCGGACGCGGCAAAGGCCGCCATCGCCAATACCGAGATGGCGGTGCAAACCCTGTTGGCGAAGGCGGCATGACCACGGGTGCGGAGAAGCGCTGTCCTGTTCGAGCGGGCATGGCTACTTGCACCCAGCGATTTCCTCACGCGCTACGCGGGGGCGATTCCGCTGCCGTTTCCCGCCGCTTGACCGGGTGACGCAGAAGTCGCGCGCGGCCTGGTCCCGATCGGGAGTCCAAGGCGTCCGACCATCAAGTGCGCATTTCGGACGCTGGCTTGAAGGGGCTGGCACCGAAAAGGTTGCGGCCTGCTGCGACCGCAGACGACTTCCGCTAGCCTTGCGCTTCTTCCGCACCCTCCCTTTCCCATGATGGATACAAGGCCCCCTCTCGCCGCCGCCCGCGATGCCATAAGCGCTGCCCGCCGCATCGTCATCTTCACCGGCGCCGGCATGTCGGCCGAGAGCGGGGTGCCGACCTTCCGGGATGCGCTCACCGGCCTGTGGGCGCGTTTCTCGGCGGAGGCGCTGGCGACGCCGGAGGCTTTTGCACGTGATCCTGAGTTGGTGTGGGGCTGGTACGAGTGGCGGCGGGCGCGGGTGAGGGCGGCGCAGCCGAACGCCGGGCATCGCGCGATTGCGGAATTCGCCGCCCGGCGGGCGGCGGAGGGTAGCGGCGGAGTGACTGTGGTGACGCAGAACGTGGATGACTTGCATGAGCGCGCCGGCGGCCCGGCGGCGGTGCACCTGCATGGCAGCCTGTTCGCACCGCGCTGCAGTGCCTGCGGCGCGCCGGGGGCATTCGCCACGGTGGAGCCGGTGGAGCCGGAGGGCGGCCGCAGGCTGGCGCCGCCGCGGTGCGAGCAGTGCGGCGGCGCGCTGCGGCCGGGCGTGGTGTGGTTCGGCGAGGGGCTGCCGGAGGCGGCATGGAGCGCGGCCTCGCAGGCGATGGATAGTTGCGACCTGGTGCTGTGCGTGGGCACCTCGGCGCTGGTTTATCCGGCGGCGGCCCTGCCGGAGCAGGCGCTGCGGACGGGGGCGACGCTGCTGCAGGTGAATCCGGGGCATACCGCCTTCGATGCGCTGGCCCGCTTCAATCTCAAGGGTTCCGCCGCCACCGTGCTGCCTGCCCTGCTTTGCGGTAATCACTGATGTTGCAGCGCACACAGATGGCGGCGCGCATGGCAATATCGAGCGATACCGATACAAGAGCCCCCACCCCGATGAGACTCAAGCCCCATCACGTCATGCCGGTCATGATGTCCGCCATCATGGCGTTCGTGATGACCGCGGTCATCACCCTCCTCAACCTCGGCCTCACGCCGGATTTCCTCAAGCTGTGGATGCACGCCTTCCTGCTGGCCTGGCCGATTGCCGCGGTGGCGGCCTTCTTTGCCATTCCGCTGGCGCAGCGGGCGACGCGCTTCATCACCGCCTTCGGTTCGGACTGAGCTTTTCCCGCCGCGAGGTGGCAAGAAACGGCGCGGCGCGGGATGTGCCGCGCCGCTTGCGTTCGGGCGGGGACTGCGCGCCGCATTGCAGCGGCGTCACCGCCCGGGCTTCTGCAGCCTGAGCGTCAGAACCCTATCGCCGCGATCCCGGCCAGCACGACCACCGCGCCGGCAATCCGGCGCGCGAGATGATCTTCGCGGAACAGCCTGCAAGCGAGCAGCGCGCCGATGACGATGGAGGACTCGCGCAGCGGTGCGACGAGCGCCACCGGCGCGCTTTGCATGGCGGTGAGAACGAGGATGTAGGCGAGCGGGGAGAACACCGCCACGATGAGTATGGGCACGGCGTCGGTACGGATGGCGGCCAGTAGCCGCGGCCGTTGGCGCAGCACGCCCGGGGCCAGGATCAGGCTCTGCCACAGCAGCGTGCCGGCCAGGTAGCTCACCGGGGCCAGGTGCAGCGAGGTGACCGCGTAGCTGTCCCACAGGGTGTAGCTGGCGATGGCGACCCCTGTGGCGATGCCCCAGCGCATTCCCTGGAGCGGGCGGCGGCTCCCGCTCCGGAACGGGTTGCCGGTGACGACCAGGATGCCGGCCAGGACAAGCAGGGCGCCGGACACGGCGATCGGGGTGAGCCGCTCTCCCAGCAGGAGGATGGCGAAGAGCATGGTCAGCAATGGCCCGGTGCCGCGGGCGATGGGATAGACCACGCCAAGCTCGGCGCGGTCGTAGCCGCGCTGCAAGGTCAGGGAGTACGCGGTGTGCAAGACAGCCGAGACCGCCGTGCCCACTGCGAGTCGCCAGTCCAGCGTTTGCTGCCCGTTGGCGACGAAGGCGAGGCCGATCGGGACGCATAGCAGGGCCGAGGCGCAGGTATAGGCGCAGACGAACAGCAAGGTGTCGCCCCGCTTGTACTTCGAGGCCAGATTCCACACCGCGTGGGCGACCGCCGCAGCGAGGACGACTGCGACCGTGCCGGGCTGCATCAGGAGATGTCGGGCAGGTCGATGCCCGCCCGTTCCGCCCGGCGGCTGCGCGCCGGGTCGCGCAGCGCCAGGGCGGCGACCAGCGCGTCGATGAGGACGAGTTGGGCCAGCCGGCTGCCCGCGGCCGCCATCTGCGCCGGCAGGGGCGCTCCGCCCACGACAAGCGCGATGTCCGCGAGCTTCGCCAGTGGCGTGCCGTACTGGTTGGTGACCGCGATGAGCGATGCGCCGGCAGAGGACGCCGCATCGGCGATGGCGAGCGTCGTCGAGGTGCGTCCGGTCGAGCTGACGGCGATGACGACGTCGCCCGGCCCCAGGAGCCGCGTGGCGATCATCGCCGACAGATAGTCCGGGATACCGATGGTCGTCGCGCCCACCGCGCGCAGGCGGAAGACGGCGTCGGCGGCGACCGTCGCCGACGTGCCGGCGCCGAATGCGATCACCTGGCGCGCAGCCAGGATGGTATCGACCGCCTTGTCGAACGCAGCGAGTTCGACCGCCCCGCCTAGCGCGGCCAGGGCGTCGGCGCCCGCGCGGATGGCGGTTTCCAGCACGGTGGCCGAGGTCGCATCCGCGGCAAGTGCCTCGGGTGGCGCGAAGAACCGGGTGGTGCCGCGCGCGCGGGCGATCTCCATCTTGAGCTCGGCGAATCCGCCGAACCCGATCGCACGCGCAGCTCGAACCACGCTCGGCGGCGAAACGCCGGCACGGGCGGCTACCTGCGCGGTGGTGCTCTCGCCGACAAACAACGGATCGGCGAGCAGCAGCGCGACGACTTTTGCCTCACTCGCGGCGAGATCGCCACAGCGCGCCTGGATGTTCCCGATCAGTTGCACCAGGCGTGCATCGATTCCTGTAATTTCATTACTTGAATAATTGTCCATGTGTAATACATTACATTGGGCGTGGGGGCATCACAAGCAGCCGCTGGGCAGGTGCCTCCCAGCAAGGCCGGAGGAGTCCGTTTCGATGAACGCAGAATGCGATGCATCCGTCGTTGTACTGGGCCCGGGGGCCATCGGCACCACGATTGCGGCGGCGCTGCACGAGGCCGGCCGCAGGCCCTTGCTGTGCGGCCGTACGCCGCGCGATAGCCTGACGCTGCGGGATGGTGAGCGTCTCGTCGTCGTTCCCGGGCCGGTGTGGACCGATCCCGCACGGATCGGGCGCAGGGCCAGGGTCGTCTTTCTCGCGGTCAAGGCGACGCAGACTGCGGCGGCCGCAGGATGGCTGGCGGCCTTGAGCGGTCCGGAAACCGTGGTGTGCGTGCTGCAGAACGGGGTCGAGCAGCTGGAAAACGTCAGCCCGCACTGCCCCCACGGCCAGATCGTTCCAGCGGTCGTGTGGTTTCCCGCCCAGGCGCAATCCGACGGTTCGGTGCGCTTGCGCGGCGACGTGCGCATCAGCCTGCCAGTCACCTTGGCTGCCGGCGTGGTGGCACAGGCGCTGCAAGGCACGCGATGCGCGGTGGAGCTGGCCCCGGACTTCAGATCCCTGGCCTGGCGCAAGCTGCTGCAGAACGCGGTGGCCGGGCTCATGGCGCTCACGCTGCGTCGCGCGGGCATGTTCCGCCGGGCCGACATCTCCGGGCTGGCCCTGGACTACCTGCGGGAGTGCCTGGCGGTGGCCCGCGCCGAGGGGGCTGAACTGGGCGACGAGGTGCCGCAGGCCATCCTCGACGCCTTCCAGGCCGCCGCCGCCGACATGGGCACCTCCATCCTGACGGATCGCGAAGCCGGCCGGCCACTCGAATGGGATGCCCGCAACGGCGTCATCCTGCGCCGCGGCCGGGCGCACGGCATTCCGACGCCGATTGGCGATGTGCTGGTGCCGCTCCTGGCCGCCGCGAGCGACGGCCCGGGCTGATCCTGCGGACATGCCCTCGCCGCGGGAGGCTTCGCCGTCATCGTGAAGTCCGCCGGCTGGAGGAAAGCGGCCGTTACGGCTGCAATACCGGATCGGCCCAGGCCTTGATGAATGCCGCGCATGGCGCTTGGGCGCAGGCCGGCAAAGTCCGGTGCCGGAGTCGGGGTGAGAGGAAAAAAGGCCGCTGGCGGAGGATTTCCGCCAGCGGCCTTTTGCTTGCGCCCCGTCCTCGCGGCCGAGGCGCCGTCGGCGGGCTTACTTGCCGATGTTGATGTTCACCCCCTGGCTGGAGCTGGAGCTGCTGCTGCCAACCGCGGCACCCGCGCCGAAGCCGCCGGAGCCACTGTCCTCGCTGGTGCCGGTCTTCTCGTTGCTCTTGTTGCCGCTGGAGGCGCTGGCGGCGACGCCGACTTCCACCGAGGTGCTGGAACTGCTGCTGTTGGCCGACTGGGTGACCAGCTTGCCGCCGGTTTCCAGGCCGCCGCTGGCGGCGTTGACCTGGGTGCCCTGCAGCGTGGTATCGCCACCGCTCTTGATCGTCAGGTTGCTGCCGGCGTTGATGTTGGCGCCGGTCTGCGTCACCGACTTCTCCTTGGCCACGCCCACGCCCAGTTCCGCCGAGGCGGACTTCTCGCTCGACTTCTCGCCGGTCTTTTCGTCGCTCCCGGACTTGCTGGAGCCGGCGACGCCGACGCTGACGTCGGTGGAGGAGGAGGAATAGGTGTCGGTGGTGGCGGTGATGGAGACGTTGCGGGCGGCATCCACGGTGACGTTTTCGGCCGCATCCACGTTGGTGCCTTCCAGCTTGACGTCGCCGCTGCGCGCCTTGACCGTGACGCTGCCGCCGGAGGAGCCGACCGAGCCGGCGGTGGAGGTGCTGGAGTTCATGCTGGAGGTGCCGACGCCAACGTTGGCCTCGCCTTCGCCACCGCCGCTCTCGACCTTGGCGGAGACGCCGACATCGACCTTGGTGGAGGACTCGGAGGCGGTGCTCTTGGCCGCACTGATGGTGACGTTCTCGCCTTCCAGCGAAACGTCGCCGCCGGCCTGCAGCGCGGTGCCTTCGAAGCTGGCGTTCTTGCCGGCGCTGACGGTGAGCTTGCCGCCGCTGTTGATGCCGCCGGTGACCGCTTCGCTGGAATCGGCGCTGCTCTTTTCCACGCCCACGCCCACCGAGGCTTCGGCCGACTTGCCCTCGGCGGTCTTGCCGCCGCCGACGCCGACTTCCACCGAGGTGCTGCTGCTGCTCTCGGAGGAGGTGTTGCGGGCGGCGTCGAAGGTGACGTTGCCACCGGCGGCCACCGTGGTGTCGCCGGCCGATTCGATGTTGGTGCCTTCGAAGCGGGTGTCGCCGCTGGTCTTCACCGTCACGTTGCCGCCGGAGCTGATGCTGCCGGTGACCGCGGTGGAGGAGGAGGACTTGCTGTTGCTGTTGCCGACGCCGACGTTGACGCTGCCGCTGGCTTCGTCGCCCACCACCGCCACCTTGGCGGAGACGCCCACCGACACGTCGGAGGACTTCTCGCTGCTGGAGCTGGTGTTGCGGGCGGCCTGGAAGTCCACATCCGAGGCCTCCAGGCTGACGTCGCCGCCGGCCTGGATGTTGGTGCCCTGCAGCGTGGTCTTGCCGCTGGAGGCGCTGCTGACGTTGCCGCCGGCCTTGATGTTGGAGGTCACCGCCTCGCTGCTGCTGGAGGTGGAGGACGAGCTGCTCTTGGAGGCAGACGCCTCGAAGCCGACCGTGACCGCCGCCCCGGTTTCCGTTTCGCCGCTGCTGTTGGCGCTGGCGCCGGCGTTGGCACCGGCGGTGAGGCCGATCTTCAGGCTGCTGCTGTCGCTGCTGGTGGACGAGTAACTGGTGTTCTCCGCCGCCAGGCTCTTGATCTCGCTGGCGCTCTGCGTGAAGTTGCCGCCAGCTTCGATCTGCGTGCCCTGGTCGGTGATGGTGCCGCTGGCGGTGCGCGTCATGTTGCCGCCGGAGCTCAGGCTGGAGGTCACCGCGGTAGTGGTCTGGTCAACACCCGAGGTCTTGGAGTTGCTGGCGGTGAGGCCCACACCCACGCCGACTTCGGCCTTGGCTTCGGCGCTGCCCTCGGCGCCGCCCGCCTGGCTGGCCGAGCCCTTGGCACCGGCGCTCGCGCTGGCGCTGCCTTCCACGTAGAGGCCGGCGGTGGTGGTGTTGCTGCTGTAGGTGCTGGTGTGCACATCCTGCGCGGCGGTCACCGAGATGTCCTTGGCGTCGACGTTCATGTCGCCGCCGGAGGCCACGTTGGAGCCCTGCACGTTCACCTGGTTGGTGGCGGTGATGTTCATGTTGCCGCCGGACTTCAGCACCGAACCCTGGTTGACGATGTCCAGCTCGCTGCTCTTTTCGGACTGGGTGCGCAGGCCGATGGTCGTGGACGACGAGGCGTTGGCCGAGGCTTCCGCGCTGGCATCGCCGCTGGCGCCGGCCAGCCCGGCACTGCCATTGGCACCCGCCTTCGCGCCCGCATCCGCCTGGCTGTCGGTGAAGAAGCCGAGCGAGGTGGTTTCGGTGGTGGTGGTGCTGGTGTGGATGTCCTGCGCGGCGAGGATGTTCACATTCTCGGCCTTCACATCCAGGTTGCCGCCGGCGGACACTTCGGCGCCCTTCAGGGTGACGTCCTGTTCGGCCTTGATGGTGGCGTTGCCGCCGATGTTCAGCGTGGCGGCGCGGTTGGTCACGTCCAGGGTGTTGGTCTGGGTGACCTGGGTCTGCATCAGGTTGACCTGGCTGCTGTTGCTGGCCGAGGCCGCCGCGCTGGCGCTGGCCGAGGCTTCGGTGCCGCCGGCGCTGGCGCCCGCCTTGGCCGCCGCTTCCGAGTCGCCGGAGGAGCTGGTCGACAGGAAGGTGGTGGTCTCGGTGCGGGTGCTGCTGGTGTGCACATCCTGGCCGGCCAGCACCTGCACGTTCTTGGCTTCGATGTTGCCGTCGCCGGCGACGTTCACATCCGAACCCTGGATGGTCATCGTCTCGCCCGCCTTCAGGTTGGCGTTGCCGCCGACGTTGAGGGTGGAGGCGACGTTGGTGCCGTCGAAGGTGTCGGTGGTGGTCTTGGTGCTGCCATACACGCCGCCGCCGACGCCCACGCCGGACTGGGAGCTGGAGGTGCTGGTGGACACCGTGTCCTGGCGGGAGACGATGTTGAGGTTGCCGCCGGCGTCGATGTCGGCATCGCCGCCGATGTTGGCGGTGCTGCCGGCCAGCGTGGTGTCGCCGCCGCTCTTGATCTTCAGGTTGCCGCCGGTCTCCAAGTTGGAGCCGATGTTGGTGACGGTGGTGGTGCTGGTGCTGGAGCTGGAACTGCTCAGGAAGCCGCTGGACTTGCTCGCGCTGGAGGTGGTGGTCTTGTCCTGCACGGTGTCGAAGGTGACGTCGCCACCGGCCGCCAGCGAGGCATCGCCGCCGGCCTTCACGTCGGCGCCGAGCACGGTGATGTTCTTGGCCGCGTCCAGCGACAGGTCGCCAGTGGCTTCGATGCCGCCGGTCTTGCCGATCACCGTGTTGTAGGACTGTTCGTTGCCGGTGCCCTGGGTGTAGGTCTGGTTGACGATGTTGCCTTCGGTGGAGGTCACCGAGACGTTGCCGCCCTTGATCGTGCCGCTGGTGTTGGTGATGTCGCCGGTGGCCTCGATGTTCAGGTTGCCACTGCCGGCGATGGTGCCGCCGGTGTTGGCGACGGTGTCGGCCTTGATCTTGGTGTTGGTGGCGACGATGACCGCGCCGGTCTCGATGCCCTCGCGGGTGCTCTGCGCCAGGTAGACCTGCGGGGTCAGCACCTTGACGCCGTTCACCACGGTTTCGACCATCCACACGATGTCTTCGGTGAGTCCGGCCAGTTGCGCCGCGGTCGGCGCCACGCCATAGCTCAGGCCCAGCTTGGTGCCTTCGTTGTACGCGTTGTCGTACAGCGCCTGCAGCTGCGCGGCTTCGTTTTCCTGGCCCTTGAGCAGGTTGTTGCCGGTGGCGGCGATCAGCTGCTGGCGGACGAGGTTGGCTTCGTAGTTGGCGTCGCCCAGCTTCTTGGTGGTGACGTCCGGGTTGTAGCCGTAGCGCACCGACAGGTAGTCGGAGGCGACGAAGTTGGAGCCGACCGCGAACAGCGGGTTGGTCTCGATCAGGTACTCGGAATCCGGATTCTTGCTGGTGACGAAGTAACCGTTCGGATTGGTCGGCAGGCTGAGGACAAGGCCGCCGAGGTTCACCGTGCCGGGGCTGCTCGCCGTGGAGACCGTGGGCGCGGTGGCCGCGCCGCGCACGGTATCGCTGACCGAGGTCGGGAAGGGCGAGCCTTCGTTGTTCAGCGCGCCGCCGGTGAAGGTGAGGTTGGTGGCGTGGATGCCGGCGCCGTAGTTGGCGATCACCGTGTAGGAAACCGGCTGGCGGCCGGCGTCGGCGACCGACTTGGCGTCGCCATAGCTGCCGACCTGCACCCAGCCGGAGCCCGGATTGTAAGTGTCATAGTTCTCGCCGCCGGCATCGTTCGGATGAGGCGCAGAGGCGTTGCCATTGATGCGTGCCCAGTAGGCGTACTCATAGTTGGCGCAGCTGACCAGGACGGTGAAGGTGCAGTCGGAGATGTAGATCCACTGCTTCTTGAAGTCGTACTCGTAGAGCGAGAAATCCTGGTTGGTGAAGGTGCCGGTACCGGTGATGGCGACGGTGGGCGCGGAGATCAGCGCCATGACGTTGGAGCCGCTGGCGCCGTAGTTCAGGTCGATGCGGGTGCCGGAGATGATCTGCGCCTTCTGCGTCGGCACCGTGCCGACCAGGGACTCGACCACGTGCACCGTGCTTTCCTTCACCGCGATGTCGGAGCCGCCATAGCCCGGGCCGCTCTCTTCCCACAGGTAGGCCAGGGTGCTGTCCCCGCCCACGTCCGTCAGCGTCTCGCTCTTGGTCGGCAGCGCGCCGCCGGTGATGTTCTGGAAGCTGTTGGTGACGCCAATGTCGATGTTGCCCAGCGCGACGATGGCGTTGGCGTTGATGAAGTCCTTGCTGCGCGCGGTGAAGCTGCCGTTGCTGTCTATCGTGCCGCTGGCGGTGTTGTTGATGGTGCCGTTGTTGGCGGTCAGGTTCAGCGCCTGGCCGGCGTAGAAGGCGCCGTCGTTGATGATGTTCAGGCCGCTGGTGACGCCCAGGGTGCTCAGCGAGGAAATGCCGCCGGTGCCGGTGTTGGCCAGGCTGCCGGCGTTGATGGTGAAGTTCCCGGCGTTGTGGATGGCGCCGCGGTTGATCAGCGCGCCGCTGACGGTGATGGTGGAGGCGGCGTTGGCGGCGCTGCCGAGCAGCATCACCGCGCTGGCGACGTCGTTGGTCAGCGAGGCCAGCTGCAGGGTGGAGCCGTTGGTGGCCTGGATGCGGCCGGCGTTGGTCAGCGTGGTGCCGCCGTTCAGGATCAGGGTGTCGCCGTTGATGCTGGCGCTGGCTTCGTTGTTCAGCGTGGTGGAGGTGAGCGCCAGCTCTGCATCCGAGGAGATCAGGCCGCCGCTGCGGTTGGTGACGGTGACCAGGTCGAGGTCGGCATTGCCCGTGGCATAGACGGTGCCGTAGTTGTTCAGGCTGTTGCCGTCGAAGTCCAGGGTGTTGGCGCTGCTGATCTTGCTGCCGGCGTCGATGCGGGTGCCGCCGGTGACGGCGATCTGCGCCGCGTTGCTGGAGCTGATTTCGCTGTTGCCGGTGAGCACCAGGGCTTCGCTGCCGCCGCTGGAGACGGTGAGCGTCAGCTTGCGGGTGGCCGCGCTGCTGTCGCTGCCGGCGTAGAGCTTGGCGCCGTCGGCGCGCACGGTGGTGGCTTCGGCGCTCAGGTTGTTGCCGGCGCCCCAGCTGGAGCCGGTGATGTCTGCGGCGTTGGCGATGTCGATGGTCGCATCGCGCTTGGCGAAGCGGCTGCCGCCGCTGGAGATGTCGCTGAGGCTGGCGGCGACGAGGTCGAGGTCGCGGCCGGCATAGAGTTCGGCGGAGGCGAGCTTGACGCCGCCGGTGATGTCCAGCGTGAGGTCGCGGTCGGCGCTCAGCTTGGCGTTGTCGCCGTTCAGGAACAGCGCATCGGCGTTGGCGGCGGTGGTGGTGACGGCGAGGTCGCGCGCGGCGCTGATGGACGACTGGATCTCGATCTTGCCGGCGGCGGTCAGGGTGAAGTCGTCGCCGGTGGCGGCGACGTCGCCGCGCATGTTTACCCCGATGCCGTCTTCGGTGGCGACCAGGCGGATGCGGTTGGCGTACATGCCGCCGAGCGCGGTGGAGTCGATGGCGTAGCTGGGCGCGTCGTCGGTGGCGGCGACTTGGCCGGTCACCTGGCGGTTCACATAGCTCCAGCGGTTGGTGCCGGTGAAGATGCCGACGTCCTGGCCGTTGAGCTTGCCGTCGAGCACCACGTTGCGGGTCACCAGGTCCAGCACCTGCTGGGCGGTGGCGTCCAGGCCGTTGCCGGACACCAGGATGTCGCCGCGGCTGACGGCGAAGCCGGCGACGCTGCCGTCGGCGTTGAAGCCCGGCGTGCCGGTGGTCAGGGTGACGCGGTCGGTGTTGATGAAGCCGCAGCCGGAGCAGGTGATGCCGTAGGGGTTGGCGACGATGACATCGGCCTTGCCGCCGACCACTTCGGTGTAGCCGGCCAGCGTGCTGCGGCGGGTGGACACCACCTCGTTCAGGATGACGGTGGCTTCCTTGGCGAGGTTGAGGTTGGCCATGACCTGGCCGGCGAGCTGGGACTGGCGGGCAACCTGGTCGGAGTTGCCGTTGTTCAGCACCAGGCCGTTGGTTTCGACGTCGTAGCGGGTGTACTGGTTGTGCGACACGCCGGCGGCGTTGGCGGTGTTGATGTTCACCACCGGCACGCCGTTGGGCGAGATGAAGGCGTTGGTGTTGCCGCCGGTGGGCACCACCGTGGTGGCGGGGTTCACCTGGGCGAGCACGGTGCCGGCGCTGCCCAGCAGCACGGCGGCGGCGAGCAGCTTCTTGGCGCTCTTGCCCTTGCCGCGGCCGCGGGCGGTTTCGGCGGCGACGACGAAGCAGCGGTGGAGTTCGCTCCAGATCAGGCGGTAGGCGTGGTTCATGGCGAGTTCTCCGTTATCAGATGGCGTAGGTGAGGCGGAACCAGGTCTGGTAACCCTCGCTATGGAATTGGTGCGGCGCGGAAATCGGGTGGGTGGTGAACAGTTCCCAGTTCAGGCCCTTCCACGCCACCGAGGCGCCGACGGCGGCGCCGGTCATGCTGCCTTCGGGAATTTCGGCGGTGCGGTTCCACACCCGGCCGGTGTCGAGGCCGACGAAGAAGCGGGTGTTGAAGCTCTGGTTGCCGACGGCAACCGGCTTGCGCATCGACAGTTCGTTGCGCCAGTAGTAGCCGTGGTCGCCGGACAGGTTGTTGTCGGTGAAGCCGCGCACCGAGTAGAGGCCGCCGATGGTGATCTGCTCGGAGCCGTACAGGGTGTGCATGGCCACCTGGCCGGTCACCGAGCTGGTGAACAGGAAGTTCTCTTCCAGCGCGCGGAAGGGGCGGGTGTAGTCCAGGCTGTAGCGCCACTTGTCGAACTGGGCGCGCGGTGCCCAGTCGGGCAGGTTGTCGGCGTCCTGCAGCGCGCTGAGCTGGTGCAGGCCCTTGGAGTAGCCGATGGTGATGGCGAACACGCCGCCGGCCAGCGCGGTCGAGAAGTTGGTGTCCAGGTCGAGGATGGTGAGCTTGCGCGAGCTCACGCCCAGCAGCTGGCCGGCGAGGTAGCTACGGGTTTCCTTGGCGGTGATGGCGGCGCCGACGCCGAAGCGGCTCACCTGGTCGCGGTAGGCGACGTGGTCCAGGCGCAGCGAGGTGTTGTCGCTGATGCCGTTGGCCTTGAGTATCTGGCCGCCGGAGGTGTAGAGCCGCGAGGTGTATTCGGACTGGCTGGTGGTGAAGGTCAGCAGGCTGTAGCCGAAGGGGATGGAGGCGAAGAAGCTGTCGCTGATCGACTTGGTGCGGGCATCCGGGTCCGGCACCGCCTCGCGGTGGGTGGCCATGATGAATTCGTTGAGGCCGAACAGGCTGTCGGCGCTCACGGTGAAGCCGTACTGGTGGCGGCCGGTGGAGCGCGAGCCCTGGTTGTCCACGGTGAAGCTGGCGTGCAGCGGGAAGCTGGAAGCGTTGCGGATCACCACCGTGCTGGCGCCGCTCTCGCTGCCGGGGCGGATGTCCAGGCTGGCGTTGTTGGACTGCAGCCGGTTCAGCTGGTCTATGCCCTGTTCCAGGTCGCGCAGATCGAGGATGTCGCCTTCGACGCCGGGAAAGGCGGTGACCAGCGAGGCGCGGCCGTTCTCGTCCTCGAACATGATCTTCTCGACCTTGCCTTCCACCACCAGGATCTCGAGGCGGCCCTTGGTGAGGTCCTGCGGCGGCAGGTAGGCGCGGGTAGTGACGTAGCCGCGGTCGATGTAGTCCTTGGTGATCTCCGCCAGCAGGCGCTCGATCTCGACCACGCCCAGGCACTGGCCGACGAACTGGCTGACGATCTCGTCGCGCTTCATCGCCCACATCTTGTCGGCGCCGTTGATGACGATCTCGTTGATGTCGCGGCACTTGGCGCCCAGCGCCGGCACCTTGATTTCCGGCGTCAGCTGGCGGGTGTCGGTGCCGCCCGGCGGCAGCTGGCGCAAGGCGTCCTCACGGTCGCGCTGGATGCGGTCCTGCTCCTGGCGCTGCAGCTGCTCCGCCTGGCGGCGGGCGTTCTCCAGGTCGGCGGCCGACTGGGCGTAGGCAGCGGTGCTGCCGAAGGCGCAGCAGACGGCTGCGGCGATGGTGATGCGCTTGGCGGTGAGTTGCATTGCCCCTTGCTTCCTCGTGGCGAATTCGAGCGGCTCCCGGAAATGGCAGCCTGCGGTCTGCGGGCAATGCTAAGGAGTCAGAATTTGTCAAAGCTGACCAAATCTGACGAATTGCGTGAATTATTGTCACGGTCGCCGGAAAGGCGACGGATTGGGCTCCGTCCGGGGCCGGAAGCCTCCCCTCAGACGCGCTGCAGCGGCGCGGCGAAGATGTAGCCCTGGCCGCGCAGCGCGCGCAGCGGGTTGTCGCCGCCGCTGCCGGTCTCGGTGCCGGTGGCGAGGCAGTCGGCCAGCTTGCGGCGCAGGCGGCTGATGAGGGTTTCCAGCCGGCGTTCGTCATAGGCGAGGTAGTCCGCCCCCAGCGCTTCGATCAGGCTGCGGCGGCTGGCCTTGTGGTCCTCGGCGTCGGCCAGGGTGCCGAGGATGGCGCACTCCAGGCCGGACAGCGCGATCTCGCCGGCCGGCCCCTGCAGGCGCAGCTGCCGGGTGTTGAGGCGCCAACCCTGGTTGCGCTCCAGGCCGAGGCGGCGGGCCAGGCTCTTGATCGCTGCCGCCAGTTCGCGCATGTCCACCGGCTTGCCCAGATACACGTCCGCACCGCCTTCCAGGCCGGCGATGCGTTCTTCCGTGCCGCTGCGGGCGGTGAGCATCAGGATGCCCATTGCCGGCCGCTTGTGGCGCAGGCGGCGGGCGATGGAGAGGCCGTCCTCGCCCGGCAGGCCGAGGTCCAGCACCAGCACGTCGCAGCCGCGCCCGGCCAGGCTGGCGTCCAGCCCGACGCCGTTGCCGACGCCGGCGACGTCGAAGCCTTCGCGTTCGAGATTGAAGACGACATCGTCGAGCAGGTCGGCGTTGTCCTCGACCACGGTGATGCGGATCATGCGTTCTCCAGGGTGGGGTGCAGGGGCAGGCAGATGCGGAACAGGGCGCCGCCGCCGGGCCGCGTTTCCACCGCGGCGCTGCCGCCATGCACGTTGGCGATGCGGCGCACCAGGTAGAGGCCGAGGCCGGCGCCGGGGATGTCGCCGAGGTCGGTGCCGCGCACATAGCGCTCGAACACCTCCTCGCGCAAGGGCTCGGCGATGCCGGGGCCGCGGTCCATCACCTCGATGGCCGCGGTGGCGCCGGCGCCGGACAGCCCGGTGGCGATCACCACCGGGCTGCCGGGCGGGCCGTACTTGAAGGCATTGTCGATCAGGTTGACCAGGGCCACCCGCAGCAGCGCCGGATCGCACTGCACCGGCGGCAGTGCGCCCTTGCGGAGCTGCACCCGGCCGTCGGCGGCGCCGTACTCGGCGGCGATGCGTTCCACCAGGGCGTTGAGGTCCACCGCCTCGCGGCGGGGGGCGAGGCGGTCGTCGTCCACCCGGTCGTGGGTCAGGAACTGCTCCACCAGGCCGTTGATGCGGCGCACCGCGCGGCGGATGCGGTCGTGGCGGCGGGCGACGTCCGGCGGGGCGCCGCCCAGCAGGTGGGCGAGGGACTGCACCGCGCCGTCTATCATCGCCAGCGGTGTCTTCAGCTCGTGCGACAGCATGGCGAGGAACTTGCCCTGCTCCTGGCGGGCGTGGCGCTCGCTCTCCAGCTCGCGCTGGGTCAGCGCCACCCGCTGCAGCGCCTCGCGGCGTTCCTCGTCGATGGCGCGGGCGCGGGCGGCCACCGCCAGGTGCATCACCAGCACGCTGCACATGATGCCCATCTGGTTGCCATAGACGATCCACAGGTTGCCCGGCAGCACGCCCAGCATGGTCAGGGTGGCGGCGAACACGCCGAACATGCCGGCGCAGTAGGCAAGGAACACGAGCACGCCGCCCACCTGGCCGCGCCGCCACATCCGCGCCGCCAGCCAGGTGCACAGCAGGCTCATCGCCGTCACGTACCACAGCAGCTTGCCGGCGAGCAGGGTGTAGTGGCCGGTGAATACCGCCGGGATGACCAGCAGCGGTAGCAGGCACAGGCCGTGGAAAAGCCAGTTCAGCACCGGCCGGCTGCGGTCCACCAGCAGCAGGCGGCGGAAGAACGGCGCGCCGGAGGCGATCACCAGCGGCCCGCCGGCGCTCACCCAGGCGTCGGTCACCGCCGGCTGGCCGGGCAGGAAGTACTCCGCCGCCAGGCCGTTGGAGCCGTAGAAGAACACCCCGGTGACGGCGAGGTAGAGCAGGTAGTGGCCGGTGAGGCGGTCGCGCACCGTGGCCCACTGCAGCAGATTCAGCAGCACCACCGCCAGCAGCAGGCCGTAGTAGATGCCGAGGGCGCCGTATTCGGTGCGCTTGGCGAGCTGGAATTCGTCCGGCTGCCACAGCTCCAGCGCCACCAGCGAAGTGCTGGTGGTCTGCAGCCGCAGGTAATACACCTGCCGCCCGGCGTCCGCCGGATGAAGGCGGAAGACGAAGCCGCGGTAGGCCACTTCGCGGGCGGCGAAGGGCTGGCGGTCGCCGGCGCGGCGCTCGCGGTAGCCGCCGCCGGGCTGGGCCTCGTACAGGCGCAGGTCGTCCAGGTAGGGCGGCTGCACTTCCAGCCATTGCTCGCCGCCGGTGGTGGTATCCACCGTGATGCGCAGCCAGCGCACCGCCATGCTGTAGCCGGCCGACAGGCTGGTGCCGCGCAGCGGCTGGAAGCGGCCGGCGGCGGCCGGAGCGCTCACCGCGTCTATGGTCTCGCTGCCGGCGCTGTCCACCAGCACCGCCACTTCCGCGATGCGCCCGGCCGCCTGTGCCTGCGCGCCGCCGAGCAGCAGCGCCAGCAGACAGGCAGCGAGCCAGGGGCGGAAGTCGAGGGCGGAGCGCACGGGACGGGTAGCGGGGCAGGATGGAGGAAGGGCAAAAGCGGGGCGTAATTTACCCGAGCGTGTAAGGATTTCCATCCAACTCCGACACGCAGGATGCGCTGCGCTAGCGGCGGAAATCGCCCGGCCCGCCGTGGAGCTTGGGCCCCACAACCGCCCAGCTCCGCGGACTTACCTCCCCTCTCCCCTCGCGGGAGAGCGGCCCGGGGGAGAGGGGGCCGCCGCGCGGGACTACAACGTCGCCGCCCCTTGCAGGAGAAGCCGCGCTTCGCTTTCTCCGCCTACGCCCCACGAGGGGAGAGGCAGTCCGCCTCGCCGCTGGTCCGCGGTTCAACTCAGCTGCGCCCAGGCACTTCGAAGGCTTCCCCGGTGACGAAGAAATGCCCTCCGGCCACATGGTGGATGGTGCGCTGTGCCGGGCTGGGAAATTGCCAGTGGCTGTCGGGGAAGACTTCGGCCTCGGCCCAGGCGGCGATCACCTCGCCGAGGAAGAGGTCGTAACGCTGCTGGATGTGCGGTTCGGGAATGAGCCTGCATTCCAGCCAGGCCACGCAGCCGGCCACCAGCGGCGCGGCCACCTTGGCGGCGGGGTAGCTCTCCAGCCCGAGTTCGGCGAATTTGTCGCCGTCGTGGCCGGTGGTGGAGCCTATTTTCACCACGGTGGCGGCCATCGCCCGCGACGGCAGGCCGATGACAAACTCGCCGGAGGCTTCCAGCAACTCGCGGGTGTAGGTGCTGCGGTCTATCACCACCGCGATCTTGGGCGGCTCGAAGTCCAGGGTCATGTTCCAGGCCGCCGCCATGACATTGCGGCGACCGCCGTGGGCGCTGGACACCAGCACCGTGGGGCCGTGGTTGAGCAGGCGATGGGCCTTGGGCAGGGGGACCGGAACGATGTTGGAGGGAAGCGACATGGGCGTGGCCTCGGGCGGGGGTGATGGGAGCGGATTATCAGCGGAAAGCGTGCCCGGCGCGGCGCTCGCGGGGGACTGCCCATGAGGCGCAAGCGCGGCCGCTGGATAGGCGCCTGGTTCGACCTCGCCCGCAGCGGCGCGCGCGCCGCCGAACTGCTGAGCCGCGTCGGCGGGCGGGCAAGCGCCAGCCGCGGCAAGGCGCTGCGCAAGGCGGCGACGCACCTGGCCAGCGGCGTGGTGACGCCGTCCGCGCCGGCGCCCGCCACCGCGAAGGTGCGCGGCGGCGGCCGCTGGGTGGAGGGCCGCTGGGGCCTGGGGCCGCTGGCGATGCGCCACTACCGCCTCTACCTGCCGCCCGGCGCCAGCCTGCGCCGGCCGCTGCCCTTGCTGATGCTGCTGCACGGCTGCGGCCAGGACGCCGCCAGCTTCGCCACCGCCACCGGGGTGGCGGCGGTGGCGCGTGCCGCCGGTTTCGCTGCGCTGCTGCCGGAGCAGGCGCGGGAGGCGAATCCGCAGCGCTGCTGGAACTGGTTTCGCGGCGAGGCGGTGCTGCGTACCGAGGAGGCGATGCTGATGGCCATCGTCGACCATGTCTGCAACCTGCATCCGCTGCGGCGCGACCGCCTGTTCGTGCTCGGCCTTTCCGCCGGCGGCGCGATGGCGGCCAGCCTGGCGCTGGCCTACCCCGGCCGCATCGCCGCCGCCGGCAGCCATTCCGGTGCCGCGCCCTGCGCCGCCGGCAATTCCACCGAGGGCCTGCAGGCGATGCGCGGCCGCCGCGCGCCGGACCTCGCCCGCGCCCGCCGCCAGCTCGCCGGCAAGCTGCCGCCGCCGCTGATCCTGATCCACGGCGAAGCCGACCGCAGCGTGGCGCCGGCCAACGCCGAGGCCACCGCCCAGCTGTGGCGGGAGCTGGCAGCGGCGCAGCGGTTGAAGGTGAGCGCGCCGCGCACCACCCGCAGCGGCCGCCGCCATCCTGCCACCGTGGCCGACTGGGGCTGTGCCGGCCGGCCCTATCTGCGCCTGGTGCGCATCGCCGGCCTTGGCCACGCCTGGAGCGGCGGCAACCGCCAGCAGGCTTTCTCCGATCCGCAGGGGCCGGATGCGTTGAGGCTGGCGTGGCGCTTCTTTCAGCGCTGCGTGGACTGAGGGCGGGGCGGCCTGAACGGCGGCCAGAGCATCGCCGGCGCCAGGCGGGCAGAGAGCAGGGGCGGTTTGCTTGCTTCCACGACGCACAGATTGCGGCACGGGGCGGAACAGTGCCGGCAAGTGGCCGCCATGCCGTCTGGATGAACGCGGTTTCGCCGCGTCTTTTTCCCAGGCCGCCGAGCATTGTTCCCGCCGGAGCCGGCGCGTAGAGTTGCGCCCTTTGTCGCAGCGGCGGGCGGTAGCGGTCATGGCGGAGTTCTTCGGCGTCCTGGGTTTTTCCTTCACCGTCACCGGGCCCATCTTCGTGCTGCTGGGGCTGGGCGTGCTGCTGATGCGCACCGGCATGCTCACAGATGCCTTCGTCGCCGTCGGCTCGCGGCTGGTGTTCACCATCGCCCTGCCGACGCTGATGTTCCTCGCCATCGCCCGCACCCGCATCGAGGACTCCGCCAACCCGGCGCTGATCGCCTTCGGCCTGGGGATGACGTTGACGGTCTATCTGTTCATGGAGTGGGTGGCCAGGGCGTTCGTGCAGCCGGCGCGCGACCGCGGCGTGGTGGTGCAGGGCGCCTTCCGCTCCAACATGGGCATCATCGGCCTGGCCTATTGCGTGAACGCCTATGGCGAGGCCGGGCTGGCGGCGGCGTCGCTGTACATGGGCATGGTCACCATCCTGTTCAACGTGTTGGCGGTGGTCACCCTTAGCCGCTCGCTGCACAAGAGCCAGGGGGTGGGGCGCATGCTCAAGGGCATCGTCACCAATCCGCTGATCATCGGCATCGTGCTGGCGCTGCCGGTGTCCTGGCTGCAAGTGCCGCTGCCGAAAGTGATGATGCAGGCCGGCAAGTACGTGGGCGACCTCTCTCTGCCGCTGGCGCTGCTATGCACCGGCGCCTCGCTGGACTTCAAGAGCCTGCGCGCCGAGATGGGCAACACGCTGATCTCCACCCTGGGCAAGCTGGTGCTGGTGCCGCTGCTGTTCACCCTGGGCGCGATGGCGCTGGGCTTCCGCGGCATCGAGCTGGGCATCGTCATGCTGATGGCCTCGGCGCCCACCGCGGCGGCCAGCTATGTGATGGTGCGCGCCATGGGCGGCAACGCCACGCTGGCGGCCAACACCATCGCCCTCACCACGCTGGGCTCGCTGCTGTGTACCAGCGTGGGGGTGATGGTGCTGCGCGGGCTGGGAATGATGTGAAGGCGTTGCGCTAGAGCGGAAACAGCCACGGCAGCACCAGGATGCTCAGCGCCATCACCAGCGCCGTGAAGGGCACGCCCACCCTCACATAGTCCATGAAGTGGTACTTGCCCGGCCCCAGCACAAGGGTGTTCACCGGCGAGGACACCGGCGTCATGAAGGCGGCGGAGGCGGCGATGGCGACCGTCATCGCGAAGGGCAGCGGCGAGGCGCCGACCTGGCTGGCGGTGGCGACGGCGATGGGGGCCATCAGCACCGCGGTGGCGGTGTTGGAGATGAACAGGCCGACCACCGCGGTGAGCAGGAACAGCGCCGTCAGCAGCATGCGCGGCGAGCCGTTGCCGGCGACGTCCAGCAGGCCGCCGACGATGAGGTCTATGCCGCCGGTTTTCTGCAGCGCGGTGGCGAAGGGCAGCATGCCGACGATGAGGATGAGGCTCTGCCAGTTGATGGCGCGGTAGGCGCTGTCCAGGTCGATGCAGCGGAAGGCGCCCATCAGCAGGCAGCCGAGGAAGGCGGCGATGACGTTGGGCACCGCGCCGCTGATCATCAGCGCCACGGTGAAGGCCAGCGTGGCCAAGGCGAAGGGCGCGCGGCGGGCGGCGGGCGCGGCCTCGTCGATTTCCGCCGGCAGGCTGAGCACCAGGAAGTCGTGGCCCTGCGCCTGCAGCAGGCGGATTGCCTTCCAGGTGCCTGCCACCAGCAGGGTGTCGCCGACGCGCAGCTTCTTGCCGAGGAAATCCGCCACCGCGCCGCGGCGCCGGCGCAGGCCGACGACGTTGAGGCCATGCTGGGAGCGGAAGCCCAGCTCCAGCACCGTCTTGCCGATGAGGCTGGAGTCCGGCGGCACCGACACTTCGGCCAGGCCGAGGTCGCGCGACTGGTCGGTGAAGTAGTCGCCCTTGAAGGCGCGGGGCTGCAGGTGCATGGACTCGCAGAAGTGGCTGAGGTCGGTCTCCGCCTGCAGGAAGTCCACCAGGATGACGTCGCCGGCGAGGATCTCGCGGCTGGCGCCCGGGTTGAGCAGGATGGGGCGGAAGTGGCGCTGGCGTTCCACGCCGACCACGTTGGCGCCGAAGCGGCTGCGCAGGTGCAGCTCGCCCAGGGTATGGCCGACCAGCGGCGAGCCGTGGCCCACATGCAGCCGGCGGGCGCGGCCGGCGAGGCCGTAGTCGCGCACCAGGTCGCGCAGGCGGCGGCGCGGGCGGGCGGCGCCGCCGCCGCCGTGGCGGCTGCCGTCCAGCCAGCGCCGCGCCACCAGCATGTAGCCCACGCCCATCACCAACACCAGCAGGCCCATCGGGGTGAAGGAGAAGAAGCCGAAGCCGCTGTGGCCGGTGCGCGCCAGCTCGCTGTTCACCACCAGGTTGGGCGGCGTGGCGACCAGGGTGAGCATGCCGCTGATGAGGCCGGCGAAGGAGAGCGGCATCATCAGCCGGCCGGGGGAGATGTCCAGCCGGGCGGCGACGCTGAGCGCCACCGGGATGAAGATGGCGACCACGCCGGTGGAGCTCATGATCGAACCCAGCCCGGCCACCGCCAGCATCAGCAGCACCAGCAGCCGGGTTTCGTCGCTGCCGGCGCGCGCCACCAGCCAGTCGCCCACCCGGTAGGCGATGCCGGTGCGCACCAGCCCTTCGCCGATGACGAAGAAGGCGGCGATGAGCAGCACGCTGGGCTCGCTGAAGCCGGCCAGCGCCTCCGGCACGGTCAGGATGCCGCCCAGCACCAGCGCCACCAGCGCGATCATCGCCACCACGTCCATGCGCGGCCGGTTGACGATGAAGGCGACCACGCAGGCCGCCAGCAGGCCGAACACCAGCAGGATGTCGGTGCTCATGCGGCGAGCCTCCGCAAGGGCTGCGATTGCCGGGCCGCGTGCGCCGGATGGCTGGCCTGGGGATGGCCGCCGGTTCCAGGCAGGGACTCGGCGGCGGCCGCAGGGGCGGAGAGTGGGGCAGGGAGCAGGGTGCGATGCAGCGTCATGGAAGGGGAAGGTGGAAAGCGGGGAAAAGGTGGAGCCACGGGGCGGAACGCCGCATATTGCCGGCGCCCGGCTGGCCCAGGCAATGCCCGGTGAATCCGCCGCCGGGGCGTCTGGCGGCCGGCTGCGCGCCGATGCGAGCATGGCGGCAATCGGTTACGGTAGGAATCTTTTCCGCCGCCAGGGCTCTGACTCCTTACATCTTTTCAACGCAGCGCTGCCGCTGCCGCAAGGAAACCCATGTATTCACAGCATAGAAACGCCTTCTACGAACGCCTCTCCCGCCCCCAGGGTGGCCCGCCCAGCCTGCTGCAGAAGATCGTCGCGGTGCTGGGCACGCTGGCCCTGTTCGCGGTGTCGCTGATGTTCTCGGTGGTCTTCTTCGCCATCGTCCTCACCCTGGGCGCCGTCGCCTGGGGTTACCTGTGGTGGAAGACCCGCGCGGTGCGCCGCCAGATGCGCGAACGCGCCGCGGCGGCGGGTGCGGCCAACGGCGGCGCCCAGCGCGGCCGTGGCCCGGCGGGTGGTGCCGGCGGCGGCATGGTGATCGAGGGCGAGGTGATCCGGGAGGTGCCGGAGGATGAGCGGCGCTGAGGCCGGCGCCGGCTTCGCGCCGGTCCTGATGCAACATGCTGAGCGCCGCGCCCGCGGCGCTTGTCTTTTCCCCGGACGACGGGTCCGCATCCCGCGCTGACAGGCGTAGCCTGGTCCCAGGGCTTTCCGGCGCGCACTTCTCCTTCCGCCCGCAGCCGCACGGAAGCCCCGGAGGCGATGAGACCCAGGCGCGCCAGGCCTTTCCTGCCGCCGCGCCATCCCTGAGCAGTTCTTCCGCGGCGGCCGTGCCGCGACGCGGTATAGTCCGCCCCTCGCCGCGCCGGCCCGGGCCCGCGCGGCGCCTTTTCCTCCCGCCTTTTCCTCCCGCCTTTTCCTCCTCTTCCCGCTTCGCCATGCCGCTGCCCCAGATAGACCCCGCGAACTACGCCGCCCAACTCGCCGACAAGGTGTCCCGCTACAAGCAGGATTTCGCCGCCTGCGGGCTGCCGGAGCCGGAGGTGTTCGCCTCCGCGCCGCTGCACTACCGGCTGCGGGCGGAGTTCCGCATCTGGCATCACGATGGCCGCATCGACTACGCCATGTTCGACCCTGCAGCGCCCAAGACGCCGGTGCTGCTGGCGGATTTCCCGCCCGCGGCGGCGCCGATCGCGCGCGCCATGCCCCTGCTGCGCGACGCGGTGCAGGGCGTGGAGGCGCTGAAGCGCAAGCTGTTCCAGGTGGAATTCCTGGCGACGTTGAGCGGCGAACTGCTGGTGAGCCTGGTCTATCACCGGCCGCTGGACGAGGCCTGGGAAGCGGCGGCGCGGGCGCTGGCGGCGGAGCTGGGCGTGCTCATCATCGGCCGCAGCCGCAAGCAGAAGATCGTGCTGGAGCGGGACTGGCTGCTGGAATCCTTCGAGCTGGATGGCCGCCAACTGCGCTACCAGCAGTTCGAAGGCAGCTTCACCCAGCCCAACGGCGAGGTGAACCGCCACATGCTGCGCTGGGCGCGCGCGCAGGCGGCCAACCTCGGCGGCGATCTGCTGGAGCTGTACTGCGGCAACGGCAACTTCACCGTGGCGCTGGCGCCGCTGTTCGGCCGCGTGCTGGCGACCGAGATGAGCAAGACCTCGGTGGCGGCGGCGCGTTACAACCTGGAAGCCAACGGGGTGGACAACGTCACCCTGGTGCGGATGGCGAGCGAGGAGCTGAGCGACGCCTTCGCCGGCGGCCGCGAGTACCGCCGCATGCAGGGCGTGGAGCTGGCCGGCTACCGCTTCTCCACGCTGTTCGTCGACCCGCCGCGCAGCGGACTGGACGCGGCCACGCTGGCGCTGGCGGCCGGCTTCGACCGCATCCTCTACATCTCCTGCAATCCGCAGACGCTGCGCGACAACGTCGCTGCGCTGCAGGCCAGCCACCGCATCGCCGCCGCCGCCGCCTTCGACCAGTTCCCCTACACCCACCACCTGGAGTGCGGCGTGCTGCTGGCGCGGCGCTGAACCGGGCCTTTTCTCCGCCGGTGGGTGCCGGCTTCTCCCTGTTTCTCCGCGCCGGCGCGGGCCGGTACGCCTCTTGCGATGACCGGCTGGCAGACGCAGCCGGTCGAACGTCGACGCGCGCCAGCGCCGGCCCTGCCTGGCTTTCCAGCCGGCGGCGGGGCGCCCGCGCATGTGCGGCACGCGACAAAGCCGCCGGCGTGGTCGCATCCGCAACCCTGCGTCCTGCACCCGACCACTCAAGGGACGCCCACCACCATGGACAAGATCGGCATCTTCTTCGGCACCGAAACCGGCACCACCCGCCTCATCGCCAAGAAAATCCACAAGAAGCTGGGCGACGAGATCGCCGCCAAGCCGCTCAACGTGACCCGCATTGAACCGGCCGAGATGCTGCAGTACGACGCCCTCATCCTCGGCACGCCCAGCTACGGCAACGAGCAGATCCCCGGCCTCGCCGCCGGCTGCCTGGAGCCGAACTGGCAGGAATTCCTGGTGAAGCTGGACAAGCACACCGACTTCTCCGGCAAGCGCATCGCCCTCTTCGGCCTGGGCGCGCAGGAGCGCTACTCGGAGCGCTTCTGCAGCTCGCTGATGCGGCTGTACGAGGTTTTCAAGGGCTACGGCGCCGAGATCGTCGCCGACGACTGGCCCACCGAGGGCTACACCTTCCAGCAGTCGGCGGCGGTGAAGGACGGCCGCTTCGTCGGCCTGGTGATCGACGAGCGCACCCAGGGCATGTACACCAACGACCGCATCGACACCTGGGTGGCGAAGGTGAAGCCGCTGCTGCTGGAGAAGGTGGCGGCCTGAGGGCGGATGCCGCCGCGCCCTTGGCGCGGCTGCGGTGCGCGCATGCCCTCACTTCAGCCCCGTCGCTTCCGTACCGGGGTAGCGCGGCCGCCCTCCGCCAGTCCAGTCAGAACGGCGCCGGGCTGCTGAATTGCATCGGCGTGCGTTTTTCCGGGTGGATGAAGCTGATCGCGGACGCGTGCAGGCACATCCGTTCGGCGTGCGCTGCCAGTTCGGGCGGGGCGTAGAGCGGGTCGCCGACGATGGGGTGGCCGAGCGACTGCAGATGCACCCGTAGCTGGTGGGAGCGGCCGGTGAGGGGCTTCAGCGTGAGGCGGGTGGTGGCGGAGTCGCCCGCGCCTTGGCGGCTGTCCACCGTGTAGCGGGTGAGGGCGCTGCGGCCTGCGGCGTGGTCCACCCGCTGGCGGGGGCGATTGTCCGGGTCGGGGCCCAGCGGCAGGGCGATCTCGCCGCTGTCGGCGGCGACATGGCCGTAGACGCGGGCGATGTAAGTTTTGCCTATCACCCGCTGTTCGAAGGCGAGGCTGAGCCGGCGCAGCATCTCCAGCTCGCGCGCCAGCAGCACCAGGCCGGAGGTGGCGGCGTCCAGGCGATGGACGATGAGCGCGTCCGGGTATTGCGCCTGTACCAGCGTCACCAGGCTGTCGCGCTGGGCGCCAGCGCCACCCGCGGGCACCGACAGCAGCCCGGCGGGCTTGTCGGCGACGATCAGGGCCTCGTCGACATGGAGAAGGGCGAGCTCGGGCATCGGGGGAGAGGCGTGGCGTGGCGAGGCGGCGGATTCTACGTTGCGGTGGCGTACCCGGCGAGGCACACGGCGCCCCGCCGGGTACGCCAGGGCGACCGCTGCTGCAAGGCCCGGCCGGCGCCTTTGCCCTCCGCCGCCTTCCCGTCGCACAATGCCGGCCCCGCCTGCGCAATGCCGGCGGCCCCCACTCCACCCGCACACAAGGCGCGCCATGCACATCTGGGTCGATGCCGACGCCTGCCCCGGCGTCATCAAGGACATCCTGTTCCGCTCCGCCGAGCGCACCGGCTACCCGCTGACGCTGGTCGCCAACCAGTTCCTGCGCGTGCCCTCATTTCCCCACGTCCGCATGATCCAGGTGCCCGGCGGCTTCGACGAGGCGGACAAGTACATCGTCGCCAACGTGCAGGCCGGCGAACTGGTGATCACCGCCGACATCCCGCTGGCCGCCGACGTCGTCGCCAAGGATGCCCACGCCCTCTCGCCGCGCGGCGAGCTCTACGGCAAGGAGAACATCCGCGAGTTGCTGGACATGCGCAACTTCATGGACACCCTGCGCAGCAGCGGCATGGAAACCGGCGGCCCACCCAAGTTCTCCACCGCCGACCGCCAGGCCTTCGCCAACCGCCTGGACGGCCTGCTGCGCAGGACCGCCCGGCGCTGAGCGGCGGCCCGGCCAGCCGGCCCCAGCACGATCCTGCTCATCCGCAAGGCCACGCCCGCCGACATCCCGGCGCTGTTCGAGATCCGCAGCAGCGTGAGGGAGAACCGCATGTCCCGCGCCGAACTCGCCGCCCTCGGCATCACGCGGGCGACGCTGGCAGACATGCTGGCCGGCGACGGCCGCGGCTGGGTGGCGGAAGCGTCTGGCCAAGTCCTCGCCTTCGCCATGGCCAATGCCGCCCAGGCCACCGTATTCGCCCTCTTCGTCCATCCCGACCACGAAGGCCGTGGCCTGGGCCGCCGGTTGATGGCAGAGGCGGAGCGCTGGCTGTTCGCGTGCGGCTGCGCGGAAATCTGGCTGGTGACCGACAGCAACCGGGAGGTGCGTGCGAACGGCTTCTATCGGCGGCTGGGCTGGCTGGAGGGCGGGATGGAGGAGGACGGGCAGGTGAGGTTCATCAAGCGCCAGCCGGCGGTGGGTTTATGTGCGGGCCGGTGAGCTCGCGCGGGCCTTGAGCGATTCATAGAGTTGCGCTGGCCCGAGCAGGATGTCTTTCAGCCCCTCGCGTATGCGTTCCGAGCCCAGTGCCTGAGTGCTCATCGTGGTGTGCGCGTCCAATGCGTCCATGATGGCGTGCAGCAGCGCATCCTTCAGGTCCGGGGAGTTGGCGAACTGTTCCTTGCTGTTGCTCGTTGCCTGTTTCACCAGCGTCTCGTTTTCCAGCAACTTGCCCTTGATGACGCCATTTACGTAGACGAGCTGGTCGTCATCGGTGAGCTCACCTTCGAACAGTCCATTCACCTTCTCGATGATGTCGAACAGGTAGGCCTCTTCCTTCTCCTGTACCGAACCACTGCCCATTGCATCCATTGCCTGCAGTTTGTAGCTGCCGTCTTTGTTCAGGCTCATTGCCTGCTTGCCGCGGTTCTTCAGGGTGTGGTGGGTCAGCACCACGCGGCTCAAGTCCACCGTATCGCGCTCGCGGCCGAACTCCAGCAGCGGGATGAGACGCTTGTAGAACAGGAAGCGCTTCTCGATGCCGGTATTGCCGTAGTCGAAAATCTGGCCCAGGAAGGCATACAGGCGCACGTAGGCGCCCATGTCGTTCTTGAACAGGATGAGCGCTTCCTGTGTGTCCTTGGCTGACTTCGCGGCTTTATCGTCGCCGTGCTCTTCGGCGGCAACCTTGTCCTGCAGTGCAGCCTTGTAACGCTTGAGCAGGCGGTCGGCCACCGGGTAAATAGCGGCATCGAGCTGCTTCTGGGTGCCGTTCGGGTCGAGGTCGACCTTGGCGACGCGCTCCACTTCGAACTCGTCGTAGTAGCCGGTGGCGTCGAGCTTGGCGCGCAGGTCGTACACCGAATGCGGGTCCGTCGTCGCCTCCAGTTCGGCGGTCTCGTAGTAGGTCTTGAAGGCCTTGAGCACTTCTGCCGGCTCGTTCACGAAATCGAGAATGTAGGTCGTGTCCTTGCCCGGGTAGGCGCGGTTCAGGCGCGAGAGCGTCTGCACCGCCTGGATGCCGCCCAGCATCTTGTCGACGTACATGCCGCACAGCAGCGGCTGGTCGAAGCCGGTCTGGAACTTGTTCGCCACCAGCAGCAGGTGGAAGTCCGGTTCCTTGAACACCTCGCGGATGTCGCGCCCCTTGAGGCCGGGGTTGAGCTGGGCGTTGGTCTCGGTGACTGGCTCAGGGAAACTCTCGGCGTCATTCACCTCGCCGGAGAAGGCCACCAGCACGCCCAGCGGGTAGTTCTGCTTGGCGATGTAGGCGCGGATGGCTTTCTGCCAGCGTACGGCTTCCTTGCGACTTCCCACCACCACCATGGCCTTGGCCCGACCCTGCAGCAGCGGCTGCACGTTCTCGCGGTAGTGCTCGACCACCACCTGCACCTTCTGCGCGATGTTGTAGGGGTGCAGGCGCACCCACTGCATGATGCCCTTCATCGCGGTGCTGCGTTCGATGGCCTTTTCGTCGTATTCCTGGCCATCGTGGGCGAGCTTGAAGGCCAGCTTGTAGCTGGTGTAGTTCTTCAGCACATCGAGAATGAAGCCTTCTTCGATGGCCTGGCGCATGGAATAGACATGGAAGGGCTGGGGCAGTCCGTCCTCTCCCTTGCGACCGAACAATTCCAGCGTCTTGCCCTTGGGGGTCGCGGTGAAGGCGATGTAAGTCAGCCCCTTGGTTGCGCCGGCCTTCGCCTCCATCTGCGCCGCGAGCAGCGCTTCGGTATCCACCTCGCCGCCATCCTGCAGCTCGGCCCATTCCTCGGCGGAAAGCAACTGCTTGAGCTTGGCCGCCGCTTCGCCGGTCTGCGAGCTGTGTGCCTCGTCGGCAATCACCGCGAAACGCTTGCCCTCGGTCGCGGCCAGCTCCTGCACCGCCTGCAGGGCGAAGGGGAAGGTCTGGATGGCGCAGACGATGATCTTCTTGCCGTCCTTCAGCGCCTGGCCGAGCTGGGCGCTCTTGCTGCCATGCTCGTTGGTGATGGTGGCCACCACGCCGGTGGTGCGCTCGAAGTCGAAGATGGCTTCCTGCAACTGCGCATCCAGCACATTGCGGTCGCTCACCACCAGCACGCTGTCGAACAGCTTGGTGTGCTGGGCGTCGTGCAGGTCGGCGAGGAAATGCGCGGTCCAGGCGATCGAGTTGGTCTTGCCCGAGCCTGCCGAATGCTGAATCAGATAGCGCTCGCCGGCACCGTTCTGCAGCACGTCGGCGACCAGCTGCCGCGTGGCATCGAGCTGGTGATAGCGCGGGAAGATGAGGCTCTTCAACTGCTTCTTGTCGTCACGCTTGCCGATGACGTAGCGATGCAGGATGTCCAGCCAGCTCTCGCGCGCCCACACTTCTTCCCACAGGTAGGCGGTGGCGAAGCCCTGGGGGTTCGGCGCGTTGCCCGCCCCGCCCGCGTTGCCACGGTTGAAGGGCAGGAAGAAGCTGTCCTTGCCGGCCAGCCGGGTGCTCATCATCACCTCGGACTGGCTCACCGCGAAGTGCACCAGCGCCCCGCCGGGGAAGCCCAGCAGCGGCTCCAGCATGCCGCCCTTGGGCTGCGGGTGGCGGTCGTAGCGGTACTGGTCGACCGCATCCTGCACGCTCTGGGTGAAGTTGCTCTTCAGTTCGGCCGTGGCCACCGCGATGCCATTGAGGAAGAGCACCAGATCCAGCGCTTCCTTCGGGTTGTTGGGCGAGTGACACACCTGGCGCACCACGCGCAGGCGGTTGGCGGCGTACTTCGCCTGGGTTGCAGGGTTGATGGCCAGTGCCGGCTTGAACTGCGCCAGCATCAGCGGCTCTTTCAGCCCCAGCATTTCCACGCCCCGGCGCAGCACATCCAGCGTGCCGCGGTCCGGCAGGTTCAGGCTCTTGCGCACGCGCTCGGCCAGCACCTGCGGCAGGGCTGGGCCGTGGGTCTTGGTGAGCCGCTGGAAGCTCTCCGGCTGCGTCTCTTCCACCCAGGCCAGAAGGTCGGGCAGGAAGAGGCCGTTGGCGCGGTCGAACTGTGCCGCATCGCCTTCGGCGTACAGCCAGCCGTTGGCCGCGAGGTGGGCGCAGATTTCGGCTTCGAAGTGGTGTTCCTGATGCAGATCCATCAACACATCTCCCTCAAGCGCGCCAACACCACACCGGCACGCTCCGGCTTTGCGATCAGGTCGGGCAAGACATCAAGAAAAGCGCTCTGAGTTAGCAGGCCTGCTTCTTCCCTTAACTCCTGACTTCGCCAAGTTAAGGAAAAGTTGTTTCCCTTAACTTACAAACAGTCTGAGGTAACGATCGAACACAAACACGCGGCCTTTCTGCCTTCCGGTACTCTCGCGCAGAACGCCCAGGCGCTCGAAATCCTTGATCAGGGCGTTGGCAGTCGGCGTGCTGATCGCCAAGCCTGTTGCCAGATCGCCGGCACTGACCACCGGATTCCGGTAGAGCAGGTTAAGGCCTTGGCGCGCGGTTGGTGCTCGCTTGCCCAGAGAGAGAATTTGCTGCTCTGCTTCGGTACGCAAATGCAGAATCTGGCCGAACACATCGCGGCCCTTGCTCGCCGTCTCGGCCACGCCTTTCAGGAAGAAGCGCACCCAGTGAATCATGTCGTTACCGACACGCACCCGCATCAGCGCGTCGTAATAACTGGCGCGGTTATCCCAAAAAGAAACGGCCACTATGCGTGGCCGTTGAATTTCTACTGGGTATTCGATGCAGTGAGCGTTGGTCGCGCTATGGCGAGAAGCAATGATCTATTGCTTTCTTGGTTTTCGCGCGCGCTTATGCCTCACACATCGATGTTCTGCGCATACAGCGCATTGCTTTCGATGAAGGCCCGGCGCGGTTCCACGTTATCCCCCATCAGCGTGGTGAAGATCTCGTCGGCGGCGATGGCGTCGTCGATCTGCACGCGCAGCAGGCGGCGCACGGCGGGGTCCATGGTGGTTTCCCACAGCTGCTCGGGGTTCATTTCGCCCAGGCCTTTGTAGCGCTGCTTGCTGAGGCCGCGTTCGACTTCGCTGAGCAGCCAGCCGATGGCGTCGGCGAAGCGGGTGACGCTCTGGCGCTTTTCGCCGCGGCGGATTTCGGCGCCGGTGCCGATGAGGCCGGCGATGGAGGCGCTGGCGGTGCGGATGCTGCGGTAGTCGCCGGAGACGAGGAAGGCTTGCTCGATCCAGCCGAACTTGAGGTTGCCGTGGTGCAGGCGCTCGACGGTGAGGCGCCAGGCTTCGGTTTCCTCATGGTATTCGGCGTAGATGCGCAGGCCTTCCGGCAGCTGCGGCTGGATGCGTGCGGCGGAGGCGCGGGCGGCGGCTTCGTCGTCCAGGCTGATCTCGATGTCGTGGGCGAGCATGGCCTGCAGCACTTCGGGGTCGATGTAGCTGGCGAGGCGGCGGATGACGGCTTCGGCGAGCAGGTAGCTGCGGGCGAGGCCGCCGAGGGCTTCGTCGACGATGGGGTCGGCGCCTTCACGCGGGGTGAGGGCGGCGCCGTCCAGGGCGAGCTTGAGCAGGTGGCCGTTGAGCTCGTGGTCGTCCTTGATGTAGAGCTCGGTCTTGCCATGCTTGATCTTGTACAGGGGCGGCTGGGCGATGTAGATGTGGCCGCGCTCCACCAGTTCGGGCATCTGGCGGTAGAAGAAGGTGAGCAGCAGGGTGCGGATGTGGGCGCCGTCCACGTCGGCGTCGGTCATCAGGATGATGCGGTGGTAGCGCAGCTTCTCGGGCTTGTAGTCATCCTTGCCGATGCTGGTGCCGAGCGCGGTGATGAGGGTGGCGATTTCCTGGCTTTGCAGCAGCTTGTCGAAGCGGGCTTTCTCGACGTTGAGGATCTTGCCCTTGAGCGGCAGGATCGCCTGGAACTTGCGGTCGCGGCCCTGCTTGGCGGAGCCGCCGGCGGAGTCACCCTCGACGAGGTAGAGCTCGCACAGGGAGGGATCCTTCTCCTGGCAGTCGGCGAGCTTGCCGGGCAGGCCGACGCCGTCGAGCACGCCCTTGCGGCGGGTCATTTCGCGGGCCTTGCGGGCGGCGTCGCGGGCGCGGGCGGCTTCGACGATCTTGTTGCAGATGGTCTTGGCGTCGATGGGGTTCTCGAGCAGGAAGTCGGAGAGCTTGTTGGCGACGACTTCTTCGACCGCCGGGCGGGCTTCGGAGGAGACCAGCTTCATCTTGGTCTGGCTGGCGAACTTGGGGTCCGGCATCTTGACCGACAGCACGCAGGCGAGGCCTTCACGCATGTCGTCGCCGGTGATGTCCACCTTGGCCTTCTTGGCGATCTCGTTCTCTTCGATGTACTTGTTGATGACGCGGGTCATCGCGGCGCGCAGGCCGGTGAGGTGGGTGCCGCCGTCGGCCTGCGGGATGTTGTTGGTGTAGCAGAGAACCTGCTCGGCGTAGGAGTCGTTCCACTGCATGGCGACTTCGACCGAGAGTTCGGCTTCGCCGGCGCCGGTGGGGATGCGGGTGTTGCCGGCCGCGTAGAAGACGTTGGGATGCAGGACGGTCTTGGTGCGGTTGATGTACTCGACGAAGCCCCTCACGCCGCCGGCGAAGGCGAAGTCTTCTTCCTTGCCGGTGCGCTGGTCGACCAGGCGGATCTTGACGCCGTTGTTGAGGAAGGAGAGTTCGCGCAGGCGCTTGGCGAGGATCTCGTAGTGATACTCGACGGTGCCGAAGATTTCCTCGTCGGCCAGGTAGTGCACTTCAGTGCCACGCTTGCTGGTTTCGCCGAGCACCTTGAGCGGGCTGACCTCGACGCCGTCCACCACATCGATGACGCGGTCCTGCGGGGCGCCGCGGTTGAACTCCATGAAGTGCTTCTTGCCGTCGCGGCGGATGGTGAGGCGCAGCCACTTGGAGAGCGCGTTCACGCAGGAGACGCCGACGCCGTGCAGGCCGCCAGACACCTTGTAGCTGTTCTGGTTGAACTTGCCGCCGGCGTGCAGTACGCACATGACGATTTCGGCCGCGGAGCGCTTGGGCTCGTGCTTGTCGTCCATCTTGACGCCGACCGGGATGCCGCGGCCGTTGTCGGTGACGGAGATGGAGTTGTCGGCGTGGATGGTGATGACGATGTCGTCGCAGTGGCCGGCCAGAGCTTCGTCGATGGCGTTGTCCACCACTTCGAACACCATGTGGTGCAGGCCGGTGCCGTCGGAAGTGTCGCCGATGTACATGCCGGGGCGTTTCCGCACCGCTTCCAGGCCTTCGAGCTGCTGAATGCTGGATTCGTCGTAGTCGTTGCCGGCGGGGGCGGGCGTGTTTTGCGGTTCGGACATGGTCATCTCGGGTAATTCAAAAAGAACGCTTGCTGCTGGGACAACAAACTTGCGGCGGGAAGGGGCGCAGAAACCGTGGCGAGCCCGCCCTGGCTGGCCGGCGCAGCCCAGCCGTGCTGTCGTACGGCGGGCAATGCGGAGACGGGACGGGCGGGCGCAGGTTTATGCGCTCTTCCTCAGATGCGCATCGGCATCACGACGTACTTGAACTGCTCGTTGCCGGGCAGGGTGATGAGGGCGCTGGAGTTGCCGTCGTTGAAGCGCCATTCCACCGTTTCGGAGGAAAGGTTGTTCAGCACGTCGAGCAGGTAGGTGACGTTGAAGCCGATGTCCAGCGTGTCGCCGTGATAGTCGATCTCCAGCTCGTCCTGCGCTTCTTCCTGTTCGGAGTTGGAACTGATGACCTTGAGCGCGCCTTCGCCCAGGACCAGGCGCACGCCGCGGAACTTCTCGTTGGTGAGAATGGCGGCGCGCTGCAACGAGGCCAGCAGCGGCAGGCGCTCGAAGGTGACGAGCTTGGGGTGGTTCTGCGGGATCACGCGCTCGTAGTCGGGGAACTTGCCGTCGATGAGCTTGGTGACGAGTTCGATGGGGCCGAAGCGGAACACCGCCTGGTTGCCGGCGAGGATGATTTCCAGCGGGTCGTCACTGTCGGCGAGCTGGCGGGCCAGCTCCAGCACGGTCTTGCGCGGCAGGATGGCTTCGGTGCGCTGGCCTTCGGGCGCCGGCACGGCGAGGTCGCTGGCGGCGTAGGCGAGGCGGTGGCCGTCGGTGGCGACCATGCGCAGCTCGCTGCCGTCGGCGATCAGCAGCAGGCCGTTGAGGTAGTAGCGGATGTCCTGCTGCGCCATGGAGTAGGACACCTGGGCGAGCTGGCGCTTGAAGGTGCGCTGCGGCACGGTGAGGCGCACGGCGTCGCCGTCGGGCAGGTTCATGCGCGGGTAGTCGGCCGCCGGCAGGGTCTGCAGCTGGAAGCGGCTCTTGCCGGCCTTCACCGTGAGGCGCTTGTCGTCCAGGGTGAGGTTGATGTCGGTGTCCGGCAGGGCGCGCAGGATGTCCTGCAGCTTGCGCGCGCCGACGGTGATGGCGGTGTCTTCGCCGCCGATGTGGCCGCCGGTGGTGGTGCGGATCTGGATCTCGATGTCGGTGGCCAGCAGGGTGAGCTGGTCACCGTGCTTCTCGATCAGCACGTTGGACAGGATGGGCAGGGTGTGGCGCTTTTCGACGATGCCGGCAACCGACTGCAGCGGAGCGAGGAGCGCATCGCGGGTAGTGTTGAGCAGGAGCATGGCGTCAGGTAGAAAAGTGGTTGATCGGGAAGTCGTGAGGCTCAGCCGCGCAGCACCTGGGTGAGCACGTGTACATCGTGGTTCAGCTGGTGGTCGGCCAGGCGCAGTTCGGTGATGGTGCGGCAGGCGTGCAGTACGGTGGTGTGATCGCGGCCGCCGAAGGCTTCGCCGATGGCGGGCAGCGACATCGGCGTGAGCTCCTTGGCCAGCCACATGGCCACCTGGCGCGGCCGCGCGATGACGCGGGTGCGCTTCTTGGAATGCATGTCGGCGACCTTGATCTTGTAATAGTCGGCCACCGTCTTCTGGATGTGTTCGATGGAGAGCTGGCGGTTGTGGGCGTTGAGCAGATCCTTCAGCGCATCCTTGGCCACTTCCAGCGAGATGCCGCGGCCGTGGAAGCGGGCGTAGGCCACCACCTTGTTCAGCGCGCCTTCGAGCTCGCGCACGTTGGAGCGCAGGTTCTTGGCGATGAGGAAGGCGACGTCGTCGTCCACTTCCACCCGCAGCGCCTCGGCCTTCTTCTTCAGGATGGCCACCCGCATTTCCAGTTCGGGCGGCTCGATCTGCACGGTGAGACCCCAGTCGAAGCGGGAAATCAGCCGGTCTTCCAGGCCCTGGATGTCCTTGGGGTAGGTGTCACAGGTGATGACGATCTGCTTGCGTGCCTCGGTGAGGGCATTGAAGGCGTGGAAGAATTCTTCCTGGGTCCGGTTCTTGTTGTTGAAGAACTGGATGTCGTCGATCAGCAGCAGGTCCAGCGAGCGGTAGTAGCGCTTGAAGGCGTCGAAGCTCTTCTGCTGGTAGGCGCGCACCACGTCGGCGTAGTAGTCCTCGACGTGTACATAGCGGATCACCGCGCGCGGGTTCTGCCGGTACACCGCGTTGCCGATGGCGTGGATCAGGTGGGTCTTGCCCAGGCCGACGCCGCCATAGACGAACAGCGGGTTGTAGGAGGTGCCGGGGTTCTGCGCCACCTGCATGGCCGCCGCGCGGGCGAGATCGTTGGCACGGCCGGTGACCAGGGTGTCGAAGGTGAAGTCGGCGTTGAGGCGGGTCTTGTCGTAGGCGAGGTCGGCCGGAGACGAGGGTTCGGGTTCGCTGGGACGCACCAGGACCGCAGGCGCGGCAGCGGCCGGCGGCATGGCGGCGGCGCTGCGGCTTTCCCGCTGCGGGGCTTCCGCGCTGGTCGCGCTTGCGCCGGCAGGGGCCTGGCTGCCATTGTTTCCGCCGCCGTTCATCGGCGCGGCGGTGGCCGGCTTCACCGTGCGCGCGGCACCTGGCGCGGGCAGCTGCAGATCCAGCTGCAAGGGCATGGCGTGGAATTCTTCACCCAGTTCGCTGATCCGGCGCAGGTAGCGCTCGCGCACCCATTGCAGGACGAAACGGTTGGGCGCGGTGAGGGTGAGGGCGGGGCCGTCGTCGCACTGGCCCTCGCTGGCATGCAGCGTCTTGATCCAGGTATTGAACTGCTGTTGCGGCAGTTCCTGTTCAAGGCGCGACAGGCAGAAGGACCAGAAATCTTGATTCACGGAGCGGACGGTTTGTGTTTGCGACACGATACTCGAAAAACACGCCCGCCCCGCGCCGGTAGGGCGCTGGACAGGCGGGCTGGCAGCCGGATGGCTTGTTGTCTGATGTGCTTGCCGGGCGGCGGTGTGGGCTCGTGGCCCGATCGCCCCTCCTTGCTTCGGCGAAGCGCGCAAGCAGGGGATTCTACCTCCGGGGGGCGGACTTATCCACAGCCCCGGGGAAAAATTGTTCTTGACAAACATGGGATTATCAAATTAAATCCCGCGTTTGACCTCACACCGGTAGCCGATCATGAAACGCACTTACCAACCCTCCGTCGTCCGTCGCAAGCGCACTCACGGTTTCCTGGTCCGCATGAAGACCCGTGGCGGTCGTGCGGTGATCCGTGCCCGTCGTGCCAAGGGCCGTCATCGCCTCGCCGTCTGAGGTGACGGAACCGGCGGGCGCCGACGAGCGATTCCGCAGCGCGTACAGATTGCACAAAACGGATGAGTTCTCATCCGTTTTTGCTTTTCGGCGGGCCCTGCGCGGCAAGTACTACATGCTGCACTACCGGCCCAACGATCTCGGCACCGCCCGCCTGGCGGTAGTGGTTGCCAAGAAGCTGGCCAAGCGCGCCAATGTGCGCAATCTGGTGAAGCGCATCGCGCGCGAGATCTTTCGCCGCGAACGCGTCAACCTGCCGGCCGCCGACCTCATCGCCCGCCTGCATGCGCCGGTGGCGCTGGCAACGCGGGCCGACCTCAACCGCGATCTGCGGCAATTGCTGGAGCGGCTGCCACGGCCATGAAGACTGTGCTGCTCGGTTTCCTGCGCTTCTATCGCTACGCCATCAGCCCGATGCTGGGGCGCAACTGCCGTTTCCACCCCAGCTGTTCCGAGTATGCGATCGAGGCCGTGCAGCGTCACGGCGCCTTGCGCGGCGGCTGGCTGGCCGCGCGCCGGGTGGGGCGATGCCATCCTTTTCACCCAGGCGGGTATGATCCCGTTCCCTGACCAACGTCCGCACGAACACGACCCCGATGGATCAACGCCGCCTCATCCTCTTCCTCGTCTTTGCCTTCTCCATCGTGATGCTGTGGGAAGGCTGGATCAAGCATAACCAGCCTGCTCCCGTCGCCCAAACCCCGGCAGCGTCCACTGCGGGAGACATCGGCGCGGTGCCGACGCCCAGCGCCGGCCTGGGTGCGACGCCCACGCCGGCCGCGCCGGGCGAGCAGGCCGCGCCCTCCGGCGCACCGCGCATGGTGGTCATCACCGATGCGGTGCGCGCCGAGATCTCCGCCAGCGGCGGCGACATCGTCCGCCTCGAGCTGGAAAACCACAAGGCGAGCGACGACAAGACGCGCAACTTCGTGCTGCTGGACGATGGTGGCCGCCACCTCTACAACGCCCAGACCGGCCTGATCGGCGACGGCCTGCCCAACCACAAGACGGTGTTCGAGCTGCCCGCCGCCGAGCTGGCGCTGAAGGACGGCGAGGACAGCCTGGTGGTGCGCCTGCAGGCGCCGGAGCAGAACGGCGTCAAGGTCACCAAGGTGATGACCTTCCGCCGCGGCAGCTACCTGGTGGACGTGGCCTACGAGATCGACAACGGCAGCGCTCAGGCGCTGGCGCCGCACGCCTACTTCCAGCTCACGCGCGACGGCCAGCCGGCCGAGCAGGTGCAGGCTTTCGGCGTGCATACCTTCACCGGCCCGGCTTTCTATACCGAGGCGGAGAAGTTCCACAAGGTCCAGTTCGAGGACATCGAGAAGAACAAGGCCAAGTTCCCCAAGAACGCCAGCGATGGCTGGGTGGCCATGGTGCAGCACTACTTCGTCGGCGCCTGGCTGCCGACGGCTGGCGTGGAGCGCGAGTTCTTCGCTCGCAAGGTGGGCACCGACCTTTACTCCGCCGGTGTGATCCTGCCGGTGGCCGAGATCGCTCCGGGCGCCAGCGGCAAGGTGGATGCAAACCTCTATGTCGGTCCGCAGGAGCAGGACAAGCTGAAGGACATCGCGCCCGGCCTGGATCTGGTGGTGGACTACGGCTGGCTGACCGTGATCGCCGCGCCGCTGTTCTGGGTGCTGTCCTGGTTCCACCAGCTGACCGGCAACTGGGGCTGGGCCATCATCCTGGTCACCGTCACCATCAAGCTGCTGTTCTTCCCGCTGTCGGCCGCGAGCTACAAGTCCATGGCCAAGATGCGGGTGCTGGCGCCGCGCCTGCAGCGCATGAAGGAGCTGTACGGCAACGACAAGGCCAAGATGCAGCAGGAGATGATGAGTCTCTACCGCAACGAGAAGATCAACCCGCTCGGCGGCTGCCTGCCCATCCTGGTCCAGATCCCGGTGTTCATCGCCCTGTACTGGGTGTTGCTGGGCAGCGTCGAGATGCGCCACGCGCCGTGGCTGGGCTGGATCCAGGATCTGGCCGCCAAGGACCCCTACTTCATCCTGCCTGTCATCATGGGTGTTTCCATGCTGGTGCAGATGAAGCTCAACCCGACGCCGCCCGATCCCATCCAGGCCAAGGTGATGATGGCCATGCCCATCGTCTTCACCTTCATGTTCCTGTGGTTCCCGTCCGGCCTCGTGCTGTACTGGGTGGTGAACAACTGCCTGTCCATTGCCCAGCAATGGCAGATCACGCGGATGATCGAGGGTGGCAAGTCCGGCTCCGGCAAGCCTGCCTGACACCATCGCCGCCATCGCGACGGCGCCGGGCCGGGGAGGCATCGGCGTCGTTCGCGTCTCGGGCACCGGCCTCGCCGGCTTCGCCCGCGCGCTCACCGGGCGCGAGCCCCGGCCGCGCATCGCCGCCTTCGCCCGCTTCCTGGATGGCGAAGGCGAAGCGATGGACGAAGGCCTGCTGCTCTACTTCCCTGGTCCCGCCTCCTTCACCGGCGAGGACGTCATCGAACTCCAGGGCCACGGTGGCCCGGTGGTCATGCAGATGCTGCTGGACCGCTGCCTCGCCCTTGGCGCCCGCCTCGCCCAGCCGGGCGAATTCACCCGCCGCGCTTTCCTCAACGGCAAGCTGGACCTCGCCCAGGCCGAGAGCGTCGCCGACCTGATCGAGGCTTCCACCGCCGCCGCCGCGCGTTCCGCGGTGCGCTCCTTGTCCGGCCGCTTCTCGGAAGAGGTGCACCGCATCCGCGACGGCCTGATCGACCTGCGCATGCTGGTCGAGGCGACGCTGGATTTCCCGGAAGAGGAAATCGACTTCCTCGAGAAGGCGAGGGCGCTGCCGCGGCTGGCCGCCATCCGCGCCGACCTCGAAGGCGTGCTCGACCGTGCCCGCCAGGGCGCGCTGCTGCGCAGCGGCCTCAACGTGGTGCTGGTGGGCGAGCCCAACGTCGGCAAATCCAGCCTGCTCAACCAGCTCGCCGGCGAGGAGCGCGCCATCGTCACCGACGTTGCCGGCACGACTCGCGACGCACTGCGCGAAACCATCCAGATCGAAGGCATCCCGCTGCACATCATCGACACCGCCGGCCTGCGCGACACCAGCGATGTGGTGGAGCAGATCGGCATCGCCCGCACCTGGCAGGAGATCGGCCGGGCCGACGTGATCCTGCGCCTGGTGGAGGCGGATGGCGCGCTGGGGGGCGAGGACATCGACGCCCGCCTGCCGGCCGGCGTGGAACGCATCGTGGTCGAGAACAAGATAGACCTGCATGGCCGCCTGCCCGGCCGGCGGGAGCAGGATGGCCGGGTGTGGCTGTCTCTTTCGGCCAAGCGCGGCGAAGGCGTGGAACTGCTGCGGCGCGAGCTGCTGCGGGTGGCCGGCTGGCACGCCCACGGCGAGGACGTGATCCTCGCCCGGGAGCGCCATCTGGGCGCCCTGCGCAGTGCGCTGACCCATGTGGAGACCGCGCAGGGCCAGGTGATGGCGCTGGAGCTGTTCGCAGAGGAGCTGCGGCTGGCCCACGACGCCCTGTCCGAGATCACCGGCGAGTTCACTGCCGACGATCTGCTGGGCGTGATCTTCTCCCGCTTCTGCATCGGCAAGTAAGCACCTGAGTGGCGGCGCCGGCCACCCCTTCCCCCTACAGCATTTCCGGCTTGAACAGTCCCCTGCGGCTGATGATCTTGCCGGCGACCATGAAGACGCCGTCGCCGGTGTAGTGCAGCGTTTCCGGATGGGCCGGGGATTCGGCCACGTGCGCCTTCATCACTTCGAAGATGAAGAAGTTGTACTTCTCCACCAGGGCGTCGTCATGCAGCCTGCACTCGAAGCAGGCGTGGCATTCCTGGATCAGCGGCGCGCCGACCTTCTCGGCTGGCGCGGCGGTGAGCCCGAAGCGGGCGAACTTGTCGATCTGCGCGCCCGAGCTGTTGCCTATCTTCACCACGGTGTCGGTGAGCGCGGTGGTGGGCAGGTTGATCACGCATTCGCCGCTGTCGCGGATCATCCGGTGGCTGTGGTTGCCGGCGGAGATCATGCAGCCGACCAGGGAAGGGACGAACTCCAGCACTGTGTGCCAGCCCAGTGTCATGACATTGGTCTGGTCGCCGAGGCGGGAGGAGAGCAGCACGACGGGGCCGGGCTCGAGGTAGCGCCGGACTTCGCCGACCGGGAAATCCTTCTTGCGTGGGTGGGGACTCATGGGCGTTCTCCTGGCAGGGCGGCGGTTGTGGTGGGCCCGGACAAGAGGGGCTGCGGGGCCTCCAGGCGACCTTGTTGCCGGCCTAGCGTCCAGCCTGTGCCGGCCCACAGCAAGGCCAGCACCGCGCCCGCGGACATGGCCAGCGCCGGCTGCTCGGCGAGCAGGTCCAGCCCGCGTTTCAGCCAGCCGCTGAGGGCGTCGCCGCCGCGGTAGACGACGGTGTCGATGAAGTTCTTGCCCTTGTACTTCTCCTCGGGCGCGAGCACGGTGTAGAGCATTTCCCGGCCGGGGCGCACCAGGGCGTACTCACCCGCGCGGCGCACCACCATCACCACCACGAAGACGGCAAACACCGGTGCTGCCGCCAGCCACAGGAAGCCGGCGGCGATGATCAGCGGTATCGCGGTGAGCAGCACGCCTATGCCCAGCCGGTGGGCGATACGGCCGGTGAGGAAGAGCTGGGTGAGGATGGCCAGTGTCTGTACCACCGCGTCGATCAGGCCGAAGACCTGGGTCTGGCGGTTGCGGTCGGGGAAGGTCTCCGCGACGAGCCGCGCCTGCTCGAAGTAGAGGAAGGTGCTGACGCTGGACAGCAGCAGCACGAAAATCGCGATGCCGAGCAGATAGGGCGAGCGGAGCACTCCGGCCGCGCCGGTGAAGGGCTGGCCGCCGAGCGGGCGGTCCCGGGCCAGGTTCGCGGCTGCCTGGCTCTCGGCCTGTTCACCGGCCTGGAAGGGGTGGCGGTCGCGCCAGTGATGCAGCCAGCCGGCGGCAGCGGCGGAGGCGGTGAGGAGGAGGGCGGAGAGCAGCAGCAAGCCGGCATGGCCGAGGGGGGAGACCAGCAGGGCGCCGAGCAGCGGCCCGGCGAGCCCGCCCAGGCTGGCGCCGCCGGCGATGAGGGCGAACAGGCGCTTGGCCTGGTGGCTGCTGAAGACGTCCGCCATCACGCTCCAGGCCAGTGATACTGCCATCAGGTTGAACACCGAAAGCCAGATGTAGAAGCCGCGGGCCAGCCACAGCGCGTCCGGCCAGCGGGCGAGGCCGGCGGCAAAGGCCAGCAGATTGAGCACGAAGAAGCCGTAGGTCCAGCGTGCGATCCGGTGGCGGGGAACGCGGGAGGCGAGCCAGCCGAACAGGGGCAGGGCGGCGAGGGTGGCCAGAAAGGTGCCGGTGAACAGCCATTGCAGGTTGTCCACGCCACCGGCGACTCCCATGGTTTCGCGCACCGGCCGCAACATGAAGTAGCCGGTGAAGAGCAGGAAGAACAGCAGCAGCCCGGCGAGCACTGCCGGCGTTTCGGCGGGCTCGAGATTGAAGAGGCGGGCGAGCGCGGGAGCGCGCTGGGCAGGCGGGGGCATCGGCGGACCTCGGCGGTTCTGTGGCTGACCGGCGGGCGAGGCAGGCGGTTCCGTGCGGGCGATCGGCTGCGGCTCGCAGGCCCGCGGACTGCGTGCCCGGCCGGGGCAGCGTGGAAGCCACGGCCGTGTCAGCCATCCGCGCTTGGGGCCCTTGCCGCGGCCCCGCTTACTCCTCTCGTGTCTGTGCCTCCCGCGTCAGCAAAGCCTGCTTGCGCTCCACGCCCCAGCGATAGCCGGAGAGCTGGCCGTCATGGCGGACCACCCGGTGGCAGGGGATGGCGATCGCCAGCATGTTGCTGGCGCAGGCGCGCGCCACCGCCCGTACCGCCTTGGGAGCGCCGATGCGGGCGGCGATCTCTGCGTAACTGGCGGTACTGCCGGGCGGAATCTGCTGCAGCGCCTGCCATACCCGATGCTGGAAGGCAGTGCCCTGTACGTCGAGCGGCAGGCGCAGGCCCAGCGCCGGCTGTTCGACGAAGCCGACGACTTCGGCCACCAGGCGCTCGAATCCGCTGTCGCCGCCGATCAGCCTGGCTTTGGGGAAGCGGTCTTGCAGCTGGTGCGCGAGCAGCTCCGGGTCGTCACCCAGCAGGATGGCGCACAGCCCACGCTGGCTTTGCGCAACCAGAATGGCTCCCAGGCTGCATTGGCCGATGGCGAAGCGGATCTCTGCCTGGCGGCCGCCATCGCGGTACTCCAGTGGTCGCATGCCGAGCAGCGCCTCGGCCTGGTCGTAGAAGCGGCTGCTGGAGTTGAAGCCGGCCGCATAGATAGCCTGGGTGACGCTGTCGCTCGCCGGGCTGGCGAGGCCGGCGCGCAGCTTGCGGGCGCGGGCGGCCTGGGCATAGGCGCGCGGGGTGAGGCCAGTCTCCGCCTTGAACTGGCGGTGGAAATGGAAAGGGCTGAGGCCGGCGCTGGCGGCGAGGGCGTCCAGCCGCGGCGGGGTTTCGGCGGTATCCATCAGCCGGCAGGCTTCGGCGATCAGCGCAGAGCGGCGAGCCTCCGCCATGCTGCGGTCCGCGCTGGCGCGGCGGCTGGGACGGTAGCCGGCCGCCTCGGCCTCGGCCGCAGTGGCGAAGAAGACCACGTTCTCCCGCCGTGGCAGGCGGGCGGAGGCGCTGGGGCGGGCATAGACACCGGTGGTCTTCACCGCATAGACGAAATGGCCATCCGCGGCGGCATCGCGTGCCTGCACCGCGGCCCAGCGGCTGTCCTCGCTGGCGTAGGGCGAGGTGGTGGGAGAAGAGGGAAGGGGCTTCATGGCGGGTTCCCGGCGGTATGCGTCCATGGGCTCATCCTGCCGGCGTCGCCGGCGGCGTGCCACCGGCTTCTTGCTGTTGAACTCCGGCAGGCTTGGGGACGCGCCACAGATACCAGGCAGCGACGCTGCGATGCGGTTGCCAGGCCAGGCCGATGTCGCGCATCAGCCGTGGCGTGGGGGCTTTTTCCAGCCCCTTGAGCCGGCGATAGCCTTCGCGCACGCCATAGTCGTCCACTGGCAGCACGTCCAGCCGCTCCAGGGTGAAGATCAGCATCATCTCCACTGTCCACCGGCCTACGCCGCGCAGGGCTACCAGTTGCTGGATCAGGGCCTCGTCAGCGAGCTCGCGCGCGCGGGCGAGGTCCGGGATGCGCCCCTCCAGCGCGGCTTGGGCGATGCCGCGTATGGTGGCCAGTTTGCTGGCGGAGAGGCCGCAGCGGCGCTGCAACTCGGGGTCGGTGGCGAGCAGCTCGGCGGGGCGGGGGAAGGCGCTGTCGGGGTAGAGGGCGATGAGCCGGCCGAGGATGGCTTCCGCCGCGCGGGCGTGGAGTTGCTGGTAGGCGATGGCGCGCACCAGCGCCTCGTAAGGCTCGCGGGTGGCGATGGTCCGCAGCTCGCAGGGGCCGACGGTGTGCACCAGGCGGGCCCAGTCGGCATCCAGGCCGGCGAGGTAGCGGGCGGCTTCGAGGTAGGCGGGTTTGATGGACATGTTGCGGCGGCTCTTTCAGCCGGCTTTGCGGAAGGTGAGGTTGTAACGCAGGCTGCCGGTGGCCGGGTGCGGCTGATCCTTGAGCGGCAGGATGCCGTGGTAGCGCAAGCGGTCTTCGCCGCCCCAGACGGCGACGTCGCCGTGCAGCAGGGGAATGCGGGCGGCCTTGTCATTGCGCGCGTGGCCGCCGAACAGGAAGACGGCGCCCATGCCGAGGGAGACCGAGACGATGGGGGCTGAGAAGTCGCGCTCGTTGCGATCCTGGTGCAGGGACAGCCGGCTGCCCGGCGGATAGCGGTTGAGCAGACAGGCGTCCGGTATGAATCCGGGGAAGCCGGCCGCCTCGGCGGCTTGCGCTGCAAGGGAAAGCAGCGGCAGGGGCATGGGCGGCCAGGCCTGGCCGGTGAGTGGGTCCCGCGGGGTGTAGCGATAGCCGCTGGCATCCGAAGTCCAGCCCAGCGCCCCGCAGTTGCTCAGCGCCACCGACATGGTGAAGCCGCCGGGCGTGCGCATCTGGCGGAAGGGGGACTGCGCTCTTATCCGGGCTATTGCGGTTAGCAGCTCATCGGCCTGCGCCAGCGCGAAGCCGCGTAACAGCCAGGCATGCTGGCCCAGTTGTTCCCGGCTGGATTGGGTGGCATCGCCGAAGAGGGGGAGGGTCAGGTTGGCAGGCATGGTGCGTGGCGCTCCCGTTCGAGCAGCGTGGCCTTGCGCGCCGGGCCCCAGCGATAGCCGCTGATGGTGCTGTCGCTGAGCAGTATTCGGTGGCAGGGCACCACCACCGCGAGCCGGTTGGCGGCACAGGCGTTTGCAACCGCGCGCACGGCGTTTTCCAGCCCGAGGCTTCGGGCGAGTTGGGTATAGCTGCGCGTCTGGCCTGCCGGGATGGCGCACAGCGCCTGCCAGACGCGCTGCTGCAACGGCGTACCGGCGGCTTCGAGTTGCAGCGGGAACGGTGTCCACGGTTGATCCAGGTGCGTAGCGAGTTGCGGGAGCGCGTGGCGGAAATCCCCGGGGTTCTCCTGTGGATGGGCAAGGGGAAAGTAGGTGCGAAGCTGGGCGAGCAGGGCACGCTCGTCGTCCCCGATCAGCACCGCGCATAGCCCGTGCTTTCCCAGGGCCACAATGAAGCGCCCGAGGGCACACCGGCCGTAGGCATAGGACAGGGGGCCGGCGTGGCGAGCCGAGGCGGGGAGCAGGTGTAGCCGGGGCATGGCATGAATCTCCGGGTTACGCTCATGGAGTCTAGCGCCTGTAAGTGCGGCTGGAACGCCGTTGCTTGCGGTCAAATTCTGTTCCCGCGGAACGGCGGCGCATCGCGGCGGGCCTCCATCAGAGCCGCTTGCTATAGTTGGAGAAGCACTGTCTACGGGCGTTTCCGACTGCGGAGGATGTTTTCATGGGCTGGGATCCTGAACGCTATCTGCAGTTCGACAACTTGCGGCTCAGGCCGGCGCTGGATCTGATCGCCCGCATTCCCGCGGTGCAGCCGCTGCGGGTGGTGGATCTCGGCTGCGGGCCCGGGAACGTGACCATGCTGTTGAAGGAGCGTTGGCCGGCGGCGGACGTGCTGGGGATAGACAGCTCCACCGAGATGCTGGCCAGGGCCGGCGCCGAGCACCCCGGCATGCGTTGGGAGCAGGCGGATGCACGCTTGTGGCAGGCGGACGCAGAAGTGGATGTTCTCTTCTCCAACGCTGCACTGCACTGGTTGGACGACCACGCCACGCTATTCGCGCATCTCTCGTCCCAGCTGGGCATGCGCGGCATTCTGGCGGTGCAGATGCCCGCGAATTTCGACGCGCCATCGCACCAGGCGATCCGTGGCCTTGCCGGATCCCGCGCCTGGCGTGAGCGACTCGCCGACAGTCGCATGGGCGCGGTGGAGGAGGCTGGTTTCTACTACTCGCTGTTGAGCGCCCGTTTCCATATCGTCGACGTCTGGGAAACGGTTTATTGGCAGCGGTTGACTGGCGATAATCCCATCCTGAACTGGCTGAGCGGTACGACGCTGGTGCCTTATTTTTCTCGACTCGGCGAGGATGAGAGGGGGGGCTTCAGCACTGAGCTCGGCGAGATGTTGAAGGCGGCCTACCCGGTCAGCCCGGATGGCAGTGTACTTTTCCCCTTCCGCCGCCTGTTCATGGTGGCGCGCAATCCGCAGCGTTGAGGCGCTGTTTCACGTGGAACAAGGATGGATCAGGATTTTCTTTTGGTCGCATTGGGGCTGGCTGCCTTCTGCGCTGGTTTTGTTGATGCCGTGGTTGGGGGTGGGGGCCTGATCCAGATACCCGCGCTGTTTGCCGCCTTCCCAGGGGCGTCGCCGGCAACGCTGTTCGGAACAAACAAGCTCGCCAGCATCGTGGGCACCAGCAGCGCGGCGGTCCAGTACGCACGGCGAGTGAGCATACCGTGGCGGGTGGCGCTGCCGGGAGCGTTCGCCGCGCTGATCGGTTCCTGGTATGGCGCCAAGGCGGTGGCTTATCTGCCGCCCACCATACTTCGTCCCCTGATCCTTGTCCTGCTGGTGCTGGTGGCCATCTACACCTTCATGCGCAAGGATCTGGGCACGGTGTCGACAGAGCCGGCGCACGGCGGGCGCTCCGTGGCGATCGCGCTCGGCATCGGCGGCGTGATCGGTTTCTACGACGGTTTTTTTGGACCCGGTACCGGCAGCTTTCTCATCTTCCTGTTCATCCGCCTGCTAGGGATGGATTTCCTGCGCGCCTCGGTGACCGCCAAGATCCTCAACGTCGCGACTAACCTGGCGGCCATCGCCTACTTCGTCAATAACGTGAATCTGCTATGGCAGGTCGCCGCAGTAATGGCGGTGTGCAATCTCAGCGGTGCGGTGACTGGCTCGCGGGCAGCGCTCAAGCACGGGTCAGGCTTCGTGCGGAAGATGTTCCTGTGCGTGGTCAGCATACTGATCGCCAAGCTGGCCTACGACACCTTCGGCTGAGCCGCTTCGGCTGTTCCACGTGGAACAAGTCGATATGTTCGGGCAAATGTGAAGGCGGTGCTAGAATCGACCGCTTTCCGTGACCGTACCGAACCTGGCAATGAATGGACTTCATCTGATTGCCGATCTCTACCGTTGCGGCGGCGAAGCAGTCGCACTCAGCGAGCGAGAGGCGCTTGAAACCCTGTGCGTGAAGGAATGCCGCGATGCCGGCCTGACGCCACTGGGGGCTTATTTCTACCAGTTCCTGGATGACGCGGGCGAGCCGGCCGGCGTGACCGGCACGGTGGTGCTCGCGGAGTCCCACCTGGCCATCCACACCTGGCCGGAGACCGGCGACGTCACCCTAGACGTCTACGTCTGCAACTACTCCCGCGATAACAGCGAGCGCGCCCGTAGCGTCTATCGCAGGGTGATAGACGCGATGCAGCCGGAGGATATCGCCGAGCATGCGGTGAATCGCGGCCGCGAGCCGGCGGAGATCGAGGCATGAGCATGCTCCTGCTGCCGGAAGTGGAGGGCGTGCTGGCCGAATACCTGTCGGACGACGCCGGCTATTTCGTCGCCGGCGGCCAACTGCTCGAACGTGGCCGCTCCGAATTCCAGCGCTACGAGGTCTGGGATACCCCGCGCTTCGGCAAGCTGTTCCGCCTGGATGGCTGCTTCATGACCTCCGAGCGGGACGAGTTCTACTACCACGAGAACCTGATCCAGGTGCCCGCGCTGGCCCATCCCGGGCCGCGCAGTGCCCTCATCATCGGCGGCGGCGATGGTGGCTCGGCCGAGGAACTGTTCAAGCATCCGGGTATGGAGCGGGTGCTGATGGTGGAGCTGGACGGCAAGGTGGTGGAGATCGCCCGCCGCTACCTGGGCGAAGTGCATCACGGCGCGCTGGACGATCCCCGGCTCGAGATCCGCATCGGCGACGGCCTCGCCTATGTAGAGCGGGACGGGCCAGCCAGCGGTGAGCGTTTTGATCTCGTCGTGCTGGACCTCACCGACCCGGTCGGGCCGGCGGAAGCCCTCTATAGCGAAGCCTTCTTCCACGGCTGCCGCCGCCTGCTGGCGCCAGGTGGCGCGCTAACCCTGCACATCGGCGCGCCGGTGTTCCAGCCAGAGCGGGTGGCCGGGCTGGTGCGCGGTCTGCGACAGGTCTTCACCCATGTGAGCCCGTATTTTCTCTACATTCCGCTCTATGGCAGCCTGTGGGGCATGGCCTGCGCCTCGGATACGCTGCAGCCGGCGGCATTGAGTGCGGCGCAGGTCGATGCGGGTATCGCCCAACGGCAGCTGGGGCGGCTTCAGCACTACAATGGCGCCGTTCACTGCGCCCAGTTCGCGCTTCCCAATCACTTGCGTACCTTGCTCGCCGAATGAAGCGGGGAGGGCGGACGCAACCAGCTCCCCCAGTCTCCATCGTGCCCTCTCCCTCCGCTCCACGCGGCAGCGCCCAGCGTGGCGCCCGTAATTTCCCGCCTCGGCGGCAAGCGTCTGCGCTGCCGCCGCAGGACAGTCTGGCCTACGCCATGTTGCAGGCTGCCCAACTGGTGGCCGGCGTGCTCGAAGGCGGCAATCTCACCGACGCCTATGAAAAGCTGCTGAAGGCCCAGCCCGACTGGGCCGACGCTACCCGGGGCGCGGTGCGCGATCTCGCTTGGAGTACCTTGCGCGATTACGGCCGCGGCGATGCGGTGCTCGGCCACCTGGTGCCCAAGCTGCCGCCGCCCTTCATCCACGGGCTGCTGCTGGTGGCGCTGTGCCGGTTGGCACAGCGGCCGGAGCAGGCGCATACCGTGGTCGATCAGGCGGTGAATGCCGCGGCGGCGTTGATGCCGGGGCTGAAGGGCATGGTCAACGGCGTGCTGCGCAATGTGCTGCGCCAGGCGGAGGCGGTGCGCGGCTGGCAGGCGGAGGATGAGGAGTCGCGCTACGCCCACCCGCGCTGGTGGATCGCCGAAGTCCGCGCGGCCCATCCCCAGGATTGGGAAGCGGTGCTGGCCGCCGGCGGCAGCCACCCGCCGATGTCGCTGCGCATCAACCGCCGTCGTGCGGCGGTGGAAGGGGAGGCCGCGCAGCTGGCCGCGGCCGGGCTGCCCGGCAGGTTGCTGGAGCATGGCGCGCTGCTGCTGGAGCGGCCGGTGGCGGTCGGCCGCTTGCCAGGCTATGCCGAGGGCCGGCTGTCGGTGCAGGATGCCGGAGCCCAGTGGGCTGCCCGCCTGCTGGCGCCGCGCGCCGGCGAGCGGGTGCTGGATGCCTGCGCCGCGCCCGGCGGCAAGGCGGCCCATCTGCTGGAAAGCGCCGACATCGATCTGCTGGCGCTGGAGCTGGAGCCGCAGCGCACCGCCCGCATCCAGGCGAACCTGGAGCGCCTCGGCCTGCGGGCCAGGGTGAAGACCGCCGATTGCCGCGACGTGGACGGCTGGTGGGATGGCCGCCCCTTCGACCGCATCCTGGCCGACGTACCCTGCTCCGCCTCCGGCGTGGTGCGCCGCCACCCCGACATAAAGTGGCTGCGGCGCAAGGAAGACATTACCGCCTTCGCCGAGCAGCAGGCCGCCATCCTGGACGCGCTTTGGCGCACGCTGGCCCCCGGTGGCACAATGCTCTACGTCACCTGCTCGGTCTTCGACGCTGAAAATGGCGCCCAGGTCGAGCGTTTCCTTGCCCGCCACATGGATGCCGAACGCCTGCCCATAGACGGGCGCCCCGCATTCCAGCTGCTACCGAACGCCGAACATGACGGCTTCTATTACGCCTTGCTGCGCAAGTCGGCCTGATCGTCTGCGCGGTCGCCTGCGGGCGGCCCTCGCCGCGCTGCTGCTCGTCGTCCTCGCTCTCGCCAGCCCGCTCGCCGCGGCGGATGACGCCACCATCACCGGTGCCGAGATCGTCGCCGACGATGGCAGCTACGTGCTCAACGCCGACATCGACTTCGAACTCAACCCCCGGCTGGCGGACGCGGTGACGCGGGGCGTGTCGCTCTACTTCGTCGCCGAGGTGCAAATCGAGCGGCCGCGCTGGTACTGGTTCAACGCCACCGTGGTGGACCGCCAGCTCAACTACCGCCTCTATTACCACGCCATCACCCGCAGCTACCGCCTCTCCATCGGCCGCTTCCACCAGAACTTCGATTCGCTGGAGGCCGCGGTGCGCACCATGCAGCGCATCCGCAACTGGCAGGTCGCCAACGGCGACGAGCTGCAGGCCGGCGTTTCCCACCAGGTTTCGCTGCGCTTCCGCCTGGACACCAGCCAGCTGCCCAAGCCTTTCCAGGTGACCGCGCTGGGCAGCCGCGACTGGACCTTGGCCTCCGACTGGGTGCGCTGGACCTTCCTGCCCGGGATTCCCGCCTTCCGATGAAACGCATCGCGCTCGTCATCATCGCCGCGCTGGCCGGGATCTCGCTGTTCCTGCTCACTACCGCGAGCGCGAACACCGAACTCTTCGCCAGCGGCTACCCCTATCTGCTCGCCCTCAACGGCGTGCTCACGGTGGCGCTCGCCGGCCTGGTGGCGGTGCAACTGCGTTCGCTGTGGCGCGAGTACCGCAGCCGCCAGTTCGGCTCCCGTCTCAAGTACCGGCTAATGCTGATGTTCGCGCTGATGGCGCTGGTGCCGGGCGTGCTCGTATATGCGGTGTCGCTGCAGTTCGTGGTGCGCAGCATCGAATCCTGGTTCGACGTGCGGGTGGACTCCGCGCTGGAGGGCGGCATCGCCCTCGGCCAGAACGCGCTGGATTACCTCGTCAGCCAGGTGGATGCCAAGGCCGCCGACATGGCGTTGGACCTGGAGGACGCCGAGATGGTCGCGCCCACCCGACTCAACCGCCTGCGCGAGTTCGCCCAGGTCGGCAGCGCCACCGTGATCTCGGCCACCGGCCAGATCATCGCCACCGCCTCGGATGGCGCGGCCGTCGATGGCGTGCCCCAGCTGGTGCCCGATCTGCCCACCTCCGCGCAGCTGCGCCAGGCGCGCCAGAGCCGCTCCTTCCACGCGGTGGATACCCGCGCCGACGGCCGGCTGGTGATCCGGGTGCTGGTGCCGATTCCCACCCGCTCGCTGGCCGGCGAGCCGCACCTGCTGCAACTCACCCAGCCGGTGCCGGAGACCTTCGCCCGCCACGCCGAGGCGGTGCAGGACGCCTACCGCGACTACCAGCAGCTCACCCTCAGCCGTACCGGCCTCAAGCGCATCTACACGCTGACGCTGACGCTCACCCTGCTGCTGGCGCTGCTCACCGCCGTCGCCGTCGCCTTCATCCTTGCCCGCCGGCTGGCGGCGCCGCTGCTCATCCTCGCCGAGGGCACCCAGGCGGTGGCGCAGGGCGACTACAGCCCGCGCCAGGCGCTGCCGGCGCGCGACGAGCTGGGCGTGCTCACCCAGTCCTTCAACCAGATGACGCGCCAGCTGGAGGACGCCCGCGCGGTGGCCGATCGCAACCGTGCGGCGGTGGAAGCGGCACGCGCGTACCTGGAGAGCGTGCTCGCCAACCTCTCCACCGGCGTGCTCGCCTTCGCCGCCGACGGCTCGTTGCGGGCCGCCAACCGGGGCGCGATGGAAATCCTCGCCGACGATCTCGCCGGCTTCGAAGACATTCCGCTGGCCGAATGGCCGCGCCACGCTGCCTTCCGCGATGCACTGCTGGCGGGCTTCGCCGGCCACGACAGCGACTGGCACGAGCAGATCGAAGTCTCGGTCAAGGACTGCCAGCCGCTCACCCTGCTGATCCACGGCTCCCGCCTGCCGGCCAATGGCGGCCTGGTGGTGGTGTTCGACGACATCTCCCGCCTCGTCGCCGCCCAGCGCACCGCCGCCTGGGGGGAAGTGGCGCGGCGGCTGGCGCACGAGATCAAGAACCCGCTCACGCCCATCCAGCTCTCCGCCGAGCGCCTGGCCTTCAAGCTGGCCGACCGGCTGGACCCGGAAGGGCGGGAGATGCTGGAGCGTTCCACCCAGACCATCGTCAACCAGGTGGAGTCGATGAAGAACCTGGTGAACGCTTTCCGCGACTACGCCCGCCTGCCGGTGCCCATGCTGGGCGAGCTGGACCTGAACGCCCTGCTGCGCGAAGTACTGGGACTGTACGAGAGCGCCGCCATCCGCCTGCGGCTGGAGCTGGCGGTGGATCTGCCGCAGGTGCAGGGCGACGCCGCCCAGATGCGGCAGGTGATCCACAATATGCTGCAGAATGCCCAGGACGCGCTCGCCGGCCAGGAAGGCCAGGAGGCGGAAGTGGTGGTCATCACCCGGCGCGACGGCCCGCAGCAGGTCCAACTCATCTTCCGCGACAACGGCCCGGGCTTTCCCGAGGAAGTCCTGGCCCGCGCCTTCGAACCCTATTTCACCACCAAGTCCCGCGGCACCGGCCTCGGGCTGGCGATGGTGAAAAAGATCGTGGACGAGCATGGCGGCGACGTCCGGCTCGCCAATCGCGACAGCGGCGGCGCCGAAGTGCGCATCCGCCTGCGCGTTGCAGCAACCCGTGGTGACAATTGAACAATGGCAAAGATACTCATCGTTGACGACGAAATCGGCATCCGCGAGCTCCTGTCGGAGATCCTGCGCGACGAGGGCCACGACATCCAGCTCGCCGAGAACGCCGCCGCTGCCCGCGCTGCGCGCAACGCCAGCCGGCCGGACATGGTGCTGCTCGACATCTGGATGCCGGACACCGACGGCATCACGCTGCTGAAAGAGTGGTCCGCCGCCGGCCAGCTCACCATGCCGGTGGTGATGATGTCCGGCCACGGCACCATAGACACCGCGGTGGAGGCGACCCGCATCGGCGCCATCGACTACCTGGAAAAGCCGATCGCGCTGCAGAAGCTGCTGGCGGCGGTGAAGCGCGGCCTGCAGCGGCCTACCACCGCCGGCAGCGCCGCGCCGCTGACGCTGGCCTCTTTCGCCCGCTCGCTGCCGCTACGCGAGCTCAAGCGCCGGGTGGACCAGATCGCCGACAGCTCGCGGCTGCTGCTGCTGCGGGTGGCCGCCGGCAGCCTCGCCGAACTCATCGCCCGCAGCGTGCAGCCGGCCGGCTCGGCCTGGCTGGACCTGGCGGCGGTCACGGTGCCGCTGGACATCTCCCAGCTGCAGGGTTGTGGCGGCGGCGTGCTCTACGTCGGCGAGTTGGGCCGGCTCTCCCGCGCCCAGCAGAAGAATCTCGCCTTCGCCGTCGAACGCCTAGAGCGCTACGACCTGCGGCTGGTGGCCGCCACCGACCGCAGCGCCGAGGCCCTGCTGGCGGAAGGCTGGGACGAGGCGCTGCTCGCCCGCCTGTTCGAGGTCAGCCTAGCGCCGCCCTCGCTGGCCGATGTGCGCGACGACCTGCCGGAGCTGGCATCGCAGATCCTGGTGCATCTGGCCGAAGGCGGCGAGGTGCCGCTGCGCCGCTTTTCCAGCGCCGCGCTGAACCACCTGCGCACCCTGCCGTGGCCGGGCGGCTACCTGGAACTGCGCGCGGCGGTGAAGTCTCTGGCGCTGGGCACGCTGGAAGAGGAGATCGGCCCGGCCGAGGTGCGCCGCCTGCTCGCGCCGATGCCGGACAGTGGCGCTGCCGGCATCCAGTTCGACCAGCCCCTGCGCGAGGCCCGGGAGGCCTTCGAGCGCATGTATTTCGAACACCACCTTCGGCTGGAGGGCGGCAACATGACCCGCCTGGCCGAGAAGACCGGGCTGGAGCGCACCCACCTCTACCGCAAGCTGAAGCAGCTCGGTCTGCAGGCCGGCCGCCGGCACGAAGAGGTTTGAGGCTGGCAGCCTGAACACGGCACCGCCCCGCGCTCATTTCAGCGCGAGGTGGCCGCTTTGCGTGCGCTGTACAGCAGGCCCGTCACCGGCTTGCCGCCCTCGGTGCGCAGCACGGCTTCCTCCACCAGGGGCGAGGTAAAGCCGGCGGCCTGCAAGGCCCGGCTGACATAGCCGGGGGCGTGGGTGTAACGGCCGCTGGGCTCCAGCCGGTAGCCCGCTGCATCCGCCGCGGCCGCCATCTTTTCCACGGTGAAGACGAGGTGGCCGCCCACGCCCAGGGCTGCCGCCGCCGCGGCGCAGACCGTTTCCAGTGCGCCGAAGTAGCACAGCGTATCCGCCGACACCACCAGGTCGTAGCTGCCCGGCGCGGCATCCTGCAGGAAGCGGGTGAGCTCGGCCTTCACCAAGCGGTCGTAGGCGCCGCGGCCCTGGGCCTTGGTCAGCATCGGACCGGAGAGGTCGATGCCGGTGAGTTCACGCGCATAAGGTGCGAGCAGTGGCCCGCACAAGCCGGTGCCGCAGCCGGCGTCCAGCACCGCAAGCCCGCGCTTGCCCTCGCCACAGGCCGCCGCCACCGCCTTCGCCACCAGCTCGGGCGCCTTGTAGGTCAGCGCCGCCAGCTTGGCGTCGAAGCTGTCGGCGAAGTTGTCGAACACGCTTTCCACGTAGATGTCGGTGGCGCGCTCGGGCACGTCCTCGCCGGTGCAGGCGGCGAGATGATGGCGGGCGGTGGGGTTGTCGGGCTCTTCTTCAACCCAGGCGCGGTAATAGGCGGCGGCCTCCTCCAGCCGCCCCAGCATGCAGTAGGCGTAGCCCAGCATCTTGCGGGCGGCCGGGTGCCTGGGCATCAGGGCGATGGTCTGGCAGTAGTGCTGCACTGCCTCTTCCACCCGCTCCATGCCGGCGAGGAGATTGCCGAGGTTGTTGTGTACATCGACGTTCTTCGGGTCCAGCGTGAGCGCGTGGCGATAGGCCGCCTCGGCCTCTTCCAGCCGCCCCTGCGCCCGCCGCAACACGCCGAGGTTGCCGAAGGGCAGCGGATCCTGCGGCGCCAGCGCGGTGCAGCGCTGGTAGGCCTCGCTGGCCTCGTCGATGCGGCCGAGATCCAGCAGGATGTTGCCCAGGTTGTTCCACACGCCCGCCGCCTCCGGCTGCAGGGCCAGGCTGCGCTGCATCAGCGCGATGGCTTCCTCTGCGTGGCCGCGCTGGTGGCGGGCGATGGCGAGAAAGTTGAGCGCCGCCGGGTGGTCGGGCAGCAGCGCCAGGATGCGCCGGTACAGCGTTTCGGCCGCGTCCAGCTCGCCGATGCGGTGCAGCCGGGTGGCATAGCCCAGTGCCTCGTCCGGCGTCATCTCGGTGGGCAGGGCTTCTTCGGATCGGGTGTTTTCCATGGTGCTTTCCTGCGGCCACGGCCGGGCGCGGGGATCTGTTGCGGGTTTCCGGGGCCGGATCGGCCCCGGCGGCTCAAGGCTTGGGTTTGGGCTTGGGCGGCGGGAAGGGCTGTTCGCTGCTCATTGCCGGGCCGCCGACATGGGTTACGTTGCGGCTGGCGAGATCGACACGATAGACGCCGCCGCTCTCGTTCTCGACCTCCAGCGCCTTGCCGCCGTCGGCCAGGCGCAGCGCGCGGAAATGCAGCCCCGGTTGGCTGAGGCCGCTGGCGCGGGTGTCCGGCAGGACATACACCCGCAGTCGCCATAGCCGGGTGCCGCTCGCCGCGTCCACGGCAACGAGGTAGCCGCCGGCCTGGTCGCCATTGCGTTCGTCGGTCTGGTCTTCCTGGTAACGCACGCCTTCATGGACGAGCGGCTGTACCTGCGGGGCGGGGGGACGGCTGGCGGACGGCGGCATGGACATGGCGGGAGTCTCCACGGGAAGGGGGCTGCTGGCGGCGGGGTTGGCGTGGGCGCAGGCCTGGATGAGGGCGCTGCCGGCGAGCGCGAGCAGGCTGGCCGTCTTCATATGATCTTGAGCGCGGTATTGCGCTCGCTTTCGGTCAGCGCGCCGGCACAGTCGGCACAGAAGAAGGCCCAGTTGTCGGCGTTGCGGATGGCCGCGCTGCCCGGGTAGCCGGCGTGCGGGCCGATGCCGTACCAGGCATAGCGGGCGTTGCCGATGTTGACGTCCTCCGTGCCGCACACCAGGTGGGTGAGCTCGTGGACCATGATGCGCGTCCAGTTCTTCTGCCCCTTCAGCACGTTGCCGGGGTGATCGACGAAGAAGGAGCGTTCGATGTAGACGACGTCCATGCCCTCGGCACGGCTGGCGAAGGTGAAGGCTTCGCTGTTGAGGAAGTTGATCTCGTCCGCGGTGCTGGCGCCGCGCAGCGGCACCCAGTCGGTGAGAACGAAATGGCCCTTGTTCAGCATGGCGATGATCTTCTTGAAGCCCTCCGCCAGCTTGCCGATGTAGATGTTCAGGTCGTTGATCTGCAGCGCCGGGTCGGCGAACCAGCGTTTCACGAGTTTCAAGGCGTCGATCTGTTTCGTGCCGGCGCCGCGATCATTCGCCTTGGCGGCAAGCGCCAGCACCATGCCGGTACGCTGGCACCAGCTCATGGCCTGCTGGATGGAGTTGGCGAGGTACTTTTTCTGCTCGCGCTGGAAGATCTCGTCGTCCGCCCGCAGCAGGACACGCGCGGCGATCTCGGTATTCACCCGGGCGTTGAAGTCGTCGCTCGGCCACTGCCGGAAGGTATTCGGCAAGGACAGCAGCCAGGTCTTGCGGTTGCCGGAGCGGTTCAGCAGATAGACATGGCGCAGCAGCTTGAGTGCAGCCAGGCGCATCTTGGTCTGCGCATCCATCGGATGGCCGCCATTGTCGGTCCAGGCGCCGACGGCACCCAGCATGCCCTTGTCTTCGGGTACCGCGGCGTGCCCGATGAGCTTGCCCTTGCCGCGCCGCGCCTGCTTGCGCAGCTCGTCCAGGCTGGCGGCATAGCCCGGGTCGAAGCCCTCGTCGGACATCAGCTTGCGCAGCCGCTTCACCAGCGGCTGCCATTCGTCCTGGTAAGCCTCCAGGCTGTTCAGCCAGCCCTTGGCGTAGTCGTATTCCGCTTTGAATTTCTGGTTCCAGTCGGTCATGTCGCTGTGATGTTTCCCTTGACGCCGAGCGGCGGTAGCGAACTCCCGGCCAGGATGGGCCGGGTGGTCCTCGGTGCCTTGCGGAAGGCGTTTCTCCGCTGGAGTGATGGGCGAGCGGGTCGGAGGGGGGCAGTCCTCGACCGCGGTGGATGAGCCCTGCCGTCCGCTATTCCGTTTGCGTGGAGTTTCGGCGGCCGTCGGGCTGCCTGCTCTTGCTTGAGGGCCTCGGCTCGCGGGTGGCGAGATCCAGCGTGTAGCGGCGCCCCAGTTCGTCCACGATCTCCAGCGTCTTGCCGCCGGGCCCGGCTCTCAAGCGGCGGATGAAGACATCCTGGACGTCCTCTTCCAGCGCCGGGTCGTAGCGGGTCTCGTAGATGCGTTGCAGCCACAGCTCCTGGCCGCTGACTGCGTCGATCGCGGCAACGTAGCCCCCTTCCTGGGGGAGGGAGCGGGAGCGGGTGCCGAGCGCCGCTTCGTAGCGGACTCCGGCGATGGTCACCGGCCGTACCGGCGCCGGGGCGACCCGCTTGGCCACCGGTGCGCCAGCCTCGTCGGCTGCTGGCATTCCGGCCTGGACGGCATGGCCGCCAGCCAGCATGGCGAGCAGGCCGAGGAGCATGAGTGGAGGACGAAGGACGCGCATCGTGGCCCTCAACGGCTGGCCACGCTGCGGGTGGCCGGGTCGACCACGAAGCGTCGGCCGTTCTCGTCGGTCACCGTCAGCTTGCCCTTGGGGCCGGCCTTGAGTTCTTCGATGAAGACATCCTGCACATCCTCCTCCAGATCGTCATGGTAGGTGACCCGGTACACCTGCAGCAGCCACAGGGCACGGCCGCTGTCGGCGTCGAAGGCTTCGATGTAGCCGCCGTTCTGGCCCAGGCCGCGTTCGCGTCCCCAATGCACCGCCTCGAAGCGCAGGCCGTCCAGCGTTACCGCGGCCACCTCGGGCGGGCCGGTGCGCTTGGGGGCGGGCGGGTCGAAATCGTCGTCTGTCATGGTGAGTCCGTCCTTGTGCGGCGGCTAGAAGAGCACTTTCGTGCGGTCGCCCGCCGACAGGTAGCCGGCGAGGTCGAGGGCGAAATAGCCCCAGCTGTCGGCGTTCTCGATGGCTTTCGCGTAGGCCAGGGTGGCCGTGGCGGGCTTCAGGCCGCTGCTGTCGTAGCGATGGTCGCGGGTATGCACTTCGTGGTGGGAGAACTCGTGGATGATGGTTTCCGCACACAGCCACAGCTTGCCGGTGTTGCCGGTAAGCCGGGTGAAGGCGCCCTCGAGGTAGATGACCGGAAAGCCGCCGCCCTCGCCGCCGCGGAAGGCCGCGCCGAAGTACTTGTTGCGGGTCTTGATCCAGTCCACGTAGTCGGCGAACACCAGCTTGTTCGAGGCGCAGGCGACGGCGATCTTCTGGAAGCCGGCGAGCAGCTTCGCCTTCGCATCCGCCAGTTCGGTGGCGCCGCAGGTTTCGTCGAGGAACCAGCGCTGGATCATGGCGTCGGTGTCCGCCTGCTTGCCGCTCGCTCCGCTCAGCTTGGCCTTGGCGTCCTCCGCGATCTTCAGCGCCACCGCCAGGGCGGAGGCCATCCAGGCCATTTCCTTGGACGAGAAGATCTTCTGCTCGCTGTTGAGCTTGGAGGCGAGCGCCTTCGCGTCGCCGCTGAGTTCCTCGAAGATGGGTTTGGTATAGGCCTTGGGCGGGGAATACACCCACACCTCCTGTGCCCCTTTCTTGCTGACGCGGTAGAGGTGGCGAACCATCTTCAGCGTTGCGGCGCGGTCGTTGACCGAGCCGGCCGAGGCGGGATTCGTCGCTGCCTCGACGATCACCGTGCCTATCTTCTTGTTCCACTTGCTGAGCTCCCTCAGCCGCCGGCGGACCCGCTCGGGGTCCTGGCTGCGGGCGACGTCGAAGCCATCGGCGCCGAACAGCTGGGCCAGCTTGCACTCGGTGGTGAGGAAGGCGTGCCAGTCCTTCTCGAAACTCTGGCCCGCCAGGACCGCCTTTGCCTTGTTGTAGATCTCGGTGAATTTGGCCACCGCAGTCTCCCTGCCAGCGTTCAGTCGAAGGTGTAGGTGAAGTTGCCGTTGGCCGCGCCCACCGTCACCCGCTCCACCGCCTTGCCTTCCATGGCGCGGGTGAGGAACTCGCGGCTGATGTCCGGCAGCATGGTGTTGGTGAGGATGGCATCTATCATGCGGCCGCCGGATTCGCTCTCGGTGCAGCGGCTGACGACCAGCTTGACCACTTCGTCGTCGTACTCGAAGGGGATCTTGTAGCGCGCCTCCACCCGCTTCTTGATGCGGCCCAGCTGCAGCCGGACGATGGCGCCCAGCATTTCGTCGGACAGCGGGTAGTAGGGAATGGTGACCAGGCGGCCGAGCAGGGCGGGCGGGAAGATCTTCAGCAGCGGGTCGCGCAGCGCCTTGGCCATGCCCTCCGGGTCGGGCATCAGGTCCGGGTCCTTGCACAGGCCGGCGATGAGGTCGGTGCCGGCGTTGGTGGTGAGCAGGATCAGGGTGTTCTTGAAGTCGATGAAGCGGCCTTCGCCGTCTTCCATGAAGCCCTTGTCGAAGACCTGGAAGAACATCTCGTGCACGTCCGGGTGGGCCTTCTCCACCTCGTCCAGCAGCACCACCGAATAGGGCTTGCGCCGTACCGCCTCGGTCAGCACGCCGCCTTCGCCGTAGCCGACATAGCCCGGCGGCGCGCCCTTCAGCGTGGACACCGTGTGGGCTTCCTGGAATTCGCTCATGTTGATGGTGACGAGGTTCTGCTCGCCGCCGTAGAGCGCTTCCGCCAGTGCCAGCGCGGTTTCCGTCTTGCCGACGCCCGAGGTGCCGGCGAGCATGAACACGCCGATGGGCTTGCTCGGGTTGTCCAGGCCGGCGCGGCTGGTCTGGATGCGCTTGGCGATCATCTCCATCGCATGGTCCTGGCCGATGACGCGCTGGCCAAGCAGCAGCGGCAGGCGCAGCACGTTCTCGATCTCGTTGCGCGCCATGCGGCCGACCGGGATGCCGGTCCAGTCCGCCACCACCGCGGCTACCGCCTGGTAGTCCACCGTCGGCAGGATCAGTGGCTGCTCGCCCTGCAGGGTGGCGAGTTCGGTCTGCACCTCGCGCAGGCGGGCGAGCTGGGCTTCGCGGTCCGGCGTCGCTCCGGCAGCAGCTTCGGCAGAGGGGGCCGCGCCATCGGTCGCCGCACCGTCGGTCGCCGCTTCCAGCGCGCTGCCGGTGCCTTCCACCGGGCGGTTGCCGCTGCGCAGGGTGGCACGCAGCGCGAGCAGTTCATCGACCAGCGTCTTCTCCTGCTCCCAGCGGGCTTCCAGCTCGGCCAGGCGCTGCTGCTCTTCGGCGAGCAGGGTTTCGGCCTGGGTCTGGCGCTCGCCGACGTCAATGCCGATGTTGCCTTCGCGGCCGATGATCTCCAGCTCGGTGTTCAGCGCCTCGATGCGCTTGCGGCTGTCATCCACCTCGGCCGGCGTGGCGTGCAGGCTGACGGCGACGCGGGCGCAGGCGGTGTCCAGCAGGCTGACGGACTTGTCCGGCAGCTGGCGGGCGGGGATGTAGCGGTGGGAGAGCTTCACCGCCGCTTCCAGTGCCTCGTCCAGGATCTGCACCTGGTGGTGCTTTTCCATGGTGCTGGCGACGCCGCGCATCATCAGCACCGCCTTCTTCTCGTCCGGCTCGTCCACCTGCACGTTCTGGAAGCGGCGGGTGAGCGCCGGGTCCTTCTCGATGTACTTCTTGTACTCGGCCCAGGTGGTGGCGCCCACGGTGCGCAGCGTGCCGCGCGCCAGCGCCGGCTTCAGCAGGTTGGCGGCGTCGCCGGTGCCGGCCGCGCCGCCGGCGCCGACCAGGGTGTGGGTTTCATCCACGAACAGGATGATGGGCTTGGGGCTGGCCTGCACTTCGTCGATGACCGCGCGCAGGCGTTGCTCGAACTCGCCCTTCATGCTGGCGCCGGCCTGCAGCAGGCCGACGTCCAGCGCCAGCAGGGCGACGTCCTTGAGCGAGGGCGGCACGTCGCCGCGGGCGATGCGCTGGGCGAAGCCTTCGACCACCGCGGTCTTGCCGACGCCGGCTTCGCCGACCAGGATGGGGTTGTTCTGGCGGCGGCGCATCAGGATGTCTACCACCTGGCGGATCTCGTCGTCGCGGCCGACGATGGGGTCCATCTTGCCGGCGCGGGCCTGCTCGGTGAGGTCGACGGTGAACTTCTTCAGCGCCTCCTGCTTGCCCATCTGCGCCGGCGCGATAGCGCCGCTTTCCTCGCCGGGCTGGCCGCTGCCGATGGGGGCGGCCAGCCCGTCCTCGGCGGAGCTGGCGACGATGCCGGCGAATTCCTCGGTGAGCACATCCGGGCGGATGCGTTCGAACTGGCGGGAGATGGAGAACAGGGCGTTGCGCAGCGAGGGTGTCTTCAGCATGCCGACCACCAGGTGGCCGGTGCGGATGCGGCTCTCGCCGAACATCAGCGAGGCATAGATCCAGCCGCGCTCGACCACCGTGTCCAGGTTGGTGGAGATGCCGGAGATGGAGGTGGAGCCACGCGACAGGCGGTCCAGCGCGGCGGTGAGGTCGGCGGCGAGGCGGGCGGCGTCCAGCTCGAAGTGGCGGACGATGCGGTGCAGGTCGGTGTTCTCCGTCTGCAGCAGCTGCTGCAGCCAGTGCTCGAGCTCGACATAGGGGTTGCCGCGCAGCTTGCAGAATACGGTGGCGCCTTCGATGGCCTTGTAGGCCAGGCTGTTCAGCTTGCCGAACGAGGCTACCCGACTGATTTCGCTCATGCCTGTCTCTCTTCGTGAAAGCGGACGTGGTGGTCCGGGTTATCGTCAGTGGGGCGCGGGAGCGGACTCCCGGGCCCCGGTGTCGGCTCGATGGCGCTGGGTGAGGCGTTCGGCGTCCAGGACCAGGTCGCTGGCGTCGCCAACGCCCTGGCGCTTGCCCAGCCAGCTGGTCCAGCCCAACTGCGCGCCGCGGCCGAGCTGCAGCGGCGGTACCTCTTCCTTGCGCAAGCTGAGGCGGGCGTCCCAGGACAATTCGCCGCCGGTGTAGAAGCGCACCCAGTCCACCAGCTGTGCCAGGCCGCTGCCGCCGGGTAGGAAGGCGCGGTACTGGGCGAGGGACATGGGGCCAATGTGCAGCCGGAAGCGGCTCTGGCGATCCCATACGCGGCGGCCTATCACCGCGTCACGGCCGAGGCGGTTGCGGCCCAGGCGGGTGTGGTCGCGTTCGCGCAGCGTCATCCAGTGGCCGACGTACTGCTCCACTTCGATGGGCAGCTCGAAGTAGGCGGCGAGCGCGGTGTGCAGGCCCTCGGCGTTGCGGCTCTGGCGGCCGAGCAGGCCGGCCTGGAACAGGCGGGCGTTGTCCGGCACGCTGTCGCGCCGCTGCAGGCCGGGCTGGCCGGTGCCGATCAGCGAGGCGACGTAGGTGGCGAAGCGGTCCTGCGCCGGGCGGTCCAGGCTGGTGGTGGGCTGGGCCTGCGCCCAGGCGCGGTAGAAGAGGGCGAGGAAGCGGTGGTGGATCAGGTCGAGGAAGCGGGCGAAGGTTTCGTCGCCGTGCTGCAACTCGCGCTGGAAGGCGTATTCGGTGAGGTGCAGCGGCAGCGGGCCATTGGGCCCCAGCAGGCCGAAGAAGCGCACTTGCAGCCGCGGCGGCGCGCCTTCCTTGCCCGGCCGCAGCGCGGAGAGGCTGGCTGGCGCGAAGGCGAGCGAGGGCTCCTGGCCCAGCCGCAGCGCTTCGTCCTGCGGCCGCAGCGCGGTGCCCCAGCGCGGCTTGTCCGGGAACACGCATTCCAGGCGGCGCATGGCCTGCAGGAAGTCGAAGGCCCAGGGCTCCCGCTCCAGCGCCGCCAGCAGGCTTAGAGGATCGTCCGCTTGCCGCATCGCGGCTCCCAGCGCATGACGAGACCGCGGGTGAGCGAATGCAGCGCGGTCTGGGTGAAGCTGTTGATGGAGGCGTGGCGCGCCAGGAAGCGCTCCATGACGCAGCCGAACAGGAAGGCGGCACCGCCTTCGAAGGCGGTCTCGTCCACCTCCAGGCCGATCTCCAGGCCGCGGCCGAAGCAGATGGGGCCGGGGAAGGGCAGGCGGGCGACCACCGGCTCCACCTTCACCGATTTCAGGCCTTCCACCTGGCGACGCATGCCGACATCGGCGTTGGCGGCATAGAGCATCAGCATCTCGCGCAGGGCGCCGGCGCCCTCATGGGCGTCCGCATCCACCAGGGAGAAGTGGTTGAGCGCGAGGTGGCTGATCAAGCGCCAGGCAGTGGCACCCTCGGCCAGCATGCCGTAGGGGCGGGAGGGCCCGCGTACGCAGCGCACCGCTTCCACCGGCGCGGCCACCTCCAGCGAGAAATCGGTGCTGCCGCCCCCCAGCGGCATCAGCACTGGCAGGTCGCGGTTGGTACACAGTGCCTGCAGGGAGAGCTGGCGCAGGTCGGCGCGGTAGGGCGCCTCGCGCGGATCGACCAGGGAGAGGAAGACTTCGCTGCCGATGTAACCGGTACGCGGGCCGTTGCGCTTCTGCTTCTCCGACAGCAGGCGGGGTTCGCGCCGGCTGCTGTAGTAGGCCTGGCCGGCGCTGCTGTTGCTGGCGTGGAAGTCGGCGTAGAAGGGCAGGAAGCGCTGTTCCTCGCTGGAGCCGTGGAAGTGGCCAAGCACTTCGGTGAGCTCGTAGATCTCGTAGTCCATCGGCCGGGTGCGGTCGGCGACGACGTGGAACTCGTGGCTGCTGTCGTTGATGTGGATGCGGTCGGCGCGCTTGGGGAAGAGGTTGATCGCCGGCGTGCAGTGGAGCAGGAAATGGGCGTTGTCCACCACGCTCTCCAGCGCCGCGTCGCCCTGGCCGAACAGCAGCACGAGCTCGACTTCCTCGTCCGCCAGTGCCAGCGCCGGGGCGAGGCCGGCGACGTCGAAGAACAGAAAGCGCTCGGGGAAGGAGAAGTACTCCTGGATCAGCCGGTAGCCGTCGAAGCTGCGGTGGCGCTGCGGCAGCAGGGCCTGTTCGTCGTCATAGCCGGCGAGGCGGATCTGCTCCGGTGGAATGAAGCGCTGCCAGCCGGCGCCCTTGCCACCCGCCGGCTGCACCAGCGCGCCCAGCGCGGAGGCGCCTATGAGCTCGCACAGCCGGTAGGCGATCTCCTGCGCGCCGCCGAGATGGAGGCTGAGCGTATCCAGCGACAGCTGGTTGAACTTGAGGCCGCCGGTGGTGCGCAGTGTCAGGCGGACGCCGCCGCGCACCCGGCCGGACAAGGGCAGGCGGGCCAGCGGCAGGTCGGCGGCGAAGCTGAAGTAGCGCGCCTGCACCAGCTCGACCGGCCACAGCTTGAGCGCATGCGCGGTACGGAACTCGCAGGCGGCGGTGTCGCCCTTGCCGGGGGCGCTGCGGAAGGGCGTGTCGCGCGGCACGACGAAGCCGCGGGCGAGGTTGGTCTCGCCGGGTACCGGCTGGAACTGCGCCACCAGCATGGCCGGCGTGGGCGCCAGGTAGTGCGGGTGCAGCATCTCCAGCAGGCGCTGGGTGAAGCGGGGGAATTCGGCATCCAGCCGCAGCTGCACCCGGGCGGCGAGAAAGCCGGTGCCTTCCAGCAGGCGCTCCACATAGGGGTCGGCGACCTCTATGCCTTCCATGCCGAGGCGACCGGCGATCTTGGGGAACTGGCGCGCGAACTCGGCGCCCATCTCCCGCAGGTGCTGGAGTTCCTGGTTGTAGTAGCGCAGCAGCCGCGGATCCATGACCGCCTCAGCCGTTGCTGCCGAGATCGCGCACTTCGACCAGGCCGCTCTCGAGGTCGAGCTGGGTGCGCAGCATCAACTCCAGCGGCACCGGCTGCGCCCAGATCAGCGCGGAGATGCGCACCGCGATCACGTTGTGCCAGTCCAGCACGTTGTCCGGCTGGTCGGCGGTGACCTGCAGCGAGCCGGGCACGATGCGCGACTCGAAGCGCAGCAAGGCGTCGTGTATCGCCCGCTCCAGGTCGGTGACGTCCAGCGAGGAAGCGGTTTCGCCGGAAAAGCAGGGCATGCCGTAGTTGAGGACGGAGTTCTCCGCTTCCGGCCAGGCGGCGAGGCCGTCGCGTGCTGGCGGGCGGAGGGAGTTCAGCAGCCAGCTGAGGTCGCGCAGCACCGCTTCGCGCAGCTGGGCACGGTTGAGTACCCGCTGCTCGCCGGATTCGCTGCGCTTGTCCGGGGCGTCGTCGCGCAGCCGGTCCAGCAGGGCGGGCTGCAGGCGGTCCAGCGGCTGCAGGTCAACCATCGACCGGCTCCGCCGGCGCGGTGTCGAACTCGATGCGGCGTATGTCCAGCAGGGGGTATTCGCCGGCATCGGTCACCAGCAGGCGCTGGCCGAGGCCGAGGTAGTCGCCATCCTGCTCCAGCCACTCGGTGCGGCGGGCGAGCTTGATGGTGCCGTCGGCACTGCTTTCGGAGCCGGGATAGCGGGTGGGGATGACGCCCACCGCCTCACCGCCGTTGGTGAAGGTGAAATGCGCCGGCGCCCAGACGAAATCGCGCAGGTCGGCCGGGGCCTCGATGGCGATGCTGGCGAGGCGGGAAAAGGGCAGCCAGTAGTAGCGGCCGTTGATGACCGCCTCGCACATGGGGCCGAGCCGGGCATCTGCATCCGCCAGCCAGGCGAAGGCGCCGCCGTCCAGCCGGCCGGCGGTGGCGGGGGCCAGTTCGAAAGCCTGTTCGCGCAGGCGGGCGGCCGCGGCCTTGTCGCCACGGCCGGCGGTCAGCAGGGATTCGAGCAGCAGCGCGACCCACTGGTCCGGCTCGCCGAACAGCAGCGGCACCCGCTTGCCGGCGAACACCTCGTTGCGCAGCAGCTCGCAACGCAGGGTTTCGCGGTACATCTGCGCCATCGCGAGCGTGGAGGCATCCAGCTCGGTGGCGACGTTCAGCTGGTTGAGGGCACGCTCCCACTGGCCAAGCACCGCCAGTAGCTGGAACAGGAACACGCGCAACTTGGCGTTGCCGGGCTGGCTGCGGACCGCGGCCTGCAACCGGGCGAGGGCGGCATCCGGATCGCCAGCCCGCAGGCTGGCTTCAGCGTCGGTGAGGGTATTGGCACTCATGGCGATTCCCTGGCGGCTCAGGCCGGACTGAACTCGGTTTCGAAGCGGGATACCGCGTTGCCGCCGCCAGCGCCGTCCTGGCCCCGGTATTCGACCGCGATCTTCTGGAAGGAAATGGATACCCGCTCGCTCACCTGGTCGCCGATGCCGCCGGTGCCGCTCATCTCCACCGAGCGGATGCGGGCGTTTTCCATGGTGATGACGAGGTACTCGACCGGATTGGTGCCGCCCGCCTTGCGCACGGTCAGGATGGCGCGCTTGATCTGTTCGTTGGAGCGCAGCGCGGCGAGCAGCGAGGTGCTGGCACGGTCGCAGCCCTTGCTGATCGTCAGTTCGCTGACCGACACCTGGCTGCTGCCGCCGGTGCGCGAGCCGGCGGTCGCGGTGGCGCTGGCGTTGCCCTGCATGCCCCAGGACCAGGAGTGGATGTCGATCTCGTCGCGGTGAAGCTGATCCTGGGCTTCGCCCTTGATCGGCCCCATGCGGGCGCCCTCGATCTTCAGGAACATGTCGCTTTCCATCTCGCCTTCCCGTGGCCGTATTCGGTAAAAGCCCCTGCCGTGCCGCGGTGGGCGTCAGGGCAGGGGCGGGGGTGGGGCAGACCTGCTTACTTGCTCTCGCCGGTGTTCTCGGCGATGTTCCAGTTGGCGGTCATGGTGGTGTCCTTGCCGCCCTTCGGTGCCTGCTTGGTGTATTCGAACTTGAACTCGGCGAAGTTCAGGGTGACGTTCTCGGTCAGGCGATCTTCACCGCCGGAGCCGCCGGTGCTGACGGCGGTGACCATCACTTCCTTCATCGTGATCTTGATGTATTCCAGCGGGGTGTCGCCGGCCTTGCGCACGATCAGTGTGGCGTCGTCGTAGTGGGTGCCCTTGCAGCACGCCATGATCAGGGCGTGGCTGGAGGCGTCCACATACTTGGTGAAGGAGATGTCCTGCACGTTCACCTTGCCGGCGCCGCCGCCGCTGCCCATGTGGGTGGTGCCGGACTGGCTCAGGCCCCAGCTCCAGGCGAGCACGTCGATGGATTCCTTGTGCGTCTTGTCGTTCGCTTCGCCCTTGATGTCGCCAATCTTGACGAACATGTCCACTGCCATGGTCTTCTCCTGAAGAATCGATCAAATCAATTGAGAATTGCCGGGACTCCGGCTTGTTTGCTGCGTGCCGCCGCCGGAGAAGCGCCGGGGGCAGGCTGGTGGCCGGGTGCGTGCATGCCCGGCCACCAGGACATCAACCGCCCTTGGCCGAGGGCAGCTTGGAAACGAGGCGCAGGGAAACGGTGAGACCTTCCAGCTGGTAGTGCGGCCGCAGGAAGAACTTGGAGGTGTAGAAGCCGGGGTTGCCTTCCACTTCGTCCACGATGACTTCGGCGGCCGCCAGCGGGCGGCGGGCCTTGGTGCTCTCGGAGGAGTGCGAGGGGTCGCCGTCCACGTAGTTCATGATCCAGTCCTGCAGCCAGCGCTGCATGTCCTGCTTCTCCTTGAAGGAGCCGATCTTGTCGCGGACGATGCACTTCAGGTAGTGGGCGAAGCGGCAGGTGGCGAACAGATAGGGCAGGCGGGCGCCGAGGTTGGCGTTGGCGGTGGCGTCCGGGTCGTCGTACTCGGCCGGCTTGTGCAGCGACTGGGCGCCGATGAAGGCGGCGAAGTCGGAGTTCTTCTTGTGCACCAGCGGCATGAAGCCGTTCTTGGCCAGCTCGGCTTCGCGGCGGTCGGAGATGGCGATCTCGGTCGGACACTTCATGTCCACGCCGCCATCATCGGTCGGGAAGCTATGCACCGGCAGGCCTTCGACCGCACCGCCGGACTCGATGCCGCGGATGCGCGAGCACCAGCCGTATTCCTTGAACGAGCGGTTGATGTTCACCGCCATCGCGTAAGCGGCGTTGGCCCAGGTGTACTTGCTGTGGTCGGCGGCGCCGGTATCTTCCTCGAAGTCGAATTCCTCCACCGGGTTGGTCTTGGCGCCGTAAGGCACGCGGCTGAGGAAGCGCGGCATCGCCAGGCCGATGTACTTGGAGTCGTCCGACTCGCGCAGCGAGCGCCAGGCGGCGTATTCCGGCGTGGTGAAGATCTTGGTCAGGTCGCGCGGGTTGGCCAGCTCCTGCCACGAGTCCATCTGCATGATGGTGGGCGAGGCGCCGGTGATGAAGGGGGTGTGGGCGGCGGCGCTGACCTTGGCCATTTCGCCCAGCAGCTCGACGTCCGGCGGGCTCTGGTCGAAGTGGTAGTCGCCCACCAGGCAGCCGTAGGGCTCGCCGCCGAACTGGCCGTATTCCTCTTCGTACACACGCTTGAACAGCGGCGACTGGTCCCAGGCGGTGCCCTTGTAGCGCTTCAGCGTCTTGCCGAGCTCGGTCTTGGTGATGTTGAAGACGCGGATCTTCAGCATCTCGTCGGTTTCAGTGTTGTTCACCAGGTAGTGCAGGCCGCGCCACGCGCCTTCCAGCTTCTGGAAATCCTCGTGGTGCATGATCAGGTTGACCTGCTCGGTGAGCTTCTGGTCGAGCGCCGCGATGATGGATTCGATGGACTTGACCACATCGCTGCCGATCAGCGTGGTCTGGGCCAGAGCCTGTTCGGCCAGGGTATGTACCGCGGCTTCCACCGCGCTGCGGGCTTCATCGGTCTTGGGCTTGAATTCCTGGCGCAGCAGCGCCTCGAATTCGTTGCCTTCGAGCGCCAGTCCGCCGGACTGGGCTTCGTTCTGTGCTTGGGCGTCAGCCATGCTGGACTCCTCGGTGCGAGTAGGGGCTGTATCGGTATCGGAGGTAAGGGGAGGAGGAGGCCGCTTATTCGGCGGGCTTGTCTTCGGGCTTGGGCGCGGCGGCCAGGGTCTGCAGCAGGGCGGGATCCTGCAGCACCTTGGCGATCAGTTCCTCGGCGCCGGTCTTGCCGTCCATGTAGGTGATGAGGTTGGAGAGTTGCTGGCGCGCGGTGAGCAGCTTGTTCAGCGCATCCACCTTGCGCGCCACCGCCGCCGGCGAGAAGTCGTCCATGTTTTCGAAGGTGAGCTCGACGCTGAGGTTGCCCTCGCCGGTCAGCGTGTTCGGCACCTGGAAGGCGGCGCGCGGCTTCATCGACTTCATGCGGCTGTCGAAGTTGTCCACATCGATTTCGAGGAACTTGCGGTCGGCGACCGGCGCGAGCGGTTCCGCCGGCTTGCCGGAGAGGTCGGACAGCACGCCCATCACGAAGGGCAGCTGCACCTTCTTTTCGGCGCCATAGAGCTCGACGTCGTATTCGATCTGGACGCGCGGGGCGCGGTTGCGCGCGATGAATTTCTGGCTGCTGCTCGACATGGTGTTCCTCCGTCAGGAAAGGGGTGGGCTTGTCCGCCGCTGCCGGAGGCGGACGGGGGGTGGAGGCTTACTCCTCCCCCTCCGGGTTGAGTTGGCTGCCGACCATGCGCTCCGCCTGCTCCAGGCCGTCCGGCGCGAGTTCGACGATGGCTTCCAGGAAGTTCATGTTCATGACCCGCTGGGCGCGGCGAAGCAGCCACTGGGCAGGATTGGTCGGCTCCGCTCGTTCAAGATAGGCCACCAGACGGTCTATGGTGGCCACGACATCCTGACGTGAGCGGATTTCGCCGGGAGCGCCGGTGGCGCTGCCCATGGCGACCGCTCCCGCGGCCTCATCGCTGCCTTCGGCCGTGGCGCCTACCGCGACCGGCTGGTTGCCCAGGGCCTGCTGTACGGCATAGAGCACGTCCTGCAGCGGCTTGAAATCCAGGCTGGCACCGGCGCCGACCTGGTCCTGCAGGTAACTGGAAAGCTGGCGGGCGAGGGCGAGGCTTTCGGTAATACGGCTGGCGAGGGCCCCATCCTGGGCAATCGCCTCGCCCAGCATGCCGCTGACCTGGCTCTCGGAGAAAAGCTGCTCGCCCTGCCGGGCGCTGAGCTTGCCCTGGCTGACCTCGATGTCGCGTACCGTGAGGACGCCGGACTGGCGCGAGCGCATCAACCAGCTGGTGCGCAGGTCGGCAATGACGGCGTCGCTGGCCACCAGCGGGGCGAGCGCGTTGACCCGCATCGTCGGGTCGTCGTTGTCGTCGGCGTCCAACTCGGGGTGCACGCCGGCCCAGTGGCGCTCCAGCAGACCGAGGATCAGGCCGAGGCCGGCGTGGATGCCGCCGAAGCCCTCGGTGCGCAGCAGCGCGCGGGTGTAATAGACGGCGACGCGCAGGTCGCGGCTGCGTTGCAGCAGAATTTCCGCCAAGCGGCGGACCTCGGGCCAGTCCGGGCCCTGCCCTTCGATGGTGACGGTGTTGTTGTCACCTTGCATGAACTCCTGGCCGGCCTGTTGCCGCGAGGCTTCCTCCAGCTGGAGGAAGTCGGCGTCGTATTCGAGATTGGGGCCACAGGGTTGCTCGTCGCCCAGCGGCGCGAGCAGGGATTCGAGGTCGATGTCCAGTGCCATTTCAGCAAACCGCCGATGCCTGGTTTTGTGAGTTATGTGTGACTTTTGTGGACATCTCGAAAACCGGGTGCCAGAAAAGGGATCGCTATAGTAAATGAATAAAACGGCCTTGCATCCGGGCCTGCATAAAAAACTATTTGACTACCCCATATGCACTAAATCGGGCAGATTGCCGCCCTCCGCTGGTGCATTGCAGGGGGCGTTTCCCTGTCTGCGCAAATCGGTTGCCCGTACATGCCAGCTTGATCGACAATCGTGACCCCATCGTGAACACCGCAAGGAGCTTTACCGTGAAGGGCCTGGCTTTTGCCTTACGTTCGGGCGCGGCTGCATTTGCCGTGGCGGCCCTTCTGGGAGCGTGCTCCAAGCCGGCGGTGGTGCCGCCGAAGCCGGATCCCACCGTGCTGGCGGTGGGCATGACGGCGGCCGGAAAGATCAACGTCGATCCCCGCGGCCGGCCGTCGCCGGTGGTGCTGCGGATATACGTACTGAATAACGCTTCGGCTTTCGAAGCCAGCGATTTCTTCTCCTTGTTCGACCGCGACAAGCAGGTCCTTGGTGAGGCAGTGGTGAGTCGGGAGGAGGTCGTGCTCAAGCCGGGCGAACGGCGGGTGCTTGAGCCGCGGGAACTGGAGGAGGGTCGCCTCGTCGCTGTCTTCGCCGCCTTCCGGGAGGTGGATAGCGCGGTGTGGCGGGCGAACGCGCCGCTGGTGGCGAACCGCCGCAATGAAATCGAGATCGGCGTGCAGGACAATCGCCTGAGTGTCTCCGCGCGGCTGGCACCGCTTCCGCCGCCGCCGGCAAAAGCCAACTAAACCTAATCCTAGTGGCGCCGCATCGGCGGCGCGTTCGGGGAAACTCTTCATGTCGTGGTTCAGCAAGGTCGTCTGGTCCGAGGGCTTGTTCCTGCGGCCGCAGCACTTCCAGCAGCAGGACAGGCACGCCGAGTGGCGCGGCGAGCTCCATCGCCGGCTGCTGCAGGCAAATGGCTGGGGGTTCTCCAGCCTGGAGGTGGACGAAGCTGCGCTCGGCGTCGGCAAGATCGTGATCCGGGCGGCGAGCGGCCTTCTCGCGGACGGCACGCCCTTCGAGTTCCCGGCGGCGCACGAAGGTCCGTTGGCCTTCGATTTCCCGGCCGACGCCAAGGATGCGCTGGTGGTGATGGCGCTGCCCTTGCAGCGGGCGCTGATGCCCGAGTACAACATCGTCGGCGACGACGATCCGCTGGCGCGTTACGCGGTGACCGATGCCAGCCTGCCGGATGCCGCCGGTGGTGGGGGCGGCGCGGAAGTGGTGCAGGTCGGCCGGCCGCGGCTGGAGCTGGGCCTGGCCAGCGAGTTCTCCGATGCCTTCGTCCGCCTGGGCGTGCTGCGGGTGACCGAGAAGCGGCCGGATGGCAGCCTGCTGGTGGATCGCGGCTATATCCCGCCCATGCTCGCCAGCCAGGCCGCGCCGCAGCTTTCCTCCATGCTGCGCGAAGTGCTCGGCCTGCTGGGGCAGCGGGCGGAGGCGCTGGCCGGGCGCATGTCCCAGGGCGGCACTGGCGGCGTGGCCGAGATCGCGGATTTCCTCTTCCTGCTGACGGTGAATCGCCATCTGCCGGTGTTCTCCCACCTGGAGCAGCTCAGCCCGCTGCATCCGGAGCGGTTGTACAGCCAACTGCTGCAGCTGATGGGAGAACTCTCCAGCCTCACCGCGGCGGACCGCCGGCCGCCGGCGCTGCCGGCCTATCGCCACGACGCGCTGCAGGAGAGTTTCGACCCGCTGATGCGCGAGATACGCCGCAGCCTGTCCGCCATCCTTGAACAGAACGCGGTGCAGATCGACCTGCAGGACCACAAGCAGGGCCGCTACGTCGGCATCATCGCCGACCGTGGGCTGCTGCGGCAGGCGGGCTTCGTGCTCGCGGTACGCGCCCAGGTGCCGGCGGAGGCGGTGCGCTCCCGCTTCCCCACCCAGGCCAAGCTCGGCCCCGTCGAAAAAATCCGCGAACTGGTGAACCTGCAGCTGCCCGGTATCGCGCTGCGGCCCCTGCCAGTGGCGCCGCGGCAGATTCCTTTTCATGCCGGCTTCACCTACTTCGAGCTCGACAACAGCGGCGACCTGTGGAAACAGCTCGATGGCTCGGGCGGGCTCGGCATGTATGTGACCGGCGACTTCCCCGGTCTCGAGGTTTCGTTGTGGGCGATCCGGGCGTGAGCCGTGCTGCCGCCCGTTACCACCTTTCCCACCTGCCGGTGACGATCCCGGCTCCCGCTTTCGAGGCGGACCCCGACAATGACCAATGACGATCCCTTCGGCCAGCCGCCCGGCGACCGCACGCTGGTGATTCCGAATCCGGGCGCGCGTGCTGCCCGGCCCGCCGCCGCCCCGGCGCAAGGTTTCAGCTTCGAGCGGGTGGAGCTGTCGGCGCTGGACTGGAGCGCCGGTCTCAATCCCCTGGTGGCCGCCGCCAACCCCTTGCTCAACCTGGTGCCGCAGCTGCGCCAGGCCCATCACCCCGACCCGGCCGGCCTGCGCGAGACACTGGCGCGCGCGGTGCAGGCTTTCGAGGCCAAGGCGCGCGAGGTCGGGGTGCTCAACGAGCATGTGATCGGCGCCCGCTACGCCTTGTGCACCTTCCTCGACGAAACCGCGGCGAACACGCCCTGGGGCGAGAAGATCTGGGCCCAGCGCAGCCTGCTAGTGCAGTTCCACAACGAGGCCTGGGGTGGGGAGAAGTTCTTCCAGCTGCTGGGTAAGCTGGCCGAGCAGCCGGCGGCGCATCGCAATCTGCTGGAGCTGTTCTACATCATCCTGGCGCTGGGCTTCGAGGGCCGCTACCGGGTGCTGCAGAACGGCCGCGCCCAACTGGACGCGGTGCGCGAGCGGCTGGCGCAGATGATCGTCAAGGAGCGCGGCGAGCCGGTGCGCGAGTTGTCGCCGCAATGGCAGACCACCGCCACCACCGCGCGGCCGCTGCGCGACTCGGTGCCGTTGTGGGCGGTGGCGGCCATCGCCGCGCTGCTGCTGGTGCTGGTCTACATGGCTGCGTCCTACGCGCTGAACCGGCACTCCGATCCGGCGTTCAGCCACATCCTCGGCCTCAAGGTGCCGCCACCGGCACCGGTGGCGCAAGCCGCCGCCGCGCCGGCGAAGACGCCGGACCGCCTGCAAGGTTTTTTGGCACCGGAGATCCAGCAGGGCTTGGTCGTCGTGCGCGACCTGCCCGACCGCAGCGTGGTGCTGATCCAGGGCGACGGCCTGTTCGAGCCGGCCAGCGCCACGCTGGCGCCGCGGGTGCTGCCGCTGATGGCGCGCATCGGCGAGGCGGTGGCGCAGGTGAAGGGTTCGGTGCTGGTCCGCGGCCACTCGGACGACAGGCCGATCCGCTCGGCGCGTTTCCCGTCCAACTGGCACCTGTCGCAGGCGCGGGCGGATTCTGTGGCGGCGGTGCTGACGCCCCAGCTGGGCGGCGCGCGCATCGAAACCGAGGGCCGGGCCGAGAGCGAGCCGGTGGCCTCCAACGACACGCCCGAGGGCCGCGCCCGCAACCGCCGTGTCGAAATCATCGTGTTCCCGAGCGCGGGCAACTGAGACTGGGATAGGGCGAGGCATGAAAGCCGTCTTCAAGTTCGTTTTTCACCCGGTGCTGCTGGGCCTGCTGGGCCTGATCGCGCTGGCCCTGGTGATCTGGTTCGTCGGCCCCCTGATCGCGATCGCCGGCTTCGCGCCGCTGGAGTCGGCGCTGGCGCGGCTGATCCTGATCGGCCTGGTGGTGCTGTTCGTCGTCGGCCGTCTGCTCTGGCGCAAGCTCAAAGCGCGCAAGCGCAATGCCCAGTTGGTGGAAGGGCTGGTCAAGGATGACGGCCCGGCAGACCAGAACACCCCGCCGGCGGAACTGGAGACCCTGCGCCAGCGCTTCGAGGAAGCGCTGCGGGTGCTCAAGGACGCCAGCGCCGCCGCCCAGGCCAAGCGCGGCGGCTTCGCCCGCCTGCTGGCGCTGGGCGGTGGGCGCCATCTCTACGAATTGCCCTGGTACGTCTTCATCGGCGCGCCCGGCTCCGGCAAGACCACCGCGCTGATCAATTCCGGGCTGCACTTCCCGCTGGCGGAGAAGCTGGGCGTGCATCAGCTGAAGGGCGTGGGCGGTACCCGCAACTGCGACTGGTGGTTTACCGACGAGGCGGTGCTGATCGATACCGCCGGCCGCTACACCACCCAGGACTCCGACCAGGCGGCCGACCGCCAGGCCTGGCAAGGTTTCCTCGGCCTGCTCAAGCGCCACCGGCCGCGCCAGCCGCTCAACGGCGTGCTGCTCACCGTGAGCCTGGGCGACCTGCTGTCGCAGGATGCGGCGGCGGCCGAGCGCCATGCGCTGGCGCTGCGTACCCGGGTGCAGGAGCTGTACGAGCAGCTCAACGTCCGCCTGCCGGTGTATGTGCTGGTGACCAAGGCCGACCTCATCGCCGGCTTCAACGAGTTCTTCAGCGATTTCGGCAAGGAAGCGCGCGACCAGGTGTGGGGCGTGACTTTCCCGCAGCAGGCCGAAACCGGCTCCGCGGTGAAGGCGCTGCCGGATGAACTGGCGCGCCTGCGCCAGCGCGTGCTGGACCTGCTGCCGGTGCGCCTGCGCGACGAGCGCGACCTCGCCCGCCGCGGCGCCATCGCCGCCTTCGACCAGCAACTGGCGACCGCCGACCGCCTGCTGGTGGCCTTCCTCGACAAGGTGTTCGCCGCCTCCGGCCTGGATCACCCGCCGCTGCTGCGCGGCGTGTATTTCACCAGCGGCACCCAGGAAGGCAGTCCGATCGACCGGGTGATGTCCTCGCTGGGCGCGGCCTTCGGCCTGGAGCGCCGCCTCATTCCGCCACAGACCGGCAGCGGCAAGAGCTTCTTCATCACCCGCCTGCTGCGCGAAGTGGTGTTCGCCGAGCAGCGCCTGGGCGGTACCAACCTGAAGTGGGAGCGCCGCCGCAGCTTGGTGCGTCTGGCCGCTTTCGCCGGCGTGGGCGTGCTGACGGTCGGCCTGCTGGTGGCCTGGGCGCTCAGCTACCGCAACAACGATGCCTACATCGAGGCCGTTGGCCAGCGGGTGGAGGCGGTGCAGCCCACGGTGGCCGAGGCCCGGGTCGCGGCGTCGGACGACGTGGTCGGCATCCTGCCGGTCATCGACGCGGTGCGCACCGTGTCCCACACCGATGCGCGGCCCTCGGGGGAAGGCCCGCTGTCCATGCGCTTCGGCCTCTATCAGGGCGACAAGCTGGATGCCGCCGCGCAGCAGGCCTATCGCGGCATGCTGCGCGACGTGCTGCTGCCGCGGATCGCCATGCGGGTGGAGAAGCAGCTGCGCAGCCTGGACCCGAACAACCTGGAGTTCGCCTACGAGGCACTGAAGAGCTACATCATGCTGCACGAAGCCTCGCACTTCGACGCCGATGCGCTGAAGGCCTGGATCAGCCTGGATTGGGAGCTCAACCTGCCGCGCGAGACCACCACCGAGCAGCGTGCCGCACTGGCCGGCTATCTGGACGCGCTGTTCAAGGACGGCCCGGTGGTATCGCCCCAGCCGGCTGATGCCGAGCTGATCGCGCGGGTGCGCAGCCAGCTGCTGCGCTACTCCCTGCCGGACCGCATCTACAGCCGGCTGAAGCGCCAGGGCGTGGGCAGCGAGTTCCCGGAATTCACCGTGGAGAAGGCGGTCGGCCCGGCGGCGGCGCTGGTGTTCGTGCGCAAGAGCGGCCAGCCGCTGACGCGCGGAGTGCCCGGCCTGTACAGCTTCGATGGCTACCACAAGGGCTTCGGCCCGCAGGTGGGCAAGGTTTCCGCCCATCTGGCGGAGGAGGAAACCTGGGTGCTGGGTACTGCGCAGTCCAGGCCGGATGCTGCCACCGCCAAGCAGATCGCGGACGAGGTGCGCCGCCTCTATCTCACCGACTACGCCCGCGTGTGGGAGGCCTTTGTCGATGACATCGCGGTGCAGCGCGCGCCGACGCTGCAGCAGAGCATCCAGGTTGCCCGCGTGCTGTCCGCCGCCGACTCGCCGCTGCCCAAGCTGATGAAGGCGATGTCGCGGGAAACCACGCTGATCGTCGCCGCGGACGAGAAGTCCGCCATCGACAAGGCGCAGGAGCGGGTCGCCGAGGCGCGCAACGAGCTGGGCCGGCTGTTCGGTGGCGCTGCCGCTGGCGGTCAGGCGGCTGCGTCCGCCGCCGGCGTGGAGCGCATCGTGGACGACCGTTTCGCCGGCTTGCGCCAGCTGGTGACCGGCGATGCCGGCAGCGCGCCCATCAACGCGGTGGTGGCGCTGGTGAACGATGTCTATGTGAATCTCTCCGCCACCGAAACCGCGCTGCGCGACAAGGTAGCGCCGCCGCCGTCGGATGCCACCGCGCGGGTCAAGGCGGAAAGCGCGCGCATGCCGGAGCCGGTGCGCTCCATGCTGCAGCAGCTGTCCGCCGCCGGCACTGGCCAGGCGCTGACCTCGCTGCGCGAATCCCTATCCACCGCGGTGGCCACCCAGGTCGGCCAGTTCTGCACCCAGGCCACCGAGGGGCGCTACCCCTTCGTGCGCAGCAGCCCGCGCGACGTCACCCGGGACGACTTCGCCACCCTGTTCGGCCCCGGTGGCAAGTTCGACGCCTTCTTCAACCAGAACCTCGCTCAGTATGTGGACATGAGCGCCCGCAACTGGACCTTCCGCAAGGTCCAGGAGCAGTCCCTGGGCGCACCGGGCAACCTCGCCCAGTTCCAGCGCGCCGCGGTGATACGCGATGTGTTCTTCCGCAACGGCGGCACCATGCGGCTGGACTTCAAGCCGATCGAGATGGACCCGGCGATAACCCACTTCACGCTGGATGTGGACGGCCAGCTGGTGAACTACGCCCACGGCCCGCAGGTGCCGCAGTCGGTGCAATGGCCCGGCCCCAAGGGCGGCCTGCAGGTGCGGGTACAGATCACCCCACCGGGGCAGAGCGGCACCTCCGGCATCGCCACCGACGGCCCCTGGGCGCTGTTCCGCATGCTGGACAAGGCCAATATCGAAGCGACCGCGCTACCGGAGAAATTCCGCGCCACCTTCGTCGTCGATGGCCGTTCGGCGGTGTTCGAAGTCACCAGCAGCAGCGTGCAGAACCCCTTCCGCCTGCGCGAGCTGGTGGACTTCCGCTGCCCGGCGGGCCTATGACGGTTCAGTGGCAGCAGGAACTGCCGGGCTGGTACGGCAAACTGCCGGGCCTGGGGGACTTCGCCGGCCGGCGCCTGCCCGATGGCTTCGTTGCCGCCTGGGATGACTGGCTGCAACGCGGCATGGCCGCCAGCCAGGAAGCGCTGGGGGCCAGCTGGCTGGATAGCTTCCTGACGGCGCCGGTATGGGGCTTCCTGCTCGGAGCCCGGGTACTGGACGGCGGCCCCTGGGCCGGCATATTGCTGCCCTCGGTGGACCGGGTGGGACGCTACTTTCCGCTGACGCTGGCGGCGGCCATGCCGGGGCTGAGCCTGGAGCCCGCGGTGCTGGCGAGCGTGCAGCAATGGGCCGAGCGGCTGGAGGAGGCCGCGCGTGCCGGACTTAACCCGGACGCCGGCGTGGACGTGCTCGAGGCCGGGCTGCAGGCGAGCCCGGTACCTGCGCTGCCGGCGGGCGCCAGCGCCGGCCTGGGTACGGCCCTGCTGCGCGGCGACGCCTTCGCGCAGCTGGAAGCCGGAGGCGGCGCCGGCCTTCCCGACCTGGCGGCGGGCACGGGCGCGCAGCTGGCCGACACGCTGTTCGGCGCCTATACCTTGTGGTGGTGCCGTGGCCCGGACGGCGCCACCGGCGGCTTTGCCTGCCAGGGCATGCCCGGCGCCGCAGTGTTTGCCCGCATGTTGCAGTACTTGCCCGGCCACTCTTGATCAACCCACAGGAAACACCCCGCAGTGTCCGCCAACGACGATGACGACAAGACCGTAGTGCTGGGGGGCGCCGCCGCCGCGGCAAGGCCGCCGGCCGCAGCGGAGAACCCGCACAACGCCCTGCCGATAGGCTTCCGCCTGGGCGAGTTCGAGATCATCGACCTGGTGGGCGAGGGCGGCTTCGGCATCGTCTACCTGGCGCAGGACCATTCGCTGGAGCGCAAGGTCGCGCTCAAGGAATACATGCCCGCATCGCTGGCCTCGCGCAGCGGCAACACCACGGTGAGCGTGCGCTCGGAACGGCATCGCGAAACCTTCGAGATCGGCCGCCGCAGCTTCGTGAACGAAGCCCGGCTGCTGGCGCAGTTCGACCACCCGGCGCTGGTCAAGGTCTATCGCTTCTGGGAAGACAACGGCACCGCCTACATGGCGATGCCCTACTACGACGGCAAGACCCTGCGCGAGGTGCTCAAGCAGCGCGCCAGCGCGCCGGACGAAAGCTGGATACGCAAGGTGCTGGCGCCCGTCGTCGACGCCCTGGAGCTGATCCACCGCGAGAGCTGCTTCCACCGCGACGTGGCGCCGGACAACATCATGCTGCTGCGGGACGACCGCCCGGTGCTGCTGGATTTCGGCGCCGCCCGCCGTGTCATCGGCGACATGACCCAGGCGCTGACGGTGATCCTGAAGCCTGGCTATGCGCCCATCGAGCAGTACGCCGAGATGCCCGGCATGCAGCAGGGCCCGTGGACCGACGTCTATGCGCTGGCGGCGGTCATCTACTTCATGATCGTCGGCAAGACGCCGCCGCCTTCGGTCGGCCGCATGATGCAGGACAGCTACCAGCCGCTGGCCGAACTGGCCGCCGGCCGCTACGGCGATCGCTTCCTGCGCGGGGTGGATCACTGTCTGCGGGTGCGGGCGGAAGAGCGTCCCCAGTCCATGGCCGAGATGCGGGAGTTGCTGGGATGGGGCCTGGATTCCCCCTTGTTCGCCGCGACCACGCCGGGCGAGCCGGCGCGGGGGCGCCCACGCGAGAGCGAGCGGATAGCGGTCTCGCCCGCTGCCAGCAACGGCAGCAAGGGGCTGATCGCGGGCGGCGTGGTGGCCCTGGTTGCCGCCCTCGCTGCCGGCGGCTATTGGTGGACCCGCCCGGCGGCGGAGCCGGCGCCGCCCACGGCCGAGGCCGGGGCGCCGGCCGCAGCGCCAGTGGTGCAGACTCCGCCGCCTGCGGCACCACCCAAAGCCTTGCCGCGGCCCGCCCAGCCCACGCTAGCGGAAGCGCTGGCGACCACCTTGGGCCATGCCGACCCCGGCCTGTTGCCGGGCTTGCAGGCACCGGCCAGCGTGGTGATCGGGCAGGACACGCTCAAGCTTGCGCTCGCCAGCCTGGGCGCCGGCCATCTCTACCTCTTCCTGTGGGATAGCGCGGACGACCGGGTCTATCGCCTCTTTCCCAACGCCCTGGATGCAGACAACGCCATCGGGCCGGGCGACGCCTTCCATGTTCCGCGGCCGCTGATGGACAAGCCCTGGGCCTATGTGGCCAAGGCACCGTTGGGAGAGTGGCGCCTGCTGGCGGTGGTGTCCGAACAGGCGCGGGATTTCCCGCAAGGCGTGTTCACCCGTGAAGGCGAGTTCTTCGTTGCCCACCGCACGGCACTGGAGAGCGCCTTTGCCGCTGGCGCGGATATCGGCGCGCTGATCGGCACGCCGCGCTGCGTCACCGCCACGCCTTGCAGTGGGCGCTACGGCGCCCAGGTCGCCAGCATCCAGGAAGCGCTTCCGCCCCCGCGGGTCGAGTCGCCGGTGCAGGCCCCGCGTGAGCCTGCTCCGCGCCCGGAGGCGGCGATGGCCGCGCCGTCGCAGCCGGCCGTGCCGCCTGCCGCGGAGAAGCCGCCGGCGCGCAAGCCGGCGGGCGGCGAGGACTCGCTCAAGGCCGAGCGGGAGTACATGCAGCAGTTGAACAAGGACCTGGACAAGCTGTTGCAGCCGGAGCGCTGAAGGCCCGGCCAGCCACAAAGAAAAGGGGCGCTTCAAGCGCCCCTTTTTTGCCGCTGGCGCTGGCCCCGTGCTCAGAACCAGTAGCTGCCAGTGAGCGATACGGTGTTTGTCTCCCGCCCGTGCAGGTAACGCAGGCCGAAGCGGGTGAACTTCTTGCTGAGGTTGCCAGCGCGGTTGGTGCCTATCGTCACCCCGATTTCCTGGGTGTTGTCGACGAAGAACTCGGTGCCGCCGGTGTAGCGGGTATCGACGAAGGAGTACTCGACGGCCAGCGGCATGCCGAACATGTTCACCGGCTGCGACACCATGACGCCGTTGCGCAGCGACCAGGTATGGATCTTGGGGTCGAAGGAGTATTCGCCGAAGGAAACCTTGTTGGTGCGGTAGTAGCCGGCCATGTTGCCGATCACCAGGTCCAGGCTTTCCAGCGGGATGTGATAGGTGCTGGACAGGCCGGCGGAGTACATGCCGGCGACCGAGGCCATGTCCGCCGAGCCGGTGATCGAGTAGCGCAGAGAAGGCGTCAGCGCCCAGCGTGCGCTGACCGGCATGCGGAAGGCGACGCCCAGGCCACCGTGGTAGGAGGTGCCGCCGGCAATGGTCACCTGGGTGACGCTGCCCGACAGGGTGAACATCTGCCCCGGCGTGCTGTCGGAGCGCCACACGTAAGACATGGGGATGTTGCTCACCTGCCCCTTCTTGCCATCCACGTCCATGGTGCCGTAGGACGCACCGACGGAGAAACTGGGGCTGTCGCTGCTGCTGCCGCCATTCAACGCCTGCACCGTCTCGCCCATGGCCGCATCGAAATCCGCTGCCGCCGCGGTGGGAATCATGCCGCCGGGACCGGCGATGGGACTGGTCGGTGAGCTGGCCGCCTGCTCGCGCATGATGCGGGAAAGGATGCCGCTCTTCTTGAGGTAGTCCACCAGCAGGTCGGCGGACTCGTCGCGGTCGCTGCCGCTGAACGACACGTCCACATCGAGGCTGGGGATGCGGAAACGCAGGGTGGTGTCCGACGATTCGAAATCGAAGTAGAGCGGCACACCGTTGAAATTCATCGCCGCATTGGCGATCGAGAAGTCGTTGTAGCTGGGCACGATGCTGCTGAAGCTCTCGCCGTTGAGCAGGTCGAAGAACTTGTCGGCCGTATTGGCGCAACGGCTGCCGCTTTCCTCGCTCTGGGGCATGTCGCCCATCACGTACAGATCAAGGCCGTAGTTCTTGTTCGAGCAACTGGCTGCGGCGGCGCCGGACAGGCCGATGAGGCCAGCCCCCAGGAGGGCAGCCATGACGATAGTAGGGTTTTTCATCTGCAGGAAAAAAGTGGGAAGGAAAGCGGGCGAAGGCTGGGGCGGAAGCGCGTGAGGAAGCGCTTAGATTTCGACCCGGCTCTGGTTCCTGGCTTCGATGGTGACGCGCTGGACGTTGGCCGGAACCTGCGGATCCGTGATCTGGCTGTGCTGCACCTTGCCCTTGCCGGCGTTCTCCACCACCTTGCTGAGGGTGACCTTGGAGGCCTTGGCGCTGCTGCCCTTGCCCGGCGCGGTGGCGATCGTCATGTCTATGGTGTCGCCGCGGTCGTTGGCGGTCTTACGCGCGTATTCCTGCAGCTTGCGCATGGCCTCGCGCCCCTCGGGCGTGTCGACCTGGCTCAGCGGGATATCGACGGAGACCGACTTGAAGGCGGACACGGTGTCGGTCTTGTTGGCCTTGGTATCGACCACCCGCACCTGCTGGGTTTCCACCGGCGTCACCGTGGCGCCCTTGACCGCGGCGGCGGCCTCTGTCGCCCGCTTGGCCTCCTCGATCTCGGCATTGCGGGCCCGGATGTAGCCGACTGCGCCGCCGACCACCGCGCCAGCCGCGCACCCGGTGCCGGCATCGTTCTCCGTCAGCGTGGCGATGACCGCGCCGGCCGCGCAGCCGATGGCGGCGCCGATGCCGGCGCTTTCGGTCTTGCTGTCCATGGTTGCACAGCCACTAACCGCCAGCATCGCGCAGAGCGGCAGCAATACGAATTGGGCTTTCATTTCGATGTCCTGGGATGCTGGATGAGGTCAGGGGAGGAGCACGGTGCTTTCGCCTTGCCCGGCCGCCACGATTACCGCGACCGCAGTGTAATTGTCATGCTGGGGGTTGTCATGCTTTTCGACTAGCGCGGCCATGGCTTCCAGCCACGCCTCGCAGGAGGTGGCGCCGGCCAGCATGGCGCACATCTGCGCCTCGTCCACATGCTCCCACCAGCCGTCGCTGCAGATCAGGAAGGCGTCCTGCGGCAGCAGGTCCAGCGGTGCGCCGGAGACGCTGAGGGCGAGGTCTTCGGCATTGCCTATGGCCGAGGTCAGCAGGCTGCGCTGCGGGTGCTGGCGGATCATGTCGGGGCTGCCGTAGCCCGCATCTATCATGCTCTGCACCAGGCTGTGGTCGCGAGTGCGGTGCAGGACTTCGCCGTCGCGGAAGAGGTAAATACGGGTGTCGCCCACATGGGACCACACCGCCTTGCCCTGGCCGGCGTCTATCAGCAGTGCGGCGGCGGTGGCGTGCATGTCGTCACCGCCGGGGTCGGCCTGCTTGTCGGCCATGACCGCCGCCTGGGCGGCTTCCAGCAGGTAGATGGCGTATTCCTCGCCGACCTGGGGCTGGGTGGAGAAGCGTTCCAGGACGGTGCTGACGACGATCTGCGCGGCGCGGTCGCCGCTGCCGTGGCCGCCCGCGCCGTCCGACACCACCCAGCAGCAGCCTTGGGGAGAAGTCCAGTAGCCGCAGGCATCCTCGTTCCGCCGTCGGCTGCCGATGCGGGATATGTAGGCGGTGTGTAGCGTCAGCATGAATGGAATTGGATGGAATGGCGGAAGGGGAAGGGCTCAGCTGCGGTCGCGCTGCAATTGTTCGATCTGGGCTTCGTACGCCTTGAGGAACTCACGGCCGAACAAGGAGTGGAAGTCGTCCTCGGCTTCGCGCGAGATGTCCTGGTAGCGCTGCTCGTAGAGGTCCCACAGCTTGGCCTTGCGGTTGGCCGGCAGCACGCTGTCGAACAGGCTGCGCGAAGTCAGCCGCGCTTCGAGCTCGGCGGGGGTGAAGCGGGCCAGCACGCTGGCCAAGGCGGCGCGCATGCCGGCGATGAAGCCGATCTGGTGGGCGCGCAGATCGTCATAGGCATCGCGCATGGCTTCGGCCGGCCCCATGAAGCCGCCGCCCTGTGGATTGATCAACTGCATCAGGGCGAAATCGACGTCCGGCGAGAACTTCAGCGGATTGTTGTTCTTGCTGACGATCATGGTGACGTCGGCGCGCACCTCGCGTTTGGTGGCGGCGCGGGCGATCAGCAACTCCACCGTGCCCTGCACCGCTTCCCTCACCACCATGCCGAGGTGTTCCATGAAGGCCGGCGTCAGCCCGCCGGGCGGCTGCAGCTGTGGCAGGCCCAGGCCGCGGCTGAAGGCGGTGAGCAGGGCATCGGCACCGGCTGCCGGGGCTGCGGGGGGCGCCGGGGCCGATGCCCTGCTC